>OLNF01000134.1_pt1 | contig 55925 bp, 49 predicted proteins | sample 1673061 | NCBI WGS metagenome assembly OLNF01 (sample SAMEA3136751, study PRJEB25190) | human gut metagenome
TAGTCAAGCGTGTAGGAAAGACCAAGACTTCATATGTTCTTGAATGCAGCTCATGTCATAAGCAGCATTCATTGCTTTCAGGCACTATTTTTCAGAGCTGCAAGCTTGATCTATACAAGCTCCTTTTAGGTATTTTCCTTTTCTTTAATGAAAATAAAGGAATCAGTGCAATAGAGTTATGTTCAATACTAGACGTTAACTACAAGACTGCACTTCTTCTAGAAAGCAAGTGTAGAATTCTTATGTCACTAAGTAATTCAGATAAGCTGCTTAACAGCCTTTTCTACGAGGCTGATGTCTTTAACATTGGTGCAAGATCAAAGAATAAAGCAGGTCGTGCAAGTGAGCAGCAACCTATTCTTGGTATTTTATCTACAGATAAAGAAAATAACTATCCCAGGTTCATCAAATTGAGACTTATCACAGATTATACGGGTCTGTCACTTAAGAAAAACATAGAAAAGTGCTGTGTATTATCACATGATGCATTATTTAATACTGATGGTGAGAAAGGCTTTAATACACTAAATGAAGAAATACAGGTAAAGAATGAGAAGATTAGCTATGAAGAAAGGGATCATAGACTACTCTGGTTAAACATAATAATCGGTAATATTAAGAATAATATTACTGGGATATATCACGGAATAACTAAAAGAGAGATGCCTTTATTCCTGAATGAACAGGAGTATAGATTTAACCATAGAAAGATTGGAAAGACTATCATGGATAAAATCAAGAAATACCTACAAAGATCATTTCCTATCAGTCATAGACAGATAGTCTATATCCTGAATATTTCTGCTTCACACTTCTCTTAAATCGTTACCTGTAGATTATGGGTATTCAAAAAACAAAACATTTCTTTAGAATAAATTTATTCTTCATTATTATATTCTCTCCTCATTTCAATTTTTAAGGTGAATATTGTAATTAAAGAATAAATAATAAACGATATTAAATATACTAATATCGGCGAAAATACATATCCATATTTTCCAAAACCGGAAACACCAGGGAAAATCAAATTTAATAAAGACATCGCTGAAAATAAGATTAAGATATTATAATTTTCTGACACAACAAATAATCGATTGCCAATAATTACTGGTAAAACAACTAATATAACACCGATTACAATACTGGATATCTTAAAAAGATATTTCTGTTTTAACATATTTTTTAAAGATAGAATCAAAGTAGAAAACAAAGCAAAGCCTAAACCTGATAATATCAAATAAATCAACATATTTATATATATATTTTCATTATAGATATCAATTGTATAATTTTTGAATTTGATTACGTCATGATATGAGAAAAAAATTGGAGTCAAAAAAAAGTGTATAACAAAAATCATGGATATATAGATGCTTAAAATTAATAAAAATGAATTTATAAAATTCCTTACATAACTTTGATAAATATATTTTTTAAAGCCTATTCTTTCTTTTATATAATAATCGAATTTATTAAAATGATTAATATGATATTGCTCAAGTAAAAATGCTGAGGGAATCGATAAAATTATTATTGGAATTTCAAAATTCATATTAGGATTCAACGAATTATAAAATAAACATAACCCTGCATCTTTACAACCATTTTTTGCTAGTAAATAGTATATATCGGTATAAAACTGAACAGAAAGTATAGTTATTATAATAAATATAATTACAATTGTATGAACAAATCTTTTTTTTGAGTTTCTTTGTGTATATAACATATCCCTATCCATCCTTTATTAATTATTCTAGAACATAATCTGTGATTTTCAATATATATACGATTAATGGATAGATTACAAGATAAATGGTATTTAGACTGCAAATGACAATATTATTGTGTAGGTTTTCCAACCTCCTTATATTGTCTTTTTCCTACATTTTAATTTTATCCTTTGCATAAAAAGCATATACCGTGGTGCACTCATCCCGTAATAATCATTCAATAGATATTTGTCTTATCGTTTTATATGTATAGAATACACTTTGAAATAATGTCGCAAAAGTATCCAACAGTTTAAATTCTTTTCTTTAGTTAATACCTTTCATCTCAATAATTCACCTTTAAACATGCTCATATTGAAAACGAAAATACATTGAATATACTTAATAATGAAATTGAAGTTGGTCGATCAAAATCTAATTTCAAAATAATATAGGAGAGAACATATACAATATGAGAATAAAAATTTTTATAATTGCTTTAACAATAACTCTATTAATACCCATAGTAGAAACAAGAGCGAAAGCTATTTCCAATGTAACAAGCTATCAAACAATTTCTGAAACACATTTAATCATTAAAAACAACGATGATTTAAAACAATATGATCATTTAATCGCACCAGAATCTTTATCATTTGAAAATCAAGAAGTCCCACTATACGTAACGTTTAAGAGTCAACAAAAAGCGTTATTGAACTTTAATCATGCCTTTTCAGATGAATTAAAAAAAATTTCTGAGATATATGGACTGCAGGAATTAACAAAAAATAATTATATTAATTATCAATCTGCTATTAATGCCATGATTGATAACGATTTAACTAATGTAGATAGATACAATCAGATGTTAGAATTTATCGATATTTTTGAGAACAGATATAAAAATGATGAGATTATCTCTCAAGTAAAACTAGCTGAATCAATTAGAACCTGCAATAAGGAGTACTTAAAAGAAAGAATAAATTCTTTAACACCATCATACAACACAGATACAAGAAAAAACAAACTGGAAAGAAAAAGTAATTTAGGTATGCCAAATTTGACTGGAGCTATTAATTATGCGAAAAAATATGCAGAAAAGCCTAATACATTATATAGATATTTTCCTTATGGAGATTGTACAAATTTTATTTCACAAATATTGAATAATGGAGGTGTAAAGCAAGTTACAAGTAACAGTAAGTATTCAGGATGGTGGTACAAAACCGAAAGTAATTATTCACATTCTTGGACGGTGGCTGATACTTTTTCCAAATATATGGGAAGAGTAAAGTATAATGTCTCTTGGAATACATTTAGAAGCAAATTAGTTAAGGGTAGTTTTATAGGAAAAGATGATTCTGGGGACGGTGATGTAAATCACATGGCTTTCATTACAGCTATTTCAAGTGATAAAAAACAAGTACAAATTGCACAGCATACAAAGAATTATATAAAATGGAGTAATTCTACTGGGTGGACAAATATAGGATCAAAAGGAGTATACTATTTAGTACGATGAAGAAATTATATTTAATCATAAAAATAAGTTTCTTTGCTATTGTAATAGCCGTTTCTATATTTTTAAAAGAAAAACATTTTACTGCATACATATCTCCCGGAGCTGTAATTGATCAAACAGATTACCTTATTCAATTTAATATTTTTTCAAAAATTCTGTTGGCTAGCAGCTTACTATTACTCATTCTATTCTTTACTTATTATAAAATGAGTGTACGCTTATTTGATATTACATTATTAGATAAAATAATTTTATTTTATTATTCTGTATTCTTTATTACAATATTCACTACTTATCATTCATTTTATGTATATAGTGGAGATTTGTGCCATTTATCATCTATATTAACCTCTATCACTTTTTTACAATATGATTTTTTAAATGTATTTCCAATTGGTATCATCCTCTATATTCCAATACTGTATTTATTTTTCATAAAACACGAAAGGAGAAAACTATGAAACGAAAAAAAATAATGACTATTGGTTTGATTTCATTAATAACAATTTGTGTTTCCTTAGTCACTGTGGAAGCCAGCACATGGACAAGTACTGGCAGAATAAATAATCTTCCAACTTATGGTAAGGTAAAAGACTTAAATATTTATAATAAAAAGACAACCTCAACTCAAATTGCTTCTTTTCAAACCACTGAAGTTTCTGCATCATTGCCAACATTTGGAAGATTAAGAAATTCAAATGGTGCTTTAAGATCTGAATGGGTTTATTTGATTAAAGGACCTGCGATTTATCATGGAAAAGAAGCAGATGCTAAAAAAGGCTATAAGTATTACGCTTCAGTTAAAACAAGTGATTTTGAATTTGGATCTGGAAATTATGTATCCTTTAAGTTTTCGGCAGATGAAAAGTAGAGTCACACAAGTTAAAGATTCTGAAAATTGTTTAGATAGTAAATAATACAAATTAAATATGTAAAAAGGCTGCAAATGCTAATGAGATAGTATATCTTTCTACTCTCATTAGTTTAACAGCCTTTTTAATTACTTATTAATATCTGCTTCATCAAATACTTCCGCAATAGAGCTTCCTGGCGCAACCATTGGGAATACTTTATCATCATCATCAATAATACATTCAATCACTACTGGACCATGATAATCCACTGCTTCCTGTAAAGCAGGCATCACTTCTTCTTTCTTAGTGACACGGATGGCTTTACAACCTAATCCTTCTGCTACCTTACAGAAGTCTACCTTATCATGAAGTACTGTTGCACTATAGCGTTCACCATAGAATAATGTCTGCCACTGTCTTACCATACCAAGTACATGGTTATTAAGTACTACTTCAATGATTGGAATATTGTAACGTGATGCAGTGGCTAATTCATTGAGGTTCATACGGAAACATCCATCCCCTGCAATATTGAATACTAACTGATCAGGACAGCCATATTTAGCTCCCATTGCTGCACCTAGTCCATAACCCATAGTACCAAGTCCACCAGAACTTAAGAACTGTCTAGGACGTCTATAGTGATAATACTGAGCGGCCCACATCTGGTTCTGACCTACTTCAGTTGTAATAATAGCCTGGGAATCAGTGAAGTTATCAATCTGTTCAATTACATATGGCCCAGTTAATCTAGACTGATCATAAGTTAAAGGATAACGATCCTTTAATGTACGTACTTCCTTCATCCATCCTGGATGGTTCTGTTGTGTTAAAGTTAAATTAATAGCTTCAATAACATCTTTTGCATCTCCGACAATACCTAAATCAACAGGCACATTCTTATCGATTTCTGCATCATCGACATCAATATGAATAATCTTCGCATTCTTCGCAAATGTATCCACATTACCTGTAATACGGTCACTGAAACGTACACCAATCGCAATCAATAAGTCACATTCTGATACACCGATATTACTTGCTTTAGTCCCGTGCATTCCTAGCATCCCTGCATAACGTGGATTAGTGCCATCATAAGCCCCTTTACCCATTAATGTATCAGTAACTGGTGCATCGATTTTTTCTACTAATTCTTTTAAAGCTGCACTCGCCTGAGAGGTAATACATCCACCACCGACAAATACGAATGGCTTTTCTGAGGCTTCAATCATCTCTACAGCTTTCTTAATAGAAGCTGTAGGGAATGTATAATTACGGCTGCCAATGACATCTGGCACCTTTTTAGTATATTCACATGAACCTACAGTCGCATTCTTAGTCATATCGACTAGTACTGGACCTGGACGACCTTCTTTCGCAATCTGGAATGCTTTACGAATAGTAGGAGCCAATTCTTCGGGTGATTTACAAATAAAGTTATGTTTAGTAATAGGGATAGTCACACCCTTGATATCGATTTCCTGGAAGGCATCCTTACCTAAGGCATTAACACCTACGTTGGCCGTTAAAGCAACTAAAGGAATAGAATCCATCATGGCTGTCGCAATACCTGTGACAAGGTTAGTGGCACCTGGTCCACTTGTTGCCATACAGACACCCACTTTACCAGTGGCACGTGCATAACCATCAGCTGCATGAGACGCCCCCTGTTCATGAGATGTAAGGACATGATGAATCTTATCCTGATACTTATATAAACTATCATAGACTTCTAGGATGGCCCCTCCTGGATAGCCAAAGATAGTATCAACGCCCTGTTCAAGAAGGCTTTCTACTACAATGTCCGATCCTTTCATTAACATTTTTGGATTCTCCCCCTTTACTTATCATTTGGCTGTAATACAGCACCTGTATTGGCACTTGTTACCTGTGCAGCATAACGTCTTAAGTAACCTGTAGTGATACGAGGTTCTCTTGGCTGCCATTTAGCACGACGTGCTTCTAATGTAGCATCATCTACAGCTACATTAATTTTATTATTTGGAATATCAATAGAGATCATATCTCCTTCTTCAATGAGAGCGATAGGTCCTCCTACTGCTGCTTCAGGAGATACATGTCCAATAGAAGCCCCTCTAGTTGCCCCTGAGAAACGACCATCTGTAATTAATGCAACATCTTTATCAAGTCCCATACCAGCGATTTCACTTGTAGGAGATAACATTTCTCTCATACCCGGACCACCTTTAGGACCTTCATAACGAATAACAACAACATCACCCTTAACAATCTTACCAGCACGAATTGCCTTGATTGCATCATCTTCACTATCAAATACTCTCGCTGGTCCAGTATGTGTCATCATTTCAGGAGCCACTGCAGCTGCCTTAACAACACAGCTATCAGGTGCAATATTACCCTTTAATACCGCAATACCACCTGTTTTCATATAAGGGTTATCAACAGGACGGATGATTTCTGGATCTAAGTTTACACATCCTGCAATATTTTCTTTAACAGTCTTACCAGTACATGTGATACCTGTTGTATCTAAGATACCTAATGAATCAAGTTCATTCATGACTGCATATACGCCACCGGCATCATCTAAATCTTCCATAAATGTAGAACCTGCTGGTGCTAAGTGACAAAGGTTTGGTGTATATTTAGAAATTTCATTCGCAATTTCAAGATTTAATTCAACACCTGCTTCATGTGCGATAGCTGGTAAATGAAGCATTGAGTTTGTAGAACATCCTAAGGCCATGTCTACTGTCATCGCATTCTTAAATGCAGCAGGAGTCATAATATCTCTTGGTTTGATGTTCTTTTCTACTAATTCCATGATCTTCATACCAGCATGTTTCGCAAGTCTGATACGTGCTGAATAAACAGCTGGAATAGTTCCATTACCACGAAGACCCATACCAAGTGCTTCAGTTAAACAGTTCATAGAGTTCGCTGTATACATACCTGAACATGAGCCACATGTTGGACATGCTTTTTCTTCAAATTCTTCAAGATGAGCCGCATCTAGAGTACCTGCATTATATTGACCAACAGCTTCAAATAGTGAAGAAAGACAAGTCTTCTTACCATTTAATTTCTTACCTGCAAGCATTGGTCCACCTGATACAAAGATAGTTGGAATATTTAAACGAGCCGCTGCCATTAATAAGCCTGGAACGTTCTTATCACAGTTAGGGATCATGACAAGACCATCAAACTGATGTGCTGTCGCCAAACATTCTGTACTATCGGCAATGAGTTCTCTAGTTACAAGTGAATATTTCATACCTGTATGGTTCATCGCAATACCATCACATACTGCAATCGCAGGTACTTCAACGGGTACACCACCTGCTAAATAAACACCTTTCTTAACTGCTTCACTGATCTTATCGAGATTCATATGACCAGGAACAATTTCATTATATGAACAAACTACCCCGATTAGAGGTCTTTCTAATTCTTCTTCTGTCATGCCTAAGGCATTGAAGAGTGAACGATGAGGTGCACGTTCTACTCCCTTTTTTACATTATCACTTCTCATATTACCCTCCTAAAGTCTTTCTACTACAGCATCACCCATCTGTGATGTAGATACTTTTGTCATTCCTTCTTTATAAATATCAACTGTACGGATATTATCCGCAAGAACCTTTTCTACTGCTTTTTCAATACATGCTGCTTCTTCATCCATATCAAATGAATAACGTAGCATCATAGCGGCACTTAAGATAGTCGCAAGTGGATTCGCAATATTCTGTCCTGCGATATCAGGTGCGCTGCCATGGCTTGGTTCATACATACCTAGACTGTCTTCACGAAGTGAAGCACTTGATAACATACCAATAGAACCTGTGACCATAGATGCTTCATCGCTTAAGATATCCCCAAACATATTCTCAGTAAGGACAACATCAAACTGTGCTGGATCTTTAACTAACTGCATGGCACAGTTATCTACAAGCATATGTTCTACTTTTACTTCTGGGAAGTCCTGAGCCACTTCATTCACAATCTTACGCCATAAGCGAGATGTATCTAAAACATTGGCCTTATCCACACTTGTGAGTTTCTTACCTCGTTTCATCGCAATTTCAAATCCTCTTTGTGCGATACGTCTAATTTCATGTTCTGAATAAACAAGATTATCATGAGCCACTAATTCACCATTGATTTCTTTTGTGTTTCTTTCACCAAAATATAAACCACCAGTCAATTCTCTTACGATAATCATATCAAAGCCTGCTTCTGATGTGCTTTCCTTTAAAGGACATGCACCTGCAAGTTCTTTATATAAATAAGCAGGTCTTAAGTTTGCGAACAAACCTAATTCTTTTCTAATCTTTAATAATCCTGCTTCTGGTCTTAATGTAGGATCTAATTTATACCATGGAGATGTATTAGTATCTCCCCCAATAGAACCTAATAATACAGCATCGCTGTTTTTTGCGACTTCTAATGCCTCATCAGTTAATGGGACTCCATAAGCATCAATAGAACAGCCTCCCATGAGGATATTCTTGTAATTGAATGTATGATTATATTTCTTTGCGATGGCATCAAGTACCTTAATTGCTTCATTCACAATTTCAGGACCGATTCCATCACCTTTAATAACCGCAATATTCTTTTCCATATCCCCTATCCTTTCTTATTATTGACATAGTTTACAAGACCACCCTGTTCAATAATCTTCTGCATGAATGGTGGGAAAGGCTGACCCTGATATTCTGTATTCTTAGTTAAGTTATAAATCTTACCTGTTTCATAATCTACTTTTACTTCATCGCCATCATCAATACCATCTACGGCTTCTGGACATTCAAGAATCGCAAAACCGATATTAATAGAGTTACGATAGAAGATACGTGCAAAGCTTTTTGCGATAACACATGAAACACCTGCTGTCTTTAATGCAAGAGGGGCATGTTCTCTTGATGAACCACAGCCAAAGTTCTTCTTTGCGACAATAATATCACCAGGCTGGACTCTTTCTACAAATGTAGGATCTAAGTCCACCATAGCGTGACTCGCTAATTCTTTGGCATCAAATGAATTAAGATATCTTGCTGGAATAATAACGTCTGTATCAACGTTATCACCATATTTAAATACTCTACCTTTAGCTTCCATTAGTTATTACCTCCGAATTTTTCTGGATTTGCGATATAACCTGCAATCGCACTTGCAGCTGCTGTTTCAGGAGACGCAAGATAAATTAATGATTCTACATCACCCATACGTCCAACGAAGTTTCTATTTGTTGTAGAAACACACTTTTCACCTTTCGCAAGTACACCCATATGACCACCCATACATGGACCACAGCTTGGTGTATTGACAGCACATCCTGCTTCTACAAATGTTTCTAGAATACCTTCTAGGATACACTGTAAGTAAATCTTCTGAGTTGCTGGTACAACCATCACTCTCACATTATCAGCGACTTTCTTACCTTTAAGGATAGCGGCTGCTTTTCTTAAGTCTTCCATACGACCATTTGTACATGATCCAATAACAACCTGATCAATATAGATCTTATCCATTGCTTCAATCTCATCCACTGTCTTCGCATTACCTGGAAGATGAGGGAAAGCAACAGTTGGTCTAATAGCAGATAAGTCTACATCTACTATTTCTTCATATTCTGCGTCTTTATCTGCTTCATAGATCTTATAGTCACGTTTAGCATGTTTATCTAAGTATTCAATAGCGGCTTCATCAACAGGGAAGATACCGTTCTTAGCTCCTGCTTCAATAGCCATATTACAAATAGTGAAACGATCTGCCATAGATAATTCTTTAACACCCTCACCCGTAAATTCCATTGATTTATATAAAGCACCATCTACACCAATACGTCCAATAATATGTAAAATAACATCCTTACCAGATACGTATTTTGGTAGTTTACCATGAAGATTAAATTTAATGGCTGAAGGTACCTTGAACCATAACTGTCCAGTTGCCATACCTGTCGCAATATCAGTTGTTCCTACACCTGTAGAGAAAGCACCAATAGCCCCATAAGTACAAGTATGTGAGTCTGCACCAATGACAGCATCTCCTGCCACAACAATGCCGCTTTCAGGTAAGATAGCATGTTCTACACCACATTTACCCTGTTCCATATGATGTGTTAATCCCTGCTCACGAGAGAATTCTCTGATTGCTTTAGAGTTCTCTGCAGATTTAATATCTTTATTAGGTGTAAAGTGATCTGGCACTAAGACAACCTTATCTTTATCGAAGACCTTATCAGCCATTTTCTTAAAGATTGGTAAAGCCATAGGTCCTGTAATATCATTTGCCATTACGATATCTACATTTGCTTCAATTAATTCACCTGCATGAACTTCTTTTACTCCCGCATGATCAGCTAAGATCTTCTGCGTCATTGTCATTCCCATTATATATAATCCTCCTCAAGTTATTTTTGAATGTTGTAACGAGAAAGTACCGTAGTACTTCCTCTTTACAACACACAAAGTGTGTGTTGCTTAGTGATTAGTTATTTAAAAGCTTATCTTCATCAGACCAAGAATATAATGAACGGATATCAGCACCTACTTTTTCACATTCATGTTCATTGTGTAACTGTCTCATTGCTTTGAAGTGAGCCTGTCCACCTGCTGCTGACATTTCAAGTAAGAATTCTTTAGCGAATGAACCATCCTGGATATCAGCTAATACTTTCTTCATTGCTTTCTTAGTGTCTTCAGTGATTAATTTAGGACCAGTGATATAGTCACCATATTCTGCAGTATTAGAAATAGATTTTCTCATACCTTCGAAACCTGACTGGTAGATTAAGTCTACGATTAACTTCATTTCATGGATACATTCAAAGTATGCATTCTTTGGATCGTAACCAGCTTCTACTAATACTTCGAAACCAGTCTGCATTAACTGACATACACCACCACAAAGAACGGCCTGTTCACCAAATAAGTCTGTTTCAGTTTCAGTTCTGAATGTAGTATCTAATAGACCAGCTCTTGCACCACCGATTGCAGCACCATAAGCTAATGCATAATCATGAGCCTTACCAGTATAATCCTGTTCAACTGCTACTAGACAAGGAGTACCTTTACCTGCCTGGTATTCTGAACGTACTGTATGACCTGGAGCCTTTGGAGCGATCATAGTTACATCAACGTTCTTTGGTGGAACGATCTGATTGAAATGAATATTGAAACCATGAGCGAACATTAACATATCGCCTTCGTTTAAGTTTGGTTCGATAGCTTCCTTATAAAGTTTAGCCTGTAATTCATCAGGAATTAATACCATGATGATATCTGCCCAAGCAGCTGCATCAGCAGATGTCATAACCTTAAGTCCCTGTTCTTCTGCTTTCTTCCAAGACTTAGAACCTTCGTATAGACCAACAACAACGTCTACTCCAGATTCTTTAAGGTTTAATGCATGTGCATGTCCCTGAGAACCATAACCGATGATGGCAACCTTTCTACCATCCAATAAAGATAAATCACAGTCTGTGTTGTAATAGATTTTAGCCATATTAATTACCCCCTATTTTTCTTAGCTTTCATCTTTTCTATATCAAAATCATCTAGTCCTCTTCCGATGCCAGCAATACCAGTACGGACGATTTCGGTGATATTGAACGTATCTAACATTGTGAGAATACCATTGATCTTATTTTGATCACCTGTTACTTCCACAACGAGTGAATTTGGCGCAACATCGACAATCTGCGCTCTAAATATATTGACTATTGACACAATATCAGGTCTTTGTGAGTGGTCTGCTTCTACCTTAATAAGCACCAATTCACGATAGACTGAATGGTCATCATCTAACGGAAATATTTCAATTACATCTTCCAGCTTTCTTAACTGTTTCTTAATCTGTGCAAGAGTAGCTGGTTCTCCTCTTGCAGATACTGTCATACGTGAGACTGTTGGATCATTTGTTTCCCCAACGGTCAATGAATCAATGTTGTAGCCTCTTCTAGAGAATAATCCAGCGACACGACTTAGTACGCCGGCTGTATTATCAACGAGAATAGACAGGACAAGTCTTTCCATTAAGCGGCCTCCCTCATATCTTTATGTATTCTATTCATAGCAGAAATAATTGCTTTAATAGTTGCAGTTGTAATATTTGGATGAACACCTACACCCCATTCAATAATAGATGTACCTTTTGCTCTAAGTTGTACATAAGCAGCTGCTTTCGCACTTGAGCCAGATGTTAATGCATGTTCTGAGTAATCTAATAAGTGAATATAATGATAGCCATTATCATTGAAGGCATTCTTAACTGCATCAATTGGACCATTACCATAACCAACAATTGTACGCTCTTCACCATGATCACGAATTGTTAATTCTACTTTTCTTTCATATTCGTTTTCTGTATCTTCTGAGATATCTGTTAGTTTCTGATATACGAACTGGAATGGTTCTTCATTTTCAATATATTCATTTCTGAATGTATCATAGATTCTTTCTGGTGATACTTCACCTTCTGCTTCAGAAATATTCTGTACGATCTTTGCGAAGTCACCCTGTAATGCTTTAGGTAGATGATAACCAAAGACTGTATCCATAACAAAGGCCACGCCACCTTTACCTGACTGAGAATTAATACGAACGATTGGTTCATATTGTCTATTCAAGTCAGCGGGATCAATTGGAAGATAAGGTACTTCCCACTGCTTCTGCTGTCTTTCATGATATTTATGAATACCTTTATTAATCGCATCCTGATGACTTCCAGAGAAAGCAGTAAATACTAACTGACCTGCATATGGTGAACGAGGATCCACTTCCATCTTTGTACATTCTTCATAGACACGCTTGATTTCATTCATCTGTGTGAAGTCAAGTTCTGGATTGATACCATGTGTATACATATTTAATGCAACAGTGACAATATCAACATTACCTGTTCTTTCACCATTTCCAAATAGTGTACCTTCTACTCGATCAGCCCCTGCCATTAATGCAAGTTCTGTAGCGGCTACGCCACAGCCTCTATCATTATGTGGATGAACAGAAAGAATTACTCTTTCACGATCCTTTAGGTTTCTACATACATATTCAACCTGGTCTGCAAAAACATTTGGTGTATCCATTTCTACAGTAGAAGGAAGGTTGACAATCACTTTATTATCCTTAGAAGCTCCCCATACATCTAAGACTGCATCCACTACTTCTACCGCATAATCCATTTCTGTACCAGTGAAGCTTTCAGGTGAATATTCAAGAATGACTTGACCTTTAAAGTTATCACATAACTTCTTTACAAGAGCACAGCCATCTGTCGCAATCTTCTTGATTTCATCTTTATCTTTGTTGAAGACAACATCTCTTTGAAGAATACTTGTAGAGTTATAAATATGCACAATAGCACGATCTAATCCATCAAGGGCTTCAAATGTTCTTTTAATCAAATGTTCACGACACTGAGTTAATACCTGAACAGTAACATCATCAGGAATGAGGTTTTCTTCAATCAATAGTCTTAGGAAATCATATTCAATCTGTGAAGCAGATGGGAAACCTACTTCAATTTCCTTGAATCCAAGTTCGACTAATAACTTGAACATTCTGACCTTTTCCTGAATATTCATTGGTGTCACTAATGCCTGGTTACCATCACGTAAATCCACTGAACACCAGATAGGTGCTTTTTCAATTGTCTTATCTGGCCAGGTGCGGTCTTTCAAGCTTACTGTTTCAAATCTCTTGTACTTTTGGTAATTCATCATAATTGTTTATTCTCCTTTCCAACCTATAAAAAAAGCCCTCGCCCCTACTAGCGTAAGAGGACGAGAGAATAATTCTTCGTGGTTCCACCTCAATTTATTGATACCTCACAATATCAACCTTATCGAGTACGCTTTATATGTAAAGTTCATACTCTAGCGAGATAACGGTCGCAAGTGCCGTAGCAGCCTACTTAATTCAGTGCTCCACTCAAGGATGAGTTCAAAGATGATCAAACAGTTCTTTACACCAGCCAGAACCTCTCTGCGCTTTCATCATTCCCCTACTAGTTCCTATCAAAGTCGTTTTCTTTTGGGTTGTTGTGTTTATCATATACTTCCGATATAGACATGTCAACAAACTTTTTCACTTTTTTCCTTATTTTCCTAATTATATTAATCAATTGTCGGATATTCAGTTTTATAAGCGGTTTCTTGTGATAACTTATATAAATTTTATCGTAATATTCAATACTTTTTTCATTGTTTTTAATTACAGACATTTTTACACTTACTTCGTAAATTATTTATTATATTAATAATTATTTATCTCTTTAAACTATAAAAAAAGATGTCTTTCGACATCTTATCTCTGTAATGCAAGCTTGATTAATTCATCAATAAGAGCTGGTGTATCTAGTCCAGCATCCTTCATTAACTGAGGATACATAGAGATATTTGTAAAGCCAGGCATTGTATTGATTTCATTTAAATATACATTTCCTGTATCGTTATCATAGAAGAAATCACATCGAGCTAGACCTGTTCCATCTACTGCCTTGAATGCTTTCACTGCAGCCTGTCTGATATAATTCTGGATAGACTGATCGACTCTTGCAGGAATGCAGGTAGCACTCTGTTCATCTTCATATTTAGATTCATATGTATAGAATTCACCATGAGGTAAAATCTGTCCTACACGTGATGCACTGATATCATCATTACCAATAACAGCACATTCTAATTCTGTTGCATTAATAGCCTTTTCTACAACAACATGACGGTCATAAGTGGCTGCTTCATGAAGTCTTGGTAATAATTCAGTAAGACTATTTACTTTATAACATCCTACACTTGAGCCAGAACGACTTGCTTTCACAAAGCAAGGGAATCCTAAGTGTGTATAGATTTCCATTTCTACGTTAAAGCTTTCTCTTCCTTCATCATCTACTACAACTAATTTATCATCATATCTCTTCTTAACATATAAAGAAGGCACCTGAGGAATATTAGCCTGATCAAATAATTTCTTTGCATAGATTTTATCCATTGCCGTACATGATGCCATCACACGGCATCCAACATAAGGAATCTGAGCCATTTCTAATAAGCCCTGGATAGTACCATCTTCACCAAACTGACCATGTAATACAGGGAATACAACATCAAATGATTTTAAGAAAGTAAAATGATCAGTGATCTTTGTTGCACCTTCTAACCAGTTATCACTAGAGAAATCAGTAGATAATAAATCATACCATTCTCCTTCTTTTGTGATACCTGCAACCTTAATGTCATATTTAGTCTTATCGGCATTTTTATAGATATTCACACATGACATACGGCTAACAGCATGTTCTGTAGACTGTCCACCACATACTAATAATAACTTCATCTTATTAATTCTTCTCCTTTAAATCATTAATGACTTCTTTTAAATGCATACCATTAGAAGCCTTGACTAGAACAACATCATTTTCTTCTAGACATTCCTGTAAATAAGCACTTAAAGAGGTATTATCATCAAAATGATAGGCAACACCTGGTTTTGCTTTATTTACTTCGTCTGAAATATAACGCGCAGCAGGACCTACAGTCAAGACTAAATCAATATTCTTTTTAAGTAAATGAGCACCTACAGCACGATGAAGTGTTTCTTCATAGTCTCCAAGTTCTAACATATCCCCTAATACTGCAATCTTACGATCTGCATAACCTGATAATACATCAATACTTGATTTCATAGAATCAAGGTTCGCATTATAAGTGCCATCAATAACACGGATATGACGCTCAAGTGTTAAGATATCATTTCTATTTTTAGTTAATTCAAATGTTTCAATACCCTTGATACATTTTTCCATTGGAATATTTAATAATAAACCAATCTGAATCGCAATCAATGCATTAAAGATAAAGTGAACACCGGGTACATAGACTCTTACTGCATAGTCCTTACCATCCACCTTCACTCTAAATGATGACATATCTTCATTCAAGATAATATCAGTTGCCTTTAAGTCTGCATCACTTTCAATGCCAATTGTTTTTAAAGAGATTCCTTCAGGATGTACTGTAGATAAAAGATCATTGTCGTTATTCACAACTAAAGTACCATGATTCATACCATGAACGATTTCCATCTTAGCCTGTAGGATATTTTCTCTTGAACCAAGTTCACCAATATGTGCTGTACCGATATTTGTGATAGCCGCAATATCTGGTAATGCAATCTTGGTTAAGTAATCTATTTCTTCTAAATGGTTCATACCCATTTCAATAACCATGACTTCTTCACCATTATAACGAAGAATAGTGAGTGGAAGTCCAATATTATTATTGAAGTTTCCTTGTGTTTTTAATGTTGTATATTGCTGTGAAATAACACTTGCAATCATATCTTTAGTACTTGTTTTTCCTGCTGAACCAGTAATACCTACAACCTTTGCATTTGAATGAACACGTACATAACGTGCTAAATCACCTAATGCCTTCATTGTATCTTCTACTAAAATGACATTGTGTGAATCATCCTCAATAGGATGACTTGTCAAAGTGGCTGCTGCACCATTTTCAAATGCCTGTGGAATGTAGTCATGCCCATCTTTAATGCCTACAAGAGGGATATATAAGTTTCCTGGCTGAATCACACGTGTATCCTGTGTAAAGCCATTCACCTGGTCATCTAAGTGACCATTTAAGAGTTTTCCGTTTGTTGCCTCAATAATTTCGCTTATTAACATATAATCATCTCCATTTTTTACCCACCCATTATAGCATAAATACTGCGCACAAAAAAAGGCACTGAAGTAAATCAGTACCTAATTCTCAAATATCACTGCATACTTTGTATTAGACGTATTCACGACTTTCCAATCCTGATTGTCTTTAATATATAGCTGATCATTCACAATCTGCATACCATTAATACGATGTGACTGGAATTGATAAACTGCAGTAGGTTCTTTTTTCTCAAGATCAAGACGATACATTTTTGCATCAGTTCCTACATAGTAGATAGCCTCGTCACTCATCACAAACATAGAATAACCCATATCAGTAAGTATGATCTGTGATTCTTTTGATTTCACACTCACTCTACCAAGTGACTGTCTATCTGTAATGAAATAAAGATAACCATCGTTATAAACTGAACCATATACCTGTTCATTATAGATAGTATCAGTGGCTTTTGTTGTCATATTATATGAAATAATAGAAGACTTACCTGCAAGATAAATGGTATCTCCTACAAAATTCATATTATAAATATGTTCTTCTAATAGTTTTGTAGATGCCTTTGTAGAAAGGTCATAGACATAAAGACTTTCATTATCATCATCATTTTGATAATAAAGCTTATTGTCATGATAAGTTATATAGAATGCCTCTACATTCTGTAATATTTCATGTTTACCTGTCTTTGTATCAAGAACAGAGATATGATGATTACTATCAGTATAATAAAGCTTCTCACCTGCCAGATTTAGATAAGTAGCCTGTTTGATACCATAATTCTTGATGACATTCATATTCTTATCTAATTTCACTAACTCATTATTGGCATTAGACATATAGATGTAATGGTCATCCGCTGCTACCATTCCATCATTGGACAAGTTAGAATATTGTTCAATGTCCGTTGTTTTCTTAAGCTTTACAATAGAATTAATCTCTTCTGAAACACTTGGACTCGCATCAGAAAACTTAATGCTCTTAGAATGTTTAAGATAATATTGTGCGCCTGTAGTGGCAAGTATAAGAACTAATACTGAAATAAGAACAACTTTCCAGTTTACTTTACGTGATACCTTTTCTGGTTCATATGTTTTTTCTTCTTCCTGATAAATATCCTCTGTTGGTGTAAATGAACCCTGTGGACGACGTGTTGTTCCTGCTAGAAGTGGTCTTCCACAAAAAGCACAGAATTTCGCATTAGGAATATTCTGATGTCCACAATGTGGACATTTATCATCAATTGGTGTACCACAGTGAGGACAGAAATGAGCCCCTTCAGGGACTTGTCTATGACATGATGGGCAGATCATTTATTGGTCATCCCCTGTCTTTTCTTCATCTACAACTTTATATTCTACATCAATGATATCAGGATTATCATTACGTGTACTTGACTGAGATTGAGATGAATATTGTGATTGTGCTTCTTCATACTGCTTTCTGATCTTCTTGAGTTTGAAATATTTCCAGATTTCATATACAACAAAGATAATTAATAAGAAAGGCCATGCATACGCAATGATGTTTAAGAAAACAGATAGAATTAAAAATATAATTATTAAATAGATTAGTACATCCATATAGTTTCTCCTTTAAGCGTAGTCATTATATGTCTCTATTGTAAACATATGATGAACTTACAAAAATTATACCAATTTCAAATAAAAAATAGAAGATGCCTAAGACATCTTCTGAAATTTCACATGATTAGTAATCAAAAAGTTCTTTAAGAGTAATACCTAAACCCTTCGCAAACTGATCTATTGCCTTAAGACTGACATTTCTAGTGCCTCTTTCCACATCCGATATATAATTCTTAGAAAGATGACATCTAAAGCCGAGTTCTTCCTGAGAAATCCCCTGCTGCACTCTTAATTCTTTGATACGCATTCCAAATCTTTCTGTTACAGTCATTATTCTTCCTCCATCTGACGAAGACGTGCTGCTTCATCTTTGATTTTCTTGAAACGATGGTGAAGACCTGATTTAGAAATAGTCTGTCCTGTTTTATCAAAATAAACATCTGCAAGTTCATTAAGTGTAAGTTCTGGGTTTTCTAAACGGATCTGAGCGACTTCAGCCGTTTTAGAATCCAGAATTTCTATTCCTGCTTTATCAATCACATAAGCAATATCTTCAATCTGTTTGGCACTGGCTGTCATTGCCTTCATTTCGTTCGCAATATCACAATTATTCCATCTGTTTACAGTATTGGCCATAGAACGATCAATACGTGTTGTTTCAAATTCCATAACAGAAGTAGAAGCACCAATCGCACGTAAGAAGTCACCTATTCTTTCTGCAGATTTCATATAAATAACAAAACGATTACGTCTCTTGATAACATGCGCATTTAACCCATAATGATTCATCATATTTTCAATATACATAGCAAGAGGTTCATCCTGTACACTCATTTCTAGATGATAGTTAGATGTATCCGGGTTATTTACTGAACCGCTTGCGAGAAAGATTCCTGCAAGATAAGCTCTTCTTGTACGATCATCATAAAGAATCTCATCAGAAGGCAGCATAGTGAAACCTAAACCTTCCAATAAATGAAGATCTTCAAGTATTTCTCTTGCTTTAGAGACCTTAAGAAGATAGACATTATTCTTCTTAAGTTTCATCATCTTTTTAACTTTAAATTCTATTGAAGGTGCATAAAGTTCTTTAAGAAGTTTATGCATCTTTGACGCTATTTTTGCGTTTTCTGTACGGATCAAGAGAGAGAGTCCCTGTCCTAACATAAGGGTTCCATTGGTTTTTAATAAAGCACAAAGAATCGCTTTAGAGCAGTCATGATCAAAATCATTAAAAACAATCTCTTCCTTTACTTTTCTTGAAAACGACAACATTTCTTTTCACATCCTCTAGTGGTCAGCATCACGATGCCACTTATATACTTTGTAATATTTCTTGTAATGGTTCGCAAGGAAATTTGTAAGAGTAACAGAACGGTGCTGACCACCTGTACAGCCAATACCAACTATCAATTGCATCTTTCCTTCTTTTTCATATTCTTTCAACAAATAATCATAATAAGCCAGAGTCTTTTCTACAAATTCCTGAGTTTCTGGCTTTTCCATGACATAGTCATAGACTTCCTTATCATTTCCTGTCTTATTTCTAAGTTCAGGAACATAAAAAGGATTAGGTAGGAATCTTACATCAAGAAGTAGATCTGCATCCTTTGGAATACCAAACTTATATCCAAATGAGACAAAAGAGACACGGAATGTTTCTCCTGTTTCATGATAGAAAGATGCTTCTAGTCTATCCTGCAAAGTTGTACGCTTTAATAAAGTTGTATCAATGACTAAATCAGCCTGTGTTTTAATCTGTTCAAATTCATGACGTTCTAGTTCAATAGAATCATAAAGTGTGTTGGCTTTATTCATAATCATCATTGGATGAGAACGTCTTGTCTGCTTATAACGCTTCAAGATTTCTGAATTATCACAATCTAAAAATACAATAGTCAGCTTGATCCAATCCATATTAGATAGTTCACGAATTGCCTGCAAAGCATCCCCTAATGAAATACCCATTGCAATCTTACTACCTAATGTCTCATTGAGTAAATAATCTCCAAACTCTTCTAATAAAGCAACTGGATAATTATCGATGCAGTAATATCCCATATTTTCAAAAACAGCCATAGCAGTAGATTTACCTGCACCAGACATACCAGAAACTAATACAACTTCTACATTTGACATAGACCTTCCTCCTTAACAACAACGTTATTATAACATACATCAAAGTGTGTATAAAGCATTCAAAAAGAGAACTATTATTAGTTCTCTTCTACAAGTTTGGCAGCATATTGTCCAGCAATCGCACCATCATTAGCCGCTGTGACAACTTGTCTTAATGTCTTAGTTCTCACATCACCAATCGCAAATAAACCTTGAATAGATGTTTCCATATGTTCATCTACATCAATATAACCCTGTTCATTTGTAATACCTAAATCCTTCACAAAATCAGTGACTGGATCTAATCCAATAAATGGGAAGATGCCCTGTACATAAAGTGGTTCTACTTCTTTTGTAACACTATCTTCTAGTTCTAAGCCTTTTAATGTATCCTCTTCTACAATTAAAGCATGTGGCTTCTTCTTGAAATGGAACTCAATCTTTTCATTATTGAGTGCTTTTTTCACTAAATAATCATCTGCGCGGAATACATCACGTCTCATGATAATATGAACCTTTTCTGTAATACCTGCCAAATAAAGTGATTCTTCAATCGCACTATTACCACCACCGATAACAGCAACCTCTTTACCTCTAAAGAAAGGCCCATCACAAACAGCACAATAAGAAATGCCTCTACCTGTCATTTCATCTTCTAGGTCGAGCCCCATCTTGCGTTCTTTAGTCCCTGTCGCAATAATGACAGCACGTGCTTCTAGTTCTTCTTTAGATGTAATAACCACCTTATGGTCATTCTTATCTACAATGCCTTTTACTTCTGTCATCTTTAATTCAGCACCGAAGTTAAGAGCCTGTTCATACATATCATAGGCTAATTGTGGGCCCATCATCTCTTTTATGCCAGGATAGTTTTCTATATGCGCTGTTAAGTTTAATTTACCACCAGGTGCCCCTGATTCAATAACCATCACATCTGCTCCGGCACGACTTGCATATAAAGCGGCAGTTAACCCAGCTGGTCCACCACCAATAATAATGATATCTTTCATAGTCTACATCCTTTCTAGATATTGATATAAATCATCATAAGACTCCATCATATAATCTGGATGTTCTTCTAGGAGGAACTGAGTTCCTTTAAGTGACCAGGTCACACCTATTGTCCCAATACCTGCATTTTTACCTGCTTGAATATCTGTCACATTATCACCAATCATATAGCCTTTTGTCGCATTAAGATGGGACAAGGCAACGCGTAATGCTTCTGGATGAGGTTTACCATGAGTGACTTCATCGCTTCCTATCACTACATCAAAATATTGATCTAAGTCTGCACACTTTAATCCATAGACAGCGGCATCCTTGTATTTTGTAGTGACAATAGCCATCTTTATACCCTCTTCATGAAGTTTTTTTAATACTTCTGTTTCATGAGGATAAAGAGTAACATAATCATTATGCTTCTCATGATTATAAGCACGATATACCTGTACTGCTTCATCTACCTGGTGACCAGAAAGATAACGTGCAAATGAATCTCTTAAAGGAGGTCCTAAAAAAGAAAGTAATTCTTCTTCTGATAAAGTATATTCAGGAAGAAACTGCTTAAATGTATATCTGAATGATCGAAAGATCAATTCATCGGTATTGAGTACTGTACCATCTAGATCAAATAGAAGTACGTTATCTGTATTTATCATATCATTAATTGTTTCCTTATGCTTTTATGATGCTTGAATAATTTCTTTGACAGCATCTAAGAATGCATCCATCTCTTCATCATTTCCGATAGTCACACGTAAATACTGATTAATACGTGGTGCATTGAAATATCTTACAATAATATGTTTCTTTCTTAATTCTTTAAAGATATATTCTGCATCAAAATCATCATGATGAATAAAGATGAAGTTAGAATAGCTGTCTGTCATTGTGAATCCCATTTCTTTAAGGGACTTCTTTGTACGTTCACGTGTTGCCACAATCTTTTTCGCATGTTCTTTGATGACATCACTGTCTTGTATAGATGCTTCACCAATAACCTGTGCAAGTGCATCGATTGGATAAGAGTTGAATGAGTTCTTCACATCATATAAATGTGAAATCAATTCTTCATTACCTAACGCAACACCCAGTCTGCTTCCTGCAAGTGAACGGAATTTAGAGAATGTATGAATCACAAGTAAGTTATCATATTTCTTTAAGAGTGGAAGTACTGTTTCTCCACCAAAATCAATATAAGCTTCATCAATCACAACAACACTATCAGGATTATGACTGATGATCTCGTCAATGTCTTCTACAGACATAAGTTCACCTGTAGGTGCATTGGGATTAGGGAAGATGATGCCACCATTTTTTGTGAAATAATCTTCTTTCTTAATCTTAAATGCGTCATCTAACGGCATTGTTTTATAGTCAATATTAAATAATTCACAGTAAACAGGATAGAAAGAATACGTAATATCTGGGAATAAAAGTGGATCTTGTCCATTGAAACATGTTAAGAATGTTAAGGCAAGAACCTCATCACTTCCGTTTCCAATAAATACCTGTTTATCATCTAAACCATGATATTCCGCAATTAAATGTTTAAGCTTTGATGCATCGGCATCAGGATAAAGTCTTAGTTTAAATGGATCAAAAGTTTGAATAGCTTCTTTAACCTTTTCTCCTGGTTCATATGGATTTTCATTTGTGTTTAGTTTGATAAGATGAGACATCTTAGGCTGCTCCCCAGCAACATAAGGTTCTACATCTCTTAAGTTATTTCTCCAGTTCATTATATTTTACCCCCTAGTATATCATCGATCATTTCATAGACATAACTATAGATATGATCGGCCTTTTTTTGAATAGCATCATGTGCATAATTAAATGTACAGCCATGATCTCCTGCTTCAATCATCGATAAATCATTCCATGAATCACCTATCGTATAAGTTGTCGCATTTGTGTTTTCTTTTAGATAGTTCACACCTGTTCCTTTTGAACAGTCATTAGGAACAACATCTAGAAAATGAAGATTGGGATGACATTCTACATAGCTGCCATACTTTTCTTCAATTCTCTTCTTAATCATATCGATTTGGTCTGTCTGCATATTTTCCTGATTCAAGCTGATAATCTGGAATGAAGGACTTTTCTTCATTAGAGTCATATAGTCATCAGGAATAGGTATATCTCCCTGGTCACTATGCACAAAGGATTGATGATTAAAACAGCCATAACTCTTCTTTCCATCACACATATGGACAAACATGTTCGCATCTACACCCCATTGTAGAATGTCGAGTCCAACTGATGCTTCTATATGTTTTTCATAAAGAGTATCCTTATTGCCGTCTAGTATAGCCCCACCATTGTTTAATACTAGATAATCAAAAGGATAGCCATCTTTTTCAAGAATTATTCCCATTTCTAGAATATGACGTCCTGTACAATAGACAACCTTGCCACCTGCATCACGAAAACGCATTAGAGCTTCTTTATTTAATGGTGATATTTGTTTGTTATCACGATAAAGAGTCCCATCTATATCACAAAATACCATTTTCATAGTTATGCCCTCCTTATTTCCCCATTATATAGGAAGGGCTCAATAAAAAAAAGTCATATTAATAGAAAAAGACTGGAGAAAACTCTCCAGCCTAAATGAACTATTCAATTTTCTTCTTTCTAAGAAGTAATACAATAGAAATCAAAGATAAGGTACATAGAATTACAATGATCATTATCTGTGTTGAATCGCCTGTATGAATGATTTCTATCGGTGTATTCATATAATCAAATGTATATGTATCTCCTTCTACATTTTCATCTAAAACAACCTTCTTGACTTCCTGAGATAGATAGTAACCAAGAGGGGCTTTTGTTTCCTTGATATAATAAGTTCCAAATCTTAAAGACTTGAATGTAGCGATACCGTCATGAGAAGAAATAGAGGTAAGACTCTTTGTACATTCAGAATCAGTATATAATGTAAATTCAAAGTTTTTGTCTTTAATAAGTTGTTTTGTCTTCGCATCTAATTTATTCACCTCGATATTAATTAGTCTTGGCTGTTCTTTGATTTCTAGAGATACATCTTCACTTGATGCAATAAATGTCTGATCTGAGATTGTTAAAAAGCCTTTAGGTGTTTTAGTTTCTTTAAGACTATATTCTTTTCCTACTTCTAGATGATTGACTGCATGAAGTGAGCCATCTGTGATCCATTGATCCACTAGATTTCCTTGCTTATCAAAAACAGAGAACTCTGCACCCGATACATCTTCACCTGTCTCTTCATCAACTTTAGAAACTTTCATCTGAGCATCCTTCATTGTCACATTCATGTTTTCCTTATGAGTGAGAGTAAATGTAATTGATTCTGCTTTGATATATCCATCAGGTGCAGTTGTTTCAATTAAAGTATAAGTCTTGCCTTCTTCTAAACCATTGACAAAATGAGGATCTTTTGTGGAAGTCCAAGAATCGACCACTTGATTGAATTCATCTCTTACTTCAAGCTTTGCGCCTTCTAATTCTTTTTTACCTGAAACATCTGTCTTTGATACTTTTACTTGTGTATCTTTCATAACAATTGTTTCATCCTTCTTCTCTTTAGAAACAGTAAACTTTATAGATTGCGCTTTAACATAGCCATCAGGTGCACTTGTTTCAGTAAGAATATAATCATGTCCTTCGATTAATCCTTTAATAGAGTGAGGCTGTCCATCAGAAACCCAAGAATCCATGATTTCTCCATTTAAATCAGTTACCTGAAGCTGAGCCCCTTTGATTTCTTTTGAACCTGTGATATCTGTCTTAGTCACATATACTTTCTTATCAATAAAAGCAACAGGTGTTGCCACAATCAGCATACGTGCACTACTATAACCAGTAATCTTGACATGCTGTGTTTCATCAGATAATACAAAGTTCTCTTTGTTTCCATCTTCTGTGCTTGGTGCCTTTAACTCTTTTACATAATATGAACCATAAGGAAGTATATCCGATGACGCAATACCATTTTCATCTGTCTTGATAGACATAACAAGCTGACCCTTCTTATAAAGTGTAGCACCTATATACATATCAGCATTCGCATAGATTCCAAACTCTCCACCCTTTAATGGCTTTGAATCTGTATCTGTCTTTTCTATTTCAATACTTCCTATCTTTGCCATATCCTTAGAATCAACATGCCCTAGAATAATAGAAGATGTCTGGTCCTTGTATGTTAAATCCACTGTATAAGTATTCCAATCTAAATTATAACCAACAGGTGCTTTTGTTTCTTTAACTGTATAAGTACCTAGTGGTAGATTATCCAAACGACCATCACCTTCTTGATCAGTAATGATTTTTCCGACTTCTTTCTTATTTAAATCATAAACAGTATATTCTGCGCCTTCTAATGACGCTTCTCCTTGTACGATACCTGTTGTATCTGACTTCTTAATTGTAATTTGTCCTGTAGGGGCTTCATCAGTAATTGTAATCACTGATGTATCTCCTGCTTTGATTGTTGTACTGTATGTTGAAGTATTGAGTAAATAACCATGAGGTGCACTTTTTTCAGTCACTGTATAATCACCAATAAGTAAATTATTGAGCACTATTTCACCCTTTGTGACTGTGACGTCTTTCTCATAATCATCACCTGACACATGAAAGATGGCGCCATCTAAAAGTTTTCCACCCATATCTGTCTTTCTAAGTTTCAAACTGCCAATTACTGCATGAAATGTCGCATTTAAATAAGTAGACTGAACTGGAGCAATGGCATACCATGTACCAATACGTTGATTTTCACTCTTTCCATTAGAAACAATTAATGGCGCAAAAGTGAATCCACCTGATTTCTTACCAGACTGAATTGTCCCTGTATATGAAGCATCCGCTTCTAAATGAATTGTATCTCCACCATAGATATCAACTGTTTCGCCTGATTGATTTCTTGATTCATTGATGACTAAAACACTCTTTGTCCCAGTATTAAGTGTGAAATGATATCCACTTGGACCATTTAGTTTTACTGATTCAGATTTCTGAACCTTTGCGTTCTTGTCATAATAAGTATATAAATCATTCTTACTGAACATCAGGTTATTCTGATTTAATGGATCAGGCTGTGCAGTGGCATAATTATAAAACTCAGCCACCTTGCCTTTATTAAGTGATGTGCCTGAATAAGCATGAGACAATGCTTTTGACATAATAACATTCTTCTGTGCATCTGTAAGACCATTCATGCCTTCCCACATCTGATAACCAAACCATCCATAATACATAATCTTACGAATATTCGCATATTTAGGTTCTGTACTTGTATAAAAGTCACCTGACATCGTTTGAGATGGCGGTGTAGTCTTATTGTGTTCTAGACACCAGGCTTTTCTTCCATCAATCGCAAAGCTCCCCACTGTACTGCCATAGGCTGTTGTCTTTCCATAATACTGCATTTGATATGATGCTGCATTGACGATATTCATACTTTGTGTAGTGATTCCAACTATCATCAATAGAGATAATATCGCTGCACTTATTCTTTTTAAAATATTCATCTTCATTTTCCTTTCTACAAATAAAAAAAGACATATATTACTATGTCATGAGAGAATCTATATAAAACAGTCTATTTGACTGGAATTGGCATAAAAAAAAGGAAGCATGCGTTTTGCATACTTCCCTAAGGAATACTCGTTAGCGAGCAAGAGAATGATTTCCTTCTGTCTGTGCTTTAAATTGTGATTGGTATTTATTTCCCGGGTAAACGACTAGAGATACTTGACTATCATTGATATAAGCACCTAAACCATAGTGACCTAGGAATTTTTTATTTGTTTCAAATTCTTCTTTTTTACCATTAAAAGCTTTCATCAGCTTATTGTATGTAGGCTGATCAATGACTGTAGTAATCAATTCTTTATTTTCAACTTGCAAAAGATCTTTGAAGTTTTCACAATTATCTTTTGTGATTGTTGTCTTAATTGTATCCGTCTTAGAACGATTGTATGTACGTTTCAATACAATCTTTGTATTGTCATCTATATGCGCCTTGCAGGTAATAGTCGTATAGAGATCATTATTCGAATAAACAGTATAATCATAAGTTGCAGTAAATGTCTGCCCATATTGTTTTTCTAATGATTTCTTATAAGACTCAGCCGGCTTGATGAATGTTTCTGCATTTGAAAACTTCTTTTTAAACGCTTTAGAAGAATCAAAGTGATAGACTTCTTCTCCTTCTGTCTTCTTTAATGCACCTAATTCATAGAGATTTGACTGCTGGAAATTAGATGTAATTGACTTCCCTGTAAAGAACTGACTATAGAATAGAATAGCCATAGGAAGTGCAACTGTAAGTAACATGATAACAAGATAACCTTTCATCATACGACCTAGAATAGAAGTACTTCTTGGTGGATTTCTTTTTAAATCATAACCACAATGAGGACAGAAGTGATCTGTGGGTCTGATATCTTTATGACAGTGTGGACATTTCATAGTTTACTACTCCTTAAAATAATCATTCATAAATACTTTGAATTCTTTAATGAATTCTTTTTTCTTTTTAATCTGTTTACTACGATCCTTGATAGAATAATAGTCTTCATCAAGATACTGATATTTTTTCTGTACCTGTCCTTGTGATATAACTTCTAGTGTTGGTGTCCAATTAAAATCAAATGTCTTATAAAGATTCTTATAGAACTCTTTCTCTTCTTTTGTAGCATCTTCTTTTAATGACGCATCACGATATGCTTTGATATTTAAATAATAAACACCTTCATTAGGATGATTATTAAGATAGTCTTCAAGGATGGGTTCAAAAGCCTGACAGTCTCCACAATCAGGACGACCAAGATAAAGTATGAAAGAAACATCTTCTTCCATCACTTTCTTTAATTCTGCATATTGTATCTCTTTAATACCTTTTACACTCTTTTTTTTAACTGAAGATGTACTACAGCCTAAAAGCATAAAAGAAAGGCATAAAATGAGTAATTTCTTCATTTTGATTTCTCCTTTTCGACTATATTAACACAAATACAAAAAAAGCGAAACTAAGATGTCTCGCTTTAATAGTTCAATTATTTAATAAGGCTTGTACCATCCATTTCTTCTGGGATAGCAAGTCCTAGAAGCTGTAACATAGTTGGAGCTAAGTCTCCAAGTTTTCCGCCTTCTTTTAATTCAAGGTGAGAATTTGTTACGATTAAAGGTACATCATTTGTAGTATGTGCTGTGAATGGGTTACCTTCTTCATCAAGAAGTCTTTCTGCGTTACCATGGTCAGCAGTGATTAACATAGTACCACCAAGCTCAGCAACCTTTTCATATACTTCACCAACACAGTCATCAACAACTTCAACTGCCTTGATAGCTGCAGGAATGACACCTGTATGACCAACCATGTCGCAGTTAGCGAAGTTAACAATAACAACATCGAATTCACCAGAATCTAATTCTTCGATTAACTTATCTTTTACAAGGTAAGCACTCATTTCTGGCTGTAAATCATAAGTAGCAACCTTAGGTGAGTTGATTAAGTCACGCTTAGCACCTTCGATTTCCTTATCTTCTCCACCATCAAAGAAGAATGTTACATGGGCATACTTTTCAGTTTCAGCAATTCTTAACTGATTTAATCCCTGAGCTGATACATAATCACCAAATGTATTAGTTAATTCTGGTAAAGCGAATGCGACATGACCATTTACTGAGTCAGCATATTTCATCATACATACGAAGTAAATACCATTTCTCTTTGTAGCAGGTGTATATCCTTTATCAGCATAGAAATCAGGGTTTGTCATAACAGTTGCAAGCTGGATTGCTCTGTCTGGACGGAAGTTAGCGAAGATGATTGAATCGTTATCTTCAACAGCACCATCTACAGCTGAGTTGTATCCTGGTACAACGAATTCATCAAATACTTCTTCAGCATAAGAATCTTTTACAAACTGTACTGGATCAGTGAAGCTGTTTCCTTTATGATCAACAATTGCTTCATAAGCTAAGTTAACACGATCAAATCTCTTATCACGGTCCATTGCATAGTAACGACCTGAGATAGATGCGATTTCACCCACACCGATCTTCTTCATTTCTTCAGCAAGTTCTCCAACGAAATCTACAGCTGAATCAGGTGCTACGTCACGTCCATCTAGGAATGCATGTACATAAACCTTAGTTAAACCAGCATCTTTAGCAAGCTTTAATAATGCATAGATATGTTCATTTGAAGAGTGAACTCCTCCGCTAGATAATAATCCCCAGATATGTAACTTAGAATCATTCTTCTTAGCATTTTCTACTGCTTCTACAAATTTTTCATTTGTGAAGAAAGTACCTTCATCAATTGCCTTATTGATTAAAGTAAGTGACTGATAAACAGTACGTCCTGCACCAATATTCATATGACCAACTTCTGAGTTACCCATCTGTCCTTCAGGTAAACCAACAGCGTTACCACAAGCTTTAATAGTTGTAGTAGGATACATTGCCATTAAATCATCAAGATTAGGTGTATTAGCAAGTTTTACTGCGTTACCATCAACTCTATCAGTTAATCCGTAACCATCCATAATACATAAAACAATAGGTCTTTTTTTCATAACTTTTCATCCTCCGTATACTTCAAAGATAATAGCATTATCCACTTTGAAATTCAATAAGCATGATTTAAAAAATATCAATTACCATAACTTTCTAAGAGGTCTTCACCAAAAGAAATCAGATGTTCTATATCAATATCTTCTTCCCCTCTTTGTGAATAAACAATAATCACATGATCATGATACTCAAAGCGATTACAATGAATTAATGCATTAATATCCTTACTCATAGCAGGAAGATAATTAATAAACTGATTTTCTTTCATCTTTCTTAATAGAATACAATAATCTGCCAAAGCAAGTTCTAGATGCAATATTGTACGCATACGATCCTTATTTAAAACAGCTTCTTCGAGTATGCCTTCTTGTAAATCAATCTTTTTCATATGATTCAATACAACCTTTACATTTGATATAGAACCATCTAGCGCTTCCATATAACATTTCTCTTTGAGATCTCTTTCCTTCATGATCATCACCTCACTCTTATTCTACAAAAAAACTGCACATATGTGCAGTTATAATTTCAAGAATTTACGTACTGAGAAGAATGAACCAATTAATCCTACAACAGCACCAAGTAGTGCTAAGAATGCACCTAATTCCCATACAAGTGGATAAGGTGGTACAAATGTGATCAAGTTAGAAGACATCAATGATGTCATTGTCACATAGGCAAACTTATAACCATAAGCAAGGATAATTAAAGGCACAATAGAACCAATAAGTCCAATAAAGATACCTTCTAACATAAATGGAATACGGATATACCAGTTAGAAGCACCAACCATTCTCATGATTGAAATTTCAGTTGAACGAGATGTAATAGTGATTTTAATTGTATTTGCAATCATAAAGAGTGCTACTACAATTAAGGCAACCACAAAGATAGCTCCGCCATTACGTACTGATTCAAGGATATCTACTAATTTATTTGTAGAAGAACCACCATAAGTGACTTCTTTTACATAAGGGATATCCCCAATCTTTTTCGCAACCTTATCAAGATTCTTCGCATTCTTGACTTCTACAATATATGCATCACCAAGAGGATTATCACTACGATAGTTTTCAAATAACTGTTTTGAATTTTTATCCTGAGATGCAATTAATTTGTCTAACTCTTTATCTTTACTAGAATAATTAACCTTCTTGATACCAGTTAATTTATTGATTTCATCACCAACAGCTTTACTTTGTTCATCAGTAGCACTACGGTCTACCTTCACATAAATATTCAAGCTATTTTCAATATTAACAGTCATATGATTCACATTAATAGCAATGACTGATACAACACCAATCAAAATTAACGTAATAGTAACTGCAAAAATAGATGAAATAGACATCACACCGTTTCTCCAGATATTCTGGAAAGCAGTTTTACAATGCTTAGGCATTGCTTTCAATTCTTCTACGAATTCCATGACTGATACCCTCCTAAACTTGTATCTGTTGTGACACAACCATCTTCAATAAGAATAGTTCTCTTCTTATTTCTCTGAACGATTTCACGGTCATGTGTGACAACAAGTACAGTTGTTTGACGGACATCATTGATTCTTTCCAACAATTCAATGATTTCCTGAGATGTATCAGGGTCTAGGTTGCCTGTTGGTTCATCCGCAATTAAAACCTTAGGCTGATTGACAATAGCACGCGCAATCGCTACACGCTGCTGCTGCCCACCTGATAATTCATGTGGGAACGAATTCGCTTTGTTTTCTAGACCTACAAGTTCTAGTACATTACGAACCTTTTTTCTAATTTCAGTTTTTGGTGTATTAGTTACTTCTAGCGCAAAGGCGACATTTTCAAATACTGTCTTTTTTGGCAGAAGACGATAGTTCTGGAATACAACTCCAATTTTACGTCTAAAAAATGGGACTTTAGAGTTCTTAATACGAGACACATCGGTACCATCCACAAGAACTTTACCTCTTGTAGCTTTTTCTTCACGATAGAGGAGCTTGATAAATGTTGATTTACCAGCACCAGTAGGACCGATGACATAAACGAATTCGCCGGCATCGATTGTAAGTGACATGTCATTTACTGCACGTACGCCAGTTTTATATACTTTTGTTACGTTTTCAAGTTTAATCATTTCTTGCATATCATCACACTCCTTTGTTTCCCCATTATAACACATACTCATTATAATACATGCTTTATTTTAATTTTCTTTAGAAGACCATCTCTCTAAGTTAACATTCGGTAATGTGAATCCTCTACCATTGACACTATGTACTTCGCTTGTAATTTCAAAAGCTTCTGGATCCATATTTTGAACAATATCATGGAAAGCCGCATATTCACGACGATTAAAGACAACCATGACTGCTTTAGAATCATTTTTCATAAATCCTGTTGTGATATTTAAGAAAGTACATCCTCGATCTAAGTCTTTCATTAAAGATTCCGCAATTTCTTCATATTTTTCTGATACAACGATGACCTGGATGTTATTTTGTCCAAGTAACATCATCTTATCAATAATATATGTAGAAATAACAACCGTAATAATACCATAAAGGATTTCTTCAACATCAGAGAATGGAATCTGAATAATTAAGATAATAATATCAAAGATATTAATTAATAATCCTAATGCAAGCCCTGTATATTTATTAACAAGTAATGGTGGAATATCCATACCACCTGTACTATATCCAAGTCTTAATACGAGTCCTAATCCAACACCAATAAGGAATCCTGCATAAACAGCTGCAAGTAAAGTATCCTTAGTCAAATGTGTTAAATAGTAACTCTTTTCAAATATAGCAAGGAAGAATGGGAATGCGAATGTAGAAACAAGTGTTCCCACCGCAAACTTCTTTCCTAATAAGAAATATCCAGCAATAAATGCAATAACGTTGATTACAAGTACAAGTGTTGATAAATGAACATAGAACACATAATGCTGGAATGCAAGGGCAAGACCTGAAACTCCACCAAGGATAATCTTAGCAGGTACTGCAAAACCGGCAGTACCTAAAGCCATAATGGCATTCCCTAACATCACTAAAATAAAATCAATCACTAATTTCTTTGCAGAATGCATTTTACTCATTACTTTTCTCCTTTACTTGAGATCTTAAATAAGCATAAATAAGATCATCAAGCTCACCATCTAATATTTTCTTTGGATCATTTGATTCATAACCTGAACGGTTATCTTTGACCATAGAATAAGGATGAAGAACATAAGAACGGATCTGTGATCCCCACTCAATATTCTTCTTTTCACCTTGAATTTCAGATAGTTTTTCAGCATGCTCTTCCTGCATTAATAAATACAATTTACTCTTCAGCATCAACATAGCCTGTTCTCTGTTCTGTAACTGAGAACGCTGTGACTGACAAGAAACAACTGTATTAGTAGGAATATGAGTAATACGGACTGCTGAATCAGTTTTATTAATATGCTGTCCTCCAGCACCGGATGCACGATATGTATCAATACGTAGATCCTTTGGATCAATCGTAATCTCAATATCATCATCTAATTCAGGTGAAACTTCTACAGACGCAAATGATGTATGTCTTCTCTTTGATGAATCAAACGGTGAAATACGTACAAGTCGATGAACACCCTTCTCTGCTCTTAAATGACCATACGCATTATAACCAGTAAAACGGATAGAACATGATTTTAATCCTGCTTCATCACCTGCAAGATAATCATCAACGTCAACCTTCCATCCTTTCTTTTCGCCATAACGTATATACATACGCATAAGCATCTCAGCCCAGTCCTGAGATTCAGTTCCTCCAGCGCCTGGATGAATTTCTACAATCGCATTCGAATGATCATATTCCTGATCAAACAATAATGTCTTTTCAAATTCATCCAAATTCTTATGGAACGTCATATAATCTTCTTCTAAAGAAGCCATAAAGTCAGGATCTTCAGTATCCTTAACATATTCATAAACTTCCATGAGTTCTTTATAGCTTGCTTCTAAAGAAGAATCTGTATCAGCCACTTTCTTCATTTCATTCAGATGCGCATATACTTTAGTCGCATGTGCCTGATCATCCCAGAAATGTTCGTCCATTGTCTGTACAGTTAATCCTTCTATTTCTCTTTTTAATACTTCAATATTCGCAGAAACATATAATTGGTCTAATAATAAACGGGCGTCTTCCAGCCCGTTTTTGATTTCATATAATTCCATTATTTAAATTCAAGTTCAACCTTAATTTCTGGAATGTTCATTTCTGCTTCTGTACCAGGACGGATACCCATATGGACAATGTTACGAGCAATTTCCTGAGAAATAGATTTTGTCATCTCTTCGAACATATAGAAACCTTCTTCTGTATATTCCTGAAGAGGATCACGCTGTGCATAAGCTCTTAAATAGATACCATTTCTAAGTTTCTGCATTGCATCAATATGGTTGATCCATGTATGGTCAATGATACCTAAAAGAACACGGCGTTCATAATCAAGTTTTACTGAATCTTCAAGATCCTTATTGAATCTGTTTTCATAGCTCATGAAGACTACTTCACTCACAGCATCAATCACCTTCTGAGGATCATTCACTGCTACGTCAGGATTCTTAGCAACTAATTCACTTAATAACATGTAGTTCTTACCAACATAGCTTAAGAATTTTTCTACATCTACAACTGGCTTCTTACCTTCATTATTAGTGAACTTAGGAATATCTAGTTCGATTGCTGTTAAGAATTCACCCTTGATGATTTCTGATAAGTCTTTAGAACGCATGATATCATCTCTTTCTTTATACATGATTTCACGCTGCTGACGCATAATATCATCATATTCTAGCAACTGTTTACGCATATCGAAGTTCTGACCTTCAACACGCTTCTGAGCAGTTTCAATAGACTTAGTAATCATCTTAGATTCAATAGCTTCATCATCCATGAATGAATCAGTGAGAGCTTTAATCTTTTCACTTGCAAATCTCTGCATCAATTCATCTTCAAATGATACAAAGAACTGTGAACATCCTGGGTCACCCTGACGACCAGAACGTCCTCTTAACTGGTTATCAATACGTCTAGATTCATGACGTTCAGAACCAATAACCATTAAACCACCAATTTCAGCCACACCTTCACCGAGCTTGATATCAGTACCACGACCAGCCATGTTAGTAGCGATTGTAACAGCACCCTTCACACCAGCTTTAGCGATAATAGCTGCTTCTTTTGCATGGTTCTTAGCGTTTAATGTATTATGCTTAATACCTTTTGCGCTTAACATCTTAGATAAGATTTCAGATGTTTCTACAGCCACTGTACCAAGAAGGATTGGCTGACCATAAGCATGGCGCATTTCTACTTCTTTAATAATAGCTGCATATTTAGCATTCTTGCTTGAGAATACTAAATCTGGTTTATCATCACGAATAACAGGCTTGTTTGTAGGAATAACAACGACTCGCATGTTATAGATCTGACGGAATTCTTCTTCTTCAGTCTTTGCAGTACCTGTCATACCAGCTAACTTATCAAATAATCTGAAGAAGTTCTGATAAGTAATTGTTGCAAGTGTAACAGTTTCTTCTTTAATTGGTACACCTTCTTTTGCTTCAATAGCCTGATGTAAACCATCAGAATAAGCACGACCTGGCATAACACGTCCAGTAAACTGGTCAATAATCATAATAGAAGCATTTCTAATATCATGGCTACCATCTTCTGTTGCAATCATGTATTCAATGTCCTTAGTCATTGTATAGTTTGCTTTAAGTGCCTGGTTGATATAGTGTACTAATGCAGTATTTTCTGGATTATATAGGTTTTCTACATTAAATGCCTTTTCTGCTTTCGCAATACCATCAGGTGTCAATGTACATGTCTTACTTTCAACATCTACCTGATAATCCTTTTCATTCTTTAAGCTCTTCGCAAAGTGGTCAGCAGATACATACATAGAAGCCGTCTTCTTCTTACCACCACTGATAATTAATGGAGTACGTGATTCATCGATTAAGATAGAGTCTACTTCATCGACTAATGCATAATGTAATGGACGAAGTACTTTATCTTCATAGTTAGTCACCATGTTATCACGTAAGTAATCGAATCCTAATTCAGCATTTGTAGTATATGTAATATCACATGCATGCTGTTTTCTCTTATCATCTGCATCTAGTTCTCTTTCATTTAAACCAACAGTCAAGCCTAAGAACTTGAAAACCTGACCATTTAATTCACAGTCACGACGTGCTAAATATTCGTTAACTGTAACAACATGAACACCCTTACCATCTAAGGCATTCAAATAAACTGGGAAAATAGATGTTAAAGTTTTACCTTCACCTGTTTTCATTTCTGCGATATCGCCATTATGAAGTGAAATAGCACCCATTAACTGTACTTTGAAGGCTTTGAGTCCTAGTACTCTGTAAGCTGCTTCACGTACAACTGCAAAGGCTTCTGGTAAAATATCATCTAATGTTTCACCCTTTGCAAGACGATCCTTAAAGAACTGAGTCTGAGCACATAGTTCTTCATCGCTCATCGCCTGTGCCTGAGGTTCTATCGCAATAATTTCATCTGCCTGTTTTTCTAATTTACGTAGAATAGAACTGTCCTGTGAGAAAATACTCTTAATACGGCCAGTAATTCCTTTTTTCTCTTTCTGTGGTGTTGTAGAGAATGGTAATGGTTTTGCATCTGTCTTGATATCATCAAATGATTCTACAATGATATCATCTCCACGACGATCGCCTAAATCGACGATTTCAGCGTCTGCAGCGAGTTCCTGATGCTCCATTCCTTCCTTTTTTAACTTTTTCTTAACTTGTTTTCTAATTTCTTGTTTTTTACTAGGCATGATGTGTCTCCTTTCAATACAAAATCGTATACATTATATCATACATATAGCAAAAAACAAAAGCATTTTATATACTCCTTGCTTGTTTAATTATTCCCAAGTTTACAAGGTATTTCTCTTTTATTGCGAGGATCAATATTTCGATTTTCTGGGGCTTTTCTTTTTCAATTAATTTAAGACAAGTCTTAATGGTTTCTCCAGAAGTCATCACGTCATCTAATAGAAGTATTTTCCTATTTTCAAGGAATAATCCACCCCTTAATCCAATCACATCACGTATCCCTGCTCTTTGCGTATAAGACTGGTCACTTTGTTTATAATCCACTTTCTTATAGAGTCCATTGAAAACATGAGAGTGAATTGTCATTGCAATGGCCTGGTTGGGAGCAAAACCACGCACATCATTCGCCTTTGACGCACTTGGTGCAACAACAATCAAATAATCCTTATAGCGTCTTTGTAGTTCTCTTTTGTACATATCTAAGAAAGCATCCTTTAAGGCATAATCATATTGTCCCTTATAACGAAAAAGCAGGGTACGGAAGAAATCATTGTAAGCATATAATATGCGTAGCGGATAACCTTGAAAGTTTGTCTCAATATCAATTCTCTTAAATAAAGATAAACAGGAGGAACAGATACAGTGATGGGAAAATAATTGATGAAAAGAAGATGTTTTAGATATAGAGGATAAACAGATCAAACAGACATCCTGTTGAGAGATTGAATGGTTTTGATACATCCTTTCATTGCCTTTGAATAATGGTTATCTATTAATAATATTCTTCCATCCTCATATCCTATTTTTCTTCCTACTCTTCCCGCAATCTGTATCAATGTTCTTTCATCAAATATACGATCTCCTGCTTCTAATACAATCACCTGTACATCCTCTATTGTGATTCCTCTTTCTAATATCGTTGTGGTGATTAAGACATCTAATAATCCTTCTTTAAAATCCTTTGTATATTCATTTAAATAAGGAGACTCTGAACTCACACCCTGTACTTTATATGTATCCCTTAACAAGTCTGCATAGTATTGTGCATCACTTTTTCTAGGCACATAAACAAGTACTCTAAGGTGCGTTTCTAATAGTTTCTTAATCCAATATTTCAAGGATATGAGCCACAAAAATTGAGGAATGATATAAATATGAGGAACAGGCAGATCATGACCATGGTAGCGTCGATTCATGATCATGACACATTCATCATGAATATCTTCCTCAAGTAATGTAGCGGATAATTTAATATACCTTTTAGAGGCATGATAAAAGATAGAGTTCAATACATCATCTCCATAAAAAGGAAATGCATCGGCTTCATCCATAATAATTAAATCAAAAGGAGAAGATACAAATCGATAGAGCTGATGGGTAGTACAAATGATTAAGGGGGCATCATTATTCTCTTGATAGCCCCCATATAGAAGACCAATGGTCAGATGAGGAAAATCCTTCTGGATTCTTTCATGTAATTCTATACACAATTGTCTTCTAGGGATTGTGAAACATACGCGTCCCCCTTTTTCAATCACATGCTTGATGATCGCATAAGAGATTTCTGTTTTACCAGAGCCACATACAGCAAGGACAATAGAATTCGTGGCATTCTCATAATTCGTGATCAGTTGTTCAGAGATGAACTGCTGGCGGGACGACAAGGTAAAAGAAAGATGATAGGACGCATCAGTCATTATTAAAGGAGTCGTATGTATTGGATAAGATTCATCTAAATAAGTACGTCCAAACGCTATGCACTTTCTACAATAAGGTCTCTTATTGATATAGCTGATATAGTGTTCATCCTCATTACCACATACAGGACATTTCACAATCACCACCTCCTTTGGCCCTCTACTAACCTATACACTTAGAAGATGGTTTTTTTCTCAAAGAAATTTAAAATTTTTTCAAAAAAACTATGAGCATTGCTCATAGCTACAAATATTGACTTTAGATTTGTTGTAAACTATAATAAAAACGAAAGAAGGAACAGCCAGTAAGCGGCTGTCCTTGGATTTATTTTTGGTAAGTAACTACCTCAAACTTTTCCTAGGAGCGAGGTAGTTACTTTTTTTGTTCTTATCAATAATGATAAGAAGTAATCTAACAACAAATGTCAATAAAGATATGATCAGTGTTAAACATGTTAACATAATCATGATTACTTCATACGTTGTCATTAGGCATCACCTCCGTTTTCAACTTAAGAGAAGAATCACGAAGGGTTGCGTACCTTCGTCATAACGACCAAGGATAACCACCTACCGTATACGGTTGTTCCACGCATAAATTATATCATAGAAATCTATCTGCCTGGATAAGTAATCAATTATTACAATTTCATAATAAATCTCTATTTATTGGTAGAAATACAGCATAAAACAACCTCTAAGCCATTGTACTTGCTTAGAGGTTGTTTCAATTTTTTTATTGTCTATAAAACGCAGAAGAAGCATTAATATGTTGTTTTCAGCATAGAATTAACAATCAACCCACGTAATATCATTTTCTATTTCCCAAAAAGTCTTTCCATCAAAAATTCTATCTGATAAAAAATCTTCCACAGGATAATTATTGTTGTCACCTTTTCACTTATAGTCCCGACCGTTTTCTTTCATTTCGTAGAGCACTAACTCTAATATATCATTTTCTATCCACCCTTCTAGAAAATATTTTGTATCATTATATAGGAACCACAATTCATCACCATAATGTATATGATCTACAAATTCCTGAACATTACCATTTTTCATATTGAGGCACTCCCTTAAAAAACTTTTTGTACTTTTCATGCTCTTCTTTTGTCATAAGATGGACAGGTCGAATTTTAAAATTGTCTCTTTCTTAAATAATCATGTACATGCAATATATTATGTTTTCTGTCCCCGTGATTTATTGCAGGTTCTGGATGATAAGCTATCTCTTTGATTAAACAATGATTTTCGTCATATATTCTCATTTCGTGAAATGTACCACCTGGTTTTAACTTAATATATGCTGTACTTGAATAAGATTCCTCTAACAAACCATTCTTTCCACTCAATACTTTAACACCTTCTATTTTATCAATACTTTCATAAGTATAATCCACATTATTGCCTATTGCAAAAGTTCCTCTTCCGCTCATACTATCTCATAACTTATGAGCATCGCTCATAGCTACAAATATTGACTTTAGATTTGGTCTAAACTATAATAAAAACGAAAGAAGGAACAACCAGTAAGCGGTTGTCCTTGGATTTATATGTTTGAAATAACTACCTCAAACTTTTGCCGAGAACGAGGTAGTTACTTTTTTTGCATTCTTATCAATAATGATAAGAAGTAATCTAACAACAAGTGTCAATAAAGATATGATCAGTGTCAAACACGTTAACATAATCATGATTATTTCATACGTTGTCATCAGGCATCACCTCCGTTTTCAACTTAAGAGAAGAATCACGAAGGGTTGCGTACCTTCGTCATAACGACCAAGGATAACCACCTACCGTATACGGTTGTTCCACGCATAAATTATATCATAGAAATCTATCTGCCTGGATAAGTAATCAATTATCACGATTTCATAATAAATCTCAATTCATTGGTAGAAATGCAATACATAAATAACCTCTAGGCTATTCGTCTAGAGGTTATTTTCATGCTTAAGTTATGTGAATAGTGACGTTAATCATCTACCTTTAAATCATATTCCCTAATAAGTCTACGAGCAATCATCTTATTCACATGAGTCCTCTTAATAGTGATAGTACGCTCACCGTTAGAGTAAATACAATGGTCCCCCTTTTGCATGTCTAAGGAATCGATAACCATTGTTTTCTAATATTCTTTTGAATTCTATGATGGAATACGTTCTTGCTTTCATGGTCTTTCCTCCTTGTCTATCTCTGTTCTACCACATTTATAATCTTTAAAGATTTTTTTACATATAACGACATATTTATTCACAAATTAGTATATATGCTAAATTACAATTAATTTTTCACACTTCTATAAGAATTTATTATTGCATTGACTAAATCTTTGTACTATACTTAAACCCAACAAAGGCGAAGACGAGGAGAGTAATCTATGACAGAGACTCTAGCGAGTAAGTGATGGTGGAAGACTTACAGTTAAGTGATAGATGAAAAACACCTCTGAGCTGTCTACCCAAAGCATAATGCAAGTAGGCTAGAACGTTCTTTCAGCGACGTTACCGCTGGCGGGTATCGCATGCTCTTTGAAGTATGTCTGTACTTAGTTATAGACTCAACGACTTAGTAAGATACTCGCACCACAAAGCGAGTTTTTTTTGACTCAAGTATAGGGAGAAAGATGTAAATGTGTGGTTTTTTAACAGTAGGTTCTAAAGAACTAGAAATTGATGTATTTGATGAAGCTTTAGGAAAGATTGAAGGTAGAGGTCCAGATATGGTCGAGACGTCTCGATTATTCGATAAGACTTTTGGTTTTAATAGATTAGCTATTATGGATTTAAGTGAAAAGGGTATGCAGCCTTTTTCTGATAATCATACTATTGTGGTATGTAATGGAGAAATCTATAACTATCCAGAATTAAAGAAGAATATTATGGATGAATATACTTTTAAGTCTTCGAGTGATTGTGAAGTATTAATTCCTTTATATAGAAAATATGGTTTAGATACACTTGTAAGATATTTAGATGGTGAATATGCATTCTGCTTATATGATGCATTAACTGACAAGATGATGGCTGCAAGAGACCCTATTGGTATTCGTCCGATGTTTTATGGATATACTGAAAAAGGCACTATCGCATTTGGTTCTGAAGCTAAAGCTTTAATGCCTGTCTGTAAAGAAATCATGCCTTTCCCACCAGGACATTATTATGATGGTGGGAAGTTTGTATGCTTCAATGATGTGGCTGATGTGAAATTAATGCATAATGATGATGTAGAAACTATCGCCTTGAACCTACGTGTTAAATTAATTGAAGCCGTTAAGAAGAGATTACAGAGTGATGCCCCTGTTGGTTATTTATTATCTGGTGGCTTGGATTCATCTTTAGTATGTGCGATTGGTCAACGTATTACTGATACACCTATCAAGACATTTGCGATTGGTATGGAAACAGATCCAATTGACTTAAAGTATGCGAAAGAAGTAGCTGAATTCCTAGGTACCGATCATACAGAAGTGATCATAACTAAAGAAGATGTACTTGGTTCTTTAAGAGAAGTCATCCGCACATTAGAAACATGGGATATTACAACTATTCGTGCAAGTATCGGTATGTACTTATTATGTAAATATATTCATGAACATACTGATTTAAAGGTCATTTTAACAGGAGAAGTCAGTGATGAATTATTTGGTTATAAATATACAGACTTTGCGCCTAGTCCTGAAGAATTCCAGAAAGAATCTCAGAAACGTATGCGAGAATTATATATGTATGATGTATTAAGAGCCGATAGATGTATTAGTGCGAATGCCTTAGAAGGTCGTGTTCCTTTCGCAGATCTTGATTTTGTAGATTATACAATGCGTATTGATCCGAAGAAGAAGATGAACACATACAATAAAGGTAAATATCTCTTAAGACATGCTTTTGAAGGTTTAAACTATCTTCCTCATGATATCTTATTTAGAGAAAAAGCGGCTTTCTCTGATGCTGTTGGACATTCTATGGTGGACTATTTAAAAGAATATGCTGATTCACTCTATACAGATGAAGATGTTAAAAATGCTAAGGATAAGTATCCTTACTGCACACCATTTACTAAAGAATCTCTATTATATCGTGATATCTTTGAGTCTTATTACCCAGGAAAAGCTAAATGGATCAAGGACTTCTGGATGCCTAACAAGACTTGGGAAAACTGTGATGTCAATGACCCAAGTGCGAGAGTACTTAAAAACTATGGTGATTCTGGAAAATAAGGTTATAATAAGAATGAGGTGATGGTTATGTTAGGCACATTATTATCAATGGTGTTCTTTCTCGCATTTCTTCCATTTATTCTTATGTACTATATCTTTAAGTGGAGTATTAAGGTTGTAATCTATCTCATTCTTATCTTCTTTGCATTAGGATTACTATTAATGTTTCTATAAGACTATGATTTCATAGTCTTTTTTTGCGTATAAGAAAAGAGGACATCATGTCCCCTAACATACAACACCATTAAGAATTGTATGGTTGTTGTAATAGCCATTATATGACCAGTTGATCTGTCCATTTTCAACATAGTACCATGTACCATGACCATCAACCTGAGATAAAGTTATCTTATTCCAGTCGATCTTGCCATTCTCTACATAATACCAAGTACCATTATATAAAACGAGATTAGAATAGTTCCAGTCAATCTGTCCATTATGGACATAGAACCAAGTCCCATGATAATACACCAATCCATTATAAGACCAGTTCAATGCACCATTCTGGATATAATACCATGTACCAAAATATTGTGTTAAGCCAGTATAATGCCAATTGATCTGACTGTTTTCAATATAATACCAAGTACCATGTCCATTGACCTGAGACAATGTATTCTTACCCCAGTTGATCTTGCCATTTTCTACATAGTACCATGTCCCATGATACTGTACAAGGTTTGTATAATGCCAGTCAATCTTACCATTCTTCACATAATACCAAGTCCCATTATAAAGTACAAGACTCGAATAGCTGGTTTGATGAACACCGTTATGAATATAATACCACTCATTATTGAAATAAGTGAGTCCCTGGTAGTTCCAGTTGATCTTGCCGTTTTCTACATAATACCAAGTACCATGACCATTAACCTGACATAATGTATTTTTATTCCAGTTGATCTTACCATTTTCTACATAGTACCAAGTCCCATAATATTGTACAAGATTTGTATAATGCCAGTTGATTTTACCATTCTCTACATAATACCATGTACCATTATAAAGAATCAGATTATTATAATCTGTATCTAAAACACCGTTAACGATATAACACCATTCACCATTAATATAAGTCAATCCATTACATGAATGATTCACTACACCATCAACTATATAATATGTCTTTCCATTATAGTCTACTAAACCTGTATAATCCTTATCTAGCTTACCATTATGAATATAATACCAATCTCCGTTAAAATAAACGACTGTATTCTTGTTAATTACAAGACCATTTTTCACATAATACCAATAACCCTTATTCTTTACTGGACCATTCATATTCTTATTTGTATGACCATTGATCAAATAATAGGTTGTTCCATTATATGTCCATGAACCAGTGTAAGATGTATCCACTTCACCTGCATCCACTTTATAATATTCATCTTCATACTTAATAGCACCGGAGATGGACTGATCCACAATACCATCTACCATATAGTAATTGTGATAAATACCTGTTGTATTTATAAAATGACCATTTGAAGTAGCATAAGTCCCTGCTCCTATAGTAATAGTAGTGGCATAAGAATGGACTCTTATATCTTCACATTTCATTAAATAGCCACCAATTGTTTCACCAATGGCATGATGACCTTTTACATTAGGATGATAACCATCTGATGCGAAGTAATTCTTATTTTCTTTTAAGGCATATTCACTATTGGTGATATAAAAACCACCTGCTTCTTTTGTGCCATCTTTATATGCTTGGATGACATTCTTAAATCGTGAACGATCACTTGTAGCATCTCCTGTCATACCAACAAGAATCTTTGCATCAGGATATAATCTCTGGGCTTTTTTTACTGTTTCATAGACTTTATTCTTAATAGTGTCATAGGAATAAGCCATATCATTATAGCCACCTGCAATGACTACATATTTTGCATCTTTCCCTTTTCCATCATCTAATAAAGTACTAAATGTCTTACCAGATAACTCAGCAACAAATCCTATACCACCATAAGATTCCTGTGTATAATCAAGTCCTGCTTTATGACTTGCCTGAACATACCACACATCATCTCCTGTAATCATTCCATCGCTAGAATAACCCTGCGTATAAGAGTCTCCAATATATTGTACAAGATCATGATTCTCTGCATAAACAGGTGAACTCATGCAAATAAGCAGAAAAATGAAAACACCTATTATTTTTTTCATAATTACCTCCATATAAAAAACGTGGATACCCACGTTTCTATATATATTCTTGTTTTATATTTTTGTCAATAGTGTTTACTTTAACCAGCGAATTTCATCACCATGAATATAATACCATGAACCATTATAGAGATTAGAATTACTATAGCTATTCTCTAAAACACCATTCTTAATATAACATAACTGACCATTCATATGAATCATGCCTGTTTTACTAAAGTCTACCATACCATTCACAACATAATAGTTCTGTCCATTGTATTCTACTAATCCTGTGTAGCTCTTATCCATCTTACCTTGATGCACATAATACCATTGATCATCAATCTGCATTAAAGTATCCTTATTCGCAACAACACCATTTTCTACATAATACCAAGTTTTATTTGCTTTTATGGAACCTGTCATAGTCTTATCTGTATGACCGTTTGTAAGATAATACTGCTGATCATTATAAGACCAGATTCCTGTGTATGATGTATCTACTTTACCTTCATCCACCTTATAATATTCACCATCATTTTCTACAATACCAGTCTTAGATGTATCTACAATACCATTGACCATATAATAGTTATCATAAAGACCTGTGATATTTATAAAGTGTCTATTCTTAACTGCATAAATACCTGCACCAATCTTAATAGAAGCAGCTTTTGTATAGACAGGCACATTATTACATTTCATGAAATAACCACCTATTGTTTCACCAAGAGCACGCTGTCCGTATTTATTAGGATGATGACCATCGGATGAAAAATAGCTCTGATTACCATTTAAGGCATTTTCACTATTAGTAATATAAGTACCTCCTGCTTCCTTTGTACCATCCTTATATGCCTGTATAACTGTCTTAAAATGTTTATTTACAGAATCTCCTGTCATACCTACATAGACCTTTGCTTTTGGATAGAGTGTCTGTGCCTTTTTCACTGTTTCATAGACTTTATTCTTAATTGTCTTATAAGAATAATCCTTATCATTATAGCCACCTGTAATGACTACATATTTCGCATTTCTTTTACCTTTACCTTCATCTAATAAAGTACTAAATGTACGACCATCAGACTCCTTCACAAATCCTACACCACCATACGACGCTGCTGTATATTTGAGATGTGCTTTACGGCATACCTGAACATACCATAAATTATATCCCACGATCATACCTTCACTAGTATAACCTTGTGTATATGAATCACCAATGAACTGTACAAGATCATTGGAATAAGCATCAACAGATGGAGTCAGGCTTATACAAAGTACAAAGGTAAGGAATAAACCGAATAACCTTTTCATATAGAACCTCCTCTTACTAAAAAAACGTGGTCTCCCACGTCTTGGACCATTGGTGCTCGGAATGGGATTTGAACCCACACGGCATAAGCCACCAGTACCTGAAACTGGCGTGTCTACCATTCCACCATCCGAGCATTCAACAGTGTTGATTTTATTCTCGTTTTATTTATTTGTCAATTACTATTCATGATGACATTCGCAATTATCATGACTGCATCCACAAGTTGCTTCTGCATCAGGAGTTAAAGTACCAGCTAAATAAGCTTTCACTGCAGCATCACAATCACCAGTTACTCCACCCACTACATTAATATTAGAACCACTTAATGCCATAATAGCACCTCTACCAATACCACCACAGATCAATACATCTACATTCATATTAGATAATAAGATAGCTAATGCACCATGACCTAATCCTTCTGTACCTACAACCTGTGATTCTTTGATTTCATTATTTTCAATATCATATAATTTAAACTGTGAAGTTTTACCAAAGTGTTGAAACACTGATTCATTTTCATAAGTTACTGCAATTCTCATAATATGTTCTCCTTTTACGTCTATCACAGGATATCCTGCCTTTTTTACACATTCATTACATTCAATTCTTAAAGGATAGCCTTCCATTATACTGCGTGCTATCTTTTTTCTTGCCCCGGCATATATTTCAGTGACTGTTGTACGTGAGATATTCATTTTTTTAGCACACTTGGCATGAGTATAAGATTTATAATCAATTAAGCGTATGACTTCAAATTCATCTAAAGCAAGCTCTATATAGCCTCTTTGAGGAATACCATCAGGTACAAACATATTGTAGTCAGGAACTCCTGTAATTGTCCTTGATCTCTTTGGTCTAACCATACACGCCTCCAGTTACTGACATATGTCGGTAACATTATATCACAAACACTATGAAAAAAAAGCAGTTTTTCACTGCTTTATAATAATCTAATTGCACCTTGTTCTCTTGTATGAATCACATGACATGATCCTTTTCCTAAAATAGAATCCATATAAGCAACATAGTCTTTTAATCTACTCGTTTTCACAAAAGCAAGTATGGTTCCTGAGAATCCTCCACCATTGACCTTTACAACTCCATCATCACCTAAGAAATTCTCACTTAAGACAATAGCTGTTCCAACATTTTGGCAACGTGTACTTCCCTGTGGATAAATATTCTGAAGTGCTTTAAAAGCAGAATTGCCCGATTCTCTCACTAATTTAAAGAATGTATCAAAGTCTCCCCTTTCAAGAGCTTCTGACTGCTTTAAAACACGTTCTTCTTCCTTAAAGAAATGAAGTGCTCGAAGTGCTGGTCGATCTCCTACTCTTGCTCTAACAATACGATAATTCTTCATAAACTCATCATAAGAGACTTCTCTTAAGACATCTTTCTTAAAGAAGTGAGCGACCTTAATCATTTCTGCAGGCACTGCATCATAATCAGCTGTAGTATCTGATCGAATCAGATTAGAATTCACACTGCATAAAGTATAATCAAAATTAGAAAAATCAATATTCAGTTTATAAATATCTGGTGAATTAAAATCTTTAAAATCCACTTTAATAAATCCACCCACACAGCAGACACATTCATTCATTAAACCACTTGGTTTACAATAAAATGTATTTGTCGCAAAGCGACCAATCTGGACAAGATATTTGTTTTCAATCTGTCCTTCATTATATAAATGGTTAATAATTGTACCAATCATAATATCAAAGTTAGCACTTGAACCTAGACCTACATTCCTAGGAATGCTGCATTCAATATAAGCATTAAAACCACCAATATGATAATTCTTCTGGTTCAATCCAAATAAAACACCATTGATCAATGATTCCATTGTACCTTTCTTGGCTTCATTATATTTTATATTTTCTGTATCTATTTCATTAATACTCATTTCATTATAGATTACTTTTGCATAGCGCTCTTGTTTCGCAATTATCGCAATAGAATCTAACTGAATAGCAGATGCAAGTACACGTCCACGCTGGTGATCTGTATGATTGCCACCAATTTCACATTTACCTGGAACACTGATGATCATAATATCCTGATCACCAAAATAATCAATAAAGGACTGGATGGCATCTTTGTATCTGAGTATCTGTTCATCTAATTTTTCTGAATAGATTTCCTTTAATATAGAAATCATTTCACCACTAGAAAGTCTTTTCATTACATCAGATGCTTTCATGATTTTACCTCCTTTTTTGTAATCGGTTGCATTTCTATTTTAACACTTATTTCATCTAATACAATGTTTCTAGGTCTTTTTTAACTGTAATCTTACATAATCAATTTATATAATATTTGTGCATAATGTGCATAACTGTGAATAATTCATTTTCATGTGTATATATCGTATATTTTTAAATTGTATGTAAACTACAGTTTTAAAGCACCTATTTTAAGGTGTTAAATAGCCTTACTTATACACTAAGACTATTTAGGTTTTGTAATGACTTTGTCATTATATGTAAACGAATACAAAAAAAGAATAGTGATTATTCACTATTCTAGTCATCTAATGCAGCTCCATTTGTTTCAATAATATGCTTCATCCAGTTATAAGACTTTTTCTTTGTGCGCTTGAGTGTACCATGTCCTTTATCGTCCATATCTACATAAATAAAGCCATAGCGTTTCTTCATTTCACCAGTGGATAAGGAAACTAAATCAATAGGTGCCCACATATGAAAAAAAGTAGGTTTTCCTACTTTTTTTCCAACATTTCAATAACTTTACTGACTACTCCCATGGGCAAGCCCGTGGGGTTCTTACTGTCAAGTTTAGCTTGTAATCGTACATCATTTTCAGGCTTTGGAATACAAGTGTAAATCTATTTAAGTAAGAACTTTTATTACCAAGCAGTCCAACGACCACATTAACGGTAAATTTCTATCTTACGATATGGAAGTATAATCAATCTCCCTGATGTTTATTTTATACTATTTTGATTCCACTATTCAATACTTTGATTCTATTAGTCTCAATTCTTTTAATTAAGGCTTCTTCTTTACTGTAACACTTTCCAAATTCTGAAATACATCCGTCTCTATCTATAGTAAAAATTATGTGGCTTTCATCCCATAGGCAAGCCTAGGGGTTTTTCGCAACTAATTTATAACATCCCAATAGAATACGTCTTCACCTACATATGTATCAAAATGATGTCTTCTTAACTGTCTCATAACATTATTTTGTACACCTGTAAAATAGAACTGTACTTTATGTGCACGACATAACTCTACAACATCCATTAATTCATGAATACCTGAATCATCAATAGAAGGAACACCTCTTACTGAGAGAATGATATGATCACATCCATCGATGAGTTCTCTTACTTTTGATAAGAGCTGATCCTGGTTCCCAAAGAATAAAGGTCCTGCGACATAAACAACACGTGTTGTAGAATGGTTATAATTGATTTCTTTATCTAATCTATGTGGTTCAATGGCACTTGTTTCAACATGTAATGAAGAGTTATTAATCACAAACAAGAACATTGAAACACAGATACCTAATACAATTGCGACTGTTAAGTCAAAGACAACTGTTGCAAGCATAGTGACTAAGAACTGTGTCATGCTTGTTTTAATACGGTTTCTAAATATAGATTTGATTTCGTCCCATTCATTCATACGCCATGCCGTCATAATTAATACCCCAGCAAGAGCTGATAAAGGAATCTGTGACATATAAGGACCTAATACAAACATAGAAATAAGTAATGCGATTGCATGGAAGATACTGACTAATCTTGTCTGTCCACCTGCCTTGATTGCGACACTTGTACGTGCAATAGCGGCAGTGGCTGGTACCCCACCAAAAAATGGAATGACCATATTACCTACACCTTGCGCAAATAGTTCCATATCTGCATCCAGCTTTTCATTTTTCATCTTACCCGCACTTGCGCCACATAGTAATGATTCAATCATCCCAAGCATTGCAATACTAAAAGCAGGAATAATAAGATGAGTTACAGTTGTAAGATTCAGACTAGAAATAGATAGTCTTGCATCTGGAAATAATGTAGTAGGAATCTTACCTACGACTGTTACATCGAACTGTCCTACGATATTTACAATTAATGCGATAATAATACCAGCCAAAGATGATGGGAATACACTTGCCCATTTCTTAGGCCAGATCAACATAATAAAGACAACAAGTAAACCAAACATTAAAGCATACTTATTAATAGGAAAACCTAATTTAAAATAAGATAGTAGCTTTTCAATTGTATTGCCTCCTTTAGAAGTCACACCAAAGAAGTTATCAATTTGTCCTGTCGCAATGATAATCGCAATACCACTTGTAAATCCTGTAATAACACTACTTGGAATAAAAGATACAACCTTACCAAATTTAAATAATGAAGCAATCAATAACATGACCCCAGAAATAAAACTGGCTACAAATACACCCTGTAAACCATAAGTAGTAGATAAGCCAATAAGAATGGCTGACATAGCCCCTGTCGGTCCTGAAATCTGATAAGAGGCACCTGATAGTCCCCCAATAAGTAAACCAGCGACAATGGCTGTAATTAAGCCTGCACCTGCATCAGCGCCACTACTAACACCAAAAGCTAAGGCAAGTGGTAAAGCGACTGCTGCAACAGTTAAGCCTGCTAGTATATCCTTAACTAACTTTTGTGAGTTATACCCCTTAAACTCACTTTTTAATCTTAAAACATAGTTGTTTAACACAATACTCCCTTTTCCTTTCAAAAAAATACCGTTTCAATATAACATAGAATTCTTAGAAAGTAGAGAAGAAATATTACTTTTACATAATCTATATATTTGTATGTTTTTTAATTCTTTGATATTAAAACTATTAACTTCAAACCAATATTAGTATACAATACAGCCTGAGGTGAATATATGAAGAAAAAGATTATAGGATTGATTGTATTGATATTATTATGTGGAAGTATTAGTGTCGGTCATTATTTTGTGAATTATGCATTGTCTCCTGCAAGTAATTCAAGTGAAAGAAATGTGAAGACAACAGTACATGCTTCAAATAGTAATGAATTGATTATGAATAAGAATAAAGAGGATGAGATGAAGAAAGCAGATGCTTTCTATAAGGAAACATCCTTAACATCAATTACAAGTAAAGATAAGTTAAAACTATCTGGTAATTATAAAACTCAAGACACGCATAAGTGGGCTCTTATTATTCACGGTTATAAGGTGGATAATAGAAATATGATGCCTTTTGGAAGAACATATTATGAGCATGGCTATAATGTATTATTACCTGATGATCGTGCTTCTGGTAAGAGTGAAGGAGATCATATTGGTATGGGTTATCTTGATAAGGATGATATGATGCTCTGGATTAAGTGGATACTAAATAAAGATCCAGAAGCACAAATAGTAGTACATGGTGTATCTATGGGTGGTGCAACGACTATGATGTTGTCAGGAGATAATCCAGAACAGGTCGTTTCTTATATTGAAGATTGTGGTTATACGAGTGTATATGATATATTCTCTAGCGAATTAGATAAGAGATTTGGTTTACCTCCATTCCCTGTCATGGATATATCGAATATTATGTCAAATATTGAAGCAGGTTATGATTTTAAGAAAGCAAGTAGTTTAGAAGCAGTTAAAAAATGTAAGAAACCAATGATGTTTATTCATGGTACGAAAGATGATTTTGTCCCTTATTCTATGGGATTAGAAGTATATAAGGCTGCAAAGTGTGAGAAGGAATTATATAGTGTCAAAGGTGCAACACATGCCAATAGCTTATATATGAATCCAGACGCTTATTGGAATAAAGTATTTAAGTTTATTAATGATAAGACATCTATCGCAAGATAGATGTTTTTTTGTACTAAAAAAGCCCTCCTGGCGGAAGGCATAAAAAAAGGACCTGGCAGCTTGCTATTGTCGCGTCTTCACACTATCGTCGCCGTTATGATGCTTAACTTCCGTGTTCGGGATGGGAACGGGTGTGTCCATCATGCTATCGCCGCCAGATCCTCGAGGGATCCCTCAAAACCAGATACGTCATCTCTACTAGTCTCTACTCTTTCCAATCTTGGCCAAGTCCTCGGCCTATTAGTACCGCCCCGCTAAGCACATCGCTGCGCTTGCACTCGCGGCCTATCAACCTCGTCGTCTTCGAGGGGCCTTACTTGTCGCCAATGGGAGGTCTCATCTTGGAGGGGGCTTCACGCTTAGATGCCTTCAGCGCTTATCCCGTCCGGACTTGGCTGCCCAGCTGTGCCACTGGCGTGACAACTGGTGCACCATCGGTCCGTCCACCCCGGTCCTCTCGTACTAGGGGCAGCTCTCCTCAAACCTCCTGCGCCCACGACAGATAGGGACCGAACTGTCTCACGACGTTCTGAACCCAGCTCGCGTACCGCTTTAATGGGCGAACAGCCCAACCCTTGGAACCGACTTCAGCTCCAGGATGCGATGAGCCGACATCGAGGTGCCAAACCTCCCCGTCGATGTGAACTCTTGGGGGAGATCAGCCTGTTATCCCCAGGGTAGCTTTTATCCGTTGAGCGACGGCCCTTCCATTCGGATCCGCCGGATCACTAAGCCCGACTTTCGTCCCTGCTCGACCTGTATGTCTCGCAGTCAGACACCCTTATGCCTTTGCACTCTATGCATGGTTTCCATCCATGCTGAGGGTATCTTTGGGCGCCTCCGTTACTCTTTGGGAGGCGACCGCCCCAGTCAAACTGCCCGACTGACACTGTCCCGTGGCCCGTTGCCTCCGGTTAGGACCTAGATGCATGAAGGGTGGTATCCCAACAGCGGCTCCCCGTACGCTGGCGCGCACGGCTCACAGCCTCCCACCTATCCTGTACATCATGCATCCAAGCCCAATGTCAACCTGCAGTGAAGCTCCATGGGGTCTTTCCGTCTAGTCGCGGGCAACCTGCATCTTCACAGGTACTAAGACTTCACCGAGTCTACAGCTGAGACAGCGCCCAAATCGTTACGCCTTTCGTGCGGGTCGGAACTTGCCCGACAAGGAATTTCGCTACCTTAGGACCGTTATAGTTACGGCCGCCGTTTACTGGGGCTTCGGCTCGCTGCTTCGCTTGCGCTGACAGCTCCCCTTGACCTTCCAGCACCGGGCAGGCGTCACCCCCTATACTTCGGCTTGCGCCTTCGCAGAGAGCTGTGTTTTTGGTAAACAGTCGCTTGGGCCGTTTTACTGCGGCTCCATTTCTGGAGCACCCCTTCTCCCTAAGTTACGGGGTCATTTTGCAGAGTTCCTTAGCTATAGTTCTCTCGCTCACCTCAGGATTCTCTCCTTGCCCATGTGTGTCCATTTTCGGTACGGGCCGATGCGTGTTGTGCTAGAAGCTTTTCCTGGAAGCCTGCTCTCAGCTTTTCCGTACTTGCCGCAGCTTTCCGTATGCTTCGCGCCTTCCCCCTGCGCGCACCGGATTTCCCTGGTGCGCAGGTATCTCGCTTGCCCCAGCTATTCCAGCAGCTGGTTGCCTGAGCCTTCTCCGTCACTCCATCGCCACACATCGGGTACGGGAATATCCACCCGTCGTCCATCGGCTACGCCTTTCGGCCTCGCCTTAGGTCCCGACTATCCCAGAGAGGACGAGCCTTCCTCTGGAGACCTTGGGCCATCGGTGCGTGGGATTCTCACCCACGTGCCGCTACTCACGCCGGCATTCTCTCTTCCATGCGCTCCACATGCCCTCTCGGTCATGCTTCTCCGCTGCATGCAATGCTCCCCTACCACATTCCTGTCCATAGCTTCGGTGTCATGCTTAGCCCCGGTAAATTATCGGCGCAGAGTCATTCGACTAGTGAGCTGTTACGCACTCTTTGAAGGATGGCTGCTTCTGAGCCAACCTCCTAGTTGTCTGCACGTCTCCACTTCCTTTTCCACTTAGCATGCACTTTGGGACCTTAGCTGATGGTCTGGGCTGTTTCCCTCTTGACGACGGACCTTATCACTCGCCGTCTGACTGCCGCAGATGACACCGTGACATTCGGAGTTTGATTATGCTCAGTACCGCGGGATGCGGCCATCGCATATTCAGTGCTCTACCTTCACGGCTCTCTCGCTGCGACGCTAGCCCTAAAGCTATTTCGGGGAGAACCAGCTATCTCCGGGTTCGATTGGAATTTCACCCCTAGCCACAAGTCATCCGCCAACGTTTCAACGGGGGTCGGTTCGGTCCTCCATCGGGTCTCACCCCGACTTCAACCTGCTCATGGCTAGATCACCCGGTTTCGGGTCCACGACCTCAGACTATGTCGCCCTGTTAAGACTCGCTTTCGCTGCGGCTCCGCATCTCCTGCTTAACCTCGCCTGCTGATCGTGACTCGCCGGCTCATTCTACAAAAGGCACGCCATCACCCTTTGACGGGCTCTGACTTCTTGTGGGCATGCGGTTTCAGGTTCTCTTTCACTCCCCTCCCGGGGTTCTTTTCACCTTTCCCTCACGGTACTGGTTCGCTATCGGTCACAGAGTAGTGTTTAGCCTTTCGGGATGGTCCCCGATGATTCCGGCAGGATTCCACGTGCCCCGCCGTACTCAGGTGCCGCCTCGATCCATGTCGAGCCTTCGGATACGGGTCTCTCACCCTCTGCGGATCCCCTTCCCATGGGATTCTCCTGACTCTTCATGTCATCTTTCTCGGCGGTCCTACAACCCCGGACTATGTCCGGTTTGGGCTCCTCCGCTTTCGCTCGCCGCTACTTACGGAATCGACTTCTCTTTCTCTTCCTGCAGGTACTTAGATGTTTCAGTTCCCTGCGTATTGCCCCGTCATGACGGTCGTCATGCGGTCTCCGCTTCGAAAGCGGAGGGGTTTCCCCATTCGGATATCGGCGGGTCATCGCGTGCTTACCGCTCGCCGCCGCATTTCGCTGTTCGCTGCGTCCTTCATCGCCTCTCTGTGCCCAGGCATTCTCCGTACGCCCTTTCTTCCTTGACCTTGTGATTGGTTCTCTTTAGTTCGCTTGAGTATTTCTGTTCTTAGTATTTTTTGCCTTCAGACCAGATGTACTAGACCTTCTTATCTTTGTTTGATTTCTCGATCTCACTTACATCTTATCTTTGTGTGCAGAAAGTTTTTAAAACTTTCCATTTGATGATCATATCTGATTTTCAAGGATCTCTCCTGAGTGCCAGAGCACTCAAAACTGAACATTACACGTCTGTCTCCCTAGAAAGGAGGTGATCCATCCCCACGTTCCCGTAGGGATACCTTGTTACGACTTCACCCCAATCATCAGCCCCACCTTAGACAGCTCCCTCCCTTGCGGGTTGGGCCGCCGGCTTCGGGTGTTGCCAACTCTCATGGTGTGACGGGCGGTGTGTACAAGGCCCGAGAACGTATTCACCGCGGCATGCTGATCCGCGATTACTAGCGATTCCGGCTTCGTGCAGTCGAGTTGCAGACTGCAGTCCGAACTGGGAACGGGTTTCTGGGGTCCGCTCCGGCTCGCGCCTTCGCTTCCCTCTGTCCCGTCCATTGTAGCACGTGTGTGGCCCAGGTCATAAGGGGCATGATGATTTGACGTCATCCCCGCCTTCCTCCTCCTTGCAGAGGCAGTCTCGCCAGAGTCCCCAACTCAATGATGGTAACTGGCGACAGGGGTTGCGCTCGTTGCGGGACTTAACCCAACATCTCACGACACGAGCTGACGA
>OLNF01000145.1_pt1 | contig 54419 bp, 64 predicted proteins | sample 1673061 | NCBI WGS metagenome assembly OLNF01 (sample SAMEA3136751, study PRJEB25190) | human gut metagenome
TTTTGCAACTGTGGAATGGCAAGATAATAACGTTATATACAGTGTATATTAAGTAAAGATATTGTATTTCTGCATGATGGGAACATAGGGAGTCCATATAAAGAGTCTGAACACAGGCCATGACGGAAGTCTTTCTACGGGCCATGCCAACTCGACCAGAGATATGCTGAGCCGTCTGGAAACCATGGTGCTGCAGGGAAATGCAGGCCTGCCACTTCCGGCTATCCGCCAGCAGATTTCCTCCGCACTGGATATCATCATCCATCTTTCCAGACTGCGTGATAAATCCAGACGAACCATGGAGATCACAGAAGTTCTGGGCTGTAAAAACGGAGAAATCCAGCTGAATCCATTATTTGTATTCAAGGAAACCCAGGGAAGTACGCTGGAAAAAGTGCAGGGACGACTGGTACGCACAGGAAATCCTCTGTATAATGATTATAAACTGCGGCTTTCCGGAATGCATTCAGGCCTGTAGATCATCAGGCCAAAAGGAAGATTATGAAAAAAGAAAAAAAACCAAAAACAAAAACTGTAAAACAAAAGAAAGTAAAACCTCAGAAAATAAAACAGAAGAAGGTTAAAGCTCCCAAATATATACCTGTAAAACCTGTTTTCGGAACAGCGGAGGATTATTATATTTATCGTCTGAATCCGGTGGAAACCGCAACAGGTGCGCTATTGGGCGGAATCGTGGGATTTTTCTTCAGTATGGTATTTTTCAGAAATGTGATTTTTTCCCTGATCGTAGGGCTGCTCCTTGTTGTTCCGGGAATCCGGAAATACCGGGATTATCTGAAAGACAAAAGAATGAAAAATCTTCTGTACCAGTTCCGTGATATGATGGAATCTCTTTCCGCATCCTATTCCGCAGGTAAAAATACCCAGGGAGCTTTTTTGGATGCCTGCGGAGATCTGATCGGAATCTATGGAGAAAAAGCAGATATTGTAAAAGAACTGAAACTGATCGTAGATGGTATTTACAACGGACAGAGCGTTGAAGAGATGCTGAGTAATTTTGCGGCACGAAGCCATCTGGACGATATCGAAAGTTTTGCCACGATCTTTGAGGTGACCAACCGCTATGGTGGTGATATGAGACGGGTGGTTGGAGAGACCAGAGAGATCATTAATGATAAGATCGAAACAGAACTGGAGATTCAGACTTTGCTTACAGCAAACAAAAATGACCTGAACATTATGATCGTCATGCCGGTGCTGATCATGCTAATGCTCAACGGAATGGGCAATATGTCTATTGTGCAGAATACACCATTAAATGTACTGGTAAAGATTGGAGCACTTGCTCTTTTCGGAACTGCCTATTACATGGGAAGAAAAATTGTAGATATCAAGATATAGGGAGAAAAAAGCAGTGGATTATTTTCAGTTGATTTTACTTACACTGGCAACGCCATTTACTCTGATCTGGATATATCTGGCCATAGCCGGTGGAAAAAAATATCAGAAATATACAGACAGTTCTTTCGCAAAAGAATTTCAGATGAGCGAGCTTTTGTGTGTGGGATTTTCGGTTATGAGAATTCTGCATATCAGTACAAAGACAAGATCTGCTCAGGCAAAGATCCGGGAGATCGCTGAGATCAAAGGAAAAAAATATGCAGAGTATTATTACTATATGCTTCTTGGAGCTAAGACAACTTACATATATACCATTATTATATTTGTAATACTTCTCTCAGCATTGGCAGACAGCAAGAGTCTGTTGCTTCTGGGATTGGTCATGGGAGGACTTCTGATTCTGTATCTGGATCTTACTCTGCAGGATAAGCTGACAGCAAGAAGACAGGAGATCGTTCTGGATCTTCCACAGGTCTTATCCAAACTGACCTTGCTTGTTAACTCAGGAATGGTACTCCGTGATGCTTGGAAAAAAGTTTCCATAACAGGAGAGCGGGCACTTTATCAGGAGATGCAGAATGCCAATCTTGAGATGGAAAACGGTGTCATGGAGATTGATGCATACCGGAACTTTGCAGAACGATGCAATGTGAAGGAAGTACGGAAGTTTACTTCCCTGATCATACAGAATCTGAATAAAGGTAATGAAGAACTCGCCTATTTCATGAAAGATCTTTCTGATGAAATGTGGGAAGTTAAGAAAAATGAGGTAAAGCAGAAGGGAGAAAAAGCAAACTCTAAGTTGCTTCTGCCAATGATGATGATCTTTATCGGAATCCTGCTTATGGTCATGGTTCCGGTAATGCAGCAGATGTGATAGTAAACGGCATCAGCCGGTTATTATAAAAAATATTGCATAAGGCAAACAAAAATGGAGGATAAGAGCATGACTAGAAAACTTAATTTACTTTGGATCAGCGCAGAAAACAAAATCCGCAGCTTAGTTGAGGATTTTAAAACAGAAGAAGCAGGAGCTGCAGAGATCGTTGCAATCATTCTGATCATTGTTGCTGTCATTGCGGCAGCAGCCATTTTTAAAGACAGAATTGTAGAACTGGTAAATAATATCTTTGATAAGATCAGCCTTGATTAATGAATGAACAGGGAAAACAATAACTCCGAAACAGGCGCTATCATGGTAGAAGCCGCCATCTATTTTCCCATCACCATTGGCATTGTCATGGTGGTGCTCTATTTCGGATTATTCAAGTTGCAGGAGAGCTACTTTTTCTTTCAGGTAGAAAGAGCAGCTACAGAGCTGGCGAGAGAAGCGTCTTACCCTGGCTATGACAGTTTTACAGATGAAAATCCTCTGAAAAACAGCAAGGTGGATTTTGACTGGGAAAACGGTCCGTCGGAATCACAGACGAAATCTTACTATGCTGCATATAAAGGCAGTGCTTCGAAGATCTACCGATGGGGAGTGGACAGTAAGCTTGCCAGGCGGGCAGCAGATTACCAGCAGGCGCTTCAGAAAAACAGTGCATTGTTTTCCATGGGGCGCACAGAAGCCTATGTAAAGGTCAACAGTTCCTTTTTGTCCAAGTCGGTACAGGCAGAACTCAGGTATGTTGTTTCCACGCCCGGGATACTGAAGTATCTGGGACTACGGGACAGCCTGACGATCTATACGGCGGCATATCAGCCGGCAATCAACAGCACGGACTTTGTGAGAAATGTGGATCTGGCCTGGGACATGGGAAACTTTTTCCTGAAAAAGCTGGGACTGGACGGAAAGGCTCAGAAACTGGGAGAAACCTTTGATAAGGTGAAAAATTTTTTGTTTTAACTGGGGAGGGAAGTGTATGCAGTTATTTTGCGGGAAACAGAGAGGATCGATCTGCGTACTTCTGACGTTGATATTGGTACCGGTCTTGATGTTTAGCGGAATTATTGTAGATGCTTCCCGCCTTTTTGCGTCAAAGACAGTAGTATCCGGTGCCGGAGATCTGACCATGAATGCGGCACTGGCACAGTATGATAAGAAACTGAAGGATACATATGGACTGACAGCCATGGCAAAAACTCCGGATTCACCGGACGAACAGCAGAAGCTGGAGCAGATGTTCAAAGAATCCATCAACGCAAAAAATCTGACAGGTGAAAGCAGCGATGGCTTAAGTTCACTGATACAGCTGGAAGAAACTGGCTTTGAGGCAAAAGGGGTGGCATCTTCATCCCTGGCAGAAAACGATGTTTTCCGTCAGCAGGTTATGGAATATATGAAATTCCGGGGACCTGTCTATATGGCGGATGATATTGTGGGGAAGATCAAGAAGCTTCCTTTCAACAATGTAAAAAAACAGCAGAAATATGTAAAAGCAAAGTCAGAATACGCCCTGAAAGCGTCAGAACTCAGCGAGCCTATACAGGAGGCAAAGGAAGCTGTGGAAGCACAGACGGGTGCGGTAGATCAGTTGTCAAATACAGATACTGGTTTTGCGGAGGAATATCAGAAAAAAACAGTATTTCGTCTGGCTGCGAAATCACTGCAGAAATATCTGAACGAAGAGATTGATGCACCGTTTCCGGAGGAAGCACCTGATCAGTTGACGTATGATGTGATTGAAGAATATCTGAATTATCCATTCAGCTGGGACAGCGGGAATACTACATTTGATGATCAGATGTATAAAAATATGGTAACTTTACTTGCTGTGTATCAGGTAGCAGAAGCTGATCCGGAAGTGAGAGCTGAAATCAGTGAAAGATTTACTTCAGAAGAAATACAGACATTTAATTCCATCAAATCTGTGATCAACGGAAATATCAGCAGTATGAATAAAATCTATTCTGATGCGGCCAAAACATATCAGGCCTGCATTAAGGCTTTGGAGAAAAAAGCGGATGAGATCATAGATAATGGGAAAAAAGCCAACTCAGCGCTGGATGACGTGCTGAAATGCTGGAGGAAGGTTGCTTCTAAAAAAGAAGCATATAACAAGGCAAAAGAAGATCTGATCGCAGCCGGAGAAACGGTTGAGGAAAGTGCCGGAGAAGATATTGAAATTAATGAAACAGATCTTAAAGAACTGAAAGAAACGATTCAGAATAATATAGATACAGCGAAAGCCTTTAAAGAAATGATAAAGAAATTCAAAAAGGTAACGGGAAATTTTGAAAAACTTTCTGTGGATGAGGAAGAGGCATCATATATAAGAAGTATGGGCGGCACAGCAGCTACAGAAACATTCTGGGCCCAGCATGAGGAGGAAATCGGTGGAAGTCTGTTAAATGAACAGTTCAGGGGAGGATCTTTTTATAATCCTGAGGATACAACCTTTTATCAGACCACCCTTTCCGGTGTAAAAAATGAAGACAGTGACACGACGCAGGAAGATACCAGAGCGCAGAACAGAGAAGCGGCAAAAGAGGCCAGCGGAAATTATACACAGACGAAAGACTCTCTGAATAATTCCGGAAAAGAGCAAAACCTTTCAGAAAAAGAAGGGTATCCTTCCAAGTATCCGAGCGGAATCGCCAAAACATCAGCAAGTGCAACGGGAGACAGTCCGGCAGAAGTAGATGTAAGTGCAGATAAAAAAGCAGTAGAAAGTTCCAAGGATAATGTGGATCTTCTGAACAGTGTTCTGACCTGCCTGGACAATCTGTCCGGCGGGATAATGGAACAGGCATATCTCATGGAATACACCACAGAAATGTTTAACTGTATCACGACCAAAGACGAAGATACGTCGCTCAGCAATGACAAACTTTCCGAACATGTGATCTGGAATGGGGAAATTGAATATATCCTTTATGGAAATGCTTTTACCGGCAAGAACAAAACACTGGCAGTAGCACAGCTCTATGGAACAAGGCTTGCCATTGACAGTTTATATGTTTTTATGGATTCAACTCTGAATGCAGAAGCAGATACAGTGGCAACGGTTGTATGCGGAGCAACCGGGCAGCCATGGCTTTATCCGGTTGTAAAATATGGATATCTTTTCTGTAATGCGCTGAGAATGGCAGCAACGGAAACCGTAGCGCTGGTTAACGGAGAAGAGTCGGCAGTATGGCCGGGAAAAGCGGATGGCCTTAAGTTCACTTACAAAGATTACATGAAATTATTTGTTCTGGTTAAGCTTGCAGATGAGAATGGTAAAAAGGATCTCTCCGTCCGTGCGGCAGACTGTATCCAGCTGAACACCGGCTCAACGCTAAGTCAGAAATATACCATGCTGACGCTGAACGCGAAGGTACAGACATCAACCACATTCCTTCCGAAAGTTCCGGAATTTCTGGGAAAAGGAAAGAGTACAGATGATGGCAGGAGAATCATAGATTACAAGAGTGTTTTGGCTTATTAACAGGAGGGGCAATGTCAGACAGAAAAGAAAATGGTTCGATCACTGTGGAGGCAGCACTGTTTATTCCCATGTTCCTGTTCGCGTTTATGTGCATATTCAGTCTGATCTCCTGTGTGAGGGCACAGGTACTGATCCAGTATTCTGTGGATCAGGCAGCGAAAGAGGTTGCGGAATACAGTTACATACTGGAAAAGACAGGCGTTCTGGACGCATATAAAGGACTTAATACAAAATCAGAAGAATTCTCAAAACAGATGGAGGACATTAAATCCAATCTGGAAGTGATCGAGAATACAGCCAAAAGTGTTACAAACGGACAGGGAACCATACAGGATGTGGCAGATGCCGGAAAGGCGGGAAAAGCTACATATGATCAGCTGAAAGAATATAAGAAAAATCCCAAGGAGTTTGTGAACGGTGTTCTGAACTATGTGAAAAACGGCGCATGGAACAAGCTTGCCAGTTATATGACAGGAGTCGTTGCAAAATCCTGTGTGAAGCAGCAGCTGAGTGTGGCTTCCGGAGGACAGGATGCAGACGAATATCTGGAAAAACTGGGAGTTTCCAATATGAAATTCAGCAAAAGTTCCTGGTGTGCAAAAGGTACCAATGACATAAAGATCGTTGTGGATTATGATATCAAAACGGAATTCCCGTTCTTTGATCTGGGAACAAGACATTACCGTGTCTGCGCTTCAACCCGCGTATGGGCAGGCAGCTGACGGATTGACCAAGGAGAAAAAATGGAACATATAAAAAGTCTTATAAAAGAAAAAAAATATATCCTTCTGATCATAGCAGCACTTGTTTTAGCCGAGATATTTTTTTTCAGCAAATATGGCTATCACTGGCTGAAAGCAGTCCGATATATGATATTGACGGTTTTTATGGTTTTTCTCGGATTTATCGATCAGCAGAAAACCATTATACCCAATAAGCTTCTGCTTTTCATGTTTGTCATAAGGGCAGTGATACTGGCAGGAGAAATTACAGTGAAGCCTTCTTACTGGCTGGATATCCTGAAATCAGCAGGAGGTGGAATGCTGCTGGGATTTCTGATCTTTTTTCTGGCCAGGATCTTTTCCAGAAAAAGTGTCGGAATGGGAGATGTGAAGCTGGCAGCCGTGCTGGGATGGTATCTTGGAGGCTCTCTGATATGGTTTGACATTGTTGTGAGTTTATCGCTTGCGGCACTTTATTCGATCGTACAGCTGATCCTCAAAAAACTGAACATGAAGGATTCCATTCCTCTTGCTCCGTTTTTTTCTGTGGGAACGATCCTGATTTTGTTACTTGGCTTTTGATTCGTAGAGGTGCGTATGAAAAAATTAATGGTTCTGATGATGACCGGTCTGCTTGTGGGAGCATGGTATACAACATTTACTTCTGCAGTGGAAAAACCGATGGAATATAAAAAATGTCTCCAGCAGGCTCAGAAAAATGAAGAAAAAGGAATTTATTACGATGCAATCCTGGAATATAAGAAAGCATTGGAGTATGATGGAGATAACCGAAATATCTATATGAAGATCGCGGAAGATTACAGAAATATGGGAGATGATTCCGGTTTTGTGGATGCATGCAACAGTGCGATCTCTCTTGACGGAGATAATGAACAGGCAATCCTGACACTGGCAGATTATTACGTGGAGCAGGATGAGAAACAGGACGCCATTGCCCTTCTGAAAAAACACATCAAGAAGAAAAAAAACAGTGGCGCGCTGAAGGCAAAGCTGGATTCTCTGGCAGGAGATTTCCAGTTTATCGGAGATGAATACGATAATATTTCAGAAACCTGCAACCATTATATGAGGATCACATCCGGAGAAGATGTGGGTATCCTGGATGAAGATGGAAATTCTGTGATCCGTGCGGAATATCAATATATCGGAATGTTTGGTGAAAACGGTTTCGCGCCGGTTGAGAAAGACGGCGAATGGTATTATATAGATACAAACGGTTATAAGCGGCGACAGCCGGACGAGACTTATGAATATCTGGGAACCTTCAATGAAGGGGTACTTCCTGCAAAAAAGAACGGGAAATATGGATTCCTGGATGAAGATTTCAATGAAAAGACGGAATTTGAATATGATGCGGCGACACCTATGCTTAATGGTATTGCAGCAGTAAAAAAAGATGAAAAGTGGGCTCTTATTGATAAGGACCTGAAGATTATTACAGATTTCGGATTTGACGATGTAGTCAGGGATGCCTGGGGCTTCTGCTCCAGAAATGGTGTCGTATTTGTAAAAACCGGTGAGCAGTATCAGCTGCTTAACAGTTCCGGTGTACAGATCGGCGAAAATTATGAAGCAGTTTCTCCGTTTATTTCCAAAAATCCCGCAGCAGTTCAGCAGGCTGGAAAATGGGGATTTGTTTCATCAGAAGGAGAAAAAGTTCTGGACTGTATGTTTGAAAAAGCAAGAAGCTTTTCTGCCATTGGATATGCGGCAGTTCAGTCGGATGAAAGTTGGGGATTTATTAAGAGCAATGGTGATTTTGTGGTAAATCCGCAATTTGCAGATGCCAAGAATTTTAACAGCAGTGGAATTGCACCAGTACTGTCAGAAGGAAAATGGAAACTGATCCAGCTGGATATATACTAAGAAAAGGAGATAAAGAGTATGAATTTTGAGTATGATTTCAAAGACGGACACACAAGATTTTCCTACAGATCCAAGCCGGGAGAGGTCCTGGACGAAAAAACGTGGAGCATTTTGACACAGGGAACCGCAAATCAGTTTCTGTTGCCGGCAAATGCGAATCAGGATGGCAATGGTTTTATTTTTACATATGATATAGCCGGAACCATGAACATAATGGCATGGATGAGCGAAGCACCTCAGGAAAAGCAGATCGAAATTCAGCAGAAGGTGAATTATGTGCTTACTTTCTTTGAAGAACTGGGTGTTCCAAAGCAGGAAATCGTATCAGAGATGCAGAATATCTATGTGGATACACGAACAGAAGAAGTAAAGGTCGTTTGCATTCCGCTGAGATCAGAGTCCGGTGGATTTGGCGGCGGAGCAGACGGATTTAGTCATGAGCAGACCGGACAGACTGCCAATTATGATGAAGGTGGCCCACTGGTTCCTCCTACACCGGGTGGCGGTTTTGTAGATATGGATGGTGACGTTGAAGAAAAGAAACCGAAGAAAAAGAAGGCGTTGTTGAAGGGACTGTTCCATCGAATGGAGAAAAAACAGGAGGTACAGGAAGAAATTCCATTTCCACAGGAAATGCCACCAATGCCGCCGGAAATGCCACCACAGAGACCGGAGAATATCTGGGCGAATACTCCAAATGAGGGAGGCTGGGATAATCCGCCAGAAGAAAACAGAAAAACATATCCTTCACCAGGGGAAGGCTTCGGAGAGGACCCGGGAAGAGGTTATGAGCCAGATCCGGCGTCAGGTTTCGGAGAGACACCGGGAAGAGGTTATGAACCAGATCCGGCGCCAGGTTTCGGAGAGACATCGGGAAGAGGTTATGAACCAGATCTGGCGTCAGGTTTTGGAGAGGACCCGGGAAGAGGCTATGAGCCAGATCCGGCGCCAGGTTTTGGAGAGACACCGGGAAGAGGTTATGAACCAGATCCGGCGTCAGGTTTTGGAGAGACACCGGGAAGAGGCTATGAGCCAGATCCGGCGCCAGGCTTCGGAGAAGCACCGGGAAGAGGTTATGAACCAGATCCGGCGTCAGGTTTCGGAGAGGACCCGGGAAGAGGTTATGAACCAGATCCGGCGCCAGGTTTTGGAGAGGACCCGGCAGGAGGTTATGAGCCAGATCCAACACCAGGTTTCTGGGACAAACCGGCAGGGGGCTATAACCCAGATCCAATGCCAGGGAATGACGGAGCTCAGGGAAGAGGCTACACTCCGAATCCAACGTCAGGTTTTGGCGAAGAACAGAGAAAAAGTTTTACTCCGAATCCGGGAACCGGTTTTGCATCAGACGATGATGACGGCAATGACGCAACTGTAATGCTGAGGGATGACGGAAGTGAAGCAACGATACTTCTGAAAGCAAGAGTTAAACCAAATGCTACATTGATCCGTCTGCATACACAGGAGAAGTTCCATATCACGACGGAGATCTGCAAGATCGGTAAGCGTGCACTTATGGTAGATATCTGCATCCGCAATAACCCGACCATCAGCAGGGAACACTGTGCGATCCATTTTGAAGAAGGTAAATATTACCTGGAAGATAAGGATTCCAGCAACTATACATACCTGAACGGAAACAGAGCAATGCCAGGCCAGAAACTGCTTCTCAATGACGGAGATCAGATCCGCCTGTCTGATGAAGAGTTTATTTTCCGAAAGGGGGATGTGAAATGAATCCAAACAATAATTCCGGAAAAAAATTATCACCGCAGATATTAGTTCCGATGATCGCAGGAATTGTCTGCGTACTCGTGATTCTGGCAGTTGTGATTTTTGTCACACCTAAAAAGGCAACTGCAAGCCAGTTACAGGAAAATCTGAACCTGGGCTCCAAATATCTGGATGCAGGAGAATACGACAAAGCAGAAGTTGCATTTAATGATGCTCTGAAGATTGATAAAAAATCCACAGATGCGACTCTGGGACTTGCAAAAGTATACAATGGAAAGAAACAGCCGGAAAAGGCACTGGATATGCTGAAAAAGACCGGCGAAAATATGAAAAATGTTTCCACATCTTCTGTGAAAAAGGATTCCGCTGCATGGAATTCCCGTGTAAACGATTATCAGAACGCTTTTGAAAATACAAAGAGCATTTTTAAAGAACAGGGAAAAACTTCTCAGGTAGAAGAGACTGAAAAAGAAGAACAGGATACAACAAAATATATCACTCTTATTATTAATATTATAAATCCAACGGCAACGCCAACGCCGACAACAGATCCGAATGAACTGGATGACGGAAGCAATAACAGTGCGGGTGGTGCAGGTCTGGATTCTGGAAAAGTTGGTGAAGTAACTGCGGCACCGCATCCTGGAGATCAGACTGATCCGACAAGTGCTCCAGATCGGGATAACACGGAATCAGAAGACGGGGCAGATCAGAACGCCGCGGATGATACGGATTCAACAGATGATGGAGATTCAACAGATGATACGGATTCCACGGATGCTTCTGATTATGCGGAAGATACAGAAAATCCATATGACAGTTCAGACTATCCGGAAGATCCGGATTCGGAAACATATGATAATCCGTCAGATGAAGCAGGAACAACAGAAGCGACCAATGAGGATGTATATGGTCAGGATGAACTCCCATCCGGAGGTTCAGAAGTTTCCAACGGAGAACAGGATGAGAACTCATACGACAATCCGGGTGAAGCCTCCAATGAAGATACATATGATAATGCATATGAAGATCCAGCGGAAACTTCTGATGAAAACCAGGATGGAAATTACAGCGAACCGGATACAGAAACAGCTGATGATCCGGCAATACCGACACCTGGTCCGGCAGAGACTTATACGGAGACAACAGAGACCTCACAAACGGATGAGACAGGTACAGAGCAGACAGATAGCAATACCGCAGAAACTGCAGATGACGATGCTGTACTGGCTGCATATGTAGCACAGGTGGAAATCTCCAAATATACAGGAGGAAGCATTTCCTACACAGACAGTACCAGCATGGCATCTGTAAATGGCGTTCTTGCAACAGATCAGAGAGATTTTAACAGTGATGGAAGACCGGAACTTCTGGTGATTTCTATTTCCGGAGGAAAACTGCAGTTTGAACTTTACAGGGCAGAAAACGGAGAGGCACAGCAGATTGCCAGTGAATCAGCAGATCCGGGCTTTGGTGATCCAGTCGAGGGAATCACATACAGCGGAACACAGGAATGCTTTGTAAAAGATAATGGAACTTCTGTTGATATCGGAATCGCAGGCTATTATTCCGGAATGAGCGGCGAAAATGCAATGCCGGAAGCAAGGCTGGCTATCTCCCTTTATACAGTTAACAGTGACGGAACAGTAAGCCAGACAGGAAATGCGGCACTGGTAAACGGCACACAGCTTTACCTGAATGGAACGACTCCACAGGAGGGCGGAAAGGATGCCTTTATCAGCGAGATTTCCAAAATGGGATTAAGCGGATCCTGGGTTGCTGAAAGCGCAGATATGTTAGCCGGAATGGATCTTCTCAATAATCCGATGCAGGATACAGCAGGAGTACCAAATCCGATCAATACCGGTCTTTCCGCAAAAGAAACAGGAGTCCAGGACCTGGCAGTGATCAATGTGGGAATGCAGCCAGGAAGCAGCAGCATGGATTTTAGCGTAAAATAAGATAAAAAGAGGTTTGAATATATGCCAATTCCACATACTTATCGGGTTATAGGTAAGATTGGAGCTGGAAACAGCGGTGAAATCTACAAGGCTTATCAGATAAACCTTGGAAAATATGTAGTACTGAAAAAAATAAAAACAGAGATCAAAGATTTTCTGAACAACAGAGCGGAAGTTGATGTACTGAAAAACCTCAGACATTCCTGTCTGCCTCAGGTTCTTGACTTTTTTGAGGCGGACGGGGATGTGTATACAGTTATGGATTTTATCCCGGGGAATTCATTTAAGGATTATCTGGATTCCGGAACTGTTTTTGAAGAGAAATCAGTCATTATCTGGGCAAAGCAGATAGCTGCAACACTGGGCTATCTGCACAGCCAGAAACCACCGATCATCCACAGTGACCTGAAACCTGGGAATATCATGCTGACACCGGAAGGAAATATCTGTCTGATAGATTTTAACATTTCTGCCACGCTGGATGGAGATACTGCCTGGGTAACCGGATATACCAATGGATATGCGGCTCCGGAACAGATCGAGGCACTGCATTACAACCAGAACGAACTGGACCATTCACTCTGGAAAACCATAGATGCCAGAGCGGATATTTACAGTCTGGGAGCAACTTTATACCACATCATGACCGGCAGGAAGCCGAAACCGGATGAAAACGGAAATGTCAGTGATATCAGGCTTACCGGCATAAAGATCAATGATATCTTTGCACATATTATCATGAAATGCCTGGAGCCGGACCCGAACAGGCGATATCAGAGTGCGGAAGAGCTTCTGAATGATCTGAAGAATATCCAGACAAAGGACAAGAGGTATAAAGATCTCTGCGCAAAACAGCACATGGCCTATGTTCTGGTTGCAGCTCTGATGATCGGAAGTGCAGCGCTGACGATCAGTGGATATTTCAAACGGGATGTTGGGAAACAGAAAAACTATGAATCTTATGTACGTCAGGAAGCGCAGTGTATCAGCTCCGGAGATTATCAGAATTTTGAAACATATTATGAAAAAGCCACGGATCTTATTCCGGACAGGCTGGATGCCTATTATCAGAAGGCGCTGGCGCTGAACAAGCAGCAGCAGTATGGTGACAGTATTGATTTTATCAATAAAGTGATCCTTTCCAATGATGCGATCCTGAAAAGCGGATCGTCTCTGAATGATATTTATTACCTTCTCGGAAATTCCTATGAGAGAATGGAAAATTATGAGAATGCGGCAGAATGCTACAAAAAAGCCATTGATATCAAGCCGGATAACAGTGCTTACTACAGAGATTATGCCATTGCGATGGCATACACCGGAAATATGGAGGAAGCGGAAAAAGCGCTGGAGACGGCACGTGAGAATGGCCTGGATTCCATAGATATTGATTATGTTGAAGGAGAAATCTCATATAATAATGGGGACTATTCCGGTGCAAAGGATATCTTTGCAGATTGTATCCAGAAAACAGATGACGATTATCTCCGAATGCGTGCCTACATTATGGAGTGCAAATGCATTGACGGGCAGGATGACGGTGTGAGCGGATCGGATGAAAAGATCCAGATTCTGGAGAAGGCCCGTAAAGAGCTTCCAAAAGAATACAATATCGGAATCCTTGAACAGCTGGCGCAGACATACAGTGATCTTGGAAATGATACCTCAGATATGTCCTATTATCAGGAGGCCGCGAAGGTTTTTGAGCAGATCCAGAGTCAGGGCATGGGAACTTATGATACAGATTATAATCTGTCTGTTTTATATCAGAATATGCAGCAGTACGATCAGGAGGAAACGGTACTGAACCAGATGCTGGAGAAGTATGGTGATAATTATAAGACCTATAAGGCGCTGGCATATCTGGAAGTTGCAAAGCAGTCTCAGGCTGATAATGAAGGCAGAGATTACACAAAATTCCAGGAATACTATCTGAAAGCAAAGGAACTTTATCAGTCACAGCCGGATAACAATGCCAATGATATGGAGATGGATAATCTTCAGGATCTGTACGAGCAGGCAGTAGCAAACGGCTGGTTGTCTGCATCATAAGGAGAAAGAAATGGAGATAGGAACGATCATGATGATCATAGGGATCATGGGAATTATAGCAGGCATGGTCCTTTTGTTTCTGCTTCCGGGGATTTTCAGAAAGCAGAGAAAAAAAATGATGGAAGAAATCGGAGAGGATTTATAAAAAAGAGAGGCGTGTGAAAAAAATTCACACGCCTTATTATATATTTTATTTTGTTCTGCTGAGACTGCTGGATTTTACATATCCGGCAGAACTGTAGGGGTTACCGTTTCCGATTCGGGTCATAGAACTGGTATCTTTCAGATTCAGACGATATCCGAAATAGCAGTTATGACTTAATTCTATTTTGAAATAATAGCCGTAACTGGTTTTGATGATCTCATCGATATCAAAAATCCAGTATGGTTCATTTTCGGAGTCGGAGAAATAATAATTTACTTTCTTTCCGGAGAAAACAACTTTATCTCCGTCTGGTGTGTACCAGGTACCTTTGACCAGATTTAATGCTTTCTTATCTGTAGCAGAAGCCGGAATACTGGAAACACGTTTGCCATCTTTCAGACGGTAAATAACGGTTGTCTTATTGGCATCATAAGAACCGCAGCCGTGCCATGCAAAACGGTATGCGAATCGGATGTATCCATCCTTGTTGTAATCGCAGGTGCATTTGGTACTTACATAAAGTCTCATACTTCTTTTGTTTAATGTACCGTTCTTTTTGTAATCGTTGAATTCCTTAAAAAGTGTTTTTTTCAGAGAAAGATCATTGTTGTAGGAAGATTTTAAGGATTGGTTGATCCGTTTAACTGCAGTGCTGTTTCCTTTTAACTGTGGCAGCTCGTAGGAATATGTGGCACTGGAACTCTTATAGGTTTTCTTTTCCTGGATTTTTTTGATCGTATAAGTAGCTTTGGTGGCTGCCTGTACATTCTGTGTAGTTCCCACACCGGCTGTGATGCAGAACGCACACATGGCGATCAGAAATCCTGTAATTCTTTTTTTCCATATTCTCATTTTAGGGTCCTCCTTGTCTGACAGGTGGATAAGCTTATCCACTCTGGTTTCTATAGTATTTCAGAAGTTCTGTTTATAAATTTATGTAAGACGGTTCCGGAGGAGAACAGTCTTTTAAGCGGTTGATTTTATTATGGACTTCTTCCTGTGGATTTTTAAGAGTTCTCAATAAAAAAAATTTTTAAAAAATTTTTCATTTTTTTAAAACCTGCCGGTATTCTTAGTCGTCTGTATAGTGAAAGGAGGAAAGAGGACAGGTTTTAAGCGGAAAAATATACTTATTAAAAAAATAATATTTAACACGGGAGGAAAAGAATATGGATACTATGTCAGCAAAAAATTTCTTACAGAACACAGAGGTAAAATTTAAAGTAAAAATGATCGCAACGATCATACCTGCGGCAATTTTTCTTATTACGATTCTGATTGAAGGAATAACCGGAACGGGAATACAGATCATGCAGAATATTTATCTTATTTCAGGACTGATTTTGCTGGTAGCAACAGGCGCAGTTGTGAAACTTCTGAAGATTGCTTTAACTGCGTTCAAATGGGGATGGCTGCTCACACCGTTTACACTGTTTGATCTGGTGATCGCTGTGATCGCAGGTGGATTTGTCCTGGGAGTGGGACTTCTGTTCCCATTTGGCCCTATGGCACTGGATACCTGGGATCTTTATATGGAACGTCGCAATGCGAAAGCGTATCTGTGATTTTTTCAGGTTTTTGACTGGGTTATGAGCTTTACAGATGCAGAATGAAAAATTATAATATAAATATATGCAATATAAAAAGGAGGAAATGAAATGAAGAAAAAACTTTCAATCGCAGGTATGTTGTTAATGGTTTGTATGTTGTTCTGTATTTCGAAAACAACGTATGCAGCTAGCCGTACGATTACGACGAATAAGAGTTATGATGTGATTCTTGGGAATGAGACAAAGAATTATACGGTTATTGTTCCTAATTCAGGATATTTTTATTATACGGTTATACCAATTAAATATATTGAAAATGGTATTGAATCATCTTCCAGTTCCTGGTATTTGCCATCGACAAAAATGAAAGTTGGATATAAATTATACGAAGAACAATCTGTATATTATGGCAGACCGTTTACGTCCGCGGCATATTCTTTTAAAAAGGGAACTCGGGTTAATATTTCTTTAACTGACACAAATTCTTCTAACACATATGCTTATTATAGATTGAAAGTAATTACAAAAAATCCTGAAAATTTTGAAAAAGAAAATAACAATTCAAGAAACACCGCAACGAAGATTTTATGTAATAAGACGTATAGTGGCTTGAGCCAGCAGGATGATAAAGACTGGTGGTGTTTTACTGCTCCTAAAACCGGGAAATATAAATTTTACTGCGTTGAAATTAAGGACAATAAATATCAGACTGTAAAAGCGTATTATGGAGCCAGACTTATTTCAGCGACTACAATGAGAAGTAATCAGGGCTGGGCAACATTATACAGAGGAACCTTAAAAAAAGGTCAGAAAATTTATATACTATTAGATAATGGAAGTAAGAATGAGTTCTACAGATTAAAAGTAAAGCAAATAGGGTAGTTTTTGTGTATATCTGACTATTATTAATACAGGCGAAGAATACAATAGATTCTTTTGCCTGTATTTTTTGCCATTGAGAATAAACAGAAAAGAGGATGTACATATGAAACAGAGGAAATTATAATATAAGATGTACAAATGGCATACAGGAGGAAAAATTTTGAAGCAGATCGCAGATTTACACATACATTCCAGATATTCCATGGCGACAAGCAAGGACGGAACACCGGAGATGCTGGATCTCTGGGCACGGAAGAAAGGGATCACACTTCTTGGAACCGGAGATATGACACATCCTCTCTGGCGGCAGGAATTAAAGGATAAACTGATTCCTGCGGAACCGGGGCTTTTCCGGTTGAAAGATGAATTCGTTTTGCCAGAGGCGGCACATTATCCTGGAAAATCTCCCAGATTTGTATTGTCCGGAGAAATCAGTTCCATTTATAAAAAGGATGGAAAAACCAGGAAGGTGCACAGTCTGATTCTGCTCCCGGGATTTCGGGAAGCAGATGCTTTTGCCGCAAGGCTGGAAAAAATTGGGAATATTCATTCAGACGGACGCCCTATCCTGGGGCTGCCCTGTCGTGACCTTCTGGAAATTATGCTGGAGATCAGCGAGAAAGGCATGTATATCCCGGCACACATCTGGACACCACATTTTTCTCTGTTTGGGGCAAAATCCGGATTTGATACCATAGAAGAGTGCTTCGAGGAACTGACACCATATATTCATGCGCTGGAGACGGGATTATCTTCAGACCCGGTGATGAACTGGCAGATTTCCGCGCTGGACAGATATCAGCTGGTATCCCACTCGGATGCTCATTCACCTTCCAAACTGGGAAGAGAGGCAGACCTTCTGGATATCGAGCTTTCCTATCAGGGCCTGTTTAATGCAGTTCAGAAAGGAACAGGACTTGAAGGTACGATCGAATTTTTTCCGGAAGAGGGAAAGTATCATTATGACGGCCATCGAAAATGCGGCGTGTGTTTAAGCCCGCGTGAAGCAGAAAAATATAACGGCATCTGCCCGGTATGCGGAAAGAAGTTGACAATGGGCGTGGATCACAGGATCTTACAGCTTTCAGACAGGGATGAAGGTGCGGCTGCCATGCCGGAAAGCGGACGTCCTTACGAAAGTCTGGTGCCGTTGCCGGAAGTGATTTCTGCCTGCGTGGGATTTTCCACAGCAAGCAAAAAAGTGCAGGGCCGGTATGAAATGTTGCTTAAGAAACTTGGGGCAGAATTTTCCATATTAAGAGAGGTGCCACAGGAGGATATCAGGACAGTTGGAGGAGAGGCTCTGGCAGAAGGAATCCGGCGGCTGCGTGCAGGAGACGTTGTGCGAAAACCTGGCTTTGACGGAGAATACGGAAAGATAGAATTATTCTGACGGAGGAAAATATGAAAGAAAAAATAGGTATTATCTCAGACACTCATGGCCTTCTCCGACCGGAGGTCCTGGAAATCTTAAAAGACTGTAAATACATTCTTCACGCCGGAGATGTAAATAAAGATGAAATCTTGAATGTGTTACGTTCCATGGGAAATCTTTACGTAGTACGTGGAAATAATGACAAAGACTGGGCAGAAAATCTCCGTATCAGTTTAAACTTTACAATTGGCGGGGTGAAATTTTTCATGGTCCACAACAAAAAAGACGTGACCTGGGATTTGGATGATACCCAGGTGGTGATCTTCGGACATACCCATAAATATTTTGAAAAGATCATTGATGATCGTCTGTGGCTTAATCCGGGAAGCTGCGGCAGAAGTCGCTTTGGAGGTGAAGTTACTATGGCCGTTATGACTGTTGAAGACGGACGGTATCAGGTAGAAAAAATCATTTTGACAGAGAATTCCGAAAAATGATCAGAACGTTATTTACAGATCCTTTTATGCAGAGATGTTTCCGGAAATTACTGGAATACGCTGATGTATAAAAGGATTTTTTGTATTTTATGGGATACAATCCTTGTAATTTAGGATTTGTAGCGTATAATTAGAAAACGTTTAAAACCAAAAGTGGTCTTACCACTTTTGAAATATTGCTTAAACGTATGTCAAAAAGCGGAATATGAATGTTCGCTTTACATGAATGAATCAGGAGGGATGCAGTATGAAGTACGTGCAGCAGTTCAGCATCATCCTGCTGATTTCCGTCATTGGAGAAATCTTAAAAACCTTTCTTCCACTTCCGGTACCGGCCAGTGTTTATGGGCTGGTGATCATGCTGGTGGCACTGCTCACAGGCATCCTGAAGTTGGATCAGGTAAAAGGTGCGGCAGATTTTCTGGTTGAGATCATGCCGGTGATGTTTGTGCCGGCAGGTGCAGGACTGATCACAGCATGGAGTTCTCTGAAACCGATCTGTGTACCGGTTCTTATTATGACGTTTATCAGCACGGTAATTGTAATGGTCGTAACAGGAAAAGTGACACAGGGAGTGATCCGAATGGGAAAGAGAGGAACTGAAAAATGATGGAATTTATAAAAAACTCCGCATTTTTTGGAGCGATGATAAGTCTGATCGCCTACGAGATCGGACTTATCCTGAAAAAGAAATTCAAAATGGCGATTTTTAATCCTCTTTTGATTTCGATCATCTGTGTTATCGGTGTTCTTCTGATATTCCATATTGATTACAATGATTATAACGAAGGTGGCAAATATATCAGCTATCTTCTGACACCGGCAACCGTGTGCCTGGCAGTACCTCTTTATGAACAGATCCATCTGCTGAAAAAAAATCTCAAGGCAGTGGCAGCCGGGATTATTTCCGGAACACTGGCAGGCCTTTGCAGTATTCTGCTTATGTCCAAACTGTTTGGTTTTAACCATCAGGAATATGTCACCATGCTTCCGAAGTCCATCACAACAGCTATCGGAATGGGCGTTTCCGAAGAACTTGGCGGTATTGTGACGATTACAGTTGCTGTGATCATTATCACAGGAGTTCTTGGAAATATGATCGCTGAAGTTGTCTACAAGATCGCAAAGATAGAAGAGCCGATCGCAAGAGGCCTTGGCCTTGGAACTTCAGCCCATGCCATCGGAACGGCCAAAGCTATGGAGCTTGGTCCTGTAGAAGGTGCCATGAGCAGTCTTGCCATTGCAGTAGCCGGTCTGCTTACGGTTGTAGGTGCATCGGTATTTGCCGGAATGATGTAATCCTGCTTCCATAGAAAAAAAGTGTATGAAAGGTCTGCTGTTATCGGCAGACTTTTTTTCTTACCACGAAATCGAACATATTTTTGTACAAAATAAACAAATGTTCGAAAAAGACACATTCATACCGTTTTATCGGACTTATAATGCGCTATAATACCAACATACAGAAAATATGTTTGGAAAATATGTTCGGTAGATTGTAAATGGGCATATAACAGGGAGGATGGATCTTATGTGGAATACAGAGAACAGCAGGAAGGTTGCACTGGCAGAAGGAAGATACATGGAGACAGAGCACAGACACACCGGGAAGCAGAAGCTTTCTTCTGGAATGGCTATGATCCTGGGAGCGCTTCTGACAATAGAGATCATGATCGGTGGAGCGATGATCCTTAATTTTGATTTTAAGGGAGCGGATATCATTGCTGTTGTACTTGCATTCATGGTATTATACTTTGCAGTGGTTGCCTCACTGACAGATAAATAGAACGGAGGAGTCGGAATGCCCAGGGTTTTTAACCAGAAAATAAAAATTTTATATCTGATGCGCGTTTTTCTGGAACGGACAGATGAAGAACATCCCATGTCTGTGAAGGAACTGATCATCTATCTGAACAGTCTGGGAATCAGCGCAGAGCGCAAAACTGTATACGATGATATCGAAACATTACGGAATTTTGGAATGGACATTCTGAATCGCAGAGAGCAGCCGGCAGGCTTTTATGTGGCCAGCCGGAAATTTGAACTTCCTGAACTGAAACTTCTGGTTGATGCAGTACAGTCGTCCAGATTTATTACCAGTGGGAAATCCCGTCAGCTGATCGGGAAGCTGGAGAGTCTTGCAAGTGTCCATGAGGCCAGACAGCTGCGGCGCCAGGTTTTTGTACAGAATCGGGTGCGAACCATGAATGAGAGTGTGTATTACAGTATTGATGAGATTCAGAGAGCGCTTACCGAGGACAGGCAGATCTCATTTCAGTATTGTGAATGGACAGTGGAGAAGGAGCTGCGGCTGAAGAAGAACGGAGAACGGTATCGTGTCAGTCCCTGGGGACTTGTGTGGCAGAATGAGAATTATTATCTGGTCGCCTGTGATGAGAAGTGTGGCAGAGTGAAGCACTACCGGGTGGACAAGATTATGCAGATCCGGCTTGAAGAGGCGGCCCGCAGCGGCAGGGAACTTTTTGAGAATTATGATGCGGGAGAGCTGACATCCAGAACCTTCGGGATGTTTGGCGGAAAAGAGGAAACCATATGTCTGGAAGCGCATAACCGTCTGGTCGGAGTTGTACTGGACCGGTTTGGCAGGGACATTATGATTCAGAGGAAGGATCATGAACATTTCAAAACGCTGGTTCGTGTCAACGTCAGCGATCAGTTTTTTGGCTGGATAGCCAGTCTTGGCCCGGATGCGGTAATTGCATCACCCGATGATGTACGCGACAGGTACCGGGAATTTCTTGAGAAGAGTCTTTCTAATTACAAATGATAAATATATGATAAAGAAAATCTGCATATAACAGAGATTCAGGAAAATTTGCTCCTGAATCTACAGGTTTTCTACAGAAATAATTCCCAAAAAAGTTAATGAGAACAGATAAAAATGAGAAAAATTATATAATAAACATATCTGAAATATAAAAATAATATAGACAGCATATGTAAAAAAGATAATAGACATCGCGATGTTTAAGTGCTATAATGCTTTCGTCTCTTGGAAGGGAACAAATTTTGCCATTTCAGGCAGATTATGGACGGTGAAGATATGACTGTAAAAGCAAGAATGCTGAAGCTTCTGGAGCAGCACGAGAATGAGCTGATATCCGGAGAAGCGGCGGCAGCAGAACTGAACTGCACAAGAGCAGCCATCTGGAAAGCTGTGAAATCCCTTCGGGAAGAGGGATATACCATAGAAGCGGGACCAAACAAAGGCTATGTGCTCCGGGGTGGCAGCCGTTTATCGGAAGAAGGAATACGGCTTTACCTCGATCATCCGGATGTACCTGTAAAAATATACAGGGAACTGGATTCCACAAACCGTGCAGCCAAGGAGGCTGCATTTTCAGGAGAAGCAGGTCATGGCGCACTGATACTGGCGCGTAGACAGAAAAGCGGAAGGGGCCGCAGAGGCAGAAGTTTTTATTCCCCTGAAAATGCAGGACTTTATATGAGTATCGTTCTAAGACCGGACCGGACTCTGAAGGAAGGACTCCTGATCACTACGGCGGCGGCAACTGCAGTGTACCGTGCAGTGAAGAAAATCTGCGGGATTGATCTGGGGATTAAGTGGGTCAATGACCTGTATCTTCACGACAGGAAAGTGTGTGGAATACTGACTGAGGCTGTTACAGACTTTGAAAGTGGAAACATTGAGTTTGCGGTTGTTGGAATCGGATTGAATCTGTATGTACCGGAAGAGGGATTTCCAGAAGACATACAGGAAACGGCGGGTGCATTGTTTGGAAGCAGGAAGGATGCAGAACATGTAAACTGCAGTATTCTTGTGGCGGAGATTGCCAATCAGCTTCTTATGGAAGTGGAAACTCCGGGACTTTCCAGAGAATATACAGAAAATAATATCATTCCTGGAAATATGATCGTGATCGCAGACGGAGCGCGTACAAGGGAAGCATATGCCGAGGCGATAGCATCGGATGGAAGGCTTCTTGTAAGAGAACAGGATGGTTCAGAGACCTTGCTTTCCTATGGGGAAGTTTCCGTACGCAGGAAGCCGGATAAGGATCAGTCAAAATAAATTGTTTATTTTGTATAAAAAAAAAATTCTTTTTTGTGCAAAACGGGCAAAAATAATATTGACATTCTGGAAATGCGGAGTAAAATAAAGTCAACTACAAGGCGTGGTCATACCAATTGGCAAATGCAGTGATCACAGCCAGGAGAAAAGGAGGGAGAAAAACGGGAGATTTATCAAGTACACTGGCAGAAGAACTGAACAGTAAGACGGCTTTTACCATTCCGGTATTTGGTGGAATACCTATCGCGGAATGTGTGGTAGTCACATGGGTCATTATGGCGGTTCTTGTGGTTCTGTCACTGATTCTGGTTCGAAATCTCAGTGTGGAAAATCCGGGTAAGAAGCAGCTGCTTCTGGAATCCGGAGTAAGTTTTCTTCAGGATTTCTTCATGGGTATCCTTGGAGAAGAAGGCAAACAGTATGTGCCTTATTTGATGTCAACCGTAATTTACATCGGAATAGCCAACATCGCAGGCGTGTTTGGTTTTACACCACCAACGAAGGACATGAACGTAACCATTGCGCTGGCATTGATGAGCATTATTCTGATTGAATATGCAGGCTTTCATAAGAAGGGACTGAAAGGTTTCCTGAAAAGCTTTGCGGAGCCGGTTCCGATCATGCTTCCAATCAATATTCTGGAAATCGCGATCAGACCTACATCTCTCTGCATGCGGTTGTTTGGTAATGTTCTGGGAAGTTTCGTAGTCATGAAGCTGCTGGAGTTTGTTTGTCCGGCCATTCTTCCCATACCATTCAGTCTGTATTTTGATTTCTTCGACGGATTCATACAGGCATATGTATTTGTATTCTTAACATCCTTGTTTATCAAGGAAGCAATTGAGTAATGAAGCAGAGTATCTGCTTGATTCAAAAATGAAAAAAATTGTATTTTACAGGAGGAAAAAACTATGTTAATCGCAATTGGTGCAGCTATCGCAGTTCTTACAGGTATCGGAGCAGGTATTGGTATCGGTCTTGCAACATCCAAAGCAGTAGAAGCTATCGCAAGACAGCCGGAGGCAGAGAGCAAGATCAGTAAAGCACTTCTTCTTGGATGTGCTCTTGCAGAGGCAACAGCTATTTACGGTTTCGTAATCGGTCTTCTGATCATCATCATGCTTGGCTAATAGGTAAAGACGAGATACTAATTCAGGATTAAGAGAGGCAGGTGGACCAGGTGATTAAAATTGATATCAACCTTGTCTTTACTATTATAAACCTGATCGTTCTTTATCTTTTAATGAAGAAGTTCCTTTTCGGCCCGATCATTGGTGTTATGGAGAAGAGAAAATCCATGATCGATGAGCAGTTTGCTTCAGCAGAGAAGACAACCACTGAAGCAAACCAGCTGAAAGGACAGTATGAGGATGCACTGAAATCTGCGAAGGAGGAATCCTTCAGTATTGTAGAGCAGGCTAAGGACGAGGCAAAAGTACAGGCAGACAGCATCGTGAAGAGAGCTAATGATCAGGCCGGTCAGATTCTTGAGAAAGCAAGAAGAGATATCAGCACTGAGCAGGAAGCTGCTATGAAAGCGATGGAAGGCAAAGTGGCTGAGCTGGCAATGGATGCAGCATCCAGAATCATGGGAAAAAAGAACGACGAAGCACAGGATATGTCCCTATATGACCAGTTTTTAGAAGGAGCAGGTGATCCTCATGACAGAGACGTCCATTAATTATGCAAAAGCATTATACGGTCTTTCTGTCCCGGGGGAGGCAATCTGCGAAACAGGAAGGATTTTTAAGAATACACCTGAGATAGGTAAGATGCTTGAAAATCCACTTGTTTCCCTCAAAGAAAAAGAACAGGTAATAGAGCGGGTTTTTCCGCAGGAAATGAAGAGTTTTCTTAAAGTAACGTGTAAGTATCAGAAGATTGACAGAATCGGAGAGATCCTTGAAGCTTATGATGCTTACAGCCGGGAACAGAAAGGAATTCTCAAGGCAGAGCTTCTTTATGTAACACGTCCTGCCGAAGAGCAGGAAAATAAGATGAAGGAGTTTCTCCGTAGCCAGTTTTCTGCCAGAGAAGTGGAACTTACCCTTACAGAGGATAAAAGCCTTGTAGGTGGATTTGTTCTCAGGGCAGGAGATCGTGAGTACGACTGGAGCCTCATCGGACGTTATAAGAAACTGAAACAGAAATTAACCCGGAGGTGAAATTGAATTGGGTGCAATAAATCCAGATGAAATCATTTCGATTCTCAAGGAAGAAATAAAGAACTATGACGAAATCAGCAAGGACCAGGAAGTAGGCACTGTCATCTCCGTGGGAGATGGTATCGCAACTGTTTATGGCATCGATCATGCCATGTACGGTGAGGTCGTGACCTTCGAGAATGGTCTGAAAGGTATGGTACAGGATGTCCGTGCCAACAGCATGGGATGTATTCTTTTCGGAAAGGATACAGGAATCAAGGAAGGCACCAAGGTTGCCAGAACTGGCAAGCAGGCAGGTATTCCGGTAGGGGATAAATTTATCGGAAGAATCGTGAACGCACTTGGTGAGCCTATTGATGGAAAGGGAGAGATCCAGGCAGAGGAATACCGCCCGATCGAGAACCCGGCTCCTGGAATCATCGACCGTAAGTCTGTAACTGTACCTCTGGAAACGGGAATCCTTTCTATTGATTCCATGTTCCCGATCGGCCGTGGACAGCGAGAGCTGATCATCGGCGACAGACAGACAGGTAAAACATCCATCGCAACCGATACGATCATCAACCAGAAAGGTAAGAATGTGATCTGTATCTATGTTGCCATCGGACAGAAAGCTTCTACCGTTGCAAAGGTAGTTTCCAATCTTGAAAAATACGGTGCAATGGAGTATACAACCGTATTCTCCGCAACAGCCAGCGACTGTGCACCGCTTCAGTATATTGCTCCTTATGCTGGTACTGCTCTTGCAGAGTATTTCATGTATCAGGGTAAAGATGTACTGATCGTATATGATGATCTTTCCAAGCATGCAGTGGCATACCGTGCGCTGTCACTTCTGCTTGAGCGTTCTCCGGGACGTGAAGCTTATCCTGGTGACGTATTCTACCTCCATTCCAGACTTCTGGAGCGTTCCAGCCGTCTGAGTGAAGAGGCAGGTGGCGGATCCATCACAGCACTTCCGATCATTGAGACTCAGGCCGGTGATGTATCTGCATATATTCCTACAAACGTAATTTCCATCACAGATGGTCAGATTTTCCTGGAAAGTGATCTGTTCTTCTCAGGTATGCGTCCGGCAGTCAATGTTGGTCTTTCTGTATCCCGTGTTGGTGGTGCGGCACAGACCAAGGCTATGAAGAAAGCTTCCGGTAGCGTACGTATCGATCTGGCACAGTACAGAGAAATGGAAGTATTTACCCAGTTCAGTTCTGATCTGGATGAGGCTACAACTGCACAGCTGAAATACGGAAGCTGTCTGATGGAGCTTCTGAAACAGCCGCTCTGTAGCCCGTTAAGTCTTCATCAGCAGGTAATTACTCTCTGTGTTGCAACTCACAAGCTGATGGTCGACGTAGAAAAGAAAGAGATCAAGAAATATCAGAAAGACCTTCTGGAGTATTTTGATAATGTATATCCAGAGATCGGCAAAGAGATCGAAACTACAAAACAGCTCTCTGATGAGCTTGTAGAGAAAATCATAAAGGCGGCAGAAGAATTCAGAGATAAGAGCAGGTAGGTGTTGATATGGCAAATGCAAAAGAAATACAGACTCGTATGAAAAGCATTCAGGACACCATGAAGATCACCAATGCGATGTACATGATTTCTTCTTCCAAGATGCAGAAGGCGAAGAAGATTCTGCAGGATACAGAACCATATTTCTATAATATGCAGGCTGCTATTGCCAGAATCCTCCGTCATATGCCGGATATCCAGCATCCTTTCTTCAGTGAGCGTCATCTTGTTCCAAAGGAAGAGAGAAAGGTAGGTACCATTGTCATTACAGGTGATAAAGGTATGGCTGGTGCATACAATCATAATGTACAGAAAATGACAGAAGATTTCATGGAAGAGGTACCGGGACATCATAAACTGTATGTTCTGGGTATGGTAGGACGTCAGTATTTCGGCAAGAGAGATGTGGATATGGATGGCAGTTTTCAGTATACAGTACAGAAGCCGACCATGCACAGAGCGCGTCTTATCACAGAAGAGATCGTACGGGCATTTCTGGAAAGAGAGCTGGATGAAATTCACATTGTCTATACACAGATGCAGAATGCAATGGCGATGGAGAATGTGAATATGCAGCTTTTACCGCTGAAAAAAGCTGATTTTAAAGTTGGTCAGGTTCCGGCAGACATTTACCAGGAGGAGATCGTGTTATCTCCATCTGCGGATGTACTTCTGGATACCATGATCCCGAACTACCTTACAGGTGTGATCTATGGATGTCTTGTAGAGGCATATGCCAGTGAGAACAATGCGAGAATGACAGCAATGCAGTCCTCTACAGATAATGCGAAGGCGATGCTGAAGGATCTTTCCATTCAGTACAACCGTGCACGTCAGGCTGCGATCACGCAGGAGATCACAGAGGTTATCAGCGGTGCTAAAGCACAAAAAAGGAAGTGATGACTATGAATAAAGGTAAGATTGTACAGGTTATGGGACCTGTTGTAGACGTTGTTTTTGAAGACGGACAGCTTCCGAATATCAAGGATGCGCTTGAAGTTGAGAACAACGGTAAGAGATGCGTTATGGAGGTGTCCCAGCACCTTGGAAATAATATCGTACGCTGCATCATGCTGGGAGCCAGTGAGGGCCTGCAGCGGGACAGAGAAGTAACAGCTACCGGAAGCGGCATCAAGGTTCCGGTTGGAGATAAAACACTTGGTCGTCTGTTCAACGTTCTTGGAGATACCGTAGATGGTGGTGAATCTCTGGAGGGCGAAGAGCATTGGGTCATCCATCGTGATCCGCCTTCATTTGAAGAACAGAAACCGGCAGTTGAGATCCTGGAGACAGGTATCAAAGTTATCGACCTTCTTGCACCATATGCCAAAGGTGGTAAGATTGGTCTGTTCGGTGGTGCCGGTGTTGGTAAGACAGTCCTTATCCAGGAGCTGATCCAGAATATCGCTACCGAGCATGGTGGATATTCTATTTTCACCGGTGTCGGTGAGCGTTCCCGTGAAGGTAATGACCTTTGGACCGAGATGAAGGAATCAGGTGTTCTTGAGAAGACAGCCTTAGTGTTCGGACAGATGAACGAGCCGCCCGGAGCACGTATGCGTGTTGCTGAGACAGGACTTACCATGGCAGAGTATTTCCGTGATCAGGAACACAGAGACGTACTTCTTTTCATTGATAATATCTTCCGTTTTGTACAGGCAGGATCTGAGGTTTCCGCTCTGCTTGGACGTATGCCATCCGCAGTAGGATATCAGCCTACACTGGCAACTGAGATGGGTGAACTGCAGGAACGAATCGCATCTACCAAGGAAGGATCTGTTACATCTGTACAGGCAGTATATGTACCGGCCGATGACTTAACTGACCCGGCTCCGGCAACAACATTTGCCCATCTGGATGCAACAACAGTTCTTTCCCGTAAGATCGTTGAGCAGGGTATTTATCCGGCTGTAGATCCTCTGGAATCTACTTCCCGTATCCTGGAGGCAGATATTGTCGGTGAAGAACACTATGAAGTAGCACGTAGAGTACAGGAGATTCTTCAGAAGTATAAAGAACTGCAGGATATCATTGCTATCCTCGGTATGGAAGAGCTTTCAGAGGAAGATAAGCAGACTGTATTCCGTGCAAGAAAGATCCAGAAGTTCCTTTCCCAGCCATTCCATGTAGCTGAGAACTTCACCGGTATCAAAGGTAAATACGTACCACTGAAAGAGACCATCCGTGGATTTAAGGCAATCATCGATGGCGAGATGGATGATTATCCTGAGAATGCATTCTTTAATGTTGGAACTATTGATGACGTAATTGCAAAAGCAAAAGCCGAGGAGAACCGGCAGTAAGGAGCGGCTATGAGTGAGACATTTGGCCTGGAAATCTATGCCAGCAATAAACTGGCTTATGCAGGACGTGCCCAGAAGCTTATCATCCCGGCAGTGGATGGTGAGCAGGGATTTCTTGCTCATCATGCAAATGTCGTAGCAGCCATCATTCCCGGTGAGATGCGTTTTGAGGATGCAGAAGGTAATGAGCATGTTTTTGCAGTGAGCAGCGGTTTTGTTGAGATGATCAATAACCGTGCCAAGCTGTTCTGCCTCAGCGTAGAGAGCCCGGAGGAGATTGATATCCGCCGTGCCCAGGAAGCCAAGGAACGTGCAGAAGAGCAGCTTCGTCAGAAGCAGAGCATCCAGGAGTATCATATGAACCAGATGGCTCTTGCGAGAGCGATGACACGTCTTAAAGTAACACATAAGCAGTAAAAAATATATTACAGAAAGCACCTGTTGAATAGTAAAATAAACGTAGATCATAAGTTGGTTACGTTTATGACCATGTGACAGAGCGGAATGAGAACAGCCGCTTTGTACAGAGAATATTCAAAAGGTGCTTTTTTATTATACTGATATAAAAAAGCCAGAGTATGCAAAGAAAAAGGAGGAGAAAAAATGAAGAAAGGAAGAGCAAAAAAATTACTGGGTATCTGTATATTTCTTATGGGTCTCATGATCTTTTCCGTACTGCCAGTGCAGGCGGCAGCACCCAGGATGTATACAATTCAGCCGGGAAAAACCTGGACAAGGTATGATATTACCGGCGATGGAAAGAAAGACAGGATTAAGGTTGTCCGGAAAAAAAGTCAGTATGATGGGTGCTGGAACGGTGCAGATATTTATGTAAATAATACAAAAGTCTGTGCAATAAATAAAGCTTTTATGGATATGTCCATTCGTATTATTACATTATCCAATGGAAAACCTTTCCTGTGTCTGAGAGGTGGTACGGATAATGATATCAGTGTATTCCACGGACTTTATCAGTACCGTAACGGAAAAATCGTTCAGGTTGTAAATTTCATTAATGAAACATATGGACGACCGGTAAATGAAGCGAAAATTTACCTGAGTGGTAATACAGTTCGTGTAAGAACGGAGGCTATGTCATATTCTCTTGGATATTGTACAACAGAATTTACATACAAATATCAGAAAGGAACATTACTTCGTACATCCAATTACGGAAAATATATAAAACTTAATGCTGCTAACAAGAGAACAGGACTTTTTGCAGCGGCAAAGAACATACAGGCGTACACAACTCCCACTTCCGGAAGTAAAGCATTTGTGATCCGCAAGAATACGGGTGTGAAAATTCTGAATTTCTGGACCGCTGGGAATAAGATGTATATCCGTGTAAAAAATGGTTCCAAAACAGGCTGGATCAAAGCAGTAACATTTAAGGAATCACAGGGCTATGCAGGGTCACCGCAGTTTTCCAGGGTTATGTATACAGGCTGATGAAAATAAAAAGATCCGTTGTCGGAAGACTTCGGATCTTTTTTTGAAGTTACTGATTATTCAGAGGAAGAGGTATCTTTCTTATTTTCGGAAAGGACAGTATTTTCAGAAGGAATACTATTTTCAGAAGAAATATTGTCCTGAGAAGAAAATGTCTCAGGATTTTTTTCAGCAGCTTCTGAATTATCATCAGGGGAAGCTATTTGCTGATATGGACGGTACGGTTCCCAATAATGCTCATCTTTATTTTTTTCTTCCTCCAGTTTCTTTTTTTGTTGAGTGAGCAGATAAATACCTGCAGCAATGATACCGATAGCAATGGCAATCTGAGGAAGACTGTTGCAGATTTCATAGGCATAGTGGGACAGATTATCCGGTATAATGAGGTACAGAAGAGCTGTGAAACGGCTCCACAGGATACAGATACCGAACAGGATCAGAATCCATGCAGTTACATTTCTGTGCTTCTGGAGGAACTTTCCCATATTACCGGAAAACTGATCCATGTGAAGAACGTAATTGTCATCAATAGAGTAAAATTCTTCTTCTGACAGGGATTTCAGATTATGGACATTAAAGAAACTGTAGAACCATATCACGGGGAGAAACATGGCCAGCCATCCAAGACCGGTAATGGAAGCCAGCGCGATTGAGCCCCAGAACAGCAGCATAATGCTGATCCCCTGTTTTTTGAATCCCATGTACATTTCCCCGGCACCGGGGATCAGAGAAAAAATAAATACCCAGAAACCATGTTTTTGTTTTTTCATAAATTATTTGCCTCCGTTTATAATTTTATTCGTAAGATCATTCAGATTATCACTGATATTCTGAGAATGTTCGTAAAGATGTGACCCTACCTGTTCAGAAATCCAGTTCAGTCCGGACCCGATGTTAAAAGATGAAGAGATTTTTGTCCGGGTTTCCCGGGAAGGTCGTAAAGTGGTAAAATCACTCTGTGATACAGAAAAAAGCATGATCAGTGCCACACCCATTCCAACAGCGGTACGTAAACCTGCACAGAGAAGCCGGAACCAGTAAGCGGTTTCGCGGATTTTTCTGGAAGCAGTTACCTCCGGTGAAGAAGCTTTTTTCATAATTTCTTCCTGCAGATAAGAAGGGGCAGGTGCAGAAGCAGTCTCTTCCTCCTGAAGCAGCTGGTCGAGGCAAAAATCACATTGCTCCATATGTTCCAGAAAATGGATCATTTCTTCAGTATCCATAGTTCCGCTTTGAAATTTCTGTAATTCATCCTGTGGTATATGCATCTAATCGCTCCTTTCCAGCAGTGCCTTCAGCATGGATCTTGCACGGTAAATCTGCGTCTGGACTGTTTTGGTATTTTTGTTCTGCGCTTTTGCAATCTCTGCGGCAGTTTTTTCTTCGCAGAAATGTGCGGTGGCTACTTCCCTGTAGGGACTTTTCAGATCTGAACACAAATGCCGGATCTGATTCTGGAAATCTTTGTCCAGAAATGCTTCTTCCGGGGAGGATTCTTTATCATGGAGCTGTTCAAAATAAGTATCCTCTGTAGGGATGGTACGTCTGCCGGCAGCTTTCAGATGATCCAGGCACTTGTGGACTGCGATCTTGCTGAGCCAGGCTTTTTCGTAAGTACCGTCAAAACGGGAGAGATTTTTGTAGGCGGAAAGAAAAACATCCTGTGTCAGATCCTCGGCGTCAAAAGGATTGCCCACCGATTTCAGACAAATGGAAAATATTAAATTTTGGTATGTATGTATCAGATATTCCAGATATTCTTCCCGTGTGATGTGATCAGCTCCTTTCTCAGCCCGTTCACTTATTATAACGCGTAAGACAGAGATAAAACTTCAGTTTTAAAAGCAATTTTTTGAAAAAAATAGAATTCTTATAGCAGGGAACCCCAAATTGGTCTATACTATAAAACGTCAAAGCAGAGATGCAGAAAGGATGAGACAGATGACAGAGACAAAACGCTTATATTATGAAGATGTATATAAAAAAGAATTCACAGCCAAAGTCCTGGAGTGCAGAGAAGCAAAAAAAGGCTTTCACATTATTCTGGACGAGAGTGCCTTTTATCCGGAAGGCGGCGGACAGCCAAGTGATGCCGGATATCTGAACGACGTGAAAGTGAAAGAAGTACATGAAAAAGATGGAGAACTTCTTCATTATACAGATAAACCGCTGGAAGCAGGAACAGAAGTACAGGGTCGTATCGACTGGGCAAGAAGATTTGATCTGATGCAGCAGCATTCCGGTGAGCATATGGTCAGCGGCCTGATTCATGAGGCCTATGGATATGATAATGTGGGCTTTCATATGGGCAGCGATACCATCACTGTAGACCTGAATGGTCCATTGGATGAGACACAGCTTGCCGAGATCGAGCAGAAAACAAATGAAAAGATCTGGGAAGACACTGAGGTGAAAATCTTATATCCTACAGCTGAAGAACTGGAAAAAATTGATTACCGAAGTAAAAAAGAACTTACCGGCCAGGTGCGTATTGTGGAATTTCCGGGCGTGGATATCTGTGCATGTTGCGGAACCCATGTGACACATACCGGAGAGATCGGTATGGTGAAGCTTCTTTCTGTGGAAAAATTCCGTGAAGGTGTCCGTATTGAGATGATCTGTGGAAAACGTGTTCTGGATTATCTGAATATGGTCAACGATCAGAACCATCAGATTTCTGTAAAACTTTCCGCAAAGATGGACAAGACCGCGCAGGCAGTGGAACGTCTTCAGGAAGAGAATTTCCGCCTGAAGGGACAGGTTGGCCAGATGGTGGATGACATGTGCCGTAAAGAGGCAGAGCGCTATGCAGGAAGCGGAAGTGTTCTTATCTTTATGGACGGAATGGATGCGGACAGTGTGCGGAAACTTGCGGATGCCGTAACACAGACCTGTCAGGGCTGCTGTGCGGTATTCTCCAAAAATGCAGATGGAAGTTTCAAGTACGCAATGGGTGAAAAAGACGGTGATCTCCGCCAATTTACAAAAGAAATGAATGCAAAATTAAACGGACGGGGAGGCGGAAAGCCATTCTTTGTACAGGGATCTGTACAGGCAACAGAGGAAGAGATTCGAAGATTTTTTGAGCAGTGATGAAAATGTTTGGAGAATGTCATGCACATATATTTCTTAACGGCTACGATTACCGGAAAGCCGTTGAGACACAGAAAAACGGGCCCCAGGATGCGCTGATCCGAAGTCATCTTAAGGAATATCAGAAAAGAGGAATCCGTTTTGTAAGAGACGGAGGAGATCATTATGGTGTTTCCAGAAGAACCGCACAGTTGGCCGGTGAATATGGAATTGATTACCGCACGCCGGTTTTTGCCATTTATAAAGAAGAGCATTATGGAAAAATTGTCGGAAAAAGTTTTTCGAATATGAAGGAATATCACCGCAGGGTTCTGGAAGCTGCTGAGGAAGGGGCGGATTTTATCAAGATCATGACTACCGGCCTTCTGGATTTTGAGGATCATGGAAAGATCACGGGAACTCCGCTTTCAGCGGCAGAAGTAAAAGAAATGGTACATATTGCACATGAAGAAGGCTTTGCAGTGATGAGCCATACCAATGGGAATTATGGAGTGCAGGCTGCAGTTGAAGCCGGTGTTGACAGCATTGAACACGCCAATTACATGGATGAAGAAACGCTTTCCATGCTGGCAGACAGCAGAAGTGTGTGGGTACCTACTCTTGTGACGGTCCGGAATCTGATGGATTGTGGAAGATTCGAAAATGAGATTCTGTCCTCTATTATCCGGACAGGCGAGGAAAATCTGAAAAAAGCTTTCAGGAAAAAAGTGCATGTGGCAGTAGGCAGTGATGCCGGTGCATTTAAGGTTCTTCACGGAAAAGGTACGGAAGATGAATGCAGAGCTTTTTTTGACATTTTGGGTGAGACACCGGAGGTATGCGCCTGGATGGAAGAGGGGGAAGAAAGAATCCGAACTCTCTTCCGTCACGGGTCTTCGAATTTAATACAGGTATAAATATTGGAGGTGCGTGATTTCGCAGGGTTAAAGGTAACCCGGAGATCCGCACCTTCTTCCATTCCGCTTGTGGAAAGATCCTGGACATTTTCACGGCTGCAGAGGATTTTTACTCCATCATAAGTCTGGATCAGCACAGTATTGGCGGTTGTACCGAGGATTGTACCGGTTACAGTGGAAGAAATATTGCGGATAGAAAGTGTATCCGGATCTTCACCTGTAATTCCGCGGATTTTCATGCCGTTAGTGGATTCCCCATTAAATTTACCGGTATAAATAATATTTACATAAGAACCAGGAGCCATGCCGCCTTTAAAGTATACAGGAACAGAAGTGAGTGGAACAGTCAGTTCCGACCCCGTAGTCTGAGGGACAACAGTCATGGTACTGGTGCTGACACTTACAATTTTTGCCCGGAGATGCTGTTCTTTTTTCTTCGGTGCCGGAGAAGGGGTGGGAGTTGCCGCAGGTACTTTCAGTGGATCGGTATCAGAGACACTGATTACTTTTGTGAAACTGCCATCGTACTGTTTATCACCAACTATGGTTTCGTTAATGAATTTGCCGCGAAAATGGACATAGACCCACCTGCCGGCTTTGATTCCTTTTTTATAGTATTGTCTGACACCGGTGACAGGAAAAGTTACGGTATTTCCTTTTTCTGTAACGATAACGAGTGCATTGGAAGTAAGTTTTTTTACTTTTCCCTTCAGTGTGCGATTTTCCAGAGGGGTTTCGTTATGATATTTGTCAGTTACTTTGATCGGAGAAATGGTGCTGATATCTGTTCCGGAAAGCTGCCCCTGATAGATTACGCTGACCTGGTCGCTGAATACAACACCGTATTTACATTCCAGTCTTGTCCTGGAAACGTCAAATACATAAGTTTCTCCGTCGCTGGAAATAGTCATATTTGTGCCGTCAAAATTCTGCAGTGTGCCGGTAATTTCATCCATATAAACCCGTTCTTCCAGGGAAGAATCCGATGCTTCCCGGGAGGTGGGATCTGAAGATGTGGCATCTGAAATTTTATCCTGAAGGGAAATAATGTGATCATCGATCTGATCATTGCTGCAGCCGCCCACAAACAGGGAAAGGCCCAGAATCATACATGCAGCAGACAGTTTTTTCATTTGTGTCCTCCGACCTGGGATAACGGTCAGTCCTGTTTATCTGTAAGGTCCTGGGATTCCGGTACCGGCATAAAATCAAAGATCTGGCGGAAGGATTCCCATTGCTCACGGCTGTCTATTCCATGGTTGATCAGACCCGTGCATTCAGTACAGGCATTGGTATCCAGATAATTTTTGTAATTAATATGATAGGGATTTTTTGTGTTTTTTTCCTGCGGATCATTCATGGGATCAGTCTCCTTATTGATTGATAAGGATCAGTATATGAAAGCAGGAAAGATTTTATACATGTTAAAAGTATTATAGCAAAAAGATTTTTTGATTTCTACAGGGATTTTTGGAAAATCCCCGTATTTACTGAAAGCGTGTTCCAACAGGCTGGACGCGGAACCAGTAAGTGTAAAAATACCGGAAACCAAGAGAACTGTAAAGCTTTTCAGCGGAATCATTGTTCTTTACCACCTGGAGATAGGCGTGGCTTGCGCCTCTTTTTTTGCCTTCATTAAGTAGACCGGTGCAGATCTGACGGGCGTATCCTCTGCGGCGGTAATCTTCACGCACATGGATCGCATAGATACCGATATAATCACGATCCAGAATTCCAAGCCCTGTGGCAATGATCTGGCCGTTTTTTGTGATGGAAGCACAGACGGTTTCTTTAAGAATTGCACGGTACATGGAAGGAACCACACTCCTGTGGATCGGATTCGTAGTTTTTTTCAGGTCAAAAAGACTGTGGATCCAGAAATCAGGAATTTCATTGGTAAAGAGCACATCGGTGACAGGCGTGTCCAGAACAGCCTGGGCCAGATCTACAGTCATGACATTGGTCACATGCTGAATGGAATAGCCACGGTTTTCCAGCATGTAGTCAAAATCCTGAGATACAAGTGGACTGATCTTGAAGATCGCAGGAGTTCCAAGGCGCTTATAGACCTGCTCGCAGTAGGGGATTTTTTCCCGCCATGGAAGGGTGGACGTTCCAAACTGTTCCACGCTGTTGGTTCTGTGAGTATAAAAGTAAGAAAAACGTAGAATCCATCCGTCATAAAGTTCCATTTTATGGGAGGGCCATGCATTCAGTGACATATCTTCAATTTTTTTGATTGCTTTTTCCATAACATTACCTTTCTGCTGTAATCAATGTATAAAGTTTTTCAGCCAGAATCCGGTGTCCCTGCCTGGTAAGATGAATGCCGTCTTCCGTTATGGCTGACATTCCATGCAGAGAAGCTTTCTGATTCAGGTCGTCTTGCAGCGGGACAAAAACGGCGCCGTATTTTTGACTGATTGTTCGGATATGGACGGACATCTGAGAAAGAAGGGGGAACCAGGAAGCGTAGCAGCGTGGCCATGGGAAAACAAATGGCTCCAGGAAAAAAAGCTTCCGTTTCCGGGAGCCTGTGCCGGAGAGCTTTCGGGCAAGCTGTTCATACCGGGCTGCGAATATTTCCATTAAATCCTGCTGTTGTGCGGACGAACGGCGGGTGTTCATCATGATTCCAATATCGTTGATTCCGATCAGCACAGTAACAATATCCGGATCAGAGGCTTCCAGCCAGGAATCCATGTTCTGAAGAAGCCGTTCCAGGGTAAAACCATCAATTCCTCTGTTTTCCATGGAAAAATCATAGCCGGCATTATGAAGGAGGCCGGAGAGAATCTTCACATATCCGTTTCCAGACGGATCTGCGGAAAAAAGTCGGCCACAGTCTGTGATGCTGTCGCCAAGACACAGGAGACGGGGCATAAAAGTTCCTTCTTTCTGTAACATTTCGTGCTTTGATAGTAGCACTTACACTCACAGTGGTCAAGCGCATGAAATATCGGAAAATGGGTAAAAAACGAATAAACGTGAAAAACATGAAATTTTTTTAAAAAAATTAAAAAAAGTACTTGCATTTTGAAAAGAAGTGTTATATACTAACGAAGTCGGTTGAGGGAAACAACTTAAACGACAGAAACAAATGAACATGGCCAGTTGGTCAAGGGGCTAAGACGCCGCCCTCTCACGGCGGAAACACGGGTTCGATTCCCGTACTGGCTATTAGCTGAAAGCAGTTAGAAACCTTATTCTAACTGCTTTTTTCGTTGTTTGAAAAGCGTTAAAGAACCAGGGTGTCATCAAAAATGTCATCAGGATATCCGGCGCAGAGGTGTGTTGCAGAGATCTGTCCGAATGTCAGAATTTGTCGAACGAAAATGCTGGACAAAAGCTTTTAAGAATCCTATAATAAGTTTCACCAGAGATCTTCTGGTATCGATCACCGCCAGGTCAGGCGGGAAATTCCACATTTATGATAACTGAATAAACATATATTTTATGGAAGGAGGCATGTATATCTTTGGGTGGTTTTTTATCCGTAGTAATCTCTGCGATGGCCGTCTGGATGGATCTCAGAGAGGAAGCTGTGGATAATAGCTGGGTACTTTTTTCGATTATGGCAGGTTTTTTACTACAGCTTTTGGAAAAGGGGCCGAAAGGCATGATCATATTCCTGACAGGAGCAGCAGTTCCACTTATTCTTCTCGGAATTCTGTTTATATTCCGGATGCTTGGAGCGGGAGATGTTAAGATTTTGTGTGCTCTGGGTGGAATCATGGGTCCACGGACAGTTACAGAATGTATCGTTTATTCATTGCTTGCAGGTGCAGGCATTTCTCTGGCAATTCTTATTTCTACAGGCGGTATCCGCCAGCGAATCCTCTATTTATATCAGTATATGAATGAATTTTACTGTACAGGCGAAATCCGTCCTTATTACAGAAAAGGAATGAAGCATCCGGAGAATTTTCATTTTACAGTGCCGATCTTTTTGAGTGCATTGCTTTATGCAGGAGGTGTGTATTGAAGAAAAACATATTTGCAGTCTGTGATCTGGAGGTGGATTATGCATTCAATTTCATGGACTATCTGAACCAGAAAAGAAATCTTCCTTTTGAAATCCAGGCATTTACAACAGCGGAGAGTCTGCTTGCCTATGGAAAAGAAAATCATATTGAGTTGCTGCTGATTTCCGATAAGGCTATGCGGAAAGAAATCCGTGAGATCGGAATAGGGAAGATCATCATTCTTTCGGAGGGAGTACACCCACCGGAACTGGATCAGTATTCAAGTGTGTATAAATACCAGTCTTCTGCAGATGTAATACGGGAAGTAATGGCCTGTTATGGAGAAGAGAAAGCGCTGAATCCGGTAGCGTTTCCGGCCCTGAAGAAAACAATGGAGATCGTAGGTGTTTTTTCACCCCTTGGAAGATGTCTGAAGACATCGTTTTCTCTTGCGCTTGGACAGATTTTGGCCAGAGAACGAGCTGTTCTTTATTTGAATCTTGAAGAGTATTCCGGATTTGAAGAACTGCTTGGGAAATCATTTTCCACGAATCTGAGCGATCTTTTTTACTATGTAAGACAGGGAAACGAGAATCTGATCCACAGGATGAACGGAATGATCCAGACGATCAATAATCTGGACTTTATACCTCCTGTGCGGATGCCTTCAGATATCCGTACGGTATGCTGGGAAGACTGGGAACGTCTTCTGCAGGAAATAACGTTGCACAGTTCCTACGAAGTGCTGATCCTGGATATGGGAGGAAATGTAGATGAAAATTTTCAGCTTCTGGATCTGTGCAGCAGAATTTATATGCCGGTCCTGAATGATACAGTTTCTGTATGCAAAATGACGCAGTTTGAAAATCTGCTGAAGATCTGGAATAAAGAAAAAATTCTGGAAAAAACAGAAAAAGTGCATTTGCCTTTTCATATGGATAACATATCTTCCGAGACTTATGTAGAACAGCTGGTCTGGAGTGAACTGGGAGATTATATCCGTAGTCTTCTGAGAAAGGAGCGGTCATGAACAGAGAAAAATTCAGAGAAATACATGATCTGCTTATGGAGCAGCTGGATGTATCCAGGGAACTGTCTGATGAGGAAATCCTGGAGGTGATCGATGAACTGATACTGAATCAGTCAAAAGAGTTGTTTTTTTCCCTGAAAGAAAAAGTGGGGCTTCGGCAGGAACTGTTCTGTTCTGTGCGAAAGCTGGATGTTCTACAGGAACTGATCGAAGATGAAAGCGTAACGGAGATCATGGTAAACGGACCGGACAATATCTTTGTGGAGAGGGCCGGAAAACTTACCAGATGGAATAAAACTTTCACCTCGAAAGAAAAGCTGGAGGACGTGATACAGCAGATTGTGGGGAGGTGTAACCGTGTTGTAAATGAATCCATGCCGATTGTGGATGCAAGATTGGAAAACGGCGCACGTGTCAATGTAGTTGTTTATCCGGTAGCGTTAAATGGTCCGATCCTGACGATCCGGCGTTTTCCTGACGATCCGATAACTATGGAAAAGCTGATTTCTTTGGGTAGTATTACAGAGGAATGTGCACAATTTCTGAAAAAACTGGTGCAGGCCAGATATTCCATTGTGATCGGTGGTGGTACAGGCAGCGGAAAAACAACCTTTCTTGGTGCTGTTGCGGAATATATCCCGAAAGATGAACGACTGATCACAATTGAAGATAATGCGGAACTTAAGATCCGAGGAATTGACAATCTTGTGTGTCTGGAAGCAAAGATGGCGAATATGACAGGGGCTGTATCTGTAACAATTCGTGATCTGATCAAATCGGCTCTTCGAATGAGGCCGGAAAGACGCATGATAAAAAAGTGAGCCTCAAAGCATAATAGAAAGGGACTCCCCGTCCCATACACATTTTTTTATTACGTCTTTCACAATAGCATTTTTCTCCGCAGCGGAGAAGGAATCCAGATCACTGACAAGCCGGTTAATCTCAGATACCTTTGAGAGCGTGTCCTGCTGCTGCAGGGACCTCTTTCTCTCGACGGCCAGTGCCAGGTTGTGCTCGCGCCGTAGCGCCTGAATTTCCAGGTCCAGCCGTTCCAATTCGGCCAGAATATACTTCTGCGCGGAAGAATCCGCAGCCAGGGAAAGCGAGGATACCAGGCGGTCGATGCGGGTCTGACAAGTGTTGATCTTCGATGCGAGGACCTTCGGATCCGGGCCGGATAGCACCTCAGTGTTTTGTTCCGCAAATTTCTGAATGACACCAGGATCCCGCTTGATCGACTGCAGGAGCTCCAGGACTTTCTGATCCAACAGCTCGCATTTGATGTGGTGAGAATCACAGACTTCTTTCCCCTGCCTCATACGCTTCAGACAGTAATACCAGGAGGACACTCCCTCCTTTTTCTTTTTCCTGGACACGCACATAATAGAGCCACAGGAACACCGGAGCACTCCCTTCAGAAGAGGCACGTCGTACTTCATCGTTTTATCGAATTTGTTCTGCGCGAACCTGGCCTGCACAGCTAACCATTTATCTGCCGGCATGAATGGCTCATGAGCACCTAGGCAGACGAGCCACTTCTCCGGAGGCTGCATCTGGTGCTTTTTGTTTTTCTGAGTCGTCCGGCCATAGATCATGACGCCGCAGGTACCGTCCCATTGTTCCCTGGGTGACTCAATATCCATCTGGCAGCCCTTGGCAGCGTAATAGTCGTAGACTTCCGGAGTAGCCTGTGCGCAGTACGGCATGGTCAGAATTTTATGCAGCTGGGTAGTTGAAAAGAAAGCACCGGTACGCGTCCGGATACCCTGCTTCTTGAAAGCCGTCTCCATGCTCTGAAGAGAGTAGCCGTTCTGCAGAAAAGTATCAAAGATCCAGGTTACATACTTCACACCTTCCGGATCCGGAACGATGGAACAGTGTTTTTTACCATTCGCCTCGATGCGGGTACGAACATATCCTTCAGGAGGATTCCCTCCGGTCCAGTATCCCTTCTTTGCAAGGCCGATCATATTATCCGCCACCCTGGCTGCGATGGTCTCACGTTCCATCTGAGCAAAGACGACGGTAACATACATCATGGCGCGCCCGATCGGCGTGGACGTGTCAATATTTTCTTTGATAGAGATAAACTTCACATGGTGCTCTTCCAGGATTGCGTAGATATTCGCAAAGTCCCGGACATCCCTGGAAAGACGGTCCAGCTGATACACGATCAGAATGTCGCAGTTCCCGGCGGCGATGTCTACCAGGAGACGCTGCAGATCAGGACGCTTGATGTTCGCACCAGTGAAAGCCTCGTCCTGGTATTCCAGAAAGGAATCCACCTGTCCGGAGAATTTCATTTCCACATAGTCCCGGCACATCCGGAACTGGTTGTCGATGGAATCTGAGTGATCAGAATAGATCGACTTCCTGCCATAGCAACAAATGTTCATAAGAACCTCCTAAAAAAGGGTATAAAAATAACACCTATGCAGGTGCCATGAACTGTGCTATAATTCTCTTGACTAGAGAGCATTGTAGCCAGCCAAACGGCTGTGTCTGCAAGGATTTCACAAAATCGTCTGGTGTTGGTAGCGCTGGGCGATTTTTTTATTCAGTTTCTGTGTCAGATACAGATTTGTTTCCTATCTCGCAGGTATAGTTTGTAATGATACCTTTATTGTTTGCAGTCACTCCTGCAATAGCTCTCAATAAATATCCAACGAGTTGTTCTTCCTGAACACGAGACTTATCTGTACATTTAATGTCAAGAGTCATCTTAATCATTGTTTTGCCCTCCGTTATTCACTTTCCTCTGCGTTCAGATCTTCCACTTCTCCAGTTTCAATGTCAATCCAGTAATCACCGGTGACTTCTCCGCCAAAGAGCAGCTTCGCATCGTGTTCTTCGCCATCCACATATTTGTGAACAGTTACAGAAACGTATCCGGAAATCGGCGCGTCGCTGATCTTTGTAGTTGTCTGATCAGTGAAGTTTACGACCGCATGGATCTCGTCTTTAGAGGTCACGAACTCTTTGTAATAAGCCAGGGCGAAGTCCAGAGAAGATTTGTCAGAGGCCAGGGTAGCAATACGCCAGTTCCCGGTCACATCGTTTCTGACTTCATTCGAGAAGTGTAACTGGATCGCGTCCTCGTCCTTATCATCTTCGGAACACTTCAGATCATAGGTCCCATTTTTGACCGGTTCCTTCTTTTCTTCTGCCGGAGCTTCTGTGGTGGAAGCGTTCTCGGCCATGACTGCGTAGCTCGGAGCAACTGCAAGAGTTCCGGCCAGCAGTAAAGCGGCTATTTTCTTCTTCATTAGCACGCCCTCCTTTGAGTGAGATTTATATGAAACAGAGCACCAGGGAGGCGCCCGTATTTCCAGAACTTACCAGTATATCTGCGGTATGTACCAAAGGTATAATGTTTGTCGGCCCAGTCGCTCCGGCCAGAAAAGGGGGAGTCGTATGAGCAAAAAATACATTTTCTTAGATCGGCAAGACATATATGCGATTTACTATCGGAGCAATCACACTATTTATTATAACCTTAATGCACAAAGGGCACAGATAATTCTAATACGATAAAGGGCCAAACAGGAGGGACTGGGTTGTTTTACCCGAGTCCCCCTTTTTTGTCCTCATTTTCCAGAGGCGGGAACTTCTGCTCAAGCTCTTCCGGCGTATCAGGGATATCTGAATAATCCGGATCCTGGAGAGAAACAACCACATCCGTCATGAACTTAAGGACGGCCTCCCTGACTCCAGGTTTCAGACCGATATATTTTTCAATAAGAACTCTGTCCGCAGCAGACAGGTTATACTTTTCAGTTAAGGCCTCTAATTCGCTATCTGAATTATTGGTCTTTTTATCCCCCCATCCAGTACGGAGCCATTCTTCATTTATTCCATATTCGCGACAGATTGACAGGACAGCCTGATCTGAAATGTTACGTTTTCCACTTTCAATCAGAGCAATCGAGTTTTGTTTCAATCCAATTCTCTCGGCAAATTCCTGCTGAGTTAAGCCAAGTTCACGTCTTATCTGCTTGATTCTTTCATTCACTTATTTCTCACCTCCATGCCCCGATTATACAATATAAAAATCACTTAGTCAATAAAATATTTCTCAATCAACAAAAAACATATTGACAAACATGGACTGAGCAATATATAATCATTGCAGAATCAATAAAACAACGCACCAACGAAAGGAGGAACCAAGATGGCAGAGAGAAGATACACAACCGAACAGCTCGAAAGCGCTGAGACCATCATGAAGATGCTGGCGGCGGTGCCAAAAGAAAAACGAGCTGAAGTGGTGAAAGCCACGAACATCTTCATGGCCGGCATGGAAGCTCAGAGAGCTATCGACGAACCGGCCATGGCCTAAAACTAAATAGAGAGCAGAGGGATGCGGGACCTCATTAAAAACCCAGGTATGGTGGAGCCGACGCAGATAAATCCACTCGGCGGGGAATCCGGTGCCTGCGGATAGCCGTCGTAATAGGGGTGGAAAGCGCAGACCCTAGTAAAAAAATCCCGGCTTGGAGGCAGATGAGAACACCAGAGAGAGAACATCCGGAGCATGGACTGGTGGGTGCGATTTAACCCCGGATGGCTGACCTGAAACGATCAGCACTGCAGGCAACGGCTATACGGCTACCCCACACAATACTCAGGGAGCATAAGCAGACAGGTTCTTCAATCGCCTTGGAGAACCTGTCACAGACTACCGGACCCAGCCAAGCCTAGAGAGCATAATAAAACCCTTCCGGTAAGTCAAGTACATTCAGAAAGGATGGTAACTATGAACATAAAGATGGAGGTGCAGTACACAGATGGGTATGAGAAACGGTTTACAGAGTCCATGCTTAGACAGTTATCTAAGAGAGATAAGACGGATAGAGATGAACAGGAAACGCCGCAGAAACGCTCGGCTTAAGAGACTCCTGAAGGAAGCGGCCATCTGCATAGGTGCAGCAGTTCTGACAGCAGGGGGGCTCCTGTACATGATCTTAAACGATCCATACGAAGCTCCGGCAGCTCCTATCGAAAGAACCTACTGGAACGGACAGCAGTACACCCAGGAGGAATACGAATCGATGATGAGCGAGAGAGAAGCATATCTGCAGCAGGAGGGCATCCAGGAATGAAGATGGCACTGACAGACGGAATGGTCCGGATCATTGAAGCCGATGCCATTCAGAAGACGATCATCAAGAGCTGGAACCAGATGCGATGGATCAGAGGACAGCAGATGTATGAAGGAATCGCCAGCGCGGAACTGCTTAACAAACTGGCCACCCTCGTACATCTTCCTCCATCCATCGAAGCGGAACGAATCCGCATGAATACGGTCCAGGAGGCGGTAGATCAGGAACGAACCCGGGAACATCCGGAACCCCTGTATAAATACCCCGTAACCAAGAGCCTCTATGAACACCAGGTAAGAGCAGCCAACATGGCACTCATGACCTTCGGATTCATTGAGGCGCCGAAGAAGAGGGAATCAGATGCTAAAAAAAGTGATTGATCTTTTAAAGATCGTTGTCAACAAATATGAGCTGAAACATCCGGAATATACGAAACCCGTTTTTATATGCCCCAATATCAGGACGAGAAATGCACATAAGAATGATAAATACAAGATTCCAGAAGATCAGCCACAATGTCCTGTTTACAAGGATAACAGATGCTGCGGAGGTTGCAGCTTTGCCGCGATGTGTGATCACTGTGTAGAGTGCCACTGCTATGGATTTACATATGCTCAGATGGGCGGAACCGATAAGGGATATTACCTGCATAAAGCGTCTAATTATTACGAATTAGGAAGGCTCAAAGACAATGGAGAATTTGACTGGGACTATTACAAAGTAAACGCAAGGAAGTCTGAAATTCAAAAAGGTAAGTTTGTCTATATAAGAGGGCGAATTTACATGATCAATAGTCCCGTCAATAAGCATGAAAAATTCTCGGTAATCAGTTGTGAAACCAGCAAACATAGGAGATTCAGACTCAGAGACATTGAGGGTGCATCGATTTATGACAATTTTGAAACAGCAAAGTTGTGGGAAGAGCTTATGGAGGTTAAGAATGAGGATTCAGATAGAAATACCAGAAGAATTTGAAGAAGACTATCGAAAAGATAGATTCAGGGATTTCTTTGAAAGAGTAAGAGCAGACATCGACTACAGAGGACTCTGCGGGAATTATGAAAGAGAAACCGCAGGAATGTTTATAGATGCGTTTCAGGATTCACGATGCGTGGACTATGAAAGAACTCATCGACGCGCAGAGCCAACGAAAGAAAGAGGGCTTAGATAGTGAAGACAACAGAGAAGCCAAGGGCAGAGCCGAAGACAGACCGGAGACTTAAGCCGGCACCCAGGGCGAAAAAGAACTGGACTCCGGAAGAGGATGCCTTTCTTCAGGACAAATGGGGAAGCCTTTCAATCCCTGCATTAGCAAAGAAACTCGGCCGCAGCGTGGATGCGATAAATAACCGCAGATACCGCCTGGGATGCGGAGCGCACCTGGAAAATGACTACCGGGTTTCGTTAAGCCAGCTGATGAATACCATATACGGCACAAAGAGAATGGAGTCATACATAACAGGACGCCTGATCAAAGCAGGACTGCCAGTACGCTGGCACAGAACAAATGCCTGCAGGTTTCAGGTTGTTGATCTGAAAGAATTCTGGCAATGGGCAGAACAGAATCGAATGATCCTGGGTTTTTCCAAGTTTGAGGAATTAAGCCTGGGAGCAGAACCGGAATGGGTAAAAGAGAAACGCAAGGCGGACTTTGAAAGAGGTCAGCAGGTCGGGAGACATAACACCTCTTGGACAAAGTCGGAAGATGAGAAGCTGAGGCGTATGCTTTCAAAGAACCAGTACGGATACAGGGAACTGGCCAGAGAGCTCCGGAAGACAGAAGGCGCGGTCAAGCGCAGGATTTGTGATCTTCAGATCAAAGAGCGCCCCGTCAAAAGCAAGACCCGCATGTGGACAGAATCCGAGGTAGAGGTTCTTTGCGATATGGTCGAAAAAGGATATTCATGGGAACAAATCGCAGAGAAGCTGGACAGATCGGCGCTGGCCACCAGGGGAAAGTATGAACGGCTTATGAACCCGGCATACATGAAAAGATATTACAGAGGGAATGGCACTGAATATCAAGACATCTACAGCATGAAACCTTCAGAAGTCCTGGCAAGACACAAGGCGATGCAGGATGTGAAATTCAGAGAAGCCCCCCCCGCTGACACAATTATAACAAAGATTCAAGGAGAATTAAATGCAGAATATAAACAAAGGCTTCGGTCTGCTGTTTGAAATGGGCTGCGGAAAGACGCTGACAGCGATCGCAATCGCGGGCGCCGGCTACCAGATGGGAAAAGTCGAACGTCTCCTGATCGTGGCGCCAACCTCCGTCGTGGCTGTATGGCCAAAGGAGCTGCAGGAGTATGCAAAGTTCAAATATACATGCAAGACGCTCCTGGGAGAAAAGAAACAGCGCATAAAGCAGATCGATGACCTTCTGAAATTTCCATTCAAGGCTCTAAAGGTCGCGGTGATCAACTATGAGTCAACCTGGCGGCCGGAGATTCTGGAAAAGCTCAAAGAATTCGATGCAGACATGGTGATCGCAGATGAGAGCCAGCGTATCAAAACATACGATGCAGCACAGAGCAAGGCCATGCATGAACTGGGAGATCAGGCCAGATACAAGCTGATCTTATCCGGAACACCGGTACAGACTGCAGCTATTGATATCTGGTCACAGTACCGCTTCCTGGATAAAACTGTATTCGGTGATAACTTCTTCAAGTTCCGCGGCCGGTATGCAATCATGGGAGGCTATGGAAACAAGAAAATCGTAGGATACAAGGACCTGGAAGGCCTGATCAAGAAAGAACACAGCATCGCCTTCAGAGTTACCAAAGACGAGGCTCTGGACCTTCCGGAGCAGACGTTCGAGACCAGGAAGATACAGTTCAACCAGAAGGAAAAGAACCTGTACGAGAGAATTAAAAAGGACAGCTACGCAGAGCTGGACGGAGGCGGCCACATTACCGCGACCACAGTCCTGACAAGGCTGCTCCGCCTGCAGCAGTTGGCCGGAGGGTTCCTGGTTCAGGATGACGCGCAGAAGCCGCAGCTGGTAAGTAGAGCCAAGCTGGATGCCCTGGGCGATATCATCGAGGACTATGTGATCGGATCCGGAAAGAAGCTGGTGATCTTCGCAAGGTTCATCGCAGAAGTAAAAGCAATCATGGAGCTGGCCGACAAGGTCCTGCCGAAAGAACTGAAGCAGGTGGCCATCTACGGTGATATTAAGAAGGAAGACCGAGGCGACATTGTGAAGCAGTTCCAGGAGGACCCGAAAACAGTTCTCTTTATCGGACAGATTGACACTGCCGGTACCGGAATCACGCTGACAGCTGCAGATACCTGCGTCTATTACAGCAAGAACTTCAACTACGCAACGTACAGCCAGAGCCTCTCCCGTATCCACAGAATCGGCCAGAGGAACTGCTGCACATACATAGACCTGGAGATCGAAGGAACCATCGACGAGCTGATCAGCAAGGCTCTGAGCCGAAAAGAAGATATGGCCAAGACGGTCGTAGATAACTGGAGGGATTTCTTTTAATGAATAATGACAAATTACGGCAAGCAGGCGAAAAGTTCAGAGAAGCCGCAGGTCTCATGTGTGAATGGTTGTCAGATCAGTTTGAAGCAATAACCGATGTATTTAGTACCATGGCAAAAGCGGGGATATCCACGAACGACGCCTTAGATGCATTACTGACCGCACATCGAGCGGCCAGCAGGATCCGGGAAGATCCGGAAGGGAAAAGTAATAACTGGCTTAAGATGCATGGATATCCAATGAGAAGGGAGGTCGCAGGAAGGCATGGGCGACGGAAAAGCAATAAGATCAGTGAAAACAGAAACAGTAATGCACCTTATGAACATAAAGGTGAAGGAAATCGGAATCAACATCACAACTCTGAAAGAGTTGAACGATCAGTACCGCAGAGCAATGGAAAGGATGAACTTTCTTCAGGACCTGGGGCTGATTACTTACAGCGAAGTAGTGGACATTCAGGACCGGATCAGGAACAGGTACGTGGAGCGCGCCCGCAAACTGGAAGATTAGGAGGTGGCCAGAATGGCAGCATACCGCGCAGAAGGTATTCCGGCGGCTGGCCGTCGCGCAAGAGATAGGATTGTGATCTGCAAGAGCTGCGGGAAACCGGAATGGTCGGGACAGATGCGTGGGTTTAGTGGACAGTGCATCTGTCGCAACTGTTATCGAAGCAGCTATGAACGAAAATTCTTAAAAGTATACACCTGGGATGACCTGGACGGCCCGCGGCCGACAGTTGAAGAATATAACATCCAAGAAAGAGAGGACAAGAACAATGGCACTTATTGACATGGTAAACAGTTACCAGGAACTCCTGGAGAAAAAGGAATCCCTGGCAGAAGAAACCAAAGACAACAACGCAAAGATCGAAGCACTGAAACAGGAGATCGCGCAGCAGATGATCGATGACGACTGCCCGCGAATCGCAGCGGGGGATTACATGTTCAGCCTTCAGATCAAGAGTAAGTATTCAAAGAGATCAGAGGAATACCTGGCAGCCAATGGCCTGGACTTCTTCGAGGTCTTGAGAGAACAGGGCTTTGCCGATCTGATCAAAGAGACAGTCAATGCCGGTTCCCTTCAGAGCGCCATGAATGCCCTGGTAGAAGAGAACGGCGAGCTTCCGGAAGAGTTGGCCGAGGTAATCAGTCAGTATGATCAGACGGATATCTTAAGAAGAAAGCAGACAAACAGCGCACTGAAGAAAGCAAAGGGAGGAAAATAAAATGGGATACGAACAGATGGAACTCGATGTAACTCTGACCTGCGACAGGGAGTTAAAAGACAACGTAGGCCTGGCCGTAGAGTTTGCGTGCCGCCAGATAGCCGCACAGAATCAGAAGGTCGTAGAAAGTAACCACGAAGGATATGGAATCGCAGCAGAGGGCAAGGTAGCCCTGGATTCCGCAATGAAGAAAGTCAGCGATGACATTAAGCTCTTTCTCCGTATCCTTCCAGCAGGCAGCAGCGAGGCGATCAGCGCGGCCAGCAGCCTGAAGAACTCAGCTATCGAGGCGGCCTTCGAGGCAGTGAAACTGGCAGCCAATGCGGACAAGATCATGAATGACCTGTACAAGGTAGCGCAGAGCGAGACCACCCCGATGGAAGACTATCTGGAAGACCAGGACGGAGAGTTTGAGGAAGCCGAGGATCAGGATCCGGAAGATGCCGAAGAGATGCAGGAGGACGAGGATGAATAAAGAAAGTGTAAAGGTTAATATCACCTGTGCTGGTGGAAGAGTTGAAGAAGTGGAGAGTGATGCCATATACGGATGCGCGGTGACAGAGGACGAAAAAGGCGGTGTGGCCTGCCGCAGTTTCTTCACTGGATGCTTTAATCCGATAAAAATGGGGCCGCCGATGGGAACCAGTGTCGTTTTAGTAACAAAAGAAATGTGTGCGGGAAATACAGAACTTGAATATCACGTTCTTCAGATAGCCGCCAGCATGATCACAACAAGAATGGCAGAGCTTGCAGGAGGAAACAGCCATGGCGGGAATTAATGTAAAACAGCAGGTTATTCAGGAATTCAGTGACAGCTATGGAAACGAGATTCACGAAGGAGACCTTCTCCTTCTCTGCATCAAAAAGGCGGAGAAAACAGAGAATGTCCTCTGTGTCTTCAAAGGAACCAAGGGACAGTACCTGGTAACCAGCACCGTAAATCATAAATTCTTAAACCAGTACCGCTTAAGCTCCGTCAATGAGTGTCAGGTGGTAGAGGGTATCAAATTAAAGAAAGTGGAGGATGAAGAATAATGGCAGCAGAAAAGAAAAGCACAGCACTGGCAACTGTTGATTCATTTCAGATCGTAACCGGCATGGAAGGCATGGATGAGGACCTCCTGGCCGAGCTGGAAGATGAAATGGACGACCTGGACGATGTGAAAGGAATCTCCTGCAGGCACATCAAGATTCCGTCCGGAGGCGGCAAAGCGTATGAGGTCGAAGGCGATGATCCGGATGATCCGGATATCGAAAAAGAGATCGAGGCAGTGATCATTTTTACTCACAGAATGAACTCCTACTGGGAGGGTGAATTCGGAGCTACCGCGGAAGACGGTTCCCCGAACATTCCGAAATGCAGCAGCATGGACGGAAAGACCGGAGTCGATCTGGATACTGGAGAGGTCAAGACCTGTGAGAACTGCCCTCTGAACCAGTATGCAGATGATGGATCCGGAAAGCCATGCAAGAACATCCGCCGTCTGTACCTTCTTATTTCCGGGAAACCGGGCGTTTATCTTCTCAGCGTTCCGCCGACATCTATCAAGGATGTAAATAAGCAGCTGGCCAAGATCATGGGAATTCAGAAGATCCCGTATAGCAAGATGGTGGTTCGCCTGAAACTGGAGACTGCAGTAAACCGCGGCGGAATCAAATATAGCAAAGTGGTCATCGAAAAAGCCGGTATCCTTCCAAAAGACATCTGGCCAATAACCTCAGCCATGAGAAAAGAGCTGAAGGAAAAATATAAAGACGTAGCGATCACTCCAGATGATTACAACCAGGGCAGCAGCTCCGCACCGGTTGACAAGGAAGGATTCATGGACGTGGATGGAGCTATCACAGAAGACGTACCTTTTAACCAGTAAACAACAGGGGGGGGCTCAGGCCCCTATCCCCCTCGATTTGTAGGAGGGCAACATGAATACGGAAATGGCGGACCTCGACAGCATAGTCGATTACAGAAGTGAATATGGCGTCATTAAGAAAGCGAAGATCACAGGTGATCAGTTGATAGGTCTCTGCCCTTTCCACGATGACAGCAACAACAGTTTCTCGGTGAATTTAAAGACCGGGCAATGGCATTGTTTTGCAGAAGACCGTGGCGGAAACTTCCTGGACTTCTATGCAGAGTTAAATGGTTGCGATACAAAGGAAGCCTATGCAAAGATCATGGAAAAATATGGAGTTGACACCGGAGAGCAGAAGAAGCTGGAAGCGCAGAAAAAAAGCTACAGCTTAACACAGTATGCCTTCGAGAAAAAGCTCCCGGAAGAATGGCTGGCCAGTGAGTGTTTCTTAAGTACCGTTAAGGACAAACGAGCCGGTGCTTCTTACATGAAAATCCCGTATCTGGACGAGAACCGGAAAGAATCAACCTATCGAAAGCGCTTTGCACATAAGGACTTCCGGTGGAAATATGGCTCTTCCGGAAAGATCGGGCTGTACGGAGAATGGAGACTGCCGGAGATCCGCAGCGTAGGCTATGCAACCATGGTAGAAGGAGAATCCGACTCACAGTCAATGTGGTACATGGGTATCAGCTGCCTGGGCGTTCCAGGAGCGTCTATGTTCAAGCCGCACCAGGCGGCCATGCTGCAGGACTTAAAGATTTACCTGCACGTTGAACCGGATCAGGGCGGCGAGACGTTCCTCCGGAAAATGCTGGCAGGATTAAGAGAAGGCGGATTCATCGGAGAAGTATACCGCTTTTCCTGCAGCAGGATCCAGGGATGTAAGGACCCGTCAGATGTCTATGTCAAATTCGGAAAAGAGGAAGCACAGAAGAAGATTCTGCAGCTGATCAAAAATGCAGAGAAGATCGACCTGGATGCTCCGGAAGAAATCCCGGAAGCCATACAGGGAGCCCCGGTGAATTTAAGACAGCCAGAGAGCTGGATATATTCAGATAAAGGAATCAGCCATATCGATGAGAAGCAGTACACACCAAAGATGGTCTGCAGGACTCCGATCATATTAACGCAGCGTCTCCGGAGCATTGAGTCCGGAGAGGAAAAGATAGAGATCGCCTTCAAGAGAGATGGATCCTGGCACAGAGCTATCTTCCCGCGATCAACAATATTCACAGCAAGAGGCATCACCGTCCTGGCCGATCTTGGATGCACCGTCACATCGGAAAATGCAAAGCAGGTCGTCCGGTTCCTGGCAGCTCTGGAAGCAGAGAACATCGACATCATTCAGAAAGCAGATGCAACGTCCACATTCGGATGGCAGCCGGGGAAACGGTTCATTCCAGGAAGGGAACAGGGAATCGTGCTGGACATTGATCCAAGCCAGAAAGGAACGGCCATGGCTTACTGCCAGGTCGGAGAGATGGAGAAGTGGGTAGAGACTATGAAGCCACACCGGGACAGAGACAAGTTCAGATTCATCCTGGCGGCCAGCTTCGCAGCTCCACTCCTGCGGATCCTGAAACAGAGAATCTTCTTCGTGTATAACTGGGGAGGCTCCAAGGGCGGAAAGACAGCAGCACTTAAAGCAGCCCTGTCTGCCTGGGGTGATCCGGAACGATTGATGGTCAATTTCAATGCAACGCAGGTCGGCCTGGAACGTACCGCCAGCTTCTTCTGTGATCTTCCGCTGGGAATCGATGAGAGGCAGCTGGCCGGAAAGAATCAGGAAGGCCTGGAGAAGACCATCTACATGATTGCATCCGGTACCGGAAAGATAAGAGGAAGCAAGGGTGGCGGCCTTCAGACCACGCATCAGTGGCGAACAGTGGCTCTGGCCACAGGAGAAGAACCGCTATCCACAGAAACCTCACAGACCGGCGTCAGCACTCGTGTCCTGGAAATCTACGGTGGGCCATTCAATGATGAAAAGGCAGCCAGTAAGATGCATCAGGACGCAGGAGCAAACTGCGGATGGGCTGGCCCGGAGTTCATCGATCATGTGATCAGCGTCTCAGAGAGATCCATCTGCGAGAAATATGAAGAGATGGTGAAATTCGTCTCCGGGATCGCGAACGGGAAATCCGGAAGCCATGTGGCAGGAGTCAGCGCAGTGGCCCTGGCCGATGCCATGATCGATACCTGGTTTTTTGCACAGCCAGTGGAAAACAATGTGGGTAACTCCGCTGAAAATAATATGAATGTGGATAACTTGAAAATCCTGGATTCCTCATGGGAACGGGCAAAGCAGATGGCAGCAGCTATCCTTCAGGAACAGATGAACGCAGATGTCGGAGATGTTAATGAGAACGCGGTCCAGTTCGTTGTGGACTGGGTTCTGCAGAATCGGCTCTACTTCGGAGAGAAAGCCATCGGCACCTGCCTGGGTACCTTTTCAGAATCCGGAAACACCGCATACATATTCCCCTCGGCTTTAAACCAGGCACTCACGAAAGCGGGATACAGTGCCAGGAAGACTCTGAAATACATGGCCGATAATGGCCTGATCACGTCGCAGGAACGCTCTGATCACAAAGGAAAGACCTACCAGGTCGTGAAACGATTTGACAACCGCCTCTGTAAGTTCGTGGAGTTCTTCGTCGGAAAACTTTCTGAAAAAGAGGAAGCAATAGACATCGATGACGATGAAGAAGAAACAAAACCATCGAAGCCAGCAGAGAAAAAACAGCAGTACAAACAGGAAAGCCTGACGGACAAAGACGGGTTTATACCAGTCGATGAAGGCTACGAACTTCCATTCAATTAGCTCCTAAATGTTACTCCTTTTTAAAAGGAGTAACATTGGAGTAACAAAAGGAGTAACAAAAAAAGCCAGTATTTATGCGGCTTTAGAGGGTATGTTACTCCTGTTACTCCTAAAATAGAGATATATAGTGTTTTTATGGAAATTTGTACCCTGTGTACCCAAAAACGGTACAAATGGTACAAATTTTAAAAAATTTCATTGTGTATTTAAAAAAAGGAGTAACAGGAGTAACAATGCCCGGAACCCTAGTAAAATCAAGGGTTTTCGTGTTACTCCTTTTTAAAATCAAAAGGAGTAACAAAAATGAAATGTACATGGCAAGAATTCACCGAAAAGCTCCGAATATACCGTAAAAACAGGGAAAACGTGCCCTTGCAGGAGCTGAAAACAAAATATGCAAAGGGATACAACAAACTCGTTTCAGATTTGTACCAGATGGCTGCGGAAGTTTTAAGAGACGTGATCTGCTCCGGAATGTACACAATGACCTGCGATACTGCAGAAAGAAAAGATCTGGCAGACCGGATAAATCAGATCATTGATTCAGAAAAAGAGGCAGGAATAGGCAAGGAACTCCGGCAGGCCATGTTTAAGGAATACGATCCGGAGAAGTTTTTGGGTATCGCAGTCGAGAAGCTGCATATGCCGGCATGGTATCAGGCATACGCTCCGTACTGGGTGTCAAAATGTAAAAAAGGGCAGGACGGACGGATTCGGTGCGATCTGCTTCCGGAATTTTGCTGGGACGAAAGCTGTCAGGTATGGATAAGGGAAGACAACGGCACATGGGAATTTACATCCATGCTGCCACCAACAATGGAAATGGTTAGAAAAGAACAGGAGGATATGAAATGCCACAGGACATAATTACACTCGTAATCTTAGCCGTAACCGTAG
>OLNF01000149.1_pt1 | contig 53969 bp, 33 predicted proteins | sample 1673061 | NCBI WGS metagenome assembly OLNF01 (sample SAMEA3136751, study PRJEB25190) | human gut metagenome
TGTCAATGTGAACCACCTTGGCGTTCTTGGCAAAGGTGCTGGTGTCACAGGTGACCCGATCGGAGAACCGGCAGCCAACGGCGATGAGCAGATCGCAGGCGCTGCTGGCGTAGTTGGAAGCGTGGGAACCGTGCATCCCGATCATGCCGGTGATGATGTCCGAGTCACCGGGACAGGCGCCGCCGCCCATGACGGTGGTGGCGACCGGTGCGCCCACTTGTTTGATAAAATCACGGAACTCAGGAACCGCCCCCTTGCTGCGGATGACGCCGCCGCCCACCAGGATGAGGGGCTTCTTGGCCTCGTCCAGCATGGAAACCAGCTTGTCTACATCGCCGTGGTCAGGTTCGGGGATCTTCATGTTCAGACCGTCAGAGTTTCGAGCCAGCAGAGCGGCCAGCCGGCCGTGGCGATGATGCTCACTCAGGGGCAGGGGGGTGAAGTCCACCTCCTCGGAGGTGACGTTCTTCAGAATATCGATCAGGACGGGGCCGGGACGGCCGCTGCGGGCGATGGCGAAAGCCTCTCGGATGATGTCTGCCAGCTTGGTGGCGTCCTTGACCAGATAGTTGCACTTGGTAATGGGCAGGGTGATGCCGGTGATGTCTACCTCCTGGAAGGTGTCCTTGCCGATCAGGCTCTCGCCCACGTTGACGGTGATGAACACCACGGGGGAAGAATCCATGTAGGCGGTAGCAATGCCAGTGACCAGATTGGTGGCGCCAGGGCCGGAGGTGGCGAAGCACACGCCCACCTTGCCGGTGGAGCGGGCGTAACCGTCTGCTGCGTGGGAAGCGCCCTGCTCGTGGGCGGTCAGGATGTGGGTGATCCGATCTCTGTACTTATACAGCTCATCGTAGACGTTCAGGATGGTGCCGCCGGGATAGCCAAACACGAGGTCGACTCCCTGCTCCAAAAGGCATTCCATCAAGATCTTGGCACCAGTCATTTCCATGCTGTTTCCTCCTCTTTTTTGGGTGTTTCTTTTCTTCGGGACAACAAAAAAAGCTCCGGTGGTCTTTCACGTGCCAAACGTTAAAACCACAAGAGCCTGTAAGTTCTCCGCAAATCTTTGTTCGTTAAGGTGGCCCTCCCGCGGATGGCGTTCTTTGTTGACCTTCGACATAAGCTGCGTTTTGCTTTACTGTACTTTTCTGGGCGTAACATTTAGCATTATTTCCGGTACTACTACGGATAGTAGTACCCCAATAATGCTGACAGCCAGAATGTTCAGTTCAGCAAAAAACACATTCATTTTCAAAGCCTCACTGTAACGTATCCGTTGGGGTCGGTTCCTTCTTTGTTCCAAAGATAGCACTTCCCAAGTGGTCTGTCAATCACTTTTTTTGCACTTTTCCTGATTTTTTTCAAATCTCGCCCTGAGCGGTTTCTTCCGCCGGAGAAATTGTCAACATTGACCAAATTCTCTTACCAGTTTGCCTCCATCTCCCGGATCGTATCGTAGAGCTTCTGATTCACCGGGGCCTGCATCCCATAAAATTTTGCCAGCTCCAGCACCGTTCCGGCAAAGGCCTCCACCTCGCTGGGCCGGTGGGCCAGGGCGTCCTGCGCCATAGACGGCATCGCGTCGGAGGGCATCGTGTCCAGCAGCGCCAGGTAATCATACAGGTCTTTCTGCGTCCCCAAAACGCCCTGGCAGGCCCCCACCTTTCTCGCCTCGTGCATGGCGGCGATCATCGTGTCTCTCGCTTCGCCGGGTTTCTGGACCTGACCATAGGTACAGCCGTAGGCCATGCAGACCTGGTTCACGCCCACGTTCAGCATGAACTTGCCCCAAATGTGGTGGAGAATCTCCCCCGGCTCCCGCTCGGCGGGGACCCCGGCCCGCTGCAAAAATTCCAGCACAGCGTCCAGCTTCTCCCCCCGGTCGAAGTAATCCTCCTCAGGCAGGCCCAGGTAGAGCTTGCCCGCCTGGGTGTAGGTCAGGCGGTTGTCCTCCCGCACAGCGTCCATCCCCTGGGCCACACAGTATAAGATCTTCCCCGGCCCAAAGGTCTGCCCGATGTGCTCCTCGCTGGTCACGCCGTTGAGCAGCGAGAGGATCACCGTGTCCTCCCCCACCAGCGGGGCCGCCAGCTCCATGGCCTCGTCCAGGGCCGTCATTTTCACGGCGAAGAGCAGCAGCTCGGCCTCCTCGCCGGTGTTGTCCGTCACGGTAAAGTCACACTTGCGTCCGTTGCACCAGGCCCCTTCCTGCTGCAAGCGCGTCAGCCGCTCTCCTTCCGCAATAAAACGCACATGGCCCGGCCCCAGCGTCCGCTCCATCAAATCGCCATATAAAATGCCCAGGGCACCCATGCCTACAATGGTCACGTTTTCGATCATGGTCGTGTTCCTTCCTTCCGTGTTTCATTCTCTGGTAGGATATTTTACCACAAATTCCCCTAGGTTCAACTAGGAATATCCACAGCATTGTAGTGGGGTTTTCGTCACTTTCTGCCATATTCCTGGGGTTTTCAAGGGTCTCAGGCCGTGGTATACTGAGATAAATTGCGTTCTTTTCCCGGTCTTAAGAAAACCTTCAGAAAAATTTTCTGCTTTCTTTTGATTTCCGGGCTACACTGTTTTGATTGGAAGGAGACATTCTCATGGCACACCCTCTCCAGGCCCTCCGGGACGTGATGGCCGAGTATCATATCGACGCCTATTTGATCCCCACCGCTGACTTTCACGGCAGCGAATATGTGGGGGCGCATTTTGCCTGCCGGGAGTATCTCTCCGGCTTCACCGGCTCCGCCGGGACCCTTTTGGTCTTTGCCAACTGGGCCGGTCTCTGGACCGACGGCCGCTATTTTCTCCAAGCTGCCCAGCAGCTGGAGGGCAGCGGCATCCGCCTCATGAAGCAGGGGGAGCCGGGCGTGCCCACCATCGAGGAATTCCTGCGCCAGAGCCTCCAGCCGGAGCAGACACTCGGCTTTGACGGCCGCTGTGTAGACGCCCGCACCGGCCGCCGCTACCATCGCCTCACCCGCCAGCTGGGGGCCAAGCTCAACCATCAGCTGGACCTGGTGGACGAGATCTGGCCCCAGCGCCCGCCCCTCTCCGCCCAGCCCGTCTGGGAATTGGAAGCGCAGTACGCCGGCCTCTCCCGCCGGGACAAGCTGGCGCAGCTTCGCCGGTCCATGGTCAGCGAGGGGGCCGATACCTTCCTCCTGTCCACCCTGGAAGACATCGCCTGGCTGCTGAACCTGCGGGGGAACGACATCCCCTGCGACCCCGTCTTTCTGAGCTATCTCATCCTCACAAAAGAAACTTGTATTCTGTTTGCCAACCCCGCCAGCTTTTCCCCGGAGCTTCTGGCGGAGCTGGAGGTGGACGGCGTGAGCCTGCGCCCCTATGACAACTTTTATGCTTATGTCAACCGCTTCTCCCCCAGCCAGACCGTCCTGCTGGACACCCGCCGGGTCAACACCACCCTGCTCACCAGCATCCCCAGCCACGTCTCTGTCCTGGACCGCCCCAACCCAACGGAACTGCGCAAGGCCATCAAGAACCCCGTCGAGGTCGAGAATATGCGCCGGGCCCACCTGGCCGACGGCATCGCCCTGACCCGTTTCATGTATTGGCTCAAGACCCAGCTCCCCCAGGGAACGACCGAGCTGCAAGCCGCCGAACACTTGGAGGCGCTGCGCCGGGCCGACCCGCTCTACCTGGAGTCCAGCTTCGACCCGATCCTGGCCACCGGGGCGCACAGCGCCATCGTCCACTACTCCCCCACCCCGGAAAGCGACGCGCCCATTCAGCCGGACGCCTTTCTTCTGGCCGACACCGGCGGGCACTACTACACCGGCACCACCGACTGCACCCGCACCTATGCAATGGGCACCCTGACCGACTGGCAAAAGACCTGTTACACTGCCGTCCTCCGGGGCAACCTGCATCTCGCTGCCGCCGTCTTCCGCGCCGGCTGCACCGGCCTGAACCTGGACTGCCTGGCCCGCCAGCCCCTGTGGGACCTGGGTCTGGACTTCAACCACGGCACCGGCCACGGCGTCGGTTATCTGCTGAGTGTCCACGAGGGGCCCCAGAGCATCCGCTGGCGCTCCCTGGGCAAAGAACCCGCCCTGGCCCCCGGCATGATCACCTCGGATGAACCCGGCGTCTACTTCGACGGGGACTTCGGCATCCGCCTGGAAAACCTGGTCCTGTGCATCGAAAAGAGCCAGACGAACTTCGGCACCTTCCTGGGCTTCGAGACCCTGACCCTCACCCCCTTCGACCGGGACGCCATGGACCCCACCCAAATGACCCCCCAGGAAAAAGCTCTGCTCAACGCCTACCACGCCAGGGTCCACGCCGCCATCGCCCCTCACCTCCCCCCGGAGGAGTCCGCTTGGCTGGCCCAGGCCACCCGTCCCATCTAAAGAAATTGAGAAAGAAAAAGGAGGCCCCCTCATGTCCACCCAAGCCACCCGTCCCCGCCCCACCCGGCAGCGGCAACCCCGCCGCCGTCGCCGCCGGAAGAAGTTTCCCCTGGTCCCGGTGTTGGCCGTCTCCCTCGCGGCCATCGTTGTGATCTGTACCGTGATCTCCCACGTCGCCGGCGGCCAGCTGGGCAAGCTGGCCAGGGACCACACCCCCCGCTGGGTGGACAAGCAGATCATCGAGATCAACGGCGCCGGCCGCCGGGGCGAAAAGCTGGAGGCCGTCAATGACATCGTCATCCACTACGTCGGCAACCCCGGCACCACCGCCCAGCAGAACCACGATTTCTACGACCAGCCGACCACCACCGTCAGCTCTCACTTCCTCATCGGCCTGGACGGCGAGATCATCCAGTGCATCCCCCTGGACGAAAAGTCCTCCGCCAGCAACGACCGGAATATCGACACCCTCTCCATCGAGGTCTGTCACCCGGACGAGACCGGAAAGTTTAACCAGGCCAGTTACGACAGCCTGGTGAAGCTCACCGCCTGGCTCTGCGACTACACCGGCATCGGCCGGGACCAGGTCATCCGCCACTACGACATCACCGGCAAGCTCTGCCCCCTCTACTTTGTGGAGCACGAAGATACCTGGAACCAGTTCCTGCAAGACGTGGCCGACTACAAATAAAACATAGCCCGCAGACATACCACACGAAATGACCGCATACACATCCCCTAGGAACCCACTGCGAAAGGAAGGGATGGGTATGTCCATCGGAGAAAAGGCCCCTGCGCCGCCCCCGGCCCACCGGATCGTCCTGTCGGACCGCCAGCACCTCGCCGTCTCCGGCGTGGAGGGGGTGGAGAGCTTTGACGAAGCCACCATCGTTCTCACCACGTCCGAGGGCAGCCTCATCGTCCGGGGCGAGGGTCTGCACATCGAAAAACTCAGCTTAGACGGCGGTGACCTTCTGGTCGAGGGCACCGTCGAGTCCCTCACCTATGAAGAGGAGGAGCCGCACCAGAGCCTCTTCGGGCGGCTGTTCCGGGGATGAGCATCTCCCTCTCCGGCCAGCTGCTGTCCCTGGCGGCGGGCCTGCTGCTGGGCGTGGGCGTGGGCCTGCTCTATGATCTTCTGCGTCAGCTCCGCCTGCTGGCCCCCCGCCGCTGGATGGCAGAGGGGCTGGACCTGCTCTTCTGGCTCCTGGCCTGCCTGGCGCTCTTTCTCTGCGGTATTCTCTTCGGCGGCGGGCAGGTCCGGCTGTATATGGTCCTCTGGCTGACCTTGGGTGCCACGGCCTATTTTGCCGCGCTGAGCAGGAAAATGCGGCGGCTTTTGGCCGCCCTGGCCCAGGGGATCGGAAAAATTTTCCGGGTCCTACTGGCCCCGCTTCGCTGGTTTTCCGCTGTCCTCCTGGGTCCGTGGATATATTTTTTCGGAGATGCGAAAATTTTTTTGAAAAAAGTCTTTTCTTTTTCAGCTGTCAGTAGTAAAATGTACCATCTAGTAAAACCAAGGAAACACAGCGGCAAGGCCGGACCCCCTTGCCACGGAACCCAAGAAAGGGAGGCATCCTCTCATGTTCCGATCCAAACCGGTTGGTCTTCTCTTGAAGATCCTCTGTCTGATCCTGGTGGTGTATATGGCGCTCACGTTCCTGCACGTTCGTCGGCAGATCAGCGACACCAAAAACACCATCGAAACTCTGACCCAGCAGGTCAACGACCAGACGCAGACCAATACCGAGCTGTCCAACGCCATCGAAAACCGCGATGACCCCTCCTACATTGAGGACATCGCACGGGAAAAGCTGGGCCTGGTCACGTCCAACGACCGGGTGTTTTACATCACCGACTAAGAGCCACCCGCTCTTTTTTGGCTCGTCACCGAGCAATCATTACGAGGAGGATACACACCATTTATGGAAATCAGTGTAGGCGCAATTCTGGAAGGAACCATCAAAAGTATCACCAAGTTCGGCGCGTTCGTCACCCTGCCCGGGGGCCGCTCCGGTTTGGTCCACATCTCTGAGATCGCCCATTCCTATGTGGAGAACGTCAGCGACTTTCTCTCCGAGGGGCAGACCGTAAAGGTCAAGGTCGTCAACATCGACGAGGCCGGGCGCATCAATCTCTCCATCAAGAAAGCTACGCCCCCTCCTCCCCGTCCCCAGGGCTTCAGCCGGGACCGGCAGAACCGCTCCTCCGACTTCCGGGGCGGTAACCGCGGCGGCTCCGCCCCCCAGGGTGGCCGCAGCTACAACAACGGCGGCGGGCAGTCCTCCGGCAACCGTTCCGGTGGCCGCAACTACCGCCACGACGCCCGCTCCGCTGCCCCCCAGGCCGCAGGCCCCGCCGACTTCGAGGCTCGCCTGAAGCAGTTCATGCAGGCCTCCGACAGCCGTCTGTCTGACCTCAAGCTCAACGACCGCCGCTCCTCCCGCCGCGGTGGCCACCGCTGAGCTTCTTCAAGTGAAACCCCAAGATTTCCCCCGCCCCCGGCTCCGGCCGGGGGTTTTCTTCTGCCCGGATGCCCAGGGCCTCGGCCCATAAAAAATGCGTGCTTTCCCAACCTTCGGAAAAGCACGCCAGCAGGAGAATGGAATGAACGATAACACGACGGGATACATCGACCGCCTGACTTTATAGTATTCCATTTTCTTCCAAACGTCAAGAGGGAGAATCCGTCTTCTTTCGTCGAATCAACAGACTTTCGTCTTTTTCCCAAAAACAGCGTGACATTTTCCGGAAGGTATGGTATACTATGCCCGTAAGGAAGGGAACACTCCCCCGTCCTTGCCCTTACGAAAGGAGCTGACACATATGAAATTCACCTTTACCGACAAGAAAGTGAACATCCCCAACCGGGTCCACACTTACGCTGAGAAAAAGATCGGCAAGCTGGACCGCTACTTCCAGACCGAGCCGGAAGCCTCCATCGTCTTCAGCGTGGAGAAAGGCCGCAATAATCTGGAGGTCACCATCCGCTCCGCCTCCACCGTCATCCGTGTCGCGGAGAGCACCTCTGATATGTTTGTCACCATCGACGCCGCCGTGGCCTCCATCGAGCGCCAGCTGCGTAAGAATAAATCCCGTCTGGAAAAGCGCCTGCGCAAAGAAGCCTTCGAGGTTCCCGACGACGCCTACTTCGTCCCCGAAAACGACGTCGACGAGGAAGCCGCTTACCAGATCGTCCGCACCAAGCGTTTCTTCTTCCGCCCCATGAGCGTCGAGGAAGCCATCCTCCAGATGAACCTGGTGGACCACACCTTCTTCGCCTTCCGCAACGCCGACGAGGGCGGTGCCTTCTCCGTCGTCTACAAACGCAACGACGGCGGCTACGGCATCATCATTGATGAGGACTGAGTCTGACCTAACACACCTACTCCGGCCCGGCAGGACATCCTGCCGGGCCGTTTTTTGTGCTTGCCCCCCTGTCTGTCCCCTGTTTTGAATCTTTTGACGCCACTTTTCGGATATTTTGTGAACAAACCTCATAAACTTTGTGAACTTTACCACTCCCCACTTGACAGTGCTAATTTCTGTGTTATACTGAAGATGTTCTTGAGAGAGGGGCCAAACGAAAGGCCCCCGGAAGAACCAAAACAAATCCAGTCTACAATGGCAATGTAGGTTCGCCATCACCGAGGCTTTCCTCCCCGTGCAGACGAACCCAGATACGAACGGAGGTATGACTTATGTTGCCTAGCATTTTTGGTGAAAACTTATTCGATGACTTCTTTACCGATCCCTTCTCCATGATCCCCAGCGGCCGCGATGTCCTGTATGGCAAGCACGGCAAGAACCTGATGAAGACCGACGTGCGGGAGACCGACAACAGCTATGAGCTGGACGTCGACCTGCCCGGCTTCAAGAAGGACGAGATCAACGTGGAGATCGCCGACGGCTACCTGACCATCCAGGCCTCCAAGGGTCTGGACAAGGACCAGCAGGACAAGGACGGCAAGTACATCCGCCAGGAGCGCTACGCCGGTTCCTGCAGCCGGAGCTTCTACATCGGGGAGGACGTCCCTGCTGAAGACATCTCCGCCAAGTACGAGGACGGCATCCTGCGTCTGTCGGTCCCCAAGGCCGACCAGAAGGAACTGCCTAAGACCTCGACCATCGCGATCGAATAAATTCGATCGACCGCCTCTACCGCCGCGCTTCGGCGCGGCGGCTTTCTTCCCTGTGATGTGACCCACGAAAGGAGAGACACTCCATGCGTAAAACAACGTCTCGTGTTCTTTGGATCTTAGTTGGTGTGCTGTTGGTCATCACCGGCATCGCCTGTTTCGCCCATCCTGCCGCCACCTTGGGCAGTCTGGCTATTCTTCTTGGCATTGCCATGCTGTTCTCCGGTGTCGTGGACCTAGTGATCTTCGCCACCGCCCGCGATGCCATGTACGGCTCCGGCTGGTTCCTGCTGGATGGCGTGTTGACCATTTTGCTTTCCATCTTTATCTTGGGCAACGCAGCGTTTACCATGGTATCCCTCCCTTTCATCGTGGGGATGTGGCTGGTGTTTTCCGGCACCAGCCGGATGGTCAACTCGTTTGACCTGCGTCGCATGGGCGTAAAAGGCTGGGGCTGGTTCACCGGAGCCGGCGTGGTGCTGATGATTGCCGGTTTCATTTCCTTCCTCTACCCCGTAGCCGGTGCCCTCATCCTGACCTGGCTGGTCGGCTTCCTGCTGATCCTCCAGGGCGTGGCCTCCATCCTCCGCGGTGGCCTGGCTCACCGGATGTGGATGCCGTAACCATCAGATCACATCCTCCTGTACAGGATCAAACCGGTCAACATTCTGAACTGTATCCTTCTTTTACATCAAGAGACTAACCGACAAAAGGTTAGCCTCTTGATGTTTTATTTTATATTGTTTTTCTTATCTTTGTATCCTTTAGTTTTAGCACAAATGGGGCATCCTGTCCCCATATTTCTGCTTTTTATCTGCGCTTCCCATTTTTTGCAATTTTATTTTGAATCTCAAAAACACTTTCCCTCTTTGACATAATCAGTTCCTCCGAACCCTTTCTCTATCGTCCGTTTCTCTAGATTCTATTTTAGTATAGAGCAAATACCCAGGTCCTTCAAGCGCAAAAAGCCCAGCAGTATCTAAACTGCTGGGCCTTCTGTGTTTCGTCGATATGGGATCAAGCCTGCTCGTAGATCAGCACAGCGGCGGTCTCCTCGGTGGTGGCACCGGGGTTTCCTTCTGCGGGCTCCTGGCCATAGGGATTGTTGGGGTCGGCGGAAGTGCAGCCGGCCAGCAGAGCCAGGGACATCACTGCTGCCATGCACAGAGCGATCATCTTTTTCATGGTGGGGTTCCTCCTTCGGTTTTCAAAAACTCTCTTCTGTGGAGATGGGCGATTTTGCCATACCCATAGTATCTACCTTTTCGGCAGATTTTTCAAGCATTTTGTCCAAAGGACGGAAATTTTTTTGGTTTTGCACCAATCTCATTTGTCAAATTTGTATAGAAACACAACATTTTCTTTGTATAAGTTTTCTGGTGCAAGTAGATGTCCCAAAGGCTCAGGTATCCAGGGTCAGGTCGCCCTCTTTGATCCATCCCAGCTTGCGGCAGCCCAGGCCGATGAGCCAGCTCAGCACCCCCGGCAGCACGAAGCAGATGAGGACCATCCCCAGCCAATCCATGCCGGTGATGCCGGCTTTCGTGCCCTGGGCGATCTGGTCCACCCAGCCGGTGTAGACCCCGATCGGGCCGACCAGGCCGCAGGTGCCCATGCCGGAGGAGACGGCTGCACCGTTCATCTCCAGGCGGAAGATGCAGGTCGCGATGGGGCCGGTAATGGCCGAAGCCAAGGTCGCGGGGATCCAGATCTTCGGGTTCCGGACGATGTTGCCCATCTGGAGCATGGAGGTACCCAGGCCCTGGGAGACCAGGCCGCCCCACTTATTCTCCCGGAAGGACAGCACCGCAAAGCCGACCATCTGGGCACAGCACCCGGCAACGGCTGCGCCGCCGGCCAGACCCGTCAGGCCCAGGGCCGCGCAGATGGCCGCGCTGGAGATGGGCAGCGTCAGCGCAATGCCCACGATGACGGAGACCAAAATGCCCATGAAGAAGGGCTGCAGCTCGGTCGCCCACATGATGAGGTTGCCCACCCAGGAAGCGGCCTTGCCGATGGGGGGTGCAACGAGATAGGCCACGCCGATGCCGGCCAAAACCGTCACGATCGGCGTCACGAGAATGTCGATCTTGGTTTCCTTCGAGACGGCCTTGCCGCACTCAGCGGCAATAATGGCGATGACCAAAACAGCCAGAGGGCCGCCCGCTCCGCCCAGAATATTGGTCGCAAAGCCCACCGGCACCAGGGAAAACAGGACCAAGGGCGGCGCTTGCAGGGCCGACCCGATGGCCACAGCCATGGCCGGGCCGACCATCGCCGAGGCCAGGCCGCCGATGGTGTAGGCCGTCGCCGTCTCCCCCGTGCCCACGGTGACGACCGTGGCGGACAGGAACCCAATGTGGAACTGGGTGCCCAGCGTGTTCAGGATGGTTCCGACCAGCAGCGTACAGAAGAGGCCCTGGGCCATAGCGCCCAGCGCATCCACCCCGTAACGCTTGGCGGAGAACTCGATGTTCTTCCGCTTCAGGAATGCGCGAAATCCGTTCATGTCTCTCTCCTTCCCGCCCTCCGCTCACTGGAGGACGAAAAAATAGTCCGTATACCTGTCTTGACAGGTATACGGACTATTGTAATCGTTTGTGTCTGGTTTGTCAATCCCTGTTTTGCTGCTCTGGGGTATACAGCAGGCCCAGTTTGTCCAGAGCGGCACAGACCCGCTGATAGGCCGCCTCGTCGGGGCAGCGCAGGTGGTGCAGATGCACCCCCCCGGTCAAAAGGGAGAGGGGGGCCGTCCCCCGTGCCTTTTCCACGTATTGGGCCACGTCATACCGGGAGGCCAGGCTCAGCTGGCCGCAGATCTGCCCGTACAGGGGGTGCTCCACGACCACGTCGATCACCGTGCAGCCGTTGTCGACGATGGTCAGCAGCTCCTGCTCCACCTGCTCCTTCGTGTGGATGGTCGCCACCGTCCGCAGCAGGCCGGAGGACTCCCCCAGCTTATAGCCCCGCGGTGTCGCCACGATGTCCATCCCCGCCGCCCGCAGCAGGGCGATGTCCCCCACGATGATCTGGCGGCTGACGGAGAATTTCCCCGCCAGGGCCGTTGCGCTGATGGCCTTGTCCGCCGTCAGGGTCTGGGCGATGATCTGTCTGCGTTCTTCTGCTTTCACGCCCGCCACGCTCCTTCTTGATGATCTACCTTGGGATAGGGCCTGACCGGTCTCACTTGTGGTGGGTCAGCAGGTCGTACTTGATGTCCCACAGCTTCTGGGACAGGTCCACATAGTAGTTGTGGGGGTTGTCAAAGCGCTTGACCTCGTCCCACAGTGTCTCCATCTGTGCCTGGCAGTAGCGCTGGATCTCGTCCAGGGTGGGCATGTCATAGACCAGCTCGCCATTTAAGAAGATGGGCTTCTGCAGCTCCTGGGCGGAGAAGCTGGTCAGCGTCTTCTTCTTCCAGGTGGCGTCGGGGTCGAAGATGGTCAGGCTGCCGTCCTCGGCCAGGTTGCTGGTCACGTCCTCGTCGTAGGTGCACATCCAGTCGCCGATGGCCTTCCCGGTGTCGTTGGCAAAGAGGCGGTAGAGCTTCTTATAGTGCGGGGTCGTGATCTTGGCCACGTTCTCGCTCAGCTTGATCTTGGGCACCACGTTCCCCTGCTCGTCCTCAAAGGCCACCAACTTATACACGCCGCCGAAGACAGGCTCGCTCCGGGCCGTGATGAGCCGCTCGCCCACGCCGAAGGAGTCGATCTGCGCCCCCTGCAGCAGCAGGTCCTGGATCAAAATCTCGTCCAGGGAGTTGGACACGGTGATCTTACACTCGGTCCAGCCGGCCTCGTCCAGCATCTTCCGGGCCTCGCGGGTGAGATAGGCCATGTCGCCGGAGTCCAATCTGATCCCGCATTTGGTGATGCCCTTGGGCTTCAGGACCTCGTTGAAGGCCTTGATGGCGTCGGGGATGCCGCTCTTGAGCGTATTGTAGGTGTCCACCAGCAGGATCGCGTTGTCGGGGTAAATTTCGCAGTACGTCTTAAAGGCCTCGTACTGGCTGGGGAAGGTCTGCACCCAGGCGTGGGCCATGGTCCCCCCGGCGGGCACGCCGTAGAGCTGGTCGGAGATGGTGCAGGCCGTGCCCTTACAGCCGCCGATGTAGGCCGCGCGGGCGCCGTCGATGGCGCCGCTGGACCCCTGGGCCCGGCGGGAGCCGAACTCCAGCACGGTCCGGCCTCTGGCGGCCCGGACGATGCGGTTGGACTTGGTCGCGATCAGACTCTGGTGGTTGATGGTCAGCAGCAGGTAGGTCTCCAGCAGCTGGGCCTGGATCGCAGGGGCCCGGACGGTCAGGATCGGCTCCTTGGGGAACACGGGCGTCCCCTCCGGCACGGCGAAGATGTCGCCAGTGAACTTAAAGTTGGCCAGATAGTCCAGAAATCCCTCGTCGAACATGTTCCGGCTGCGCAGGTACTCGATGTCCTCCGGGTCAAAGTGCAGGTCCTGGATATACTCGATCACCTGCTCCAGCCCCGCCGCGATGGCGTAGCCGCCCTTGTCCGGCACGTTGCGGAAGAACAGATCAAAGTGGGTGATCCGGTCCTTATACCCGGCCTTAAAGTACCCGTTGCCCATGGTGAGCTCATAGAAATCGCACAGCATGGTCATGTTCAGCTTCTTATTCGTATTCATGGCAAGAACCTCTGTTTCTTGTGTCCTGGGCAAGGCGAGAAGCCAGTCAAACAGAAAAAACGCCCCGCCCGGCAGGCCGTTTCGGCCCGGTCAAAGCACCCTATTATACTGCCCAATCAGGTGTCAAGTCAATAGTCGACTTTGGCCGGAAACGGTCAAATGAAAGATTAGCCCTCATTATACATGATTTCACCAGAAACTGCAATCCATTTTGCTGTGATTCCTGCAAGCCCCGCCCCGCCGAAAAAAAGATGCAATAAATCCGCAAAAGGACGGTTCGGGTGGCTTGACTTTTCCGAAAAGCCTGCTACACTGGGTATGTCCAACAGTTTTTTCTGCGTAACACGTGCAAATTTCGTCTCGAAATATGCTATTTTTGCAGGTAGGATTGCAAAACGCCCTGCACTGTGCTACGCTCTCCCCGTGGAGCCAGGGGGGTACGCCGCGCGTGGTCAACCTACCACCCCGTCCCAAAATCCCCCCTTCTCCCGCTACCGAAAGCTCATGCTGTAAGGTATGCCTTACAGCTGTTTTATGCGCATAAAACAGCGATTTTTCCCTGTAAGGCCTCTTCCTCCCAGCATTTTTTACATAGTATAGATGGTAAAAATTCTCATGGAATCTTAGGAGGTAAAAGATATGAGAAGGAAATTTTTGTCCGTCGTTTTGTGCGTGTGCATGATGCTGACGATGGCTCCATTTGCGTTCGCGGCAGGGGAGGACATCGGAACCCCAGAGTCTGTTGTTGCCAAAATTGGTGACCAAGAATATGGCACCTTGCAGGCAGCGATTACTGCAGCTGAAGATACTCAGACAGTTACGCTTTTAAGCGACATCAATATAGCAAGAACTGTTTCAGTTTTTAATAAAACCATCACACTGGATATGAATGGCCACAGATTGCATAATGCAACTGATTTATGGGATCAGCCGTCTCAAGATGATAATAACTGGTCTCTGATTTCCGTTCGTGGTACTGGCAACCTAACTATCACCGGCAATGGCACCTTGCAGGCGAAGGAAAACGACTGCTATGCAGTTGACGTTCAGGATGGTGCAACGCTCACCATTGAGAATGGCATTTTCAACGGCAATATACATGCAGTATATGTTTATAAAGGCACCGCCTATATCAAGGGTGGCACTTACAGCGTACAGCAGAAGTATCCAGACACCGCTAAGGCATATGAGTTCGTGTTGAACTGCTTTGATGCATACCGCAAGAACGACACCGCAAAAATTTTTGTCACCGGTGGTACCTTTGCAAACTTCAACCCGGCGGACTGCCAGGCTGAGGGAGCGCACACCAACTTCTGTCCAGAGGGTTACAGCACCAAGCAGGAGGGTGAGAACTATACCGTAATGGGGCCGGTTGCTGCCATTGGTGAACACAACTATGCTACCGTAGCTGCCGCTGTTGAAGCAGCAAACAACGACACTGTAACCCTGCTAAAAGATGTTACTGAGAGCGTTGTCATTCCGACTGACAAAACTGTCACACTGGATTTGAACGGCAAAAAACTTACTAACGTTAACAACCACACCATTACCAACAATGGTACACTGACCATCACCGGCACCGGTACAGTTGACAATGTGACGCATGGGAAAGCCGCTATCTATAATAAGGTGACTGCAACCTGCAATCTGAATGGCAATATTGTATATTGCCGTAGCGCAGAGGCATCTACTAGCGCAGATAATAGTGGCAAGAATTCGTACTATGTCATTGATAACTACGGTACGATGAACATCAACAGAGGTACTTTCAAGTTCTCGGACACCAATCCTGGCGCATTTTCCAGTCTGATTCACAACGGCTGGTATAATGGCAAGCAGAACACTTCTGGCCAGCAGGCCACTATGACCATTAAAGATGGTAATTTCACGCAGGGTACCGGCGGTTTGATTACTGTTAAAAACGATGACTATGGCAACCTGACGATTGAAGGCGGCGTATTTACACAGCCTGAAAGAAATCACTATTGTGTATTCAATTACCACAATGCTGTTATCAGCGGCGGCACAATCAATGGTCATGTAGGCAATGAGTTTGCTAACAACAATTCGGATCTGGGCTATCTGGATATTAAAGGTGATGTAACGATTACCGGCAATATTTATAATACTACTAATAACAATACAACTTCTAATGAATCGAGCAACCTGGTTAAGATTTCCGACAACGTAAAAATCGGTGGCACTATTATCACCAATAAGACAGAAAATGTTCGTATTCTCGGCGGCTACTTCACCACCGACCCCTCCGCCTATTGTGCTGACGGCAAGACCGGTGTTGCTACCGGCAAAGCCGACTACCCCTACACTGTCGGCGATAAGAAGACCGATAGCCAACCCGCCACCGTTGATTCCGCTACTGTCCCTGCAAAAACGACCAGCACCGATAATACTGTAAAAGAGGTAGCTAACAACATCTCTGGTGCAGCCGTTGAAAACAACAATGCTACCGAAGCCGCAACCAAAAATATTGCCAACGAGAACAAGATTACCGCTGACACTAATATCTCTACAGGTAGTCAGGAAAAAACGGTATCTGCTGCTTTGAACGAAAAAGTTTCCGAGGCCAATAAAACAACTGATGCAAACCCTGTCGCTATCGTTTACCAGACCTACGTCGATGTAACCGTGACCGATGCAAAGAAGTCTGATTCTGATACCAACACCCTGAGTGAGCTGTCTGTTGAACTGACTCCTATGTATCGCGTGGTCGCCACCACGAAGAATGTTGCAGAAAGCACTGCCACGGAAATCAAACTGGCTGGCGATGGCGTAACAGATGCTAATGCAATCCAAATTGGTGAGCCTCAAAAGTTGAATGTCCCTGATCAGGAATATATCATCAAGCTGGCTCTGCCCAACAACTTTGCAAATACTAACGACAAACTGAGCATCAAGCACACCAAAGAAAACGGCTCTGTCGAGTATTACACCGGCATTGTGTCTGTTGATTCTGGCAAGACTTATGTCACCTTCACCACCAACGGTTTCAGCCCCTTCGTGATCTACGCTGCTTCCGCAAATGTGGCTTCTATCGGTGATGGCGAGAATGAGCAGGTGTTCACTTCTTTCCAGGCTGCTGTGGACGCAGTTGAAAACGGCGGCACCATCAAAGCTCTCAAGAATATTGACTCCACCGTTAGCGGCAATAAGACCTTTACTGTTAATGCCGAGAGCAACACCGTAACCCTCACCGCTGCTTCTGGTTACAACCTGACCAAGAATGATAACGTGTATACCGTCTCCCGTCAGCACAGCGGTTCCTCCTCCTCCGGCACCACCACCTCCTACAACGTCAACGTCAACGCTGCCACCAACGGCACCGTGGCTGCGGACAAGAAGACGGCTTCTAAGGGCACGACGGTGACGGTGACGGCTTCTCCCTCGAAGGGCTATGTGGTCGACGCCGTGAAGGTCGTGGACAAGGACGGCAAGGACGTGGCCGTGACGGAGAAGGACGGCAAGTATGTGTTTACCATGCCGGGTTCTGCCGTGACTGTGACCGGTACGTTTAAGGCTGAGACGCCTGCGCCTGTTGCCCTGCCCTTTACGGATGTGAAGAGCGGCAATTGGTTCTATGACGCCGTGAAGTACGCTTATGCGCAGGGTCTCATGACCGGCACTTCTGCCACAACGTTCGCCCCCAACGGGACGATGAACCGCGCCATGATCGTCACCGTGCTGTATCGGCTGGAAAAATCCCCCGCTGTGACCGGCGCTTCCAAGTTTACGGATGTGCCCGCGGGCCAGTGGTATTCTGACGCTGTGGCTTGGGCCGCTGCCAACAAGATCGTCAACGGCTATAACGAGACGACCTTCGGTCCCATGAACGCCGTGACCCGCGAGCAGATGGCCGCGATCCTGTTCCGCTACGAGCAGGTCAAGGGCCTGGAGAACGTGACCCTGGAGGAGAACCTGAACCGGTTCCCCGACCAGAACAAGATCTCCGCCTACGCCATCCCCGCCTTGCAGTGGGCCGTGGGCCAGAAGATCATCAACGGCAACGCCGACGGCACCCTGGACCCCACCGGCACCGCCACCCGCGCCCAGGTCGCGCAGATCTTCACGAACCTGCTGAATAAGTAAGCATCCCCTGACAAGTTTATCAGATCCCCGAAAGCCCCGGAGCATTTGCTCCGGGGCTTTTTGCATGTTTTGATTTGTTCTGATTCCAATGCGGCAGGCCGGTAAGATCGGTTGGGCAATTCCAGGGTAACTGTTCAAAAATTGGGCACTCCCTCAAAATTGTCCATTGTCCCGCTTTCCCTCGTTCGGTACAATAGCGTTACTCGCCCTCCGTGGGTTCTGGCGCTTGCATCCGCCTGGCCCGCAGCAGGGCGCGTTTGCCCGAACCATTGAGCAGCACGCACACCCGGAAAAAGATGCGCTTGATGTCATAGTCCATCCCGGCATCCATCCAGTCCAGCAAGGCCCCGACCACAGCGCACTTGTAGAAATGGGCCATGATCTCGATGTCCTCCTGGGGCACGTCCATGCCCTGGGCAGCGTTGTCAAAGTACCCCTCCGTCAGACGCTGGGCACCCCGGTCCAAATAGGCCTGGAAGTCCTCCCGCGGCAGATAGCGATAGATGTGCAGCAGGGCCTTTTGATGGGCCTTCATGTAGTCTAACAGCGCCCGGATACAGTCGATGGGTGACTTGGGGCTGTAATACCGCCGGACCAGCTCGTCCATCACCTGCTCCAGGATCTGCTGGAGCAGGGTGGGGATGTCCCGGTAGTGGTAGTAAAACGTGTTGCGGGCCACCCCGCACTGGGCCGCGATCTCCCGCACAGAGATCTTGCTGATGGGCTTTTCCTCCAAAAGCTGGGAAAAGGCTTCGCAGATGGCTTGCTTGGTTCGGTCCATGGCATACTCCTGTTTCTGGGGGCGTCGGCCCCCGGTTCTTTTTTCTATTTTAGACGAATTCGGCCGCCAATGCAACTGCGTCTCACCCTTGCGGCGGCAACCGACAGCACAAAATCACAAGAGGTTTTTATGAACATAGCCATTCTTACCGACACCAACAGCGGCATCTTCCCCGCCGAGGGCCAGGCCCACGGCATCCACGTTCTGCCCATGCCCGTGATCCTGGACGGCAAAACGTATTACGAGGGGATCGATCTGACCGCCGAAGCCTTTTACAAGCACTTGGAACAGGGCGGCCAGGTCTCCACCTCCCAGCCCGCTCCCGGCGATGTCCTGTCCCTCTGGGAGGGCCTGCTGGCCGACTATGACGAGGTGGTCTACCTGCCCATGTCCAGCGGTCTCAGCGCCTCCTGCCGCTCTGCCATCGGCCTGGCGGAGGAGTTCGGCGGCAAGGTCCAGGTGGTGGACAACCACCGCATCTCCATGACCCTCCGGGACGCCGTCTACGATGCGAAAGCCCTGGCCGACCAGGGCCAGAGCGCCGCCCAGATCAAGCAGGCCTTAGAGGAGACCGCCGCCGACTCCATGATCTTCGTGGGGGTCGAGACGCTCAAGTATCTCAAGGCCAGCGGCCGCGTCACCCCCGCCGGGGCCGCCCTGGGGGCCGCCCTGAACCTCAAGCCTCTGCTCAAGATCGAGGGAGGGCGCTTAGACGCCTACGCCAAGGTCCGCGGCATGACCAAGTGCAAGCAGAAAATGCTCCAGGCCATCCAAGCCCTGGCCCAGGACTACACCGCCAAAGGCTGGCCCATCACCATCGGCGCCGCCGACAGCCACCCGGACCCCGCCGCCGGTGAGGCCTGGACCGCCCAAGTGGCAGAGCTTTTCCCCGGCTGTGACATCCAATACCGCCCCCTCCCCTTCAGCATCGGCTGCCACATCGGCCCCGGCGCCTTCGGCCTCACCGTCAGCCGCCGCCTGGCCCGCTAAATCTTCAGTAAATAGGAAAAGATCCGACGTCCTCACCAAAAAAGGACGCCGGATTTTTCTTGCTCAGAATTTATTGCTCCTGCGGCTTCTGCCCCTGCTTAAAGCGGGCCGCCTCGGAGATAAAGATCATCCCGCCGATCGACGTGTAGGGCAGCACATACAGGTCCAGCACCCCATAGGTGAACTGAGACACCGCGAACCACAGGAAATAGCTCAGCCGGAAGCCGAAGAAGGCCCCGCGGAAGCCCTTCGTGCTGGCCATGCCCCGCCGGAACGCCTGGCCCAGGGAATACTCCGGGTGGGCGCAGAGGCAATAGCGCACGGGCAGCAGAACGCTGTGGAGCCAGAAGGTGAACAGCGCCGCCACGATGGCCAGAGCGCCCGCCCCCATCTGGAGCATGGAGCTGGCGCTGGTATAGGCATCCAACGAGGGCGTGGTGGTGTAAAAGAGGTAGTATAGGTACAGGCTGGGGAGCGTCGCAACAACGCCGACGGCCCGGACCAGGACCGTGATGACAAACTCGACCACAATGGCCTTGCCCATCCGGCCGCTCTGCCGGTACCACTGGCCCACGGCCTGGACGTTGCCCTGCCCCGTCCGTATCACGTTCCAATACTGCTCCATGGCCCCCAGCCGCAGAGGGGCCAGCAGGGCCAGGCAGAGAAGGTTAATGAGGACGAACACAGCGATCTGCCGGTAGGTCAACGGGATGGCCAGGACTGTCTGGGTCAGGTCCATGCGGAAAAGAATGCTGAAGCCCTGGTCATTGAAGAAGATGCCGCTCTGGGTGCTGCTGTAATCGGCCAGGTTCATCACGCCGTAGCTCAGCGTGCCCCCGGCCAGGTAGCGGATGCCGTAAAAGGCCACGCTGATGCACACCAGCAGCAGCGTCACCCGCATACAGACCGGGTGCATCATGATGCGCTTGGCCACAAACTTGATCTCCCGCCGGTGGGGGAAGCGCGGGGGCTGGTTCGGCGGGGGCGCCCAATTCATGTTCTGGTTGGGCGGTGGGGTCTGATTCGTCATAGTGTTTCCTTTCCCTGGGGTCACAGACCGTACTGGGCGGCGTCCGCCGGGTTGACCAGGATGACTTTGTCCCGGCTGCGGTAGACGCTGGTGCTCTCCAGCTTGGTCTCTTTGTGGGTGCCGTTTTCATAGAGGTTGCGGTAGACTTTTACGGTGTAGCCGGTGTAGGGCGTCACACTGACCTGGGTCGTGCCGACAGGGACGCTGGCGTCCGTTTTATACACGGTCTTATAAGGCGTGGTGCCCACGACCTCATTGGTCATCTCCACGGTGATGTTGTCGCTCTTGGTGCCCACGATGTTCACCGTCAGCGACCGCCCGGAGACAGAGGCCAGAACCTTCAGCGGGAAGGGCGTGTTGTTCTTAAACTTAAAGTCCTTTGCGCCGTAGTAAACCGTGGCGTCCATCCCTTCCGGGACATAGCGGGTGATATACCCGTGGGGATAGCGCTCGGTGATCTGCAAGTTGGCCCGCAGCGCCGCCAGATAGACGGTGGAAGAGCCCTGACACACACCGCCGCCCGTCTCCTGAACGCTCTCGCCGCCGACGTAAGCGGGGGCGGGCAAAAAGCCGCGGGAGGCCTGCCGGCTGCCCACCAGGCCGTTGTAAGAGAATTCTTCGCCGGGCATAATGACCGCACCGTTAAAGAATTTGGCCGCCAGCTTAATATTTTCCACGCGGTTGACCGTCCCGGCGATGTTCGTCGTGCAGGAGCCCAGCGTATCCTGATAGAGCTGACCGGAGAGGTCGGCCACGGTAACCGTGGGCTGGGTGATGGTCAGGGGCAAAGAGCGCTTCTCGCCCCAATCCATGGCGTCAAAGGTCTTCTGGGCCTCGTCGGCGTCAAAGCTCACGCCCACGCTGTCCTGCTTAAAAATTTTCTGTGCCTTGTCAAATTGGGCGTTCTGCACCGGCTTCTCGATCTGGGTCAAAATATTCGCCAGGTCCAGGGTCTCCGGGGGCAGCTGCTCCAGGCGGATGTCAAACTGTGCCTGCGCCCCGGAGAGGGTGACGACGTCGTTCTCCCCCAGGTGCGCTAAGATCTGGTCCTCGATGGCCTGCTGATCCACTTTGTTGCCGGGGGTGCCTTTCACCAGGACCAAGTCCGTCCCGCTGACCTCCCAGCTGGGGGCCACCGGCTCCCGGCCCAGTTCCTCCTGAATGGTCCCCAAAATGGTCCCCAGGTTGTCGCTGTTCTGGTAGACCGGTAAAATTTCGCTCCCCTGGTTCAGGCACTTGAGATACCAGCCGCCCCGCGCCAAAAACGAGGCGTCCCGCCCCACGGCCCAGGCCCGCTCAACGGTGGCCGCGCAGTCGATGGCCACGCTGGAGAGGGGGACCTCCACGGTCTGGATCTCCCCCTGGTCTGTGGAGACGGTGAAGACCACGCCCCGCGTCTCGTCCAAGGGAACTTCCTGCACGGCCTTCTCCAAGGCCGCCTGGGCCTCTTCCTTGGTCATGCCGCCCAAGTCCACCGCTTCCACGGTGACGTAGGGATAGATCACGTCGCGGCCCGCTGCGCCGCATAAGATGCCGTACCCGACCAGCAAAGCCACGACGATCAGGCAGACAATAAGCAGTATTTTTTTCTTGCCGGACAGGCCGCTGCCTGCCCTACAGGTTCGATCCATAGTGCGCCCCTTTCCCCTGGTCTCTCTTCTGGTCTGTGTTCTCTTTTTTTCCAGAAAATGCACTTCTTCGACACAGGGATGATTGGTCTATATTATATGAAATCTACCCGGAAAAATCAACCGGCCCAGGCGGGATATTTTACATCTCGGCGTTTTTCCCGCACCACTCTGTTTTTTCGGAGCATCTTTACATTTTCTGACCCGTCTGCTATATTGAACCTAACAAAAAATAAGCACAGAAAGGGGATCGCTCCCATGCAGATCAACACCGTCTGGGCGGCCTATTTCAGCGCCACCGACACCACCAAAAAAGTGGTCACGCAAATCGCCCGCCGCCTGTCCCAGCAGCTCCAATGTCCCATGCAGACCTTCGACTTCACCCTCAAGCACGTCCGCAAAACCCCCAAGGCCTTCGCCGCCGGGGACCTGGTGGTCTTCGGCACCCCGGTCTACGCCGGGCGGGTGCCCAACCTGCTCATCAAGTACGTCGCGTCCGTCCAGGGAAATGGCGCTCTCGCTGTCCCCGTGGTCTGCTACGGCAACCGAAACTATGACGACGCCCTCTCTGAGCTGCGCCTGACCCTGACCGCCGGGGGCTTTCATCCCGTGGCCGGGGCCGCCTTCTCCTGCCAGCACTCCTTCTCCCTGACCCAGGGGGCCGGTCGTCCGGACATCAGCGACCTGACCATCGCCACCGGCTTTGCCGACCAGGTCTATCACAAGGTCGAGGCACTCCCCAGCGCAGAGGCCTGCCCGCCCCTCTTTGTGAAGGGCAACGACCCCGTGGGACCCTACTACACCCCCCGCGACCGCCACGGCAACCCCATCAACATCCTGCCCGTGAAGCCCAAGACGAAGGATACCTGCACCCAGTGCGGCCGCTGCGCCAAGGAATGTCCCCTGGAGGCCATCGACCCGGCAGACGCCCACAACATCGTCGGCAAGTGCATGAAGTGCAACCGCTGCGTCCGCCACTGCCCCAAGGGAGCCAAGTATTTCGACGACCCCAACTACCTTTACCACAAGACCGAGCTGGAAGAGCAATACACCTGGCCCCGCAAGGAGCCGGAGCTGTTCCTCTAATCAAAAAAACAAAATGTTTTCTCCAGGTGGGGTGCTCCCCAACAAGCGGCATGATATACTGCGCCACACAGGGAGAATGCAGGCAAAATAATTTTCCAGTGTCCCTTGTTGACTTTTCTGCCTATTTTGCATATAATAAAGATGGATAGAGGGCGTCATCCCTCTGGTGCGACTGGCACCTAAAATCCGAAATGGATGCCGGACTTTGGGCCGGAGCGTTGGCGGGCAACAGAAAAACCCGATAGAGATGCAGTAGAATGGTCATTGACCAGATGGAACTGAGCGTCGGCGGACGACAGAAAAACCAGTCATGTAAGAGAAGACGCGTGACACTGCGGTGTCGCAGTCTTCTCTTTTTTTGCAGATTTGGGGACTGATAAAGAGATGAAAAAATTCACAAAAGACGAAGCCATTAAAATTGTTGTCCAATGCGCGCAGGCATATCAAAAGGAGCTGGATGGAAAGAGTTTGTTGTTCCTTTGCACAGATAAACATAAAAGAGTCTTTCACTTTGAATTTTCCTTCTATGGGAATAATTATTTGCACCTGACCGGTTTGAAAGCACCGAAAGGCGCGGATGGTGAGAGTGCTGGACTGTTTGCAAATGACTTCTATCAAAAGTGTTTGGACCATAAGCTGAGTCCAGCAGATTTTGAGTTTTCCGAAGATGGTACGACACACATGAAACTTGAAGTGTTGCCGACCGTAATTTCCAAAAATCTGCAAGCGAAAATGATTGGCGATTATAATTCAAGCAAGCCTCGCCTTTATACGGAAAAAGTTGCGGGCAGCACCAATGCCTGCGTTGGATTTATTCTGGATCAGACCATGCAGAAGTATGTACCGAATACCGTCTTGCAGGAGGATGTCCGAGATATGACGAAAAATGCGCTGCGCGTAATTGCGGTCTATCGGAAAGCAATTACAGCGCCGCAATATGAGGAACTGACCTACATGGCGAAAAAGTTTGATTTTTCCGAAATTGAATTTCCAGAGGAATTCAAATACTTAATGCCTGAAACTACATAAAAATACCAAGCGAGAGCATATTCAAGCGGATATGCTCTCGCTGTTTACTTTGCGGCAATTTCCGCTTTACCTATTGGAATAGTAGGTTGTTATCTGTTACACTTCACGCAATACTCACGATTGGAGGTTTTCCCCACGAAACAAAAATGGCTGCTGAAAGATGCCATCCAGTAAAACAAAATCATCTCAGCACACCCTATGGACGATGATATGTACCCCCTGCGGCGGGACTTCTGTTCTGCTATGGCAACCGGCTCTCCAGACAGTACCCCCCGCCGCGATAGGACGTGATGACCACCGGAGCATCGTCATCCCCCAGCTTTTGCTTCAGGCGGGAGATGGTCATGCGCAGGGCCTGGGGATTGTCGGCCATGGGCTGCTGCCAGATCTCTTGGTAAAGCTCGTCCGCCGGGACCGTCTGACCCCGGTGGCGGGCCAGATAGAGGGCCACGGCAAACTCTTTCTGGGTCAGCATCAGGTCCCGCTCGCCCAGGTAGGCCTTGCTGGAGAGCAGGTAGAGCTTGAGCGGGCCGCAGTGGACGCACCGGCGCATCCGCTGCCCCGCCCGCAGGCGGGCCTCCACGCGGGCCACTAAGACGTTGAGGTCGTAGGGCTTGGGCAGGTAGTCGTCGCCCCCGGCGGTGAGGCCCTGGATAATGTCCTCGTTCTCCCCCAGGGCGCTGAGGAAGAGGATGGGGATGTCATAGTTTTCCTTGATCTCCCGGCAGAGGGTCAGGCCGTCCCCATCGGGCAGAAGAATGTCCAGGACGATCAGCTCCACGTCATGCAGGCGCAGCTGCTCCCGGCAGGCCTGTACCGTGGCCGCCTGCAAGACCCGGCAGCCCCGCATGGTCAGGGCGGCGGTGTTGATGTCCATGATGTGGGGGTTGTCCTCGACCAGGAGGACCAAAGGTTCCTTCATGCGTCATCCCTCCTCTGGGTGCGTTGGGTTCAGTTAGTCCGGCTGCGCGGCCTCCGGCGTGCGGGGCAGCAGGATGCGGAAGGTCGTGCCCCCCGGCCCCGTCGATGCCAGGGTCAGGGTGCCGCCGTGGTACTTCACCACGTCCTGGCAGATGTACAGGCCAATGCCGCTGCCGCCGTCGCCGCTGTATCCCTTGTCGAAGATATAGGGGATGCGCTCCTCCGGGATGCCCTCCCCGGTGTCCTCTACCAGCAGGCAGACGGTATCGAGCGCGAGATTCCCCCGACCGGGGAGCAGGCTGGCCCGATAGGTGATGGTGCCCCCCTGGGTGTGCTTGTTGGCGTTCATGGTGAGGTTAATGAGCAGCTGGAGCAGCATCCCCCGGTTCCCGGAGATACAAAGCCCCGCCCCGCCGGTGCAGACCAGCCGGTTCTGCCGCTTGTCCAGCAGGGGCTGGCAGACTTTTGCCGCCGCCTCGAAGAGGGACGGCAGTTCGATCAGCTCCGTCTGCGTCTCCCGCCCGCCGCCCTGCGACAGCTCGATCAGCTCCGAGACCAGGGCCGACAGGCGCTGGGCCTCGGACGAGACCACCGTCATGTGGTCCTGCATCCCCTGGTCTGCCTGGCCCTGGGCCAGCTGCCAGTTGGTCAGCTGGGCGTAGCCGCTGATGACGGTCAGGGGCGTTTTCAGCTCGTGGGCCATCTGGTGCAGGAAGTTGTTTTTCAGCTGGTTGAGCTGGGTCAGGACCTGCTGCTGCCGTCGGCTTTCGGCCAGATCCTCCCGCTGGCGGTTGCTCTGGACGCCAATGGCCACCGCCATCAGAAACACGAACAGCAGCATATAGGGCGGCGCCGTCCCCCGCCGGGTCACGGCCAGCACGATCCGCCCGAACCAGGCCTCATACACATCCGCCCCCAGCAGCAGGGCATAGCCCAACAAGACCAGCCCGTCCTCCCAATGCACCGTCCTGGTCCGGATCAGACGCCGGATCAGGCAGAAGATGAGATAGACGAAAAACGGCACGGAGACATCGTAGCAAAGCCGGGTCAGCTCCTTGACCTGCTGGGTGGGCAGGATAAAATGCAGCGCCGACAGCACGCCATAGGCCCCCACATAGCACCAGACCACCCACCGCTTCGCCGCCCCCCGGTAGAGGTTGGCCAGCAGGAGCAGCAGGGCAAAGGTCTGCAAGGCGATCATCCACACCAGGAACCGGTAGGCAAGCGCCCAGTTATACTCCGGATCCAAGAGATGCACCACATAAAAATTCTGGTTTCGCATCCCCATGAGCCAACAGGTCAGGGCCAGAAAGCCATACTTTGGCCCCCGCTGGATGGCCGCCAGCAGCAGGAAGTAACAGCCAAACAGACACAGCCCGCCGCTGAGGGCCAGGGAATACAGGTCGTTCCCCCGCTGCATCTCCTGGGTCTTTTCCGGGGAGGAGAGATACAGCCGGGGCAGACTGCCGCCCTCCTTGTGGACGAAGTTGGCGTACTGGCAGACGATCTCCACCCGCCCGTCCTCGCCGGTGTAGATGGGGATGTCCATGTAATTGATCCGCGCCTCAGACGCTGCCGCCGTGTCCGCTACCTTGCCGATCTCCAAAACCTGCTTGCCGTTGAGATAGACGCGGGTGCTGTAATCAAAGGAATACCCGCTGAGCACCAGATACTGCCCCGGCTGGGCCAGCAGCTCCAGGCGATAGGTCCCGTATGGGACGCTCTCGTCATGCGCCCCGGTCTCCCGGCCACGCAGGTCTGCTTGGGTGCTGGCCAGCGTTTCGGGGTAGAACGTCCAGTCGCTGCCCAGGGTGTAGACGGTGTGGGCAAAGTCCGCCCCGCGGGCGTCCAACACGCCGTCCGCCGGGGTCAGCTCTCCCGTCGCGTCCTCCTGGCTGGAAAACAGCCAGACCATGGCGCACAGCACCACCAGTACCGCCGGGAGCAGCAGCAACCAGGTCTGTTTTTTCGGTTTTGGCATGGGACGCACCCCCTCCGGCGCAGGAAAGCCCCATCCTGTAGGAGAGTATCCTACAGGAAAAGGGGGATCCCCCTTTTCGCGCTATTTTTGACGATCCTTGCTTCAAAAACGGGAAAAGACGAACTGACCGGACTGGCTCAAGTCGCTGGTCGTCCAGGTCTTGTTGGCGTTGGTGCCGGGCTTCAGGGCTGCCGAGGTCTCGCTCTTGTCGCAGAGGGACCAGTTGGCCCAGCTGATGCCCCTGGCATCCAAAAAGTCCAGCCACGCCTTGCTCTGGGTGAGGTAGACCCCGCCGCTGCCGTCGGCGGCGCTGGTGCCCCACTCAGAGATGAAGATAGGCAGGCCCAGCTTCCGGGCGCTGTCGATCCGATCCCGCAGCCAGGCCCCGTGAGTGCCCGCGTAAAAATGGCAGGTGTACATCAGATTCGTGCCCTGTACCGGGTCCTTGGCCGGGTCTAAAATGTCCTGGCTCCAGGTCCCGGAGCCGATCAGAATGACGCTTTTGGGTGCCTTGGCCCGAATGGCCGTCACCACGGCCTGGGCATAGGGTTTGATGTCTCTGGCCCAGGTCACATTGCCGTTGGGCTCGTTGCAGATCTCATAGAGGACCCCCGGCTGGTTGGCATACCGCGCTGCGGCTTCCTGGAAAAAGGCGATGGCCTGGGCCTGATTCGTCTTCGGGTTGCCGTCGGACAAAATATGCCAGTCTACGATCACATACATGTCGTTGGCCAGCGCCGCATCCACCGCCGCGTAGGTCTGCTGCCTGATCTTACTGGAATCGGAGAGATAGCCGCCCTCCCCCGTGTACATGGCCACCCGGAAGAGATTTGCCCCAAACGCCGCCGTGTTGGCAATGGCCTGCTTGGACGTATACTGGGGGTACCACTGGATGCCGTGGCTGCTCATGCCGTGCAGGACGATGGCCTGCCCTGTTTCATTGCAGAGCTGGGTACCCTTCACCTGTAACCAGCCGTTCTTTGTCACACCGCCGCGCAGCGTGGTGGTGGGCTGTTCCGGCTCCGGGGTGGGCTTTGGGTCCGGCGTGATGGTCGCGCCGCCGCGCAGTTTTTCCGCCCGCTGGATCAGGGCGCAGGCCTCGGCGCGGGTCAGGCTGCCCTTGGGGTGGAAGTTTCCCTTCTCATCCCCCTGGGCCACGCCGCAGGCGTAGGCCGCGAAGACGCGGTTGTAATACCGTCCGTCCAGACTGGACAGGTCGCTGAGCTTCCCAGCCTGGCCGGCGTAGTCCCCCGTCCGGTCCGGCAGCAGGCCCCGCATGAGCAGGCTCACCGCCACCTGGCGCCGGATGGGCTGGTCATAGGTCTCGCCGGTGGGGGGCAGCTCGTCCCAGTCGTACCACCCGGCGTCTAAGGCCGTCTGCAATAAACCAGCGGCCCAATGATCCGTCTGGCCCTGACTCTCCGTCAGGCCTCCCACACGGGCGGCCACGGCGGCAAACTCCGCCCCGGAAATGGTCTGGTCGGGCCGGAAGCTCCCGTCGGGATAGCCCTTCAGGATGCCCTCCTGGGCCATGGCCGTCACGGTATCGTAGTACCAGCTGCCGGGCTTCACATCGGAAAACGTCGTCCCCGCCCCCTGGGCGGCGGGCAGCCAAAGGCCCAGACACAGAGCCAGCACCAGCAGGCAGACCGCTGCCCGGAGCGGAAGGGCCCGTCCTCTCCCGTCGTGCATCTCCATCGTACTCTCGTCCCTTCTGTCGAAGCTTGGAAAATCAAAATGTATAGGCACAGTATAACGAACCCCATCGAACTTTGCAAGCAGGGTATGTTCCCGATCGGGTTTTCACATGCGCAGTGGGGCAATTTTCTCCCTAAAAAACAACATCCTCTCTCCGGATAGGGTCTATATCCAGAGAGAGGATGATGTTTTTCTTTCCCCGTGAGACAAACCCCACCGGACAGAGAGAGTCTCAAGCTCCCCTTCCCGAACTGTCCGGCACCTTCTGCCTCTTAGGTGTGTTTAGTATGCCATAAAAAGCGGAGCTTGTATATCCGTCCAAAGTATGAGAAGGCGATCGATCTCCGTCAAAATCACGAGTATTTATCCGCATGGACACTATGTGACACTTTGTTTTTTGGTTTGCAAACTTTGTTAGTCCGTGCTATACTGACTTCAAGATATTAAACTTTATAAAAAGGGGGGATCCCCCATGGAAGCCTTTACATTCCTGTCCAGCCTCCGGCGGAGCCAGGCTCTGATGCGCCTGCTGGGACACCGGCAGACGTATTTGTTTGAATACTTTACCGTGCAGGACACCATGGTCATCCACAACAAGGATATGACCGTCTGGCGGAAGATCGAGCATTACCTCGGCGGGGACCAGAGCATCCGCCAGGGCCAGCTCCGCCCCGAAGACAGCTGGCAGATCCGGGAGCTGCTGACCGGCAGTCTCCACGGCCCCATGGAGCTGCGGGGCATCCGAACGCAGGGCGAGGAGACGGTGTACGAGGTGGACGCCGTTCCCTCTGAAGACGAGGCGGCCGGAACGATCTACCTGGGCTACATCCGGGACATCACCCTGGAAAAGGCCAAAGAAAAAAGTCTGCGCCAGCAGGCCCAGCGGGATTCCCTGACCCTGCTGTACAACAACATGACCGGCAAGGCCCTCATCGACCAGTACCTGCGGGAGAAGGACCCCTACGCCTCCTGCGGCCTGCTGGTCATCGACGTGGACTTTTTCAAGAATGTCAATGATCGCTACGGCCATCTCTTCGGGGATAAGGTCTTGCAGGAGCTGGCGCATTTGTTGCAGACGCTGTTCAGCAAGAAAGATATCCTCGTCCGGGCCGGCGGCGATGAGTTTCTGGTCTTTCTCAAAGACGTGGACCACGCCACCCTGCTCAACAAGACCCGGCAGCTCTCCGAGTCCGTCCGCAAGATCCCCTTCTCGGAAAACGACTACTGCCTCACGTGCAGCATCGGGGCCTGCTTTCTGCCGGAAAACGTGTCTGGTTATTTATACAGCCAGCTCTTTGAAAACGCCGACTGGGCCCTTTACCAGGCCAAGGAGAACGGCCGCAATCAATACGTTTTCTGCGACGACCTCCGCCGCTACACCGAGTCCACGCCCCACGTGGCCCATCTGGACGCCGACGGGCCGGAACTGGACACCCGCTACCTGCACAACGACCTGATCTCCACCGCCTTCGAGATCTTTGAAAAGACCAGTCGTTTTGAAGATGCCATCGACCTCTTCCTCAAGATCGTCGGCATCCGCCTGCAGCTGGACCGCATCACCATCCTCTCCACCAACATCAAGGAGCGGCGGCACACCAAGCTCTTCCAGTGGCTGGCCCCCAAGGCTTCCTCTGCGCTGGCAGATACGGTCAGCTTTACCAAAGAGGATTTTCTCACCCTCTTTCAAAGCTATGACGAAAACGGCATCGCCGTATTGCAGCACGACAACCTCAGTATGTACTCCCCCGCCGCCCAGGACCAGCTCATGCAGGGTGGCGTCAAGACCGCGGTCTACACCGCCATCTACAACGAGGGCGAGTATCAAGGGGCCGTGGCCTACATCGTCTGCGGCAGCAAGCGCTTCTGGAGCACCCAGAGCCGCCGGGAGCTGGGGGAGCTGACCAAGATCATCACCGCCTACCTCACCCGCCACCTGGCCGCCAACGCCATCGACGGCGGCCGCATCACCGCGCCGGACTTCGACCGGCTCACGGGCCTGCTCTCCTTCACCCGCTTCCGGGAGGAGGTGGAGCACAAGATCGTGGGCGGCTACGCCGAGGGCTACCAGATCATCTACTGCGACTTTGAAAACTTCAAGTATTTCAACGAGGTCTACGGCTACGCCACCGGCGACAAGGTCCTGAAAGAGTTCAGCGACCTGCTCGTCGAGGCCGTAAAAACCAAGGGCGAGAGCTACCTCTGCCGCATCGTGGGCGACCAGTTCTGCCTCTATCTCCGCCACACCCCCCAGGGGCCAGACGACTCCGTGGCCCGCTTTGCCGCGGCCTTTGGCCAGGCCTTTTCCCAGCGCCAGGCCCTGCTCTACCCGAAGGCCCACCTGCGGGTGCGCTTTGGCATCTACGCCGTGGAGCCCACCTGTCTCAGCGCCTCCTCCGCCATCGACAAGGCCAACTTTGCCCGGAAGCAAATTCTATCGGACGCCCGCGAGCTGGTCCGCCTCTACGACAAGGAAACGGCCCAGCGCCAGACCCTGACCAACGAGCTGATGAACGGCCTCCTCCGGGCCATGGAGCACCACGAGTTCAAGCTCTACCTCCAGCCCAAGTTCTCTCTGGCCGACCTGACCGTCATCGGCGCCGAGGCCCTGGTCCGCTGGGAGAAGCCCGACGGGACCATCCTCTATCCCGACCAGTTCATCCCCGTCCTGGAAAACAGCGGCCGCATTGTCGAGCTGGACCTCTACATGCTGGAGCAGGTGGCGGCCTTCTTAGAGCGCAACGCCAAGGCCGGGCGCAAGCTCATCCCCATCGCCGTGAACGCCTCCGTCCTCCTGGCGAAAGATCTGCGCAACGCCGAGACCTACAGCAAGATCCTCGCCGACCACCACATCAACGCCGCCCTCTTAGAGATCGAGCTGACCGAGACCGCCGCCGTCTCCGAGTTTGACTGTGTGAAGCGTCTGTTCGCCTGTTTCCAGGAGAAGAACATGCAGACCTCCCTGGACGATTTCGGCGCGGGCTACTCCCTTCTGAACTCTGTCGTGGACATCCCCATCAACACCGTGAAGCTCGACCGCAGCTTCCTCACCCGCTGCACCACGAACCAGCGGGGGCTTTACTTCCTCCAGGAGATCGTGAACATGGTCAAGGGCCTGGGCTACCAAGTCATCTGCGAGGGCATCGAGACCAAAGACCAAGTGGACCTCATGCGCTCCCTGGGCTGCGACGCCGCCCAAGGCTTCTGGTTCTCCAAGGCCATTTCGACCGAGGCGTTCGAGGAAAAATACATGACCGACTGACCAAACAACAAAGAACCCACCCCGGCGCTCCCCCCTCCAACCAGGATACAGGGAGCGCCGGTTTTTGTACTACTTTTTCTCTCTCATACTTTGGTCGGATTGACAGGTCATGTCGAATCCGCTAAGATATTCTCGAACGATTTCAACCACATCTAGAAGGATCATTAGGACAAGGGGCGTGCCCCTTGTCCCGTAGTGCGCACTACGGGGCGGGCGCTTTCCTTGGCCTTGTGCAAATTCAACCGAGAGAACAGGAGGTTTCCTATGAAAAAACGACTACTCAGCTTGGCCCTGTGCCTAGCACTTTGTTTGGGGCTGCTGCCCGTAGGCGTGCTGGCAGAAGAAATAGTGCCAGGCGAGGATAGCAATACAGACTACGTTGCCAGCGTAACAATGAGTGACGGCGAGACCAACGACTACACATCTCTCGGCGATGCGCTGGACGCGGCGAATGACGGAGATACCGTCACACTGCTAAGCGACGTAGACCTGGGCGAGACATCCGTGACCATCAGCAAGAGCATCACCTTCGACCTGAACGGCAAAACGCTGTCCAGCTCCAAGACGTGGTCATCTGACGGCGTTCTGCTGGTCAAAGATGCCGCCGTAACGGTGAAGAACGGTACAGTAAACGCCACAGGAATCGGCAGCTGCGCCATCCGCGCGTACAGATCCGGTGCGAGCATGACGCTGGAAGCCGTGACCGCCACAGTAACGAGCGATAAAAGCAGTGTGATGGTGGGCGACTTCGGCTCTGCTGTCATCAAAAGCGGCGACTATCAGGGACTGTACGTAGGTATAAAAAGTCAAGTCACACTGGAAGGCGGTACGTTCCGCCCCTACATGGATAACATAACAAACAAGAATGTCAAAAGCATTTTCTGGAAAGTGAACGAGACCACCGACGCCACCAGCCGCGACTGCATGGAACTTCTGGAAGATGGCTGTGTCTATCTGGACGAGAGCGGAAACCAGGTGCGCACCGGCGGCGGCTTCAATACGGTCGTAACCGTTCAGAAGGGTACGCCCATAGATACGCCGGTCGCAAAGATTGGAGATGTGGGATACACTTCTCTGTCGAAGGCGATCAATGCCGTTCAGAACGGCGGGACCATCACGCTGCTGAATGATCTGGATCTGGGCAACGGCGCGGTGCTACAGGTAGACTCTTCCAAAAACTTCACCATCGATCTGGACAGCCACACCCTGAGTGCCGACGGTGATTATCTGATAATGCTGCATAACGGAAGCCAGCTGACGCTGAAAAAGGGTACTCTGGACGGTAGCAGATGCACGAGCTATAACGGTGTCATCTCGCTCGCCTCCATTTATAACCCGAAGCTGACACTGGAAAATGTGACCGCAACGAGCGGAACTGCAACGGACTTTTTGAGTGGTTCGCGATCTGTCTTGTTAATAGATGTGTTTCATGGCACGGTGGTGTTTGACGGCGGCACGTACACCGGCGGTGTGCTGTTAAAAAAAGATAAAGATAGAAACGCCGTTGGAAGCGCCGTGCTGAAAAGCGGTACATTCCAGAAGGGCACTAACGACTACAGCATCAAAACAGAGGATAGCGGCAAGCATCTTTCCGACTATCTGGACGATGACAGCCAGTTTTGGGATGATAACACCCCGCTCAACCTGAGCAACGAGACCCAAACAGCAGACGAAGTGACCGTGCGCCCGTGCGAGCACAAGTGGGAAAACGGCAAATGCACCGTCTGCCAGAAGGTCTGCGATCACGGCTCGGCGGATGGAAAATCCATGACGGAGGATCCCTGCCCCACCTGTGGGATGAAAGCCGCAGCACAGGTCGATATCACCGGTTCGGACGCAAAGTATTTCCCGAGCTTCACCGATGCGCTCGTTTATGCGTTCAATAACGACGGCTGCACGCTGAAGCTGCTGACGGACGTGACCGGAATGGCAGTGATGATCAATAATCCGTTCATCTTTGATCTGAACGGTCACAGCGTCGATGTACTGAGCGTGGACGCCAAGGCGACGATCAAGGACTCCGGTACGACGAAGGGCAGAATTGGTAAGGTGACGGTTTCCAATGAAAAGGTGACCGATCTGACCCTCGGTAGTCTGCTGGAGGAAGGCTATGCCTTCAAGTACGGAAACGGTTACTGGGCGAATGACAGTTACCTCCAAACAACAGAGGGGTCGTTTGTCACCGTTGAGAAGGCTCCTATCCAGAGCGTCAATGTGTACGCAAAGGACAAGAACAATCAGGAAATCTTGACCATAGCATATGGTGCGACGGGAGAGGTAACACTGGTCTCAAGCTGCAAACTGAGCGAAACAAGCGGAAAAAACCTCAGCTGCGCGTGGTATAAACTTACGGACGATACGGCGATCCCCCCGCTGGAAGGGGCGGCTGGCACGAGTTATAAGTTACCCGCCGATCTTCCTGCCGGGACGTACACCTACCGCGTCACCTTCACCAGCGACCACTATTCCAAGAGCGCCGAGATCACTGTAACCGTCACGCCGATCAGCCTTGAGGACGCGGAGGTAACGGTTCAGAACCCGACCTATAACGGCATGGAACAGGGACCGGAGGTCACGGTCACGCTCGACGGTAAAACGCTGCGGAAAGATAATGACTACAACATGGTGGTCACGGTGGTCACGAAACAGATCAATGCAGGCAGCTACCAGCTGACCATCAACGGTGGCGGCAACTACACCGGCACAAAAACGGTAGAGTGGAAAATCCTTCCTAAAACTGTAGAGAATCCGACTATTGAGGTTAGCTCTGTCACCTACAATGGCCAGGCACAAACTCCCAGTGTTACGGTTAAAGACGGTGCCACTATCATTCCTGACACTCAGTACACTGTTTCTTATCAGAACAATACCAATGCAGGTACCGCTACTGTGACCGTAGTAAGCACGAGTAATAGCAACTACAAATTTGGGCCAACCGAACAGGCTTTCACCATCACCAAAGCCGACGCCCCTATGGTCATCTCTGGCAAACTAACCGTTGTAAACAATCATAAGGGCACTTACACCTACGATCTGAAACAGCTTCTACCAACCGCCCCCAATGGAACCTACGGCAACATAAATTGGAACGGCGTCTATCAACATAGTTTTACCCCTGAAGTTAGCTATGTTAAGGAACATGCTATCGATGATGACGGAATCCTTACCATAACATCTTACGATAACGGTTTAACGACAACCGGCAAAGTCGGCACGATCACAATCACTGTTAAAACAGACAACTATGAGGATATTTCTCTCCCTATCGACGTCTTTGCAGAAAATAAGATCCTGCCTGAACTGGATGGAAGTGTCTCTCTGAGTAAGACTGCGATTACCTTCGGTGAGTCACTGGACAACATCACCATCAGCGGCACCATGAAGGACGGGGATACCACCGTTGAGGGTACATTCAGTTGGGCTGCATCCAAAGAGCTGTATCCAGCTGGTACCCACGAAGTGGAGTGGATATTCACCCCGACAAATTCCGGCAAGTATGCTGTGGCAACTGGCAAGGTAACCATCACCGTCAACAAGGCTACCCCCACCGGCAAGCCTGAATACACCGCTATCACCACCAGCGGTAAAAAACTGAGTGACGCAAGTCTGACGCAGACCGAAACTTCTTTCTCTGTCCCTGGTACGGTGGCCTGGAAGCTCCCTGCTGACACAGAAGTCACGGCCAACACGGCATATGAATGGGTGTTCACTCCCAACGACACTGACAACTACAACACCCTCACCGGCACCATCACCCTCTGGCACAAATCCAGCTCCGGCAGCTCCTCCGGGTCGGTGACGCCGGGGACAAAGACGGACACGGTGAAGAACCCAGACGGGTCCACCACGAAGACGGAGACCAAGGCCGATGGGTCCAAGACGGAGACCACCACGGCCAGCTCCGGCGGCGGATCCACGGGGACCACGGTGACAAAGACCGACGCCAAGGGCAACACCACGACCGAGGCCAGCGCCAAGCTCAGCGACCGGGATGTGAAGGAGGCGCAGGAGAAGGGCGAAGCCGTAACCGTTCCCGTGAAGGGTATTGCGGCAGCGAAGGACGCCAATGCCGCCACAAAGATCAAAATCGACGTGCCGAACAACGCCAACAAGACGACCGTCGAGATCCCGGTGGAGAACGTCACCTCCGGCACTGTGGCCGTCATCGTCCATGAGGACGGCACGGAGGAGCTCGTCAAGGACAGCAAGCCCACAGAACACGGCGTGCAGCTGGAGCTCAGCGGCAGCACGACAGTCAAGATCATCGACAACTCCAAGACGTTTGACGACACCAAGGACCACTGGAGCCGGGACGAGGTGAACTTCGTGGCCGCCCGTGAGCTGTTCAACGGTGTGGGCGGCAACCAGTTCGGCGTGTCCCAGCCCATGACCCGCGGCATGGTCAATACGGTCCTGGCCCGCCTGGCCGGCGTGGACACCACCCCCGGCCAAGGGCAAGCCTGGTACGAGGTCGGCACCGACTGGGCCAAGAAAAACGGCATCTCCGACGGGACGAACCCCACCGCCCCCGTGACGCGGGAGCAGCTGGCCACGCTGCTGTACCGCTACGCCGGGTCTCCCAGTGTGAGCGGCACCCTGCACGCCGCCGACGCCGCCAGCGTCAGTGACTACGCCGAGGACGCCCTGCTCTGGGCCAATCAGAACGGCATCGTAAACGGCGTAGGCAGCAACACCATCGCCCCCAAGGACAACGCCCAGCGGGCGCAGGTGGCCGCCATGCTGGCGCGGTACCTGCAAAACCAATGATCTGATCCCCCTCTCTGAAAGAAATCAAGTAGGCGGCTCCCGAATTTTGGGAGCCGCCTACTTGATTTTGTTATCACGATCCGATCACGCAAACCGCTGGATCAGGATCATTTGGCCCGGTACAGGAAGGTCACGATCTGCCCGCGGGTGCAGTCACTCATGGGGCTAAACGTGGTCTCGCTGGTGCCGGTGGTGATCTTCTGCTGCACCGCCCACTGGACGGCCTTGGCGTAATAGGCGTCGGCCTCCACGTCGGTAAACGGCATCGTGCCGCTCACCTCCGGGGACCCGGCGTTCCGATACAGGAACGTCACGGTCTGCCCACGGGTCACGGTGGCGTCGGGGCTGAACGTGGTGGCGGAAGTGCCGCTCGTCACGCCCTTCTCCACCGCCCACAGGACGGCGTCGTAGTAGTAAGCGTCTGCCTTCACGTCAGTGAAGGGGTTCTTCCCGTTCTCGACCTTGGGGGACCCAGCCGCCCGCCACAGGAACGTCACCATCTGGGCGCGGGTGCAGGAGGCATCGGGGCTGAAGGTCGTGGCGGAGGTGCCGCTGGTGATCTTCTGCTCCACGGCCCACAGGACGGCGTCGTAGTAGTAAGCGCCTTCCTTCACATCCACGAAGGGATTCTGTGCCGTGCCGCCGCTCTCGGTCCACTTGGCGTAGACCGTGGTGTTGGCCGTCAGCTTCACGCTGGTCACGGCCTTGGTCAGCGCCTTGTCGCTGAACCAACCGGCGAAGGTGTACCCCGCGCGGGTGGGCTTGTAGGCAGCCAGGTCGATGGTCGTCCCGCTGTCCTTCGTGATCTTGTCGATCGCGCTGCCGCCGTTGGTGTCAAAGGTCAGGGTGCAGGTGCTAACTGCACCGCCTCCCCCCCCGCCGCCACCGCCGCCAGGCGTAGGCGCAACGTACTTGGTCCAGCCAATGGCAAACGGGGAAAGACTGGTAACATGGAAGCTGATGCCATTTTCACCCTTCGTGATGGGTGTGATTTCTTCAACCTCGCCAGCTTTCTTGCCGTTCATATCAACGGTTAACATGTGGACGATCCGGAAGGTGTCCTGTTTGTTCGTTCCATCAGGATACGGAATGGTAACATATACGCCGTTTGCAGGGAAGGTAGTAACAGGAGTTCCATCAGATGCTTTGAGCACAATGTCATAGAACACAATGCCGTCCTTGCGCCCGGTGAGATTGGTTTCCAGTTTTGTCCTGATGTCTGCGACACTCTTCACATTTGCACTTATAAGGCTATCGGGCACCGTATAATTCTCCAGTTTGTTTGTCTCTACCTTATATGCCGTAACTGCAATGTTACTGGTTACATTTGTGACCGTAACTGTGTAGCTTCCATCCGAATTGTATTCCACCTGTGCATTGTCAGGAAGGCCCTGTAAGCCCATCGAGGCTTTTGTGGGAACGACTTTGAAGGAGACTGTGCCACGGTCGCGAACATGAGTATCATCACCGTAATCCGATGGCGTTCTTATAACGTCCTTGATCTCACACTCCGTGCCGTTTGCCGTAATCGTGTGTAGCTTGAGTGGTTCAAACGAAACCGTGACTATGGTTTTCTTCTCCAAGCTGCCGATCTCCAGCTTGTTGGAGAGGTTGCCCTCTACTGTATTGCTATCAATCTTCCATTCCTTGACCATGTAGCCATTATTAGGTGCAGCGGTAAACACCAGTTTCGTGCCGCCCAGAACAGGGGTTGTCTGATCGGGATTCAGCGTCAAATTTTCTCCGCCTGCCTTGGCGGAAAGGCTGCCATTGCCGCCCTCAACCTGGTAGCTGACAGTATAACGAACTGCCTCGCCGAATACTGCGGTCACAGTTTGAGTTGCTGTAACATTTTCTAATGTAAATGTATCCTTGTTTGCGCTATTGGGCTGCATGGTGTCATCCACCTTCCAGCCTGCCACATGGTAATAATTCTTTGGCTCTGCTTTGAAGGTGATGTTCTCGCCATAAGCTACGCTGACAGGATTTTCAGTGTGTCCCTCAACCGAAACGGTGCCGTTCGCACTGTTGTCTGCCTGATAGGTAATCGCATAATGGCTCGGAACGATGACTGCCGTTACCGTAGTTACTTCGTTCACCTCGACCTTATGGGTCAGTGCGCGGGTATTGGTCGTTGTGCCGTTCACCGTCCAGCCGATCAGGATATAGCCGTCCTCCGGTGCGGCGGTGAAAGTAACTTCCTCGCCGCCGGTAACAGCACTCAGGTTTTGCTTATTTGCCGTGATGCTGGCATGGTCCGGCTTGGTGATCGTTACCGCATAGGTACCGCGCGAGAACACCGGCTCGATCACAAAGGTGCTAACTGCCGGACTCATCGCCGCACCGTTGGGTACGGTCCATTGGAAGGACGTAGCGTGACTGTTCTGTCGCTCTCCGTTGACTTTCCAATCAATCAGGGTGTAGCCATCCGCCGGAGAAGCCGTAAAGCTCAGCTCCTCACCGCCGCGAATTGTTGCAGACTCTCCGGTATGGCCGGGAAGTGTCACCGTACCGTGTGTTGCCGTCCACTCAACCTGATACTCAATCTGACGGAAGGTAACTGTAATCGCCGCGCCAGTATTGCCGGAAGCCGCCGTATAGTTGAAGGTATTTTCACCGGACTGCTTTTCCTCGCCGTTGACGAGCCACTGATCGACCTCGTATCCAGTCTCCGGCTGCGCGGTAAACGTTGCCTGTGCGTTCTCTGCTAGGGTAAATCCGCCCGTATAGTCCACATCTTTACCCGCAACCTTGCCAGATGTAATGCTGCCGTTGCTGCCCGCAGCAGCCGTCACCTTACTGCCGACCTGCATGAACTGAACGGTAACAGTTTTAACTTCCGTGATATTGGAAAGCGTAAGGGTGTTGGCCGTAATATTCAGGCCGTTGTCCTTCTGCACTTCACCGTTTACCTTCCATTCCTGAACGCGGTAGCCCGTAGCCGGTGCAGCGGTAAACGTAACGTCCGAACCAGCATAAACCGTATTATTGCTTGTGAAATTGTCTACGGCATAGCCAGCATGAGCATAACCGTCTGCCGCCTTGCGAGAAACCTTCGCCCTCAGGCTACCGTGTTCTCCATCGCCGGTTGTGTCAATCGAGAAGGTAACAGTATACTCGCTCAGTTTATGCCACACCGGCGTAATTTTAACATCTGCTGTCAGAGCATCGGTAATATACTTATAATTATCACCGCCAGCATTTTGGAAGGCAGAATCAGAGGTCTCAATCTTGTCACCTGTATTGAACTTGATCCCATCCACGACATAACCGACCTGAGGCTTGAGCAAAATCTCCAGTGCCGTCTGGTAATCAGCGTATGGATTGGGGGTTCCGCTCTGACCGTTCACCGTGCCCGTAACCGTCACGGCACCCTTAGCGGCATCGGCATTCTCAATCGTCACCACCGGCTTCTTCACAAAGGTCGCCACGATGTTAGTATCCTTGTTAACGCCATTGATCGTAAAGTCGCCTGTGGTTCCCTGCTCTTTCCCGTTGCAAGTCACGCTCAGAAGCTGGTAGCCGGTCTCAGGCTTAACCACAACACGCAGGCTCGTCGCTTGTAAAACTGTGCTGTCGGAACTAATTACTTCGTTTCCTCCAGCCCGATAAACCGAAATCGTTCCGGCTGTCGCTCCAGCCCCTTCGCTTGTGTCTCCCTGCAACTTGGTTTCGGTCGTGATCTGGAAGGAGTTCGCAGCGCTGCACTTAACTGTCCACGTGTAGCTCTTGGACAGGTCAGAGATCGTCCATGTCTTTTTGTCGTTGGACAGATTCCCGTCTGTCAATACCTTTCCGGTACTGTCTCTCCACTCCTCCACGATCAGCCCAGCCGGTAAAGTCAGGGTGACCGTCAGGTTATCATGCTTGCGTGCTTTTTCATATGTGTAGGTTCCATTTGTAGAGGAAAGTTTCTCCTCTCCAAACGACACAGCAGCATCTTCGTTGACCAACGGATTACCATCCGCATCCACCAACGAAATCGTCACAGGGCAAGAAGTTGCCTCATCCGTCAAAACGGTAACGGTCGTGTTTGCGCTGATGTTACTCAGGATATAGCTCGCACCGGTGTAGTTTTTCCCGTTTACCTGAACGATCTCCTCCGTCGTACCTCTGGTAATTTTCCAGCCTTTGATTGCTTTCCCGGACATGTTCGCCGTCAGCTGCACACTCTGCAACGGGCTAAGGTTTCCACCGTTTTGGAATGTTCCATCCGTGGTCGTGCCATTCCAATAGTTGGCCGTTATGCTTCCGTCGTTATTCTGAACACTAAAGCTCAGTGTGTAGTAAACCGGCTTAAACTCAGCCTCTACCCTGTAGGCCTTATCAAGTGACTCCGACACCGTGTAGGTCAGGCTTGTATTATATGTGCCGTCGACTTGATTCAGATAAACAGGCTGATCGTTGATTGTCCACTTTGCTAATTTGTACCCAGCCTTCGGGCTTGCCACCGCGATTAGCTTCGCATTTTTCGGTATATACATCGAAGTTCCATACACAGAAACCAGGTCATTGCTGTCTTTCAAGCTATACTTCAGCTCCACGCTGCCGTTACTGTTGTTGGTCGCGTTGGTCACTTTGACAACATTGTCTTTGATCTCATAGACCTGTGTATTGTCGCAGACTACGATGTAGTTTTTGTCAATGTCAGGTGTCGCAGTGTACGTCACCGTGATCCGGTACTCGCCAGCGGCCGTGGTGTTGATCCCAGCACAAGAGATGTCAACGTTGCCGGTTTGGTTTTGCTTTGTTTTTAAGCTAAAGAGGGCCTTATCTGTATCATTCGCAATCCCGACCGGCTCAAAACTCGTGTTTTTGGTATCTTTGTCCACCTTCGGCACGATCGTCACCGTTCTCTTATTCACCACGATACTCTTGGTCGCGGTGAGCGTTTCAGAGCCAATGGTATACGTTGCCGTAACAGTATAAGTCCCTGCCGCTGTGGGATCAAACGTACTACCAGCAATCGGAACCGCAGTCCCGTCCGCATTCTTCACAGAGTAAGTTACACCGTTGCTCAGGCTCGTCGCCACACTCGTTGGGTCGTCAGTTGTCGCCCCCTTCAGCAGCGTAGTCTTCAGCTCAATCGCAGCGTCCCCATAGGTCATGCTGTTCGGGCTGTCGATCATCAGCGTCTTTTGCTCGGGGACCACCACGTTGATCGTAATGGTCTGGCTCGAAACGGAACCCATGTACTTTTCGTTGCCCTCATACGCCGCCGTGATCGTATACACGCCCGCCGCCGTAGGGATCCATTCGGCTGTCGCCGTACCATTGTTTCCAATCGTCGCATCCACCGTCTTGCTGCCGTCACCGATCGAGTTGACGATCTTGAACACGACCTTGCCGGAGAGCTCAAGCCCAGGCTGACTCGGGTCGCTCGGCGTAGCGGTCAGAGTGACTTTGTCTCCTTCCTTGTAGGTCTCTTCAACTGTTTCAGTTTCCTTTTGTTCCGTTGCCAGCGTCAGCTCATCAATGGGTATGTGTTTGTCACCAACTGTCACAGTCGTCTTCATCTCAAGATCGGCTACATACTGCTTATCTCCAATTACCACAAACCAGAAGTCGTATGCCTCTTCTGTTGCTGTCTTCGGCACGCTGCACTTGTATGCTGTCAAGTCAGTAATACCGGTGCTGTATTTTTCATCTGCCGTGTACGTTATCTGGTTTTCATCTTCGTCTTTATATGTGTAGGTTATCGGATCAGTCGCTTTGCTGTAACCATTATCTTTTGTTAGACTTCCATACGGAATGAAGTTCACAGTTATAGTATCAGAATCACTGACAGTATTGTAAGTCAACGCGGAAGGTTCTGTTTGCTTAGTAAGTTGTGTTGCTGTCTCTCCCGAAATAGAGTAGTAGTTACCATCTTCATCGAGATACACTTCCACATCTCCCTTTGTATATTTCGTGTACGTTTTGTTCTCTATGGTAACCTTTACAGGTACGTCATCCATGACTCCTGTGTTTTTGGGTTCCTTCTTCACATACGAAGCGTTCACCGTCGCGCCCGACTGAACACTACTCCCCAACTGGGTCGCACTGTTCGCTTTACCGATCGTCAGGGTCACGGGGTCGGTGTAGATATAGAGGTTGGAGTCGTAATAGACCTGGCAGCGGTACTTTGTACCATCAACTGTGTCTTCCGTTACAGAAACACTGAGCGTTGGACTACCCTGTGAATAGTCCTCCCACTTCTTTGTCTCTGTATTGTAGCGGTCCCAATAATAGTTTAGATTCTGCGGCTGGCCGTTCTTTAGATATTCCGCCTCAACCGTCGTCTGGTCCGTGCCGCCAACATAAGTGGTGAGGTCTTTGGGTTGCTGCTTGATGACAAAGTTGCCGTTCGCATCTGTCAGCGTAATGGCCTTCACCTCTGTGGAGTAGATACTTTCTCCCCCTACTTGGCTCACATTCTGTACACAGTATGTATAGGTGTTATTGGGGTTGACGTTCGTATCCGTATAAGATTCCGCTGTACCAGGGACCGTAGCAATAAGGCGTATTCTATTATCGCTTGTTCTCTGATAAATCTTATATGCACCTGCGCCAGTTACCTTGTCCCACTTCAACGTCACGCTGTTAGACGTGACAGAGTCCACCCGCAGGTTTTTGGGCATACTGGGGAGCTGGGCCACGTTATCAAGCTGGTATTCCAGGACTAACACATCATTATTATTCAGCTTGGCCTTCCGATAACCGAACTGCCAGGCGAAGCCATATTTGCTCGCGTCCTTGGGCAGGTTGTCCACGGTGGCAGAGTAGGAGTTACTCTGCGAGCTGCTGACACCGCCGCCCGCAGTGGTGCCGAGTCCAGCCAACACACCTACAGTCACACCACCGGCACCCGCACCAGCTTTGGCTTCAAACTCATAGTTGTACGCAAAAGTGTGCTCAGTAGTATCTTTCGAGGTCGCCTCTAGAGAAACATTGCCACCCTCTGCCGTGGTCACCCTTTGCTGATCTCCAATCTTATTAAAGCTGCCGCTCCTCGAATTTATCTTGTCATAGGTCGCAGGTTCTCCCGGCGTACTGTTCAGGATGTTGCCCCGAATCGGCTCCAAACCCTCGGTCTGTTCCGCGATTGCATCGTAGTCATCCACCGTGATGAGGACCGTGGCCGGTTTCATCGGCACCATGACAGAACTCGGCTGCCAGCTGCCTTCGACTTTCGTTCCTACTGTTATACCAAATTCTTGCTTTACCTTAGCTCGCTCTTCAGGTGTAACAGCGCCTTCTTCTTTCCCAAGTTTTTGCGCTATATATGTATTCAAGTTATCATCTGTCACTGTATACCCCGGCACCCATGTCTCATACTGGTACTCCATGTAGGGCACGGCATAGACGACGGCGTAGTCGTCCCCGGCGCTGCCGCTGTATCTGACTTCTATGCTTTTTTCTTTTGTCGATTGAAATTCATACTCAAACTCGTGGGTAGACTGCGCCTCCGCTTGGATCGAGGCTACTTTTACACCAAAAACAGAAAAGTCTTGCTCAAAGGAAACATAGGTGCCAACCTTCAGGCTGGTACCTGCGATCGCGCTGCTGCTGGACGAGCTTCCTTTTCCGTAACCCGTCTGCCCCTGGTTAATATAATCCCGCGTATCCTGCAAATCCTGGAAATACGGCGCCGACTGCAAAATCGTCAGCACCTCCGGCTTCGTCCAGGTGACGGTCTGCCCCTTGTACCGCATGAGCGTACTGTCATTGTCGCAGTCCACCGCCGCCAGCGAGAGGTATAGGCTAGCCCGGGCCTTGCTGCTGTCGCGGTTGTAGGAGCTTTCGTAGTTCATCACCTGCTCCTGGCCGTACCAGTAGCCGGAAGACTCATTTGCATGGGTGTCACCGGGCTCTTTTTTATTGATATACCCAATGTCATACCAATACCGGTCCGAGTCATCATGCTTCATGCCAAAGGCATACACGATCTGCTCCTGCCCGTTCCGGTTGCCGTTAAAGTTCCCGGCCACCACGTTGACCACAAAGATCTCTTCCTTGTTGGCCTTGTTGCCGTTGTCCTTCTTATACTCGCGGTTGGTGGAGATGCGGGTGAGGGGACTCAGCGTAACTGACATGTCTGCACTGAGACCCACACTGTACAGCCAGCCGCCCAAGAAGAGCTGCTCCGAATGTCCTACGCCCTGCGTCGCCGCACAGGTCAGGGCCACCGGGGGGATCAGTTGGTTCTCATTGTCCACAACACGATCCAGCAAATCAATTCTGTTGTTCGTTGTGTCTACCGCATTCCAGTCACTGTGCTTAAACTGATTATCGCTGTTACCCTTTACAATCATGTAAGCAATGTCGCCTCGATTGCATTTAGCATTATTCATTTTCGCTGATACATACCCAGCAATAATCAGTTCATCCTGATAGTCTCCGTCAATATCTCCGGTTGCAACGTTTGCGTAACGAATCATCGGAGCAGCATTATTGAATATGCCACTTGAACCTGGTATTCCTAATGAAATATCATCCTGCATTGCTTTTACTAAAGTGTTCTTCTTAGTTGATTCATTAGTCTCAAGTCTATAGATTCCCACTTTACCCTTATCTATGTTAGTTGCTCCATAGCCTATATTCTCCGCAATGACCAGCTCGTCCTTGTCATCCGCGTTGAGGTCGCCGAAAGCCAGCGTGACAACCGCCGTCTTCAACTTTTTATATCTTCCGTCACTTGATGTCTCAGTTGGATTTATTGCAGTATAGGTGTTCACCAACTGTCCCAGTGTTCTTCCATCAAAAGAATATAGGTATACACCATTTTCTGCATAAACCGCGATCTCGTCGTAGCCGTCGCCGTCCATGTCGCCGGCGGCGATGTCGTACATGGCGTCGTATTCCCAGTTGTAGATGATGTTGGCTTTGTCATTTGCGCCGCCTCCGCTTTCGCTGGCGTCGCACACCTTCGTACTGCGAACGTATCTCTTGTTCCCGCCCTCTACTTGGTATATGTAGAGATACACCTGGCTGGCACTGTCGATCGTCATTTCGGCAACGTAGTTATCCTTACCAGTGTTCGGGGAGAAGGCTTCGGATTTGCTGTATTGGTAGGTAAGGTGCTTGTTGGCGGAGTTGATGGAGGAACCCAACTCGTTATGCTTGCCGCCCGTATTCGTTCCGCTTGTTGCAAACAGGGCGCCCTCCTTTTCGTTCCCAGTTCCATAATGTACTGGCTGCTGATTGGGCCGCCAATAGCCCATAGCACCGTAGAAGTTACCAGAGCTGGTCCAGTCACTAATATTCGTTTTATACTGCATCGTGAGGTTATCCAGAATGCTCCAGCCGTAGTGGATACTGCCGTTGAAGTTCACGTACAGCTCATTGATGACGTTGGTAGCAATGGTGTTGCCTACTTCCGCCTTGCCATACGGCTGATCTTTCGGTTTTTCACTATCTGCCACGTTCCGGCTCAGGCCCAACGCGCTGTATGTGTTGGCCGAGAGCTTGCTTTCGGTTTGGGTGGCTGTGTTGCTCTTTTCCCCTGTGGCCGACGCCCAGACGGGTAGGGTCTGGGGGGCTAGGGTGAGGAGCATGGTGAGTGCCAGCAGCCAGCTCAACGCTCGTTTCTTCATTCCGTTTCCTCCTCTTTTTTGTTCCGCTTTGTGTTGGGAATACAGTGATCCCATACTATCTGCCCCCCATTTTACAAAGAAATGGGAAGAGCCCCAGAAAGGTACCAAAATTGTTACCTTTCTGGGGCTCTGTCTTGTGATTTCTTCCGTTTTATGTGTCGTTCTCAGTTTGGCTCTCGTTTGACGAGGCACCGCTTTTTGTAAAACGCAATACCATAGCACAGGATCTCGTCATATTCATCCCTGAAATCTTCCGCGTACTGCCGCGCTTCGATCTGCTGTAAAGCCGCTTCACACGCCGCAGGCAACTCATCGGGTGACTTGGCCACCTTCGCCTCGAAGATCACGACACGGGAATTTTCTTCGTCGTAAACCACGATGTCGCTTCTCCCCTCGCCATGCTCCCGGTTGGATTCTACGGAATAGTGGAAGCTGGCCAAAATACCGGCTAAAAACGCGAGGAAGGGGCTGTCTCAAAATGATTTTTCAAAATCATATGAGGCAGCCCCTTTTCTTTTCGCAAGGATAAAGCAGCAGCGCATCCCCCGGCGAAAGCCAGTCGGGATGCGCTGTTGCTTTATGATGAGGTTGGGATTGAGGGTCAGTTTTCCTTGCTTTGCTCGATCTGCGGCGGCTCTGCCTTGCCTTGGTCGGCTTTCAGCCACTTGAACAGGCCCACCAGCATCCCCAGGATCACAAACAGGAACGGGATCGACAGGACGATGCACAGGGTCTTGATGGCGGAGAAGGGAGCGCCGGTGAAGAGAAACGCCATGGGGATCAGCACCAGCACCACGCACATGATGAGGCGGAAAGCCGTGTTGGGGTTGCCATTGCTGTCCAGGGACTTGGACCCCGCCACGGCGATGGCGAAGGACGCCGAGTCCAGGGACGTCGCCAAAAAGCCGATGGTCACGACGGCAAAGACAATGGGCAGGACCACCTTGCCCAGGGGGAGCGTTTCAAAGAGGGTCATCAGGCCCGCCTGCATGTCCTCTGCTTTAGACAGCTCGAACTGGCCCGTCAGCTCGGCGTGGAGGCCGAAGCTGCCGTTGATGCCGAACATGATCCAGGTGCCTACGCTGATGCCGCCCAGGCAGCTCAGGACGACGGCCTTGATGGTCCGGCCCTTGGAGATCTTGGCAATGAAGATGCCCATGAGGGCGGCGTAGTTAAAGGCCAGGGTGAAGAGGAAGATGGTGTTGGCCTCCGGGAAGCCGCTGTTGCCGATGGGGTCGGTGAAGAGGCTCATGTCGATGTAGTTCGAGAGCATCTTGCCGCAGCTGTAGGTGAAGTTCTTCAGGATGAACCCGGTGGGGCCAAAGATGAAGATGAAGGCCATGAGGCCGATGGCCAGATACATAGTCAGATCACTCAGCCGCTTCATGCCCTTTTTCACGCCCACAAAAGAAGTCAGGGTAAACACCGCGCCCACGATGAGCAAAACGATGAGGTTCACGGCAAAGCTGGCGTCCACACCGAAGACCTTGGAGATGGCCGCCGTGATGATCGGCACACCCACGCCCATGGACACAACGCCCACGCCGCCGATGATGCTCAGGATGGTCAGGGCGTCGATGATCTTACCCAGGGGCTTCTTATACTTGTAGTTCCCCATCATCTCGCCGCAGATGGCGCTGACCCGCAGGTGTGGGACTTTTTTCACATAGAAGCCGTAAGCCATGCACACGCCCAGCAGGACGAACACGACCTGCACGGCAAAGCCCCAGTGGAAAAACGCATAGGGCAGGGCATATTCTGCGGCCTCGCGGGAGTAAGGCTCCAGGCCGAAGGACGGCTCGGCCAGGTAGAAGGACCACTCCACGAAGGAGTAGTAGACGGCCGTAGCCGCCAGGGCTGCGCACATCATCATGGCGATGTAGCTGAACAGGGAGTATTCCGGTTTGCCGTCGCCCAGCTTGATCTTGCCGTACTTGCCAAAGGCCAGATACAGGCAGACGAACAGGCCGATGAAGACGAACCAGAGGATGGGAACGCCGAAGATCGCCGTGGCGTAATCGAAGATCACGTTGACCGCGTTGATCGTTGCGTCCGGCTTCACGATCACCAGGGCTACGAAGGCCACGATGAGGGCCACGCAGGTGATGGAGATCGGTTTATCGATCACTGATTTTTTCATAAATTCTCTTTCTCTCATCGCGTGGATGAAGTGTTTTTTATTGAAGCGCACGCTCGATGCGGTCAAACGCCTCTTTCAGGGTTTCTACGTTGCAGGTGCAGGCAATGCGGATGTAGCCCTCGCCGCAGGCACCGAAGGCGTTGCCGGGCAGGGTCAGGACGTGGGCCTTCCGCAGGATCATGTCGGCGGCGTCCACGCTGTTCAGGCCCGTGCCCTTGATATTCACGAACAGGTAGAAGGAGCCCTTGGGGGGATAGAGCACGCTGAGCTTGGGAATGGCGTTGATGCGCTCGGCGGCGTAGAACATTCTTTTCCGGTACTCCTCGATCATCGGGGGCTGGATCTCTTTCCGGTAGCGCAGGGCATAGATGCCGGCCCGCTGGGAAATGGAGGGGGCGGTGAAGACCACGTTCTCGTTGACCTGCTGAACGATCCGGATGATATAGTCGGGGGCGATGATATTACCTACGCGCCAGCCGGTCATGGTGAAGTTCTTGGAGAAGGAGTTCAGGATGATGGTCCGCTCCTTCATGCCGGGCAGGGAGGCGAAGGGCACGAAGGGGCTCTGATAGCTAAACGCCGTGTAGATGTCATCGGCCACCACGATGAGGTCATACTTCTCGGCGATGGCAGCGATCTTCTGCATGGTCTCCACAGACAGGCAGTTGCCGGTGGGGTTGCTGGGCGAGTTGATGAGCAAGGCCTTGGTCCGCTCGGTGATGAGGCTCTCCAGGCGGTCCACGTCGATCTGGAAGTCCTCCTCCTCATAGGTGGGCAGCTCCACGGGGATGCCGCGGGCCAGCTCGATCTGCTGGGGGTAGGGGGTGAAGTACGGGGCCTGGACGATCACCTCGTCGCCGTCGTCCAGAATGGACTCCATGACCAGGTACATGCCCTCGCAGGCGGAGGTGCAGACGAAGATCTCCTCGTCGGCCACGTCCATGTTGTACTCTTCCTTGTAGAACTTGCTGATCTCCTGGCGCAGCTCCGGGTCGCCGCGGAATTCCGTATACTTGGTGTGCCCGGCCTTTGCGTCGGCAAAAGCCTTGTCGATGATCCGCTCGTGGGTGATGAGGTCCGGGTCGCCCAGGCTGAGGTTGATGACATCGTCAAAGGACTTGGCCAGCACGTCGGACTGGCCCATGGCCGTGCTCTGGTCCTTCCAGTAGCGCTTGGCAATAAACTTATGCTTCATGGTCTCTCCTTCCCGGGCAGCTCAGCGAACGGCGCCGCTGTCCTTCATGGCTTGGATCTCTTCGGGAGAATACCCCATCGAGGTCAAAATTTCTTCCGTGTCCGCCCCGATGGTACCGGTGGGCTGGTACTCCTTCCGGTCGTAGTCGCTGAACCAGATGGGCGGGTTGGGCATCATGACGGTGGTGTGGTCGGCGTCGGGATATTCGACGGGGACCATGTAGCCGTTTTCGATGGCCTGGGGGTCGCTGCTGACCTCATGGGACTTCATCATCACCTCGCAGGCGACATTATTGGCGCTGAAGTAGTCCCGCCACTCCATGGCGGTCCTGGTCCGAAAGATCTCGTTGCAGCGCTTGATGACATCCACGATGACACCGGTCTCCTGCATGGTCTCGATGGTGGCGCAGCGGGGGTCGTCGATAATCTCCTCAATGCCGTAGAGCTTGGCCAGCTTCTCCTTGTCCTCAACATATTCGTTGCAGTACACGCCGATCCAGCGGCCGTCCTTGCAGCAGTAGGTCTGGTTGAAGGGGTCGGTGGGGCGCAGGGGGTCGGGGTTCAGGTCCTTCCGGTCAAACTGGGTCTGGACCACGCCGATGGCGTTGCACCAGATGCCGCTGGCGAAGAGAGAGGTATTGACCTTCGTGCCCAGGCCCGTCTCCTTCTTGGCGTACAGGGCCATTAAGATGCCCGCCAGGAAGGAGGAGCTGGTGGCCATATCGCCAAAGGCATACGTCGGCAGAAAGGGGAAGGAGCCCTGGGTCTGCCAGTCGGCAATGGGGCCGGAGCGCAGCCAGAAGGCACTGATGTCAAAGCCGGGGTTGGAGGCCACCGGGCCCTTGTCACCGTAGCCCAGGAAGTGGGCATAGATGAGGCCGGGGTTCCAGGTCTTCAGCGTCTCGTAGTCCAGGCCGTTGCGGAGCAGGGACTTTTCCCGGACGTTGGTGATGAACACGTCGGCGTCCTTCAGCAGGTCCATCAGAATTTTCTTGCCTTCAGGGGTCTTGAAGTTCAGGGAGAGGAACTTCTTGTTGCTGTTGTGGATGGTGAACAGGGGGTTCAGGTCATCCTCATAGGGGGTGAACTCATGGGTACCGGCCAGACGCATCACGTCGCCGTCCAGCGTCTCCACTTTGATGACCTCTGCGCCGTAGGCACACAGGACACGGGCTGTGGTGGGGGCGGCCACCACAGTGCCCATCTCTACGACTTTTACGCCCTCCAGGGGCAGCTTCTTCTGCGCCATTCTCTTGCTCCTCTCGTTTCGTCCGGTCCTACCGAAAGGCCGATAGATACTCTATTTATTAAATATTAAACTAAAAAATTACAGCTGCTTGCGGGCCTCGTCTGCGCCGCGGTCAAAGCACTGGGCGTTCTTGGGGTTGACCTTGCCCTTCTTGCCGAAGTAGTGCTCCACAGCGTGGCGCATGGCGGCCTCGTCGTACAGGTCGGAGGCGCAGGCCAGGGCGCCCAGCATGACGATGTTGGTGCCCTTGGGGTTGCCCAGCTCGTCGGCGATGGTGGTGGCGGGAACCTTGATGACTTGAATATCGTCGCGGTAGGTCCGCTCGTCGGGGACCAGAGAGCTGTTGACCAGCAGAACGCCGCCAGGCTTGAGGCGGCTCTCATAGGTGTCGATGGCTGTCTCATTCAGGGTGTAGACGATATCCGGCTCCAGACAGAAGGGGCTGGGGATCTCCTCGTCGCTGATCTTCACGTCGCAGTTGGCGGCACCGCCGCGCATCTCAAAGCCATAGGAAGGGTACCAGGAGACCTGCTTGTTGTCCTCCATACCCGCGTCGGCCAGGATCATACCGGCCACCAGGACGCCCTGGCCGCCGAAGCCGGAACAAATCACTTCGATCATTACTTGTTACCTCCCTTGTCGACAAACTCGCCCAGGGGCAGGGCCTTGCTCTGGGTGGTGCGAATGAACTCCATGGATTTCTCCGGAGACAGCTTCCAGTTGGTGGGGCAGGGGCTGAGGACCTCGATGAGGCAGAAGCCCTCGCCGTTCATCTGCTTGGTCAGGGCCTTCTCGATGGCCTTCTGGGTCTTCATGATGTTGGGCACGCTGTCCACAGAACAGCGGGCCAGGTAAGCGATGTCCGCCTGGCCCAGGAGCTTGGCGATGTCGACCATACTGCCGTTTCTCTCCGCCGTGCGGCCGAAGGGAGAGGTGGAGGTCTTCATGCCCATGAGGGAGGTGGGAGACATCTGGCCGCCGGTCATGCCGAAGACGCTGTTGTTGATGACCAGCGCTAAAATATTCTCATTGCGCATGGCGCAGGAGATGGTGGACTCGATGCCGATGCTGTACGCAGAGCCGTCGCCGGGACGGGCGATAAGCAGGGCATCTGGACGGGCCCGCTTCACGCCGGCGGCGGTGGCGATGACACGGCCGTGAGCGCCCATGATGGAGTTGTAGTCCATGGCGTACTGGCCGAACTGACCGCAGGCCACGTCGTCCACGGTGACGATGCGGTCACCCACGCCCAGCTTGTCCGCTGCGTCGGTGATGATCCGGCAGATGATGCCGTGGCCGCAGCCGGGGCACCAGGAGGCCTGCTGGTTCAGATCAATATGTTTAGATACTTTGTAGTTCATCGTCTGCCCCCTCCTTAATACTTGGCCAACATTTCTTTGGCCTTGGCCACGATCTTGTTCTCGTCGATCAGGTGCCAATACTCGCCATAAAATTCCACGGGATGCTTGTTGCCGTCGGCCAGGATGATGTCGTCCGTCATCTGGCCCAGGATATTCATCTCAATGTCCAGGAAGGCTTTCACCTGGGGGCCCAGGGCCTCGAAGGCCTTCTTGGGGTAGGGCCACAGGGTGATGGGGCGGATCAGGCCCAATTTCATGCCCTCTTTCCGGGCGCGGATGACAGCAGACTTGGCCACGCGGGAGCTGATGCCGTAGGCCACCAGGACGATCTCGGCGTCCTCGGTCTGGACGGACTCCCAGCGCTGCTCGTTGGCCTCGATCTCGTTGTATTTGTTGACCAGGTAGATGGGGTACTCGTCGTTGCCCAGGTCCCAGAAACGGTTCCAGATGACCCGCTGTTTCTCCCCGTCCTTCCGGGGGCGAATGGCCCAGTCGTAAGTATCAATGTCGTGCTCCTTCATCTCAGGCAGCTCGACGCTCTCGATCATCTCGCCGATGGCACCGTCCGTGGCAATGATGACGGGATGGCGGTATTTCTCGGCCAGGTCGAAGGACATATAGGCCAGGTCGGCAGTCTCCTGAACGCTGGCAGGGGCCAGGACGATGGTGCGGTAGTCGCCGTGGCCGCCGCCGCGGGTGATCTGCCAGTAGTCGCCCTGTCCGGCGAAAATATCGCCCAGACCGGCGCCGATCCGCATGATGTCCGCGATGACGGCGGGCACATCGCTGGCGCACAGATAGGAGATGCCCTCCTGCTTCAAAGAGAAGCCCGGACCGGAAGTGGTGGTCAGCGCACGGGCGCCGGCGGAAGCGGCACCCAGCAGCATGTTGATGCCGGCCAGCTCAGACTCGGTCTGCACGCAGTTTCCGCCCAGCTCGTCCATTCTCCAGGAGAGGTACTCCAGGATCGCAGACTGGGGCGTAATGGGATAGCCGCTGAAAAAGCGGCAGCCTGCCCGCAGGCAGGACTCAGCCAGGGCTTCGTTGCCCGTGATCAAAACTTTTGCCATTGTTCTCCCCCTCCTTATTGCTCTGCGATCTCGATGCAGTAGTCGGGACATAGCTTATAGCAGGACCCGCAGCCAATACATTCTTTGTCTTCGTTCAAATGGATCAGCCCAAAACCCTTGGCGCTGAGCTCCTTCGAGGGCGTCAGCACGCCCTTGGGACATACGCTGGCACAGAGGAAACATCCCTTGCAACGGCTCATATCCAGTATTACTTTAGCCATAGTTACCTCCTCATCACAAGCCCCGGCAGAAAACTGGGGAAGGCGCGGCGCGGTCCCGCACTCTGTCAAAGCCCATCTCACTATTTTATGCAAAAATTGCAAATAAAAATTCTAAAGCCCATATAGTATATTGCTACTTTCCGTGTTTGTCAATGTGGACTTTCGATATTTTTCCTCTTTTTTTCCTAGAATTTTGCCTCTCACCACTTCCGTCCAAAAAAATATTTATTCACCTAAAAGAATATTCAATTTTCTCCCCAACGTCATAACGTCATCGCAACGGTACGCAGCATGGGCATCGAGCCGATCCAGTGGGACGTGAAAGTATTGGCAGCAGTTAGGGTAAAGACAACACCCCCTTGGTCTCCTACCACAGCAGGTAGGAACCAAGGGGGTGTTGTCTCTCTCAGTTTGGTTCTCGTTTGACCAGGCACCGCTTCTTGTAAAACGCAATGCCGTAGCACAAGATCTCATCGTACTCGTCCCGGAAATCTTCTGCGTACTGTCGTGCTTCGATCTGGTGAAGTGCCGCATCACACGCCTTAGGCAGTTCATCCAGTGACTTGGCTACCTTCGCCTCGAAGATCACGACACGGGAATTTTCCTCATCGTAAACCACGATGTCGCTTCTCCCCTCCCCGTGCTCCCGGTTGGATTCTACGGAATAGTGGAAGCTGGCTAAGATACCAGCCAAGAAAGCATGGTAGAAGTCTTCCT
>OLNF01000154.1_pt1 | contig 53690 bp, 41 predicted proteins | sample 1673061 | NCBI WGS metagenome assembly OLNF01 (sample SAMEA3136751, study PRJEB25190) | human gut metagenome
GGGTGGGATTCGAACCCACGAGCCGCTTGCGCGACTACCTGATTTCGAGTCTTTTATGCAACTGTGACGGGGGTGCCCGTTTTGGGGTCGTTTCTGGAAGCCCCGTACCCGCCGAAAGCCGCTTGAAATCAGGCTTTTTCGCCCCCAAAGCCTTGCAGGACGGGCTTTTTGTAAGTGGGTTCAAATCGGCATTTTTCCCGATTTTGGAGAGAAATGCGGGAAGATAGGAGAGAAAAATCGGGAGACGGCCATACACCGCAGAATAGAGCTTCCAACCGACGAAAATCTATTTTTGAGGTGTTACATATGGATGTATTCCCCGTTAACTGGGACAGCGTTCCCGAGGTGATGAACAAGGAGCAATTCTTCCGAATCTGCCACATCAGCAAGTCCACGGCGCTGCACCTGCTCAAAAGCGGCAAGGTGCCCTGTGAGTGGTCGGGTAAGAAAACCCGGTGCTATAAAATCCGAAAAGAGGATGTGAAAGCATATTTGGATGAGCGGGCGATCTTCCCCGAACTCTACTCTGCGCCGAAGGGCTGGTACGGCACCCACTATGTGGCGAGGCTCTCCAAGGAGCTGCCCGAGGACACGCTGCGGCAGATGCACGGCTACTATGAAAAGCTGCTGCGCAAATACCCGGATGTGGTCACGGTAAAGGATGTGGTGACCCTGACCGGCTACACCCTGACCACCGTCCACAACTGGTGCAGCCGGGGTTCGTTGAAAGCCTTTCAGAAGGGATTGAAATTCTGCATCCCGAAAATTTTTCTCGTGGACTTCTTTTGCTCCCTGACCTTTCGCTCCATCACCCGCAAAAGCCTCTGGCATATCCAGACGCTGAACGAATTCAGCAGGAAGATGAAGAAATAATGTGCGATTCAGAAATTCGCACACTCGCACCTGCCTTTCGGTTTTGGTAGACTGTAACCGAAAGGCGGGTGCATTTTGCATTGCAGACCTGCCGGGGAAATTTTGAATGGGAGGATCACATATGAAATCGCTATTTGAGCAGCTGGGCGGCACTTACACAAGGCAGGGCGACTACTGCCTGCCGGATGTTTGCTTACCGCCCGAAGAAGAACGCCCTATCGGCATTTACGGCCAGCGGCGGCGAGCCTATCTGAAGGAACATCACCGGGTGCTGTATTATAACCTGCTGACCGCAGGGGTGCTGGACGGGCACCTCGCAGACATTGAGGGGCAGGCGCAGGAACTCTTTCTTCGGCTGGTAGAACAATACGCAGATGCCGAGGGTGTGACGGAGAGGTTGAAGGCCAGCGAACCGCAGTCGTGGGTGCGGAAGATGAACGGCATCCGACATCGGGCAAACGAGGTCGTGATGCAGGAAATTGTATATGGGTAACGAGCAAGCGGAGGTCGATGGCCTCCGCTTGTTTTGTATGCAGAAAAGAACAATGCTGTTTTGAAACGGCATTGTTCCGAACTTTGTTGACATTGTTCTTTTGTTCGGGTATAATGTACTTGTGATTTTATGCGTGGAGGTATCCCCTATGGCTGAAATGATCTCGGTAAGAGAGGCGGCAGTGCGCTGGAATATAACGGAGCGGAGAGTTGCGACACTCTGCAAGAATGGGAGAATCGCCGGTGCGAAAAAGCAGGGCAATCGTTGGCTGATCCCGGCTGATACGCAGAAGCCGGCGGATCAGCGGCTTAAGACGGGCGCTTTCCGCAAGACGGAGCGCGCGCCGAAGCTGCCCCTGCCCATCGGCGTGTCCAACTACTGCCTTACCTCATCGGAATACTACTACATCGATAAGACGATGATGATCAAGGACTTTATCGATGAGCGTCCGATGGTGACGCTGTTCACCCGCCCCCGGCGTTTCGGCAAGACGCTGAATATGGATATGCTGCGCACTTACTTTGAAAAGAGCGACAAGGATACCTCCGTCTACTTCCTGGATAAGAAGATCTGGGCCTGCGGCCAGAAGTACCGGGATTATCAGGGCAAGTACCCTGTGATCTTCCTGACCTTCAAGGATGTGAAGTTCGACACTTGGGAGGAGACCTTTGCGGCCATTCGGGATATTTTCGCAAAGGAGACCCGGCGGCACAAAGAACTTCTGGCCAGCGATAAGTGCGACGAGTACAGCAAAAAGACCTATGAAAAGCTGGCAGATGGCAAGGTCAGCGAGGTAGAGCTGGCTTCTGCACTGCTGGATCTGTCCGCTATGCTGCACAAGCACTATGCCGTTGCGCCCATTATCATCATCGACGAGTACGACACCCCCATCCAGCAGGGCTATCAGAAGGACTATTACGACAAGGTCATCCGGTTTATGCGAAACCTGTTTTCCGGCGGGTTCAAGGATAATCAGCACCTGTCCTTCGGCTTCCTCACCGGCATTCTGCGGGTGGCCAAGGAGAGTATCTTCAGCGGGATGAACAACCTGTCCATCAACTCCGTGCTGGACAACAAATACAGTGCCTACTTCGGCTTCACCGCCGACGAGGTGATGGAGATGGCGGAATACTACAGCGCTGCCGATAAGTATGACGAGATTTGCCAGTGGTACGACGGCTACCGCTTCGGCAAGACGGAGATTTTCAACCCGTGGTCGGTGGTCAACTACTTCAGCAACGAGTGCGAGCCGAGGCCCTTCTGGGTCTCCACCGGCAGCAACGATATTATCGGGGAAGTGCTTGCCCAGGCGGACGAGGAGATTTACAACCGTCTGACCTCCCTGGTCAACGGCGAAACCTTCACCACCTTCATTGACACCGGCGTGATCTATCCGCAGATCAAGAGCAATCCCTCCACCATTTACAGCTTTCTGCTGGTGACCGGCTATCTGAAGGCACTGAAAACCACGCCCTCCTTCAGCGGCGATTTTATGTGCGAGGTCTCCCTGCCAAACCGGGAGATTTCTCTGGTGTATAACAAGGAGATCTTGCAGCGGCTGGAGAATCTGATCCCGCCGTCCACGGCGATTTCCGTTCAGGAGGCCATCTTCTCCGGCGATAACGCACGGCTGAAAGCGCAGATCCAGACGCTGCTGACCCAGTCGGTCAGCTCCTTCGATACTGCCGGGGAGAATTTCTACCACGGCTTTATGCTGGGACTGTGCGCCCTGCTGGGCGGCGCTTTCGTGACCTCCAACCGGGAATCCGGCGACGGGCGCTATGACATTCAGCTGAAGCCCACGAAGAAGGGACTTCCGGGCATCCTGATCGAGCTGAAAGCGGAGAAGAATTGCAGCGATGAGCAGCTGAAAAAGCTGTCCGAGACGGCCTTACAGCAGATCAACGATAAGAAATATGAAACCGAGCTGACAACAGCTGGGGTCAGGACAATTTATAAATACGGCGTGGCCTTCAGCGGTAAAAAGGTCGAAGTGGCGGTCGGATGAGGAGTGAGAATTCCAAAGTATCAAATTGATACTTTGCGAAATCCCAAAGTGCCAGCACGGTGGTTCCAAAGTGCCAAATTGGCACTTTGGAGATGTGCTTATATCAAATGCTAAATGAATTAACAAAAATCGAGGGAGACTGCTTATGAAATCAAATTTTGATTTTCTGAATCGATACTGGCCTGCATTGGCACAGATCGGCGCAACCGCAGAAACCTATGTCTATTCTGATCCCAATGCCTGTATCTATAAACTCGGAATGTTTGCCGAGCGCTTAGTGCAGGAGATCCTTGTCTTTGAGCACATTGCGGAGCCGACTGTTGACAACACCCACGCAAATCGAATTCGCATTTTGAAGCGAGCCGGTTTATTGCCGCACGAAATTGACAACACGCTATATGTTCTTCGCAAGACAAGAAATTCGGCAGTACATATAGGTACGGACTCCGTGGACGAAGCAAAGACATTGCTATCCTTGACATACAATCTTGCTGTTTGGTTTATGGAAACCTATGGAGACTGGGGATATATTGCGCCTGAGTTCGTTATGCCGAGCGAGACCACGCACGAAGATTTGGAATCCGTTATTGCCGAGCAGGAAAGGAAAATCGAGGAATTGACGAAGCAACTGGCCGTGGTCAAGACCGCCGCTTCGGGCAAAACGCAGAAGGAGCGCGCAAGGCGGTCAGAATCTATCTCCGCTATGATGAATTGGAATGAGGCGCAGACCAGATGCTTGATTGACGAGCAGCTTCGTCTTTCTGGTTGGGAAGCTGATACGCAGAACCTGCGCTACAGCAAAGGAACGCGTCCTGTAAAGGGGAGAAATATTGCCATCAGCGAATGGCCTACCAATTCGGCCTTTTACAAAAACGGGTATGCGGATTATGCATTCTTCGTTGGCGAGAAGCTCGTAGCATTGATGGATGCAAAAAAGATGTCGGAAGATGTGGCATCTACCATCGATGTGCAGGTAAAGGACTATGCTGCACATATTAAGCCGGAGGATATTCCACATACGGTTGGAAACTGGAATGGTTATCAGGTTCCCTTCCTCTTTGCTTCAAATGGCAGGGCGTATTTAGAGCAGCTGCGGACGAAGTCTGGTATTTGGTTTTTGGATGTCCGGGAACAGGAAAATCAACCGTATCCTATTCGGAACTGGTTTAGCCCAAGTGACCTGATGGAAAAACTTGGTCAGAATACAGCGGCGGCCAATCAGGCGCTGGCTGCAGCAGATAATTCGTTTATGACAGATCCTAATGGGTTGAATCTGCGCGACTACCAGATCAAGGCCATTGATAAGGCAACAGAGGCAATCGTTGACGGCAAGAGAACTGCCTTGCTTGCAATGGCCACCGGAACGGGTAAAACCCGTACTGTTCTGGGGCTTATCTACAAGATGCTGGAATCCAAGCGTTTCCGTCGTATTCTTTTCCTTGTGGATCGAGTGTCCCTCGGTGAGCAGGCAATGGACACCTTCAAAGATGTCAAGCTGAAGGAACTGCTGACGCTGGACAAAATATATGAGATCAAAGCGATCGATGACAACATCATCAATCTGGAAACCAAGGTCAGCATTTCAACGGTGCAGGGGCTTTTGAAACGCACGATTCTGGCAGAAGAACCGGATTTGATGCCCGGTGCATTTGATTTGATTATTGTGGACGAAGCCCACCGAGGATATATTCTTGACCGTGAAATGACGGAAGAAGAAATCCTCTACGATAATCAGGATGATTATATGAGCAAGTACAAGCAGGTTATCGAGTATTTCGATGCGGTGAAAGTTGCCTTGACTGCTACGCCCGCCCTGCACACGACCGAGATTTTCGGGGAGCCGGTCTATACCTACAGTTACCGTGAGGCGGTTATCGATGGCTGGCTGGTGGATCACGACCCTCCGTATCTGATTAATACGGATTTCATTGAAAATGACGCACAGTTCAAGAAGGGTGAAACCTTGGCGCAATATGACCCCAACACCAATGAACTTTTGAACGGTGCAGTTTTGGACGATGAAATGGATTTCGATGTGTCGGAGTTCAACCGCAAAATTGTTCTGCCGGATCATACCCACAAGGTGCTGGAAGAAGTTTCGACCTACCTGAATCCGGAAAGTGGAGAAAAGACGCTGATTTTTGCGGTGAATGATGCACACGCTGACCGTATTGTGGATACGCTCCGAGAGATTTACAAGCCCTATGGCATTTCCAATGATGCCATTATGAAAATCACGGGCAAAACTGCCGGCGGCAACAAAAAGAAGATTTTGCAGGTGATCAAGCAGTTCAAGAACAACCAGTACCCCAACATTGCCGTAACAGTCGACCTGCTGACTACCGGAATCGATGTGCCGGCCATTTGTAATTTGGTGTTTATGCGCAAGATCAACAGCCGGATCCTCTTTGAGCAGATGCTGGGACGCGCTACTCGCCTTTGCCCGGAAATCGGAAAGACGCACTTCAATATCTTCGATGCAGTTCGCGTGTACGAGGACTTGGACGACACTTCCAATATGAAGTCAGTCTCCGTCAGCAAATCAATGGTTGAATTGTTGGAGGATTTGTTCCGTCCGGGTGAGGTCAGCAAGCAGCCTGTCAAAGATCGCATTTTGGCAAGATTGCAGCGCAAGAGCAACAATCTGACCGATGAGCAAAAGTATGATGTATCCGAGCGTTTAGGCGGAAAAACAATTCGGGAATATGCGAAGGAATTGAAAAGCTGTACAGAGGAAGCTTTTGTGCGACGCTGCCGGGAGGATAAGGATTTCCTGCTTTGGTTTGACAACCTGAAGGGCAAGAAGCGCGGACATTACTATTCCGAAAAGGAAGATACTCTTTTGGAAACGACCCGCGGCTATGGTGACACGGAAAAACCGCAGGATTATCTGGACTCTTTTGTGGCCTATGTCAATGAGAACAAAGACCGTATCGAAGCGATCCGCATAGCCTGCACCCGCCCCAGCGATATGACCCGGGCGCAGCTTCGGGAGTTAAAGCTGGAACTGGATAAGGAGAATTTCACCGAGAGCAGCTTGAATGAAGCGGCCAGTGCGGTGAGCAATGAACGGATCGTGGCAGACATTATCGCCTTTGTTCGTCGGGCTGTACTTAAAACGCCGCTGGTGAACCACGATGACCGCGTGAAAATGGCCTTTTCTAAACTGATTTCGGCGCATCACTTTAACAAAATGCAGCTGGATCTGCTGGGAAAGATCAAGGTATATATGCTTCACGAGAGCATTCTCAATACCGAGACCTTTGAGGCACCGGCGTTCAAGATGGATGGCGGTTTCGCACGCTTTAACAAGAAGTTTGGCGGGCAGCTTGCGGAGATCATCCGCGAGATCAACACTTATATTTACGAAGGAGCAGCTTAAATGAGCACGCAAGATATTGTACAGAAACTTTGGAACCTCTGCAATGTGCTGCGGGATGACGGTATTACTTATCACCAGTATGTGACAGAGCTGACCTACATTCTGTTTTTGAAAATGGCCGATGAGACCGGTGCAGATAAGGATATTCCCGAAGCATATCGTTGGGGCTCTTTGACCAGCCGTTCCGGCATTGACCTGAAAAAGCACTACTATACGCTGCTCAGCAAGCTGGGCGAAGAATCCGTTGGCCGCGTGGCGCAGATTTACGCCAACGCATCCTCCAGCATCGAGGAGCCGAAAAACCTCGAAAAAATCATCACGGAGATTGACAAACTGGACTGGTATGAGGCCAAAGAGGAAGGCCTGGGCGATCTGTATGAAGGACTCTTAGAGAAGAACGCCAACGAGAAGAAGTCTGGTGCCGGCCAGTACTTCACCCCTCGTGTGCTGATCGATGTGATGACGGAGCTCATCAAACCCCAGCTGGGCGACAAGTGCTTTGACCCGGCCTGCGGTACTTTTGGCTTTATGATTGCAGCCAACCGCTATGTCAATGCGCATAACGATATGTATGCACTCTCTGACCGTCAGGCAGATTTCCAGCAGAACAAAGCGTTCAACGGTGTGGAACTGGTGCACGAAACCCATCGCTTGGCATTGATGAACGCCTATCTGCACAATATGAATGCCAATATCACATTGGGGGATTCTCTCGCACAAAGCGCCAAGGGATTGAAAGATTTTGATGTTATTCTGACCAATCCGCCCTTTGGCACGAAAAAGGGTGGTGAGCGCGCCACCAGAGATGATATTTCTTTCCAGACCTCCAACAAGCAGCTGAACTTTTTGCAGGTGATCTATCGCAGCCTGAAGGCGGACGGCAAGGCCCGTTGCGCCGTGGTACTGCCGGATAATGTGTTGTTTGCTGCCGGAGACGGTGCCAGCGTGCGCCGGGAACTGATGAATTTCTGCAATCTGCATACCATTCTGCGTCTGCCTACCGGCATTTTCTATGCACAGGGCGTCAAGACCAATGTGCTGTTCTTTACCCGCGGGACAACCGAGCAGGATAACACCACCAAGGTTGCATTCTACGATATGCGCACCAATATGGACAGCTTTGGTAAGACCCGGCAGCTGCGCAAGAGTGATTTCGACGAGTTTGTGGCAGGGTATGAAGACCCATCCAAGCGCACGGGCGAGCGCTGGAGCAGATTCACTCGTGAGGAGATCGCCAAGAATCCGGACGATAGTCTTGACCTTGGCTTGATTCGTGACGACTCCATCGTGGATTATGACGATCTCCCTGACCCTGTAGAAAGCGGCGAGGAAGCGATTGCAAATTTAGAGGAAGCGGTCGATCTGCTGAAAAGTGTTGTGAAAGAATTGCGAGCGCTGGAGGTATAGGGCTGATGGTAGAAAAAACACTTGGCGATGTTGCTACATATATAAACGGCAGAGCGTTCAAGCCACAAGAGTGGGAGACATCTGGAAGGCCAATTATCAGAATTCAAAATTTAACTAATTCAACGCAGGAGTGCAATAGAACAACAAAGCAATTTGAGGAGAAATATCGAATATCCGATGGAGATTTATTATTTGCTTGGTCTGCATCGCTCGGAGCGCATATTTGGCATGGTGAAGATGGATGGTTGAATCAACATATTTTTAAGGTGATTCCAAACGAAAGCATAGATAAAATATATTTATACTATTATCTTTTATATGTTGTGGATCAGCTTTATGCAAAAACTCACGGTTCTGGGATGGTGCATATAACGCTTAAGCCATTTAAGTCCACGAGGATTATGCTGCCGGAGTTGAATGAACAGCGGCGTGTTGTAGGAAAAATCGAAAGCCTGTTTGCCAAGCTGGATGAGGCCAAGGAAAAGGCACAGGCCGTGGTGGATAGCTTTGAAACCCGTAAAGCCGCTATTCTCCATAAGGCCTTCACCGGGGAACTGACTGCGAAATGGCGGGAAGAGCACGGTGTCTCAATAGATAATTGGAAAACTACTCGATTTGACAGCGTTGCAGCTATTAGAAGCAACTTAGTTGACCCTGCAGAGTATCAGAGTTTTCCGCATATCGCTCCAGATAATATTGAGAAAAAAACTGGTGTGCTGCTTGAATATCATACGATTGCCGAAGATGGTGTGACTAGCGGTAAACACCGCTTTTACTCAGGACAAATACTCTATTCAAAAATTCGACCTTATTTGTCAAAAGCGGTTGTTGTTGATTTCGATGGGTTATGCAGTGCAGATATGTATCCTATTGAAGCATACCAAAACGCAAGGTGCCTTTGGTATTATATGCTATCAGATGAGTTTTTACTTCAGGCATCGACTGCTGGTTCTCGTTCTGTTTTGCCAAAGATTAACCAAAAAGAGTTATCTGCGTTAACTGTGCATCTTCCGACGAATGATAGAGAGCAAGAAGAAATCGCTCGAATCCTTGATGAACTTTTTGATAAAGAGCAGCAGACCAAAGAAGCCGCCGAAATAGTCCTTGACCAGATCGAACTGATGAAAAAATCCATTCTCGCCCGTGCCTTTCGCGGTGAACTGGGCACGAATGACCCAAGCGAGGAGAGCGCGGTGGAATTGCTGAAGCGAACCATTTTATAAAAGAAAGAGGTGGTATTGTGCGTAGATTTATCTATCTTGATACAGACACCCTCAACTCCTATTTGGCGCAAATATTTGACGGTCTAATTCAGTCACAGGAAATGGAAAAAAGCGCGGGCAAAAAGAAGGAAAAGCAAAACCATTTTGGCAGTAATCTCGGAAGTCAAATTGCATTCAAGCTTTTTGGAAAAGGCATAGATGCAAATGCGCAAGCCACTTATGAACATTTAAAGACTGTCGCAAATGATGAAATGGTCAGAGATGTTCAAACTAAAATAATGCACGATAATGCTTTTGATGAGTTTGCATCTTACTTAAGCGAGAATGGCCTTCTAGGCGGAGCGAACATAGGAAATTTTATTTCAGTTGAAGATGAATTCTATATTTTCGACATTGCATTTTTTCAAAAGATGTTTGCCGAAGGTGGATTTGTATCTGAGCTGAAAGAAATTCAAAAGGTTTCTATTCAAAAGGAAGCGGAGCAACAAGTACAGGGGCTTAACCGCGGACAGCAGAGAAACAAAACTCTGCAAAAACAAGTTCGGGATATTGTTGAGGCTGCTACTTCTAAAAACGAGGAAGAGTATAAGTCGGCAGAGGCGTTGATTAATATGCTTGCCTCCATAATCCCTTATCCGCAGATTCTATGCATATCAAATTATCTTGTTGTTCTTAATGAGAAATATTTGCGCGATAATATTTCGACAGCTGCGTTCAAATACGGAGGAAAAGTTAAAGTGGTTGGCTACATAACTAACAAGGTTATGGCACAAAGCAATACGCATACTTCAGCTTTTGCGGAGATAGGCGCTTCCATTAATGCACTTATGAAAATTTTCTTTGAGAATGCAGATGAAATGTTTGTTGTTCATCCGGTTGCGATTTACTACGATAACTAATTGCAACTTACAGATATGCAGCGATAATCGTGCATACTTGTTGAAAGCAAGAACAGAAATGAGGGATGATGGTGCTGGATCAGACAAATGCAAATATTGAAAGACATATCAAAACCCACACAGAGCGTTCCGATGATGACCGTGCGGCAGTATCTGTTTTGGAGACATTTCTTCGTTCAAATGGGAGAATCAACACTTCTTTTGCATCAGATGATAAGTGGCCCAATCACGATGGCACTTTCGAGTTTGTTCCCGCCCCTGACATTTCTAGGCGGCCCAAGCAGACTTTCTATGTCCAAATAAAGGGAACACGCAATTATACTGAGCGCGAGGGTGTTATTAAGTACACGCTAAAAGATCTCGCTTTTCCTGCTTTTATATGTGACAGAGTATCTCTTGATCCGGGAATTTTGTTTGTGATTCTCAATCCCGCTGAACGTGGGAATGAGAGAGTATTTTGGAAGTATATGTCGCCCAACTTCCTCAACAGTATTGATTTTGCAAAAGGCAGTATGACAGTCAGTTTTTCACCGGAAGAGGAAATCTTGAACGACGACGAAAGTGTTTTAGCTTTTTGCGAGAGGTTAGAAGAAATCGCCGAACGGCATTCCTTTGTAAACCAATTGGAGCGGCATAGTTATTCTTTTGAAGAAGCTAAGCGAATTGTCGAGGCCTGTGATGAGGAAATCACGGAAAGCATTGACAATTTAAGCATTCTAAATAAGAACCGCGACAACATTTCACGGAGAATTCTGACGAGATTGAATGATCTGTGCATTTCAGCATTACTGTTGAATGCAATGAAAGATGGCTGTCAAAATCCCAGCGCCGGCTTTGCGTGGGAATACTCACTCTTAAGGGCAAATACAAAGTATTTAGGAAATTTTTACCGAGGATTGCAATATATTGGGCGTCGAATTCCCGAGGAGGGTCAAGCAGAACGACTAATGCTGAAGTACTATAGCTTTATGTGGCAGATACGCCAATCGCTCTACGAAAACTACGGCATCACCGCGCTTCAGAACTTGGAGAAATTTCAGGAATATACCGGAACCGATGAACAGGATAAACAATACTATGAGTTGGTGGCGAACGCTTTCTCAAACCCAAAAACTGAGCAGAAACATAACAGTAATACGAGGTTTTATATTCAAAAAAGGACGCCGTTTTATGTTGGTAAAGAGCGTTATTTTGAGGTAACACTGCAGCAAGCGGACATCTATGCGTCAAAGTATAACCGAATTACAGCATATACCAAACTTGACATTTCTACAGGCTATTCTGTACAAATCGACTATGTCCCATCATTCATTAATCTCTGGGGTGTCGATACAGAAATTAAAATTATCACAGCTTGGCGTGTTTCGGTAGATCCCAAATGCTTGAACAAGCTTGGAAAGATACTTAATATGCGCCTTCAGCTTTCTTCAAAATATGGAGAATATGATGCACTGATGAGATTCCTAACAGAAACAGGTATGGATTTTCTGGAAATGATTGATCTTCGTGAGATACCTTTCTCGAATCTTTTGGAGTCAGTTTACAAAAAAGCAAACACCTCTTATTTCAAAGATGTTTTACAGCAGCTGAGGGACAACTATTCTACAGGTTCGACACGCTTCGGACGATATACAGTTCGATATCTGTTACTGAATCTGCGCGAAGATCTTTTGGAACGCGTTATGCCGTCTCAGTTTAATCCGCAATGGAAATGCAGGGATTTATACCTATCTAAAAAATGCTTTCCGTTTGAGCGTAACCCACTTGCTTCTGATTTAGCAGACAGTAAAACAAGTCAACTAAGTCAAGCCAAGTACTTAGCCAGAGTAGTTGAAAAAGAAAAGACTGAGATCGCTGTTCCATACTGGTCTATTGTAAAGTCTATGCAAGATACCGGCGAAATTTACTGCAATCTTGGTGGAGACTTAACAGAACAGGCAATCCAGAAATATAATGATTGCTTAGACGATTGGGAAAGACAGAAAGGGTATGAAATCATTTCGGATGGAAATGTTGCTTGTATTGCAGCATATGAAGCTTCGACGCTCTTTATTTTAAATAAACTACTGGAACTATCGCAGCTCCCAAATAAAGGCCAAAAAGAAGTTAATGAAAGATACTTGAGAGATTGCAATATTGCTTTTTCTGATCCTAAAAAAGAAGAAACTCTTAAATATGCTTTTGTAAACTCCCGCGTACTTCTTATTTACGGAGCTGCCGGTACCGGAAAAACGACCCTAATCGATATGATCTCGACAATGCTGTCTGGGCGTCGGAAATTGTTTCTTACCAAAACACATACGGCCTTGCAGAATCTGCAGAGGCGAATTAATAATCCGGGGGCTGATGCCAGTTTTGTAAGCATCAATAGTTTTACGAAGAGAGTAAACCTTCCTGATTATGATGTTATCTTTGTAGACGAATTCGTGGATGAGTTGGGCGAGCGGATGCGGGTGGAATACCTGACCAACGCATTTCCGAAATTTCTGGAGAGTCACGGTTTGCGCCGGATGCGCTTTCACGATCTGCGTCACAGCTGTGCCAGCTTGCTGCTGGCCAACGGCGTCCCCCTCAAACACATTCAGGAGTGGTTGGGGCACAGCGACTTTACCACCACGGCGAACATCTACGCCCACTTGGATTACAAGTCCAAGATCACTTCGGCGCAGGCGATGGAGACAGGGCTTGCTCTGCCGGAGGGCGGCGACTTCAGCAGCCGCTGGAGTTCGATCAGTGCCGGGGAGAACAGCTGATTTTCTCCCCTGAAAACCGAAAATCGTGCGGGCTTTGCCCTTTAGGCAAAAATTAAAAAGCCTGTAAACGGGCTTGTTTACAGGCTTTTTGTGGCGGAGAGTTAGGGATTCGAACCCTAGAGACCTTTCGGTCTACAGCATTTCGAGTGCTGCACCTTCGACCACTCGGACAACTCTCCGTGTCTATTTTCGTCCGGTTTTCTTTCCAGAAATTTGCTCAAAAATTCGTTGGAGAGAAAACAGGAGAGACGGCAAAAAATATTCGATTTTGAGATTTTCTGTGTTGAGGAATATCAAGGAGAATCAGGGGGACGAAATTCCCAGCTTCTGCCGAAATTTCGAGGGGTAATTCTCAAACAGGTTTCCTCTCGTATCTCTACAAAAATCCTTATAAAATGCAGGAGAAACGCCGAGTTTTCAAGGCTTTTTTTATTTTTCTTTATAGAGCCTTATTTCGCTGCGTATTGTGCCTTCGTTCGGATTGATAACATTTTTGCAACACGGCTTTTTCTGATAACATCGGAGCGTTATCCAAAAGAACAAACGGACATAACTTGCAACTGTCATTCAAATCCGAAGAAAATCGATCGTACTGTCTATGACCAAAATATATGTAAGCCACGGCAGTCACCGTGGCGTGAAAACGGCTATCTCTCATGATCCTCTCTTGCCGACAGCTTTTTAGCAGCAAGGCGTTCTGCCTCACGGGGGAACATGGCGTTGTGATAGGCTTCCAATACAGTTCTTTTTCGATCCAGACGCACATCCACATACCGTGCCGTAACATCGGCCATATTTGTAGATATACCAAGTGAAAGCCCGATTCCCTTCAATGTGTGCCCTAAAATTTCTCCAACGGTGTAAAAGTCGCCCGTCAGTTCGTGCATATTGGTCGCCGCAGAATGGCGAAGATCGTGGAAACGAATATGGGGCATATTTTGGTGCCGCAGAAATTGTGCGAAGTTGTTTGTTACTCTGTCGGCACGAGCAGGTGCTCCGTCCGCCTTTGCGATTACAAGGTCGTTATCATTATACGGCTGTCCGGACAATTCCGCAAGCTCCTTTTGCTTTTGCTGCAACTGCCGTTGCTTGATAAAAAACGGCAGCGTGATTTCAGTGATTGGCAGCACACGATCCTGCGATTTTGTGGGTGCCATTTCCGTAATCGTGGTCGTACCGGGCGGAACTTTGAACGGCAGCTGCTCAACGACAGAAAAGCACTTATTTTTCAAATCAACATTACGCCATCGCAGACCGAGAACTTCATTGCGCCGTAATCCGTAAAGACCGCTCAAAACGAAGATCATCTCCCATTCGTTCCCTGCCCCCAACGCCATGAGATGCTGCATTTGCTCAATGGTATAGGGATCGGGTGTTTTTGCGTCTTTTCCGAATTTGGTCAGAATATCGCGTGCAGGATTTGTTTCGATATATCGGTACTTCCGGGCGGCCTCCAATGCCACGCTCAATATACGCTGCGCATAGCGGCAACTGCTGGTCGATAACCCTTTTTCGGAAAGCTGCTTCAACATATTGTCGATCATTGCGGGAGTCAGTTTCTTTAGAGGTACATTCCCGATATACGGGACAATGTGATTTTTTATATGGGACTTATATCCCGAAAATGTGCTTGGCCGCAGATTCGCTTTTCCGTGGATCTCGACCCATTCCTCCAAATATTCCTGCACAGTTTGTTTTGCTTCTACGGCCTTGATCGGTTCAAATCCCGGATTGGACAATTTGACCCGCATTTCCGCCTCGTGATCTAACGCTTCCTTCTTGGTCAAAAAACCTCGTTTCCCATAAGTCTTATATCCACTGCCGTTTTTATAACGAATGAACACATCGTACACGGTTCCGGCACGAGATGTGCTTCCGCCATCAGCCGTGCGTTTGTTTTTGACTTGGCGTGCGGTAATAGACATTTAACCACCTCCTATCTTTGATTCGGGACGGATGCAGCAACGGTCATACCAATCCCATATTGCCTTGTCTGCAAGTAAACAGCGATTCCCGTTTTGGATATACTCGATTTCGCCCTTATTTATCAATTCACGGAGTCTATTGATACCGATACCGCTGTACTTGCTCATTTGCTCCACTGTTTTCAGCATCGGTATGATTTCGGGTATAGGCGAAGATGCTTTTCCTCGTGCCACTTAAACACCCCCAACTATTTTCTAATAACTTCATAATCCAGCCCTTTTCTGCTGTTGCAGTAGGTACAAGTGTCCTTCGCCACCTGCAATGGGTCAATTCTGCGCAAATAATAAGCACCCGTGCCGTAGAAATTATCGGCGCAGGTGCTGCAAAGGCAGAGGATCAGTTTTTTCGGGACGCTTTCGATCAGACCGATGCTGACCGCCAGCGCATGATTGATGCCGCAAACGTGCTTTTCGGACAGATGCCCAATGAAGTTGCCCAAGCGACGCTTATCGACGGTGCGCAGTTGTTCCAGCAGGACGATAGAGGGCAGTTCCAAGCCATCCTCGGCGTCGATGTAGTAGTGGGTGGGAAGTTTGGCTTTCACGCCGGTTTTGCTCGTAATGGAAGCGATAATGACCGTAGGGCTATGTTTGTTTCCGACATTGTTCTGAATGATCACGACGGGACGGTAGCCCTCCTGTTCAGAGCCGATGCCACGGCCCAGATCGGCGTAATACATATCGCCGCGCAAATATGTGTGGTTCATCTGTGATGACCTCCTTTGTGTATTTAGGCGTTTCCGCCTATGTAGAGGTCAAGCGGCAGAACAGAATTAAGGTCGGTGAGAGATAAAACATTCTCTGTTTCGTCAGACCCGTCCCGCCGCTTGACCGTAGTATTTTGAAGAAAATCTATTTGTCCTCGACACCCCGATTTTCTATTGGGAAGTCATCAAGCGGCCGGTGGCTGTCGGCTCCACGGGAATTTCACCCTCACGAGGTTCTCTCGCAACCGCCCCCATTGCCTGCGACGGCTTCACGGTCGAAATGCCGCTTATCACGCTCGGACTGTGGCTGGACGGGAGTATCGTTAGCCCTATTGCCGGTCGTCGCCGGGGCGGGAGCCACCCGCCCGTGATAGCCGACTGTGTATCGCTCCCCGCAATACGGATCGTGGCGCAGCCGCTAATGTGGCTCATGCTTTCGCAATGGCAATAGGAATGTGCTTGATGAATGGGTATTCGGTTGTCAAGGATCACACCCGTTTGCCGAAAAGGAAAACAGGCAGAGAGTTTTCGTTCCTCTCCACCTGTTTCCTCACTTAAAGGCTATTTGTGTAGTCTGAACTCAAAATTTTTTGAAAAACTTTTTGAGCTTTTCCACGGCGATGTCTACGCTGAATTTCACTGCCCGTTTGGTGCATCCCTCCATTCCTGCGATCTGCTCATAGGTCATCCCTTGAAAGTAATAGAGGATCAGCCTCCGCCTTTGTATTTCGGGCAGTTCGGAGATCGCTCTATGTAACTGCGCATATTCCATGCTCTGCAAAGCGCTTTCTTCGACCGTCACCGGGCGATGCACGGCCCGGTCATACAACGGATGCCTCCGTGAGCTCCGATTGTTCGTAGTGACGATTCACCTCGTTCAGATAGGAGAGATCGTCCAACTCAAAGGAATCGAACAGTGCATACACGGCAGCACTGATCTCAACATGATGCCGATTGCCTTGTCCGTCCGAAAAGGTCAGCCAGTGGCGGCCGTCCTCAGTCGTGCCGATGGTATAGGGATTATATTTGTCCTTTCTTCGTTTCGGATGGTTTCCATCCATAGCATTATCCTCCGTTTCGATTTGAATTTGGGAAATTCAAATCGGACGGAGGGCTGCGGCAGCCTACGCTGCCACACAAAAGGCGCAGATATAGCAAAACGCACCTGCAAAGCAGCAGAAGCCGCAATGCAAGTGCGTTTAATTCATTATTGTAATGACATAGCCGTCCAGCATCAAGGGATGAGCAGAAATCAAGTTGAATAATTGATGCAAGCGATGGATCAAGCACCTGATGTTTTTGCCATGCTTTCAGGATAATCCTCATTGTCCGGCCACAACAGCGAAAGCATCTTTCAAATCGGCATCATGTTTTTGATATACACCGCAAGGTGACAACCATTTTACGGATTTCCGTAGCCATATCCTTGAAGACATAAGACTTCAAGTCACCAAAATGGGCTCTAAACTGCAAGCGAATCTTTTGGTATATGGCACTGCCAGTCATTTTACTTGTGCAAATAGGTGATGCAGCGAATCAGTGAATCAACTTACCGTCCTTCATCTTTAGTACCACATCGGCTACCTCTGCTACGGCGGGATCGTGGGTGACGATGATAACACAGCGATTTTCCTCATGGGCCAGCCCTTGCAGAATACCAACAATGTTTCGGCTGTTTTCACTGTCCAAATTGCCGGTAGGTTCGTCTGCCAGAATAAGCTCACTGCCTGAGGTTAGCGCGCGGGCGATAGCCACTCGCTGCTGCTCCCCTCCGGAGAGCATATTGGGAAACCGCTTGAACTGATCCTCCTTCAATCCAACTTGCAGGAGTTTTTCTGCTGCCAGCTCGTCCGCTTTTTTCTTCGGCATTTTGCGGACATACAGGGGATAGGCCGCATTCTCCAACACGGTCAGGTGTTGAAACAAGTTGAAATTCTGGTAGATCACGGACACATGGTTCAGTCGGTAAGAATCACGGTTCATTTTCGCCGTGGATTCTCCGTCTAACTCGATCGTGCCGGAGGTCGGCACATCCAGCCCTGCAAGCAACGATAGAAATGTAGTTTTCCCGCTGCCGGAAGATCCCACAATGGCATAAACTTGTCCCTGTTGAAAAGCACAGCTGACACCATTCACAGCCCTGACTGTCTGGACTGCATTTCTATATTCGTATGTAACTTGTTTGGAAATCAGGGTATTCATATTCAATCCTCCACCTTCATGAGATTCATAACATTTATGCTTGTGATCCGAAGTGCAGCAGCCGCGGAACCGAGTAAAAATATACCTGTCATCAGCGCAGCATGGAGCAATGCACTTGTCTGTATTTCGCCTTCCAGAAGAATGCCACCAGCTATGCCGAAGAATGCACCTGTAAAAGCGAGAATAGAAAGTTCTCCCATGACCAATCCAAAAATTTTACATTGTTTCATGCCGAGGCAGCGCATGACAGCAAACTCTTTTGTCCTGCCGCGAGTTGCCAGAAAACTTGCGAAAAAGCCGATGCCGCCGCATACAATGATCAAAACCGGCAGCAACAGATGCAGCATGGAAAGGTTCGCCTGAATCTCCTCTATATTTTTCTGATAGGTCTCATCGTGGATTAAAACACCAAAAGTAAGACCATCCATTTGATTGCTGAGATCCGGGCGAACAAACCACTCGTAAATATACGATTTGCTTTCTTCCAGCTTTTGATTGTTTCGGATATCGAAAGAACAGCTGTCCGTCAGAAAAGCAACGGAAACGCCTTCACTCCATGACATGAAATAGGGACAATATATTTCATTGCTCGGGCCGTTTGCAACAGTCCCTATGATTCGCAATCGTGCAGATTCGCCCATATCGGCAGCAACGGTAATATATTCGCCATCGGTGAACATGTCAGATGAAATCAGACATACTTGTTCTTGCCCACGCAGATCTTCTTCCTCCCAGCCTTCAAAAAATCGGACATAGACACCTTCTGCCTGAGAAAGAGCGGGATCGGAATCGATCGAGAGAATCCTGCTGAGTGTTGCGCCTTCCGGTTTCTCCAATGACATTTTCGCTTTTGCCCGCACGTTTTTTACATAATCGTCCAAATAGCATTCCCGCAACCGTCGTTTCCCCTCCAACATCTCTACAAAAGCGGAAAGCATCTGTAGGTTGCCGGAATCAGTGCCTTTTGCATTTGTTACGGTGCAGGAAATCGTGGTGTTCTCAATTGTGCTGCTTAAAGCGTTCTCCTGACGGATAGTTAAATTCTGCAAGATCATTGCAGAAAGAGCACTTGCGGCAGTAACTGCAATAAGGAGCAGACTTGATGTCCATCGGCGGAGCATGGCAGTCAGTGTTACACTTTCAAGAGCGTGACCGTTTTTTTGAGACATAGACAATTATGCTCCTTTCAAGGCAAGCCTTATTTTGCTTTCATCAGCTTGCGGTTCGCAAAGATCGCCGTGCTGATCATAGTAGAAACCATGAGAAATACAAATGCAGTAACAGCAGAAACCGCCATTGCCTCCGGTCGGAGCGTAAGAGCACTCGAAAGCAGATTCCGTGTAACAGCATCAAATAGCGCAATTGCAGCACATGTGCCAAACAAGACCGCAAGGGTTTCCAAAGGAATAAGTGCCATGATGATTTCCCGGAATACTGCCTTGGATGACCTGCCCAAGAGGCGAACACCACGGATCGTCAAGTTCATTCTGCGGAAATTCAGAAACAAAAACAGTGCGGAAGTAAGCAGGAATACTCCGATGCCGACCATCATCAGGCGCATGGCATTGGTTTCAAGTGCATCCAGTGATTCCTGCATAGAAGAAAAGTCCTGATCGAAATAGAGAAATTGTCCAGCGAGGTTCTGCTGCTCCATGTACTTTTCAAATTCTTTTGCAGAGCCATTTTTCAGGACAAAAGTGTTCAGTAAGGAATTTGCCCGTGTTTCATAATTCTGCGCATTAGGAACAGATGCTTTGGGAACCAAAATCGTGTCCGCATTAAGCTGATATGCGCCAAATGCGAATCGAGCGCCAGTATAAATGCCAATAACGGTATAATTTTTGCATACACCGATCGCATCATCGAGAGACATATAGTATCGTTGACGATAAGGGCCCGGATCTTCCGCCGCAAGCATAGAATTCGCCGTCGCACCGTTGTTGTATTCCCCAAATTCAGAATCATAGTAGTCAAGCTGAATCATATCTCCCAGCCGGAGGCCGTTTTGTTCAGCATAGGCTGCACTGATGACACACACATCATCACCGTTTGTGTACTCTTCGCCTGTAAAAAAGCGCCCGGATAACAAAGCCTCATCACCGGTATTAAAAGAATACATACTCTCTGCTCGATCGGTCAGTATCACGGCCGCAGACTCATAGTTAAGCTGACAAAGCGGTACAATATCTTCCCGCCAAGTCGAAGCTGCATCGCTGTTTAGATAATCTGTCACCGACCCTGTATATTCACAGACCCAAGGAAGTTGTCCTGCCGCAGGGAAATGGTAGTCCAGCCCATTATAACTACCAAGTTCAAGACTGCTGGGTTCACCATAGAAATTGCTGTTGATCTCAGGGAACGGAACAATGTAGCGATTCTCATTTTTTACCTGATCATACCCATCGGCGGACCGAACGACACGATGATCTTGGTATTGGCCGAACACAAGATAGGTTTTACCTTTTTCAAATGGTACTGCCCCATTCGATTCGCGTACATCGCTGTAGATATGTACCGAATCAGGTCTGGGGAACGTATTATATGCGTCTGACAAGCAGACGATTTCCTCAACGCTGAATGTTGCATCATACAGAAACATACCTTCCGTTGGCTGCTCCCGGATGCCGCTGCAGCGCAGTGCAAATACAGCAAGAGAATAACATTCTCCATCAAATGCAGTATTATATTCAGATGGGTCGATGCTGCTGGAAGAGAGGGATCTACTGCCCGCTATATGAGCAGAAAGCAGGCAGCGACGGTCAACCATGGTGATTTGGGGAGCCTCCTGCGCTGCGTTGTCTGCAAATACACGATTCTGCAATGCGGTGGCGATCTCCTCTGGTGACAGGTTGCTTAGATCAGGCTCTATCGGGATTGCAATCGTTGTGTAACCATTTGAAATCTCACTTTTCTGTGTTTTGGCGCTTTCCCACGCGGAATAACCGATGCAGGATAGCAGAACAGAGAAACTGAGCAGTAATACCAGCAATGTGGTAAAGAGCGGCCTTCTTGTTGCCTGCTTGAGGAAAATATTCATAATTCGTTTTGCCTCCTTGGGATATAGTCGTTCGGCACATATCGTGTAATCGTCCGTTTCATACATTTTACTCTTGAGTGTATGACGATTCAATCGGTCACGCACGAAACGACAGTTTTGATGCGGTTTTGGTCATGCTTCCTATGGCACATTCGGGGGTGGTGCTTGCAAAAAACACAAAATATGCTATAATGATTTTACTTATATAAAGTGCAAGGGTACTATTATGCGTGTGATTTTTTGCGATGACGATTCGATTATTCTTGAGCAACTGCATTTATATGTATCGGAGTATTTTGAGCAACTGGGCGGAATGATACCGGAATTTGCCTGCTATTCCAACGGAGATGCTCTGTTAAATGCTAAAGCTCGTGCGGATATCGCATTTTTAGATGTTGAAATGCCCGGCGTTAGCGGGATCCATGTTGGTGCAAAGCTGAAAGAATTGAATCCAAATATAAAGATATTCATCGTGACCTCTTATCCGGATTATTTGGACGAAGCCATGAGATTTCAGGTGTTTCGGTATTTGTCAAAACCGATTGATAAAAATCGGCTGTTTCGCAATCTGAAAGATGCAGTTTACCAGTACAATATGGAAAGCCGCGAGTTCCCCATTGTAACGAATGAAGGAGTATTTGTTCGTCGTGCGGAAGAGATCATTTGCGTTGAAGCGACACAGAGAAAAGTTTTAGTTCATACGATAGATGGAGCTCTGCAAAGTACACAGAATATGGAGTATTGGCGGCAAACTCTGACCTTGCCATGCTTTTATATGACGCACCGGAGCTATATCGTCAATCTGCACTTTGTCAATTCTATTCACAAAGATACGATCCTGCTGAAATATCGGGGCAGGGAGATGACCGCTTACTTAACAAGGAGAAGGTATACTGCATTCAAGGACACCTATTTGTGGTATATGGAAAGCGTGAAATGATGGCGGAATATATTTGCTACGGCGTGTTATATATTGCGGAAGCGACCATTGCGTGGCTGTATTTTGATGCTCTGTTTTGTAGAAAATCATCCGGTCTTAGAATTGGCATCACATGTGCGGTTGCCTATCTTCTTTTGTTTGGTATTACATGGTTTAACAGCGTTGTTTTGAATGGCGCAGCATTTTTCCTTTCTAATTTACTGCTGCTATGGATGAATTACGAATGCAAGCTGAGATCTGCCATATTGCATTCTGCTTTTCTGACCTCGATCATGGCTATTACAGAAATTATCGCAGCATGGATCATCAGCTTGTTTGGTTTCCGTTTTGGTGCCTATGCAGATAGTTTGGCCATCATGATCGTCATGGCTGTGATCAGTAAAATGCTTTATTTTTCAATAACGGTCATTGCTGCAAAGCTTTGGGCTCCGAACCGACAGGCTCAGGAAGAACCTGCGTTTATGGGATTGCTTTGCATATTACCGATCTTTTCTGTCATCGTCTCGGCAGTAGTGGTATATATCGGGATACGCACGGAGATGACGAAGCCGGTAGAACTTCTCATGATAATCATTGTATTGACATTGTTGATCGTCAATCTGATTTTTATGGTCATATACAACCATTTGCAGCGAATGCACGCCGAACAACTGGCTATGAATTTGAGTATTCAAAAAGAAGAAGCAGATGCTGCATATTATCAGGATCTGCAAAAGCAGTCCGAAAACCAACGCATTCTCATACACGATATCAAAAGACATCTAAATACTATTCACGGCTTGGCAAACGACTTCAACGCTCCGGGGATATCCGAGTATATTACAAAACTTGTGGATGATGTACTGCCTGATCAGCAGGTAAAATTATGTTCTGACCCCATACTTAATTTCATGCTGCAGCAATTTCGGGATAAATGTAAAAGCCAAAAAATAACCCTTCAATGTGATATCCGGGATAATTGTCTTTCGTTTATGGATGCCCCAAGTATTACGACCTTTTACGGTAACCTGCTGACGAATGCGTTCGAGGCGGCGAGCTCCTCTACAGAACGGACGATAGAGCTATCCGTAAAGAAAAATGAGGATCAACAGGTTGTGATCGTTTCAGTTGTCAATTCTTGCGATACACCGCCGGTGCCGGATCATGAGGGCTTGTTTCAAACGAAAAAGCGCAATCCCGGAATTCATGGTGTTGGTCTGAAGAGCATTGGGCGTATAGTAGCCCGATATCACGGCGTTGCAACGATGCGTTTTGATCCCGAAAGTAAAAAATTTTATCATATCATTCAATTCCCCCATGCAAGAAGAGCGGAAAAACCGTAGCTGAATACACCTGTTGTTTGAATCATCATATGTAAAAAGAGCAAGTGGTATAGATCAAATATGCCATTTGCTCCTTTTTATAGGCCTAATTAAAAGGCTGGTATTCCATACCCAAGGATCTCATAATGCCCCACGGGATATTGGTTTTGTCGGCAGCTATCGCCGGAATTGCCCTCGATGGTGTAGACAATACCGTTTTCGCATTTCTCCACGATGCCGACATGATCGGACTGACCATCCTGCGGGCCGGAACTGCCTTTGTTGTCCCAATCGAAGAAAATGATCTGACCAGCGGACGGTTTAAAGCTGCCGTCCTGCCATTGCCCACGGTCTTTGAACCATTGTACCCCATTAGCGCAGCCTGCGAATTTCGGTATCACGCCGCTGTCGATATAGCCGCACTCATTCGCACACCAACTTACAAAGCAGGCACACCATTCTACACGCCCGTCAAAGCCGTACCAAGACCAATAGGGCTGACCGCCCACATTACCCACCTGCGACAAAGCAACGGTTACGATTTCGCCGTCGCCAACGGAAATGCCGTAAAGCACCGCAGACCAGAGCGAATTGTTTTCCTCGGCAAGTAATTCAGATAGCTGCTGTCGCTGTTCTTCATTAAATCCGTATAGGTCTGCCATTTCATCGGCGGTCTTGTGACTGACCGTGATATAAAGATAGGTGCGTGTGACCGTCGTTGTAGTTTCCACGATGTTCCCGTGGCCGTCGTCGGTTTCGGTAATGACTTCTTCGGTCTTGCTCTCGGTGCGGGAAGATAGCTCGTTCATCCGCCAGAAAATATCTTTGAGGATGGCTTTCTTGGCATTGTCCACCGTGGCGACCTCCTGCGGATCATCGGGGTCAGTGGTGGTTTTCACGGCATACACCGCCAGCACCTCCGGCCAGACGGCACGGGAGCCGGACATTTCCAGCTCATCGTAGATGATGGTTGCCCTTGTGGTGTCGATCTGCGATTGATAATCAGCGTTGATCTCCTGCACGGCCTGCCGCATAGTCTGTCCCGTGCCGCTGTCCTCACCGGAGAAGAAGATACCGAAGCATGAGCCGACGATCAACCCGATCAGACAGACAACAATAATCACGACAACGGCGATCCACCCGCCCGCAGCGATGGCGGCGATCAGCGCCTTTGTTCCGGCAATGAGGGCTTTGATGGCGGCAGCGGCAGCCTTGACCGCGGCCTTGATGCCTGCCGCAGTTGCCTTTGCTGCTGCACGGGCGGTCTGCGCCGCAGTTTTAGCGGCTTTTGCCGTGGCCTGTGCGGCTTTCTGTGCCGTTTTTGCCGCAGCCTGCGTCGTTTTTATGGTCGTCCGGGCAGTCTGCTCGGCAGTCTTGATAGTTTTCTGCGTGGCCTTGACTGCCGCTTTGCCCGTGGATTTTGCCGTCTGCTTGATGGTCTTGCCACTGCGGTCTACCGTCTTGATCGTCTTTTGCGCGGAATCGGCAGAGCGGCGCACCCGCCGCATGGCGTTTTGCGCCTGCTTTTTCGGCAAGTCGGTCTTTCTCCGCTGAAAACAGTCCTTTGCCTTGGAGATATTCTCCCTGGTGGTCTTTACACCCTTGCGGCCGGCCTTATCCAGCCCGTGGGCGGCTTTGTGCGCCGCCGTTTCCGCCCCGGTCAAAGTGCGGTCAGCGGCATATTCTTCGGGAGAGGATTCTGCCGCAAAAACGCTGTGCTCCGCCTTGTCCTTGGTGCGGACATAGGCATCCTTCATCCGCTCGGCGGCTACTGCCGATTTGTCGATCACCTTTACCGTTCCCTTGACCACATCTCTCGTTTTGATGTCAGGCATCGTTGCCCACCTCCGCAGAGGGTACGGCGATCCGCTTGGCAACAACGACCATGCGCCCGTTTTTGCGGCTGTATTCGCAGGTGGAGAGCGTGATCAGCTTGTCACCATATTCTGCCGTTACGCCGGTGTCGTAGAGAGAAAGCGCCTTGCATTGGGCGATATAATCATCAAAGTCCTCCGCCGACTCCGCACGGGTGAAGTGGTAATACTTGAAGCCCTGCTCGGAATAGGCAATGGTCTTGAACACCGCCACGATCTCATATTCGCCAAAGCCGGACAGGGTATTAAAGCGGATGGCCTTGTGCTCCTGATAGAAGCCCTCGCTTTCGTATTTGCAGAGATCGGCAAACATTGTCCCGTTGTTCATGTGGTGGCCGTAGATCACGCAGTTGTCAGACAGCGCAAGGTCGCAGTTTTCCTGCACATAGGGCACACCGTAATCGCTGTACTGCTTGTCAAAGCCCCGTTTCAGATAGTAATTCGGCTCGTCCACGGTCTGCATCACGGGATAGTCGATGTTCGTGCCGGGGATGGAGAGCCAGCCCACAAAGTCACTGTCCTGCTCCTGTACTGCCCGGTACTTTTCAAATGCCATCAGTTCCGGCAGCGGCTCGGTTTCCTGCGGTGTGTCAGCGGAAGCCGGCTCGGTTTCCACCAGTGCGGCGACCTGCTCAAAGGCTTCGGCGCTCTGCTTTTCGTCTGCATACTGCCGACAGAGCATGATGCCGGAGAAAAGGAAAAGGACGGCACATACGGCCGCCCCGATCATCAGATATTTGCTTTTCATATATGACCTCCTATTAAGATGCGTTTCCGCTGCCGAACACACCCTCGCCGGGGCGCGTCGTCATCAAGCGGTAAAGCTCAGTATCCTTCGGAAAACGGTTGATAAACGGCACCAGCGCCGAGCCGTATTTGATCAGCCCACAGCCTGCGTCGGCATTGGTGACATAGCTCATCTGCTCGTCGGAAATGTTCAGGAGCTTCGAGAGCTTGGCACGGTCGGAGAACGCCTGATTGAGCATGACTACAAATTCGGAGTTGGAGAGCATCGTGCTCGCCTGCACGGAATCCAGCAGGTATTCCACATTCTGCGTGATGGCGGTGGGATAACCGTTGCGCTTACGGAACTGTCGCCATGCGGAATTGAAGAAAATGCCGCTCTGCTCGTTTTCAAAAACGACATGAAATTCGTCGATGAAGATGTGGGTACGCTTGCCCTTCTTCCAGTTGAGGGTTACACGGTTGAGAATGGTGTCGGTGATCACCAGCAGTCCCGTCGGCTTCAACTGCTCGCCAAGGCCGTGAATATCAAATACGACGATGCGCTTGTCGAGGTCAACGGTGCTTTCGTGGCCGAAAATATCCAGTGAGCCGGTGGTGAACAGCTCCAGCGACAAGGCGATCTCCTTTGCCTTTTCTTCGGGCTGTTCCAGCAGCTTGTTTCGCAGGTCACAGAGCGTAGCGGGCTTGCCCGTCCGCTCGGCATCCTGATATACCAGCGCCGTGCAGCGGTCGATGATGGATTTCTGCTGCGGGCCGACACCGGCCTTGTCGATCTGCTCCACGAGAGACATGATGAACTGCGATTTCTCCACGATGGGGTTGTTCTCGCCGTAGCCGTCCACCATATACATGGCGTTCAAGCGATCTTTGCCGCCTGCCGCCATATGAATAACGGTCGCCGTTTCCTTGCCCAAAGCCGCCGCCAGCGCACCAAATTCGTTTTCCGGATCGCAGACCAACACATCATCGGCGGTGTTGAGAATAAGGAAAGCGATCAGTTCCTTGGCGCTGAACGATTTACCCGAACCGGGCACGCCCAACAGGAACGCCGACTGGTTCAGAAGATTTGCCTTGTTGCACATGATCAGGTTGTGGGAGATGGCGTTCTCTCCGAAGTAAATGCCGCCCTTGTCCTGCACTTCCTGCACCTTAAAGGGCATGAATACCGCAAGGCTCTCGGTGGTGAGGGTGCGAAACGCATTGATCCTTCGTGTGCCGATGGGGAGGACAGTGTTCAGCCCGTCGAACTGCTGGAATTTCAGAACGGCAAGCTGGCACATATGCTTTCGTGCCACGGCAAGCACCGTTTCGGTGTCGCTGTCGAGCTGCTTTTTATCGTCGGCGGTAATGACCATCGTAATGACCGCCAGCATCATCCGCTGATCTCTCGTGGTCAGGTCGTCCAGAAATTCCTTGCTCTCTTTGCGCTGGAGCTCCATATCATAGGGGACAACGGCGGAAAAATTGTTGTTGGCGTTCTGCCTGCGCTGCCAGTTGGTGATGTTGGTTTCGATACCGAGCAGACGGTTTTCCACCTCCCGCACGGCCTCGTCGGTGGGGATCGGCACAACATCGATCGACAGCATCATATTTCGGTTGAAATCGGTCAGCTCCGTGACCATGCTGTCTTTGATATACGAAGCGTAGTCCTTCAAAAACAAGACCCTGCAGTATTTTTCGCCCAGCTTCAGGCAGTCGCTGCTTTTTTCCATCGAGTCGGGGCAGATATAGTCCTTAAAGTTGTGCCCCTTGCGCATCATATCCTGCGGGTCAAAGTGAAACGCCGCTTCTTCGCCCTGACGGTAGAAATCATGGAGCACCCGCAGCTTTTCGGCGGCGTCCAGCTCGGTACACTTGGAGCCGAGGGCGGCGAAATGGGCGATCAGGTCAGCGCCGATCCGGGCAAAGTAGGTGTGGGCTTCTTCGATGTCCTTTTTGCGGACCGACACCGTGATATATTTCTCCTGAATGATGCCGTTGGCGCCGGTGGCCTTGTCCAGCAGCATTTGATTGTATTCCCGGCGGTACACATCGCAGGCGTCGCCCCGCATGGGCATCAAGATCGACTGCTCGAAATTCGCCCGGTTCAGCCTGCGGTTGTTGATGGTGATTTTCGTCGTCGCTCCGGAATCCAGACTGTTCAGCAGCTCCGAATAGGCAAGGAACATCTGCTCCTTGTCCTCACGGCTTGCCACAAGGTAGTTGATGTCGGTGAACTGATAGGTCTTGGAAAAGCGGCCGCCCACCTGAAAAATACCGTCCTTCCAGATGCGGCGGACGGGGATCACATCCTGCACCTTGCGGGGTACGGTGTACCGCTCCTTGTCCTGTTTCAGCAGGTTTTTCAGCGTTTTGATCATGATTTTCCTTCCTCCAATTTGTCTTTGAGTGCTTCATAGTAGAGGTTCGATGCCTCAAAGCGAAGCTCTTTTGGCTCTAACAGCTCCGAGCGCAGCCACGCCCAGAGGAATTGTTCAGCGGTCATACCGTGGTAAGTGATAAAGCCCAGCGCCGCAAAGGGTGCGGCGCCGAGAATACACATCCAACTGACGGTTTCCGTCCCGAAGTGGGGCTTCAGCAGAAAGTACAGTCCCACGGCGACAAGGATCGCCAAGACAGAAAAAACGAACTGCCGCATGGACAGTCCGAAAAACATGGATTCCGTATAGTTGCGGATCTCCCGATTGATTTTCACTTCCAAATCTCGTCCTCCTTTACAGTCCCATCATTTCACGCACAACACGGTCGGCCATTTTGACAGCGCCGACGAGCACCAGCATATTGAAAACTAACTCGCCCACATACGACCACACCTGCGTTACTGCCGCAGCGTCGGGATCGACGACGGGCGGGCTGGATGCGAATAGCGAGAAAATGATGCAGGCCAGAACGATGATCGCACCCTCTAAACAAACGGCGGCATAACTCTTGATGAAACTCTTGCCGATGTTCTGCGACGGCTCGCCCGCAAAGGCCGAAAGCGGGACCGGTGCAATGGCCGTGTAAAGATAGAGTTTGAAAAATCTGCCGTACACGGTCATGATCATGATAAACGACAAGACCGTAATGAACAGCCCGCCGATCAAGGTCACTGCCCACAATGGGATGCTTTCAAAAAAGCCGCAGTCCTCCACGGCGGTTACGATCTCTGCGGGCAGCACGGTTTCCTGCGCTGTGCCGAAGCCTGCGGCGTTCATGATGGTAGAGATCAGCCCCTGCACGATATTGAACAGGGCGATCATCAGCTCCAAACCGTATGTGACGGTGGCTTTGGCGAGAGCAAAGCGGATAAACACTTTCAGGGCGTGCTCCGGTCGTTTCAGTTCCGCAAAGCTGCCGCAGGTTTTCATCACGCCCACCACAAAGAACAAAACGAGCAGCGCAAGCCCAATAGCCTGCACCGCACCGTGGATGCCGACGATCACATTCCAGATCGTGCCGCCCTTGAATTGCTCTGGCGACTGCGTAATGAGCTGCCAGATCTCTGCCAGCTTTTCGTTCCAAGTTTCGAGTGCGTTTTCGAGATTCTGTACGACCCAGTTATCCGACATTCGGCTCACCTCCCGTCAGCGCAACATCACAGGCGACCTCGTTGCCCCAAGTATCCCATCCGTCCGCTTTCTGACGGGCGAACAGTTCAATGCGTGGCAGATTGCCCATCAGCTCAACAATGCGCCGTCTTGCTTCTTCCGGCTTTTTGCTGTGTTCCTCGATGTGGGAGAGGATGACTTGATGCACCCCGGCAGAGCGGCGTTTCGGGTGGCCTTTGGTGGCAAGCATACAGAACTCCGCATTGGCTCTCGTCCAGTGTCCCATACCCCAAAACAGGCTGTCGGACTTGCGGTTCTGCTTGATCCACACGAAAGCCACCGTCTTATACGAAAAGCCCCACGAACGCATGACCGAAAAGCAGTCGTGCAGCAGCGGGATCGTTGTCCATAGAAACAATACGCAGTCATCGGCGGCAAGTGTGCTGACCGGCAGCGCCCGTATATCTTCCAGCTCCATTGTCGGGTAGTGGGATTCGGCGGAGCGCCCAAGCCCCTTTTTAGAATAGACCTCGTACCGCCAAGGCGGATCTGCGTAAATAATGCTGTATTTCTTCACAGCTTCCTCCTTTCCGGCAAATAGGGGCAGGCCGAAGTGACCTGCCCCATACACCGTATCATTTATCTGCTGTCCCGGTCGGGCGAACTGCGGATCACGCCGTACACATCGTCTACAAAGTAGCGCCCGGCAAAGGGATTGAATATGGCGTGGCATTTTACGCCGTTATACTCTGCCAGATAGTCATTGTCTCCGAGGCGTTTCAAAATCGTCGCCTCTCCGAGCACATGATTTTCACCCTGCTTCAGCGAATGGATATAGCATTGGCACTTTTCCATGACCGTTTCCTCCGTTAACCCGTGATCAGCGTCAGGATTTCCTTAGCAAAGGTCACGACGACACCGCCGGCAAGTGTCAGAAATCCGTTGCTGCGCTGGCTGGGGTCATGGCTCTGAAAGGACAGACCGATCTGCACGATACCCCAGCCCAGCAGAATCAGACCGACCGCGCGGATCACGCCGAAGATAAAATCAGACAGATTGTTGATGACCGCCAACGGGTCATTTCCTGCGGCAAAGGCTGTCATGGGCAGACAACATACGGTGAACACAACAGCGGCATAGACCGCCAGAACCCCCCTGCTCTTTTTCCCCATAGGCAGAGGACGGGTGTGTTTGCTTTTCTTAGTGTTTTTGAGATGCTTCATTGGGTTTTTCCTCCAGCTCATAAATTGCCTCCAATTCCTCGTTGGAAAGGAGTTCGTATTGGGTTTCGTTTTCGCTCGGCACTGCCACGGGATCCGTTGGCAGAAGCCGGCCGTGAATGGTGATCGCTGCAATGGCGTACTCGGCGCTTCCGTGGATATAAGGCGGTGCGCCGCCGTCCGGGGTGTGCGACACCAGCGGATGGGTCATGATGTCAAACTTATCGTCGCAGACCGGTAATTCGCCGCGAATGAACAGCAGCGCCTTGCCGTTGTCCAGCATTCGAACCTCATCCGGTGTCATCAATTCACGCCCGGTGATCTGATAATTGGTGCTGTAATTGCCGTTTCTCCCGGACGATCTTCCGTAGGTGTTGGTGTCGATCGTGGCCTTGCCGAGCAGTTCCGAGATGTACTTGTGGGATCCCTGCTCGTTGCCGCCGAGATACAGCAGCTCGTCGCAGTTGCCCAAAATGCTCTCCCACTGCTTTTCAAACAGCGTCTTTAACTGCGCAATGTTTTGCAGGATAATGGACACGAATACATTGCGGGAACGCATGGTGGATAGCTTTTTGTCAAAATCCTCCGGCAGTGAGATGTTCGCGAACTCATCCATGAGAAAGTGTACGGGAACTGGCAGGCTGCCGCCATGCTTGTGGTCGGCGCTGTCAAAAAGCTGCTGAAAGAGCTGCTGATACAAAACGGATACTAAAAAGTTGAAGCTCGTATCACTGTCCGAGATCAGCGCAAACAGTGCCACACGCTTTTCGCCCATATCCTGCAAATTCAATTCGTCCGTGGCGGTCAGCGCCGCCACAGACGAGAGATTGAATTTTTCGAGCCTTGCCGCCAGTGTAATCTGGATGCTTTTCAGCGTTTTGGCGCTGCCGGAGTGATAGTCCTTATAATACTTGACAGCGATATGCTCCGGGTCGCGCATTTCCAGCCGCTCAAACAACACATCCAGCGGCGACTGGTAGGAATCATCCTCCTCCCGCACCTCACCGGCGCGCAGCATCTCCATGACCATCGGGAAGTTTTGCTCGTCGGGCGGCGCTTCGTGGTAGAGATAGTAGACCAGTGCCGACAACAGCATAGCAGCCGTCGTGTCCCAAAACGGGTCATTGGTCTGGCTGCCCTTGGGTGTGGTCGCCTTGAACAGATTCGTTACCAGCATCTGCACCTCGTTGTCATCGGTCAGATAGACGAAGGGGTTATAGCAGTGACTTTTCTCCATGTGCAGCAGATCCAGCACCCGGATCTCATATCCGGATTCCTCCAGCAGCCGTCCGGAATCGCGAAGCAGCTCGCCTTTGGGGTCAAGGCAGACAAAGGACGAACCCTGCGGTGACAGGCAAGCCTCATACAGGCAGGGCTTGGCATACGAACGGGTCTTGCCCGCGCCGCTGCCGCCGATGATAACGGTATTCAGGTTGCGCTTGTGCTTGCGGCCGTTTAGTCCCATACGGATGTGCTGCGTGAACACCTTGTTTGGCTTTGGCGGGCGTGCCCGATACTTTCGGTTCACGGTTTCCGCATCGCCCCATTTGGCAGAGCCGTGTTCCTCGCCGCGCCGGTAATGACGGCGGGTGGAAAGATAGACCCCGATCACCATGGCATACAGGGCAATGAAAACGAGGACAGTTTTCAGGCTGTCCTCGCACCACTCGATATGAAACGGCTCATTCATTGCCGATGGAAATTGCCGAAGGATCTCGGGAAGGCCACCGGAAGCAGCCGGGGCGATCAGCAGCCCCAGCCACACCGCAGGGATCAGCCCCGTCGCATACCACAGCCATTTTTGTTTACCGTTCATCTTTCTGCTTGACTCTTTTGGATTTGCTCGGTGCGTCAACGGTTTTAATGAGAACTTCATCGACAATATCGGTGGGGCGTTTGTCCTCGATCAAATCGTTACGCAGGTTGTTGAGTGCATTGATCACGACGCCGTGCTGATACGGATCAAGGGTCAATACCCGCATATCCTGTTTTTCCATGGCTCATCGCTCCTTTCCGGTTTCCTTTTGCGCTGCCGTGCGGCTTTGCTCCAGCGTCCGCACCATTTTGCCGGTCATGGTCTGCAGCGTGTCACGAATGTCGGTCAGCTCACCGCGAATGGTCTGCGGCTCCGCATTTTTCAGCTCATCGGGCAAGCGGCTGAAATCATACCCCTGTGTGTCCACACCATACTTGCGGCACAGCATATAGGAAACGCAGTAGCTTTTGAAGGCGTCAGCCTGCGGGGTACTGTTTTCCTGCTGCGCCATCTCGGCACGAGCCAGTGCCAGTGATACGCTGCGAAACAGGTCTTGCCCGTCCATACCGCGCTGGACGAAGATGGTTTTGCGCTCATAGTCATACACCGCACCGTTTTGCACGCTGTCGGCCATTTCAATAGGCACCGGGCGCTTGGCGATCAGTGCAGAAAGCAGCAGGCGGTCATCATAATGCACCTGCGGCTGCCGCCGGCGTTTGGCATCCGTTTGGCTGATGTCAAAGACCTTTTTCACATTATAGTAGTAGCCGGTGCGGCCATCCTCGGTCACATAGCTGTCCCCGGCTTCCAGAATGGAAATGCCTGTTTCGTTTTTGCGGACATAGATGCCGCGTTCTTTCCAGCCGTCAAAGTCCCGCAGGCGGGTGGCCTCATCGTTCTGTGCAAAGATCAGCAGCGCGTTTGTGGCCGAATAGCGGTCAAATCGTGCCTGCACATCCAGAAAGCCCCGAAAGGCTTCTCCGTCCCGCATGACCTCCTGTGCCATTTCATCCGCCAGTGCATACAGGCTGTCGCGTTCCGCCTTCTTCTTGGCGGCATATTCCTCCTTGGTCAGCTGCGGACGGTCGCTCTGCGTTTCCGTGGCAGTGGGGGCGGTAAAAAGATCATCAAAGTTTGCCATAGCTTATCTCTCCTTACTTTTTCTGACCCGCTTTTTCGGCGGAGTCTGTCGGTGTTCATTTTGCGGTCGTGTACTCTTGGCGGATCTGCTGCGTTCGGTCGGCTTACGCTCCTCCGTCTCCTGCTGCTCACGGCGGATCTCCTTCAGCTCCTCGCGGACAGATGGACGATCTTCCTTAGCAGTACCCTCGGCGGATCTCTTTCTGGATTTTGAGGAAGGCTCGGACGGACGGGATTTCTCCGTCCGAGCCGCCGTGGGGTTTTCTTGGGCGGCCTCCTGCTTCTGCGCAGGAGCTGCCATCATTTCATCCAGCAGCCGGTCGTCCTCGCTCTTTTGCGGGCGCTCCTGTTCGGGAGCCGTCTGCCCGGCGGCATCCTTATTCTTATCCCGTCCTGTTTCCGCGTTTTCACGGATGACTTCGGGGTCGGATACCGTGGCGATCTTGATGTTCTCCACAATGCGGTTGATCTTGGCGGCATCTTCGGCGCGTACCATGATCTCACTGACGCCGTGTGGGTTGTCTTTTGCCTCCCGCAGAACGCAGTAGACTACGCCGTAGCGCTTGGCATCGGCCACAAAGCGGGCCATGTCCTTGTTTTTGACGGTGAAAATAGTCAGTTCCTTGCCGCTGCGCAGCATGGAGGTAAGTCGCTGGCGTCCTTTGATTTTGTTCTTGTCCCGGTTTTTCAGTGCTGCGTACAGAAGCGCCGCCACCTCCTTTGCCGCACTGCCGGTGATTTTTGCCGCAACCTCCATACCCTCCAAGCTTAGTCGGACGACCTGTTCAGCTGCGTCGCCGGATGTGTTCATGCTGTTGTTCCTCCTTTTGTCGTTGTTTTTGTGTGTCCTCCCGGACAGCTTTCAGTTTCTCCGCCATCACGCCGGAGCGCTCGGCAATATCGTCGCACAGATGCACCTCCCGGCGCAGCGCTTTGAGCCTTTCGGACAACTCCCGAATCTGCGCCCGATGCGCGTCGGCCTGTTTGGGACTGTCCCGGACTGCCTTTGTGCGCAGCGCATTTTGCAGTACCCGGCGTTTGGCGGACAATTCCCGGATATTCACCTCCTGTTCCTTTTTATATAAAGCAAGCTGCTCGGCGGTATCAATTTGATGCCGTGCGAGCAGCCGTACTTCCTGTGAGATGTTATTCAGTTTGAGCAGATATTCCCGCAGCAGAAAATGGAGCCGCGCCCGGTTTTGCGGACGGCCTTTGGGGAAGATACCGAGCTTGTAGCAGTAATAGAAATACAGTGCGCGAAAGCCGGTGATCTTGTGCGCAGCTTGCCGGCTGCCTTGGACGCGGTAGGTTTTTGGCCTTGGTTTATCGGTCATTTGCCGCTCCGGCTGCGGCAGGGGCTGTTGCAAAATACGCTGCCGGATGGTCTCGGCGGTGTAAGCCTCTCCGAAATTCCGGGTCAGACGGACAAAGCGCTCCTTACCGGGAGGGCGCACCGAAATATCCTTGCCGAATTTCACCTCATAGCCCTTTTGGCGAAGCAGATAGTAAAACTGCTTTTCGGTGACGCTCTGCCGGATCAGCTCGTCGATCTCGCTGCGGATCAGTCCGCGCCAGGTGGGGCGCTGCTCCTGCTCTGCACGCCATTCCCCATAGTGTTTTGACTTCCCGGCTTGCGGCCGTTGGATGACCGACAAGTTATATTCCCGGCAAAGGGTGTCGGACACGGTGCGCATATCATGATAATCTTTTTCGGTGCGGTGGTATTTGATGCCGTCCACAAAGGATACCGTATTCAACACAAAATGATTGTGCAGATGGTTTTCCTTATCCAGATGGGTCGCCACCAGCACCTGATACCGTTCGCCCCAAAGCCGCTGCGCCAACTTCACGCCGATCTCATGCGCCAACTCCGGCGTGGCCTCGCCGGGCGCGAAGGACTGATACCCATGGTAGGCGATCACACCGTCCTCCTTGCCGAAACGCTTTTTTACTGCCAGCATCTCGTCCCGTGCCGTGGACGGCAGGCAGTTGATGCCGCTGATAAATTGCCGTACCACCATTGCACTCTCGTCGTCCGGTGTGACCGTTGTTTTCTCCGCACGGACAGCATAATCGATCACATCCGAAAGGCTTTGTGTCTGCACATCGGTCAGTTCCTCTTGCCGATAGAATTTCGGATTATCCGTCTTGTCCGGGTTTTCGATATACAGCACCACCTTGCCCAGCCAGCCCTTGACCGCCCAGATGGATGTGGTAGCCATGGCATTACTCCCGCTTTGCCGGAAGCACGACCGCCGCTGTAACCTCCCGGATGAGCTTGTCCAGCCGCTTGCTGTCCTCGTCATAGCGCTTTGCATCCACCACATTCAATACATGGGCTTTCTGTGCGATCTGGTTAAGGTTGTGCCCCACATAGTGCATCTCACGCATAAAGGCAAAGTATTCCGGCGGCGGTGCTTCACGGGGTACCTCTCCGGTAATCAGATGGCGAAGGTAGGCTTCGCGGGACAGACGGCATTTTTTCACCTGTTTATTCAGATTTTCTGCTTCCTTGCGACTTAGCCGCACCTTGATCTCAATGTTTCGTTTGGTCATGTTCATTCCTCCATATAGCGATATTGCCGCGCTCGGCGGCGCAGGGGTTACAGGGGGATGCCCCTGTCAAGCTGCCTTTTGTCCCCAAAAGGCGTTGCTTGCTGGTATAGCACATTCTCACGCTCCCTGCGGTCGTGCGTCGAAGCCGACCTGCCGACAAACGATCATCGCTCCCGATCCCGTCCGCGCTCCGGAAGCGCCATCACACGGTCATAGTCCCCACGGAGCATATAACAGCGCTCTACGCTCCAGCCCTTTTCACCACCGCGTTCGACCGCCATATACTGCTCCAGCCGGACACAGGGATCCGTTCCGTCCAGACAGCTTCCATAGACGGAGTATCCGCCCATGTTCGGCTGAAACGCTTTATTGCCGCTGGACACAGCGTAGGTGCGGGAGCGTTCGCTGTATTGTGCGGTAAAACAGTCCTGCATAAAGGTGATATAGCCGCATACATGAATGCCGGCACGCTCGGCTTTGCGAAACAGCTCTTTCATTTTCCCATAGGGTAATTCGACCTGCTGTTCGGGATACTGCGCCGAAAAAGACACGCCGTCAAAATCCTCGGCCACAAGAATGTGCTCGCTGTTTTGGTACTGACGGCGCACCGCTTCTTCGGCTTCTTCGCGACTTTCGGCTTCCACCGTAACGGCCCGTTTCAATGTTTCGGTAATGATGACCCTGTATTCACTCATCGTGCAAAGCTCCTTTCCGTCATCGGATTTTCTTTCGCTGGTTTCAATCCCATCCGTATACAAAGCCAATCGTTATAATCCTTGCCTTGCCGGGGGAAGGCACTTGCCACTTCATAACGCTCGGCCAACTGCTGCCGGATCGCCTCGGTGGCGCTGCGTCCGGTCATGTCATTATCCAGGCACAGGCAAATGGTTTTGATCTCCGCATGGTCTTTCAGATACTGTGTCAGCGCCAACGGCAGACGGTGCTCCTGTGTTTCCTTTTGCGGCTTATAGACTCCGGCCAAGGATAACAGATGCTGTGACCCCCACGACAGCCCGCCAGCCTGCGCCATGGTGGCATAGGATAACAGGTCGATGGCCGACTCGAATACGCAGAGCATCCGACTTTCGCCCGTAGCCGGGAGGGCAAAGGAAAATCTCTTGTCGCTGCCGGTCGCCTCGCCCTTAAAATCCGTTCCGATGCCTCGCAGGCACGCATAGCGCGGCGTTCCGTTCCTATCCATGCCGACGAATACGGCATTATGGTAGGGGAGGCTTTCATACAGCTGGCCGGAACGGATACACTGCTCGATCAATCCACCGTCAATGCCACGGCTTTTCAGATAGGCAATAGCGCGGGTATTGCTGTTACTTTTGGGCGGCAAGAGCAGCGTTTTCGGCTTCTCCGGCTGAGCGCGGGCATGAAAAACGGACGGTCTTTCCGCCGCCCGTCCCACGATCCGCTCTACCGCCTCGGTAAAAGGGAGCTCTTTGACCTTGATCAGGTAATCCAGCGCTGTTTTTCCGCCGATCCCGCGTGAGAACCAGCACCACTTTCCATTGGAGATTTTAAGGCTGTCATGCTCACGGGTGCAGTAAGTGTTGCCGCCGAAATGCACCAGCTCCTGCGGCTCATAAGTCTGGAGGTAGGTCAGCAAGTCCATTTTCTTTGCCCGGTCGATCATCTCTCTTGTGACATAGCCCATCGGTTCATCAACTCCTTGAAATAGAATAAGCCGGACAGGCTTCACATCGGTGAAAGCCGTCCGGCTATGTATGGGATCTGCATACTCTATGCAGATCGGGGTTATTCGGTTGTGGTGTCCTCATATGATAAATCAACTTATGATAATCTCATTTATAGTATAAGACAAGTGCGCAGAGAAGCCGATCCATTATCAGATATTTTTCCCATCAATTTTCCTATGGCTAAATTATATCCGCTGCCGCTTGAATAATTTTATCATCAGATTTTGCATTATTTCTGCAAAAACAAGATATAAATATTGACACAGACGATTTTAACTGCTATAATATAGGCGAAGAATGGAGAAACTATACTGTGGATGGAGGTATCCGCTTATGCTTATACAGTTTTCGATTGAAAACCACCGGTCTATCAAGGATAGCGCGGTGATCAGTTTTGCCGCTTCAAAGGATAAGTCTTTGGAGTCTTATCTGCTGCACCCGGACGAAAAGAGAGCACTTTTACCGGCTATTGCTATTTACGGAGCGAATGCCGCCGGCAAGAGTAATGTGCTGCACGCACTGATGACGATGAAGGATATGGTCGTCGGAGAAGCGGCCAAAATATCCAAGGGACAAAAATTGCCATGGGAACCGTTTGGTGACACCACAGTGCCTACATCCTTTGAGGTCGTGTTCATTTATCAAGGTGTTCGGTATGCTTACGGCTTTTCTTTTGATGCCAAGAAGATCTATACGGAGTATCTATACCATTGGCCGAACGGGCGCGAGGCACTGATTTTCTCAAGAGAAAACGGCGCATACGAATTCCGTGAGAATGTTAATGAGCAAATCACACTCAGTAACCGCACGCCGGATAATAAGCTGTATCTTGTTTCCTCAAATGACTGGAACTTGCCGCAAACGGAAAACGCCTACAAGTGGTTCTTGGAAAAGCTGACATTCTTGATGGAGGAAGCGCCGGCTACTTCGGAAACGGTCGCGCAGATCGTCAGCGGCGATGAAAAGAAGGCTCGTATCCTGAAGGAACTGTTGCTTGCAGACCTCGGTATTTCCGATGTGACCGTCAAGAACATCTCCGGCAAGGCCCCGGTCATTACAACCACGCACCGAGTCATCGGTGCGGATGGCAGTGTGGAACACTTTCAGCTCCTTATGGATCAGGAGTCGTCCGGAACACAACGATTTTTCTCCCGTATCGGCGGCTGGCTGCAAGCGCTGGAGAACGGCGCACTGCTTGTCGTTGACGAGATCGAGGACAGCCTGCATCCGCTCCTGACAAAGCGGCTGATCGAGATGGTTCAGGACAATACGATCAACACTGAGGGAGCACAGCTTCTGTTTACGACGCATGATGCTATGCTGCTTGATCTTACCTTCTTCCGCAGAGATCAGATATGGTTTGCGGAAAAGGATGAGAAGTCCTGTGCGACTGAGTTGTATTCGCTGGCGTCCTTCTCTCCGAGAAAGGGTGAGAACATCCGCAAGGGGTATTTGCAAGGACGCTTTGGTGCGATTCCGTTTATCGGAGGTGACGGCTTATGGCAGGAATGAGAAAGGAATACGACCCCAATAAAGCCAGTCGCCGTAAGCGTAGACCTATCATTTATATCATCTGCGAGGGCAAGGAAACGGAAACCAAGTATTTTAAGCATTTCCGTTCTCGTAACTGCCTGGTAGACATTGTGCCGATTTCTTCTAAACACAAGGCCGCCGAGCATTTGGTGAAGCACGCAAAAGGGCTGCTTTCTCAATTGGATTATTTTCCAAAGGATGGCGATCAGCTGTGGTGCGTTTTCGATTGCGATGACAACAAGAACTCCGAATTGAAAAATGCCGCCGATTACGCCGAGAAGCACGGGTATAAAATTGCCTATTCCAATCCTTGCTTTGAATTCTGGTATCTTCTTCATTTTGTGAAGCAGAACAGCTACTTAAACGGGGCCGAAGAAGTGCTGCACCAACTGCAAAGCAAAGGGCGGCTTGAAAAATACGAAAAGAATTTGGATGTTTTTGCCGACCTGTTACCTCATCAATCAGAGGCAATACGGCGTGCCAGGGAACGCTTGGATAGTCTTTACAAGGACAATGTAGTTATCCTCAGCCGAGATAGTAATCCGGTCACAACGGTTTGCGAGCTGGTTGAGTATCTGAACAGCCAGCAATCTTAAAGCAGTGCCCACAACCGCAAAGTGAAAACTTGCGGCAAGGTTCAACTTTTTAGAGTAATGGAGAGAACAAGGCAGCAGGCCGAAAAAGCCTGCTGCCTTGTTTGTCATCAGATCGCTTTGATTTTTTTCAGATACGCTACGGCGTCGGTATGCCCCCGAAAGTAGATCTGCAGCCGTTCCATATCCTCCGTTTGGTGCATTAAGCCGATATACGCCAAATATGCCTCGTGCTCCTCTGCACTCAGCGTGATCGCGCCGTTGCCCTCATCCAGATTAAGAATGAAAGGGTGCTGCTTGCGCATGACCGACATCTGCTCGGAAAGTGCGGCATACTCCTCGTTGCTGTTCAGTAGATCGACCACGATGTCACTGTCGATCTCGGCAAAGCTGAAGCCGGTCGCGACCGCCAAGGTCGGTCCGGGCGTGAATTCTGATGCCAGCCACCAAGAAAACCACCAAGTAAGTCACCAAGAAAACCACCAAGAACCTATTTCCAATAGGATCATCGAATTTTGTTCAACAGCAAGATCAAAGAAAGAGATTGCAGCATTCTTGGGATACAAGGACATCGGTAATCTGACGAGGCGATACATTGCCCCATTGGTAGCCGAAGGGCTATTAAAGATGACTGAGCCAGACAATCCTACAAGCAAAAACCAAAAATATATCAAAACATGAGCAAAGCCTGCGGAACTCGCTCCGCAGGCTTGCTTTTTGAGGTTGCGCAAAGGTGCAAATTATCGCTCCCGCTCTGCGGCTTTTGGCCGGATCCGGTCACCTTCATCCGGCTCATCCGCCATGACGGGGCGATCCTGCTCGTTAAGATTCAGCAGCACATTCAGCTCGTTCAGCCGCCGCGTCTTTTCGGCCAGTTCTGCCTCCTTCGGAAAGGGTGCGGTCATCTCTGTACGGGCATTTTCAAGCTGTTCGGTGGTATGGGCAAGTTGCGACCGGGCGTTGGCCAAGTGCTCCGTGATCTTTTCCAGTGCGTTGTCGATACGGGTGACATTGCCGCCTGCATCCGCTCCCAGTACAGCCGTATGGGACAGCTTGCCTTTGAGTACCATGCGAAACTCGTTGGCAGCACCGTCGTAGGAAAGCAGCATGGAAAATCCGCGGTAGCTGCCGATAGAAACGGTCTCCGCGCCATTCATGTGCGTGCAGGCTTCAATGATCGCCTTACCGGCGTTCTCGCGCTCGGTGTAGATGACGCCGCCCAGCACCATCGGCGCAATGCCCTCGGCTGGCTTCGGATGCTCCGCCAAATGCGTGCTGTCCTGTTCATATCCGGCGATGCGCTCGTTCAGCTCCTTGATCTCTGCCGGGTATTTCCGCAGCACCAGCTCCTCCAGCGCATACCGCTGGCTCAGATGATTGGCACGGAGCATATTCAGCTTGCTGACCTCCATATCTAAATTGCATTTTTCGATGATCTGCGGGTTTCCTGTGGCCAGTGCCTTGATCTCGGCATAGGACAGTGCCGTCTCGTCCACATCCTCCGCCGCACGGGCCGGTGCTTTGGAGGTCATGATCTGGGCAATAAACCGTTGCTTGGATTCCACCAGCTGATAGAGGTAGGCATCGAATGTGCCCTCGGTAACATAGCGGAAGATCTCCACCTCCGGATTTTGGTTGCCCTGCCGCACGATGCGCCCAAGGCGCTGCTGCAAGTCGCTGGGCCGCCATGGGCAATCGAGATCATGCAAGGCGATGAGCCTGTCCTGCACATTGGTGCCGGCGCCCATTTTTGCGGTGCTGCCCATGAGGATACGCACCTCGCCGCCGCGCACCTTGGCAAACAGCTCCTTTTTCTTTTGCTCGGTGTTGGCGGTGTGGATATAAGCGATCTCGTTTTCCGGAATACCCATCTCAAGCAGCTTCTGCCGCAGATCGTCATACACATTGAAGCTGCCGTCCGCCTTGGGAGTAGACAGGTCGCAGAAAACCAGCTGCGTGCTGCGCTGTGCGGTACTCTCTGCCCATATCCGATAGACATTCCGGGCGCATACGGAAACCTTGCTGTTTTCATCGTCCGGTGCCAGAGAGCCTAGCAGCCGCATATCCAACGCCAGCTTGCGTCCGTCGTTGGTGATGCGCAGCATATTGTCGGTGCTGGGATCGACTACACGGGCGCGGACGCGCTCGGCACGCTCCGCCAGTCCTGCCACAGCTTTCTTTTGCAGCTCGCTGGGGTGGATGACCTCGGTGTGGAAGTTGGCCTTTGGGACGGGCAGCTTCAGCATATCCGCCGTTTGCACATCCGCCACCATTTTGAAGGTCGCCATCAACTCCGGCAGATTGAAGAATTTTGCAAAACGGGTTTTCGGGCGATAGCCGCTGCCCTCCGGGGAAAGCTCGATGGCGGTAACGGTTTCACCGTAGTCGCTGGCCCAATCGTCGAAGTGGATAAGACCCATCTCCTGCAAGGTTTGATATTGCAAGTACCTCTGCACCGTATACAATTCCACCATACTGTTGGAGATCGGGGTGCCGGTGGCGAAGATAACACCGTGGCTGTCGGTCAGCTCGTCCAGATACTGACACTTGGCAAAGAGATCCGAGGACTTCTGCGCTTCCGTCTGCGCGATACCGCCGACATTGCGCATTTTCGTCATCAAAAAGAGATTTTTGAAATTATGGCTTTCATCGATGAACAGCCGGTCGATGCCCAGCTCCTCAAAGGTCACGGTGTCGTCCTTGGTGCTCTGATCGTTGAGCTTCTCCAGCCGCGCCTCCAATGACTTACGGGTTCGCTCCATCTGCTTGATGGTGAAGTTTTCTGCTTTCTGCCGCTTAGCGTCGCTGATGGCCAGCAGCACCTCGTCGATCTGCCGCTGCAAAATGGCCTGTTGCCGTTCACGGGACAGGGGGATCTTCATGAGCTGACTGTGGCCGATGATGATTGCATCATAATCTCCGGTGGCAATACGGGCACACAGCCTGCGGCGGTTGCGCTTTTCAAAATCGCGTTCGGTAGCTACCAAAATGTTAGCGGCTGGGTAGAGCTGAAGCCATTCTGCCGCCCACTGTTCCGTGATGTGGTTGGGCACCACGATCAGCGACTTGGTGCATAGCCCCAGACGCTTCATTTCCATAGCGGCGGCAACAATTTCAAAGGTTTTCCCTGCACCCACTTCGTGTGCCAACAGCGCATTGCCGCCGTACAATACATGGGCGATGGCGTTCACCTGATGCTTTCGCAGGCTGATCTCCGGGTTCATCCCCACAAAGCGGATGTGGCTGCCGTCATATTCCCGCGGGCGGATGGAATTGAAGGTGTCGTTATAGATGCGGCACAGCCGTTCGCGTCGGTCGATGTCCTGCCACAGCCAATCGGCAAACTTGGACTTGATCAGCTCCTGCCGATCCTGGGCGATGGCAGTTTCCTTCACATTCAGCACCGGCCGCTCCTTGCCGTCCTCCACAACGGTATCGAACACCTTGACCACCCGCTGATTCAGTGTCTGCTCCAGGATGTGGTACGCCGTGATACGCTTGGTGCCGTAGGTGGTGACGGCTTTGATGTTGCCGCCGTCCATGCTTTTGTTGCTGATGTTCCATTCTCCGCTGTATTCGGAGCGAACGACCCGCATTCTCTGCCTGGCGTATACGCTGGTACCGAACAGCTCGAACATAAACTGCTGATAGACATCGGTAGGCACCCATGATGCACCGATCCGCACACCGATCTCCGCAGCGGTCAGCTCTGTCGGCTGCACAGCTTCCATGGCGGAGAGATACCCGGCAAGCTCCTGTTTCTTTTCAGCCGGCAGCGCTGCTTGCAGCGCCTGCAGCATACGCAGCTTTTTGCGCACATTGCCGGACAGAAATTCTTCGGCGGTGACATAAGGGTAGGCCGCAAGGTCAAGCTGCGCCGGGCTGATCTCCTCCGGGGTAAGACCGCATCGGATATTCCGGTAAATGACCCCGGAAAGCTCCTGCACCAGCTCGTCCTCACTTTTACCGGACAGCTCCGACATAAAGCCGAGATCCACCTGCGCTTTTTCGGAGAGAGATACCGCCAGCGCCTCCGATGCCGTATCCACCTGCGTGACCGGCTCATGCGGGCGAATGGTGCGCTTGGTGAACATATCCGCCTTGCGGGCGAAACTGCCTTCGTTGTCCAGCACCTCCAACGAGCACAGCAGCGGATAGCTGCTGTCATCCGAAAAGGCAAGGTTGTTGCCGCGGGTGTAAAGCCGCCCGTATTTTTTGACATAGGCATCGTACAGCCCGTTCAGCTTCTCCTGCTCGCGCCGGATGATCTCATCGGGATGGTTCTCCGCCTGGTACTCGATGAGCTGACGGGTGCAGTCCCGCAGGGCGATCATGCCGCGCACTCGGTTCTCGGTGGTCAGCGGCAGTTCGACCGGCTCCATGCGGCTGTCAATGCGGAAATACAGCTTGCCGTCTACGCTGGTAAAGCTGTAATTACGCACATTCGGGTCGGCGGGAATGGATAAATCTTCCTCCTCCGGCCCGTCCTGCTCATAGGTGGGGATCTGTGCATGAAGCCCCGATACCACTTCGCTCAGAAGATCGGCAAGATCGGCATTTTCATAGGGCTTGCACACGCTGTCCATGCCGTATTGAGTGCTCTCCATGACCATCTCGCCCAGCACCATTTCCGGGTGCCGGACAAAATAGCTGTTCATGCGGATGCCGTTTTCATCCGTGTCCAGATGCACCCAATCCGGTTCGATGTCCACAATGCGGTCACGCTTCTGGAGGAAGAGAATGTCGCTGGTCACATCTGTTCCGGCGCTGGCCTTGAAGGCCGTATCCGGCAGGCGGATCGCCCCGATGAGCTCAGCCCGCTGGGCCAGATATTTTCGCACGACGGGACTTTCCTTGTCCATCGTGCCCTTTGAGGTGATGAAGGCAATCACGCCGCCCGGACGTATCTTGTCCAGCGTCTTTCCGAGAAAATAGTCGTGGATGAGCCAGTGATGCTTGTCGTAGCGCCGGTCAACGACCTTGATATTTCCAAACGGCACATTGCCCACAGCAGCGTCAAAGAAGCTGTCCGGTATCTCCGCCTTTTCATAGCCGGTGACGGCGATGCGGCTGTTCTGGTAAAGCTGCCGGGCGATGCGGCCGGAAATACTGTCGAGTTCCACGCCGTAGACCTTGCAATCCCTCATGCTGTCCGGCAGCATTCCGATGAAGTTGCCGACGCCGCAGGCAGGCTCCAACAGATTTCCGCTTTCCAAACCCATCTGTGCCAGCGCCTGGTAGATGGCGTCGATGAGAACGGGCGGGGTATAAAAAGCGGTCAGGCTGCTGGCACGGGCGGCGGCATATTCCTCCTCGGTGAGCAGCGCTTTCAGTTCGGCGTACCGGCTGTGCTTTTCATCGAAGCAGTCGGCAAGGCCGCCCCAGCCCACATAGCGGGAAAGGGTTTCCTGTTCCTCCGGCGTCGCCAGACGGTTTTCTTGCTCGACCCTTTGCAGGGTACGGATGGCGGCCGCATTGGCCGCATACTTTTCTGCCTTGCTGCCCACGCCCAGCGCCCGGTCTGTGATGCGGAAGTCATGCCGTCGCTGGGCCGGTATCTCCGGGTGAAGCGGTGCAAACCGCATACGCTCCCGTTTGGGCTGCGGCGCTGTGAGCACAGCTTTTTCTTCGGCAGGTAATGCCGGTTCTATCTCTGTGGTTTCCGCTTCCACTATGGGCGGTTCCGGCTCCGACACCTCCGGCTCTGCTGCCGGCCGTTCGGAAACGGCCTCGGTCGTTGGCGTTTGCAGGGTTTTCCCAAGGCCAAACACGGAATAGGTGCCGTCCAGATAGGCACGCATGGCTTCTATGCCCTGCTTGCGCAGGGTATAGTGCCGATCCTCCTCTTTCGTGGCTTCCCAGGCGGGGAGCATATTCTGATAAATTTTCTGCACCCGGTCAGCGTCCAAAAGCTGTGCGGCCACGGTTTTGACGCACTCCCAATAGTCCGCAATGGCGTTTTGCGAAAAAGGCCGCACCACATCCTCCGGTGTATCCATGAAGAAGTTGACGATCTTCCGGGCCAGCTGTTCCCGCTCATATTCCGGCATGGCCGCCCGGTCGGCATCGGAGAGAAATTTGTTCTGGGAGATCAGTTCCCCGATGCGTTTGGCCGCCTCCGGCCATTTCAGCGTGACCTTAGCATAGGGGGCCGTGATACTGCCGTGGCTGAACTCGATGCCCTTGCCACGGGTGTGGGTGAGATTGTCATTCCCGCCGCTGTGACCACTGTACTCGCCGTGATAGTCCTTGAGGTATTTTTCCCGCTCGGCCTTATCCTTGTGGGTGGCGTAAAAAGCGTACACGCCAAGGCGGTAGTCGGTGTTTCCACTGCCCTCACGCAACACCTTGTCAATCTCGTCGGCGGAAATAAAAAATCGCCGGTCGGGAGTGAACCCGTCGGCAACGGTAAAATGCAGCGGCTCCCGCTGAAGGTCACGGAGCCGCTGCAATATCTCTTTCGGACGGTAGCCCCGGAAGCGCAGCAGGTCTTGCCCTGCGTCCAGTGCATCGTTGAACGCCTCCCACTCATCCACGCATTTTTGCAGGGTATCCGGCTCGCAGAGAAGGCCATAAATCTGCTTTTGCACTTCCGGATAGCCGCCCTTGACGGAATGGGCCAGCATGGTCAGCGGCAGAAAGCCCGCCTCCCGTGCTTCCTTCGTTATGTCCCGGCTGGTATAGGCGATGCTGTCCGCCAGCTGCATCCGCTCGTAATGCTCGACTTCATCCAGTTCGCTCTGCGGCATATACCGCCCCAAATCCAACAGTTCCCGGATGCGCTTCGCTGCTTCCTCCCATGAAAGCCGTGTGGCATTACTGCGCTGCGCCGTCGTGCCACGGGCAATACGCATCCCTTCGGCGTCATACCAAAGCGAAATCTTCTCCCCGTCAAAATAGAAGCCTGCACCGTTCTCGCCGTAGTGTTTTTGCAGGAATGCGGCGTTGTCCGGCTTATCCTTCATAAAGTAAGCGCAGATGATCAGCCGGCTATGCTCATCGTTGGCTCCTACGCACAGGGCTTCATCCATGATCTGCTGCGGCAGCTTGGGATGGGAGAACAGTGGTGCGACCGGTGTATCCTCCGGTTGGTCGAACGCAGGCATATCAAACAGCGTAAGCTGCTGTGATTCCATCGGCACAAACGGTTTGATCTCGGTGTTGACATAGTATTCCCGTTTGTCAATGAGCTGTGCCGTAAAGCCTGCCACAAGCCCCCACGAAAACACGGTTTCGCTGGTACGGGAAAGATATGCACCCTCCCACATGAGCAGACCGTTTTTCTGCGGACGATACCCCAGCCGTGCTCCGTCTGCAAGGATCTCGGTGAAACGGTCTTGATATGCCGAGCGGAGATATTCGGCACGCTCGGCCTCGTCCGGATGTGACCGGAAAAACAGTTCGATCTGCGCCTTCTTGTAGATCAGATCATCATTGCGGTTTTCAATGATGGCGAAAATTTTCTTTTCATCCAAAAAAGCGGGCCGCTCAGAGGTTGCTTCCTCCGCACTGTCCGCTTCTTCGGGTTCGGTGTTCAGCTGTAGATCAGCTCCGCCAGCACTGTCTCCTCGGCGGCGTTTCTCAGGTTGTTCATCAGCCCCACCCACTTCATCGGGTCGGCGGCTTTCAGTTCCTCCGTCACGCCCTCGGCCTGAGCCATCGCCGTCACCGTCTGTTCCACGCGCTGCCGCGCCGTCCGGTCGATCTCCGCCAGATGCTCGTTCAGCCTGCCCGATGTCAGCAGGTTCGTGAACAGCACCTTCCGGTGCTCCTTCAGATACCTCCGGCGCAGCAGGCCGTATTTCCCAAGGGCTGTTTCCGGCTCCTGCGGCGGCAGCAGATCCGGCAGCCGGTAGCCGTCCTTCATCGTGTATGTCAGTTCCATGGTTTTCGCTCCTTTCGGTCTGTGTTTCTGTTTGCTTGTCTATAGGATACTTATTTTCCGGTGCCTGCGCAATTGTGCGAATTTGCTTTTGACGGCTTCGGACGGTCAATGCGATGGCGCTCAAACCGCTTTCGGCAATATCCCGTGTGGCCACGCCCAGGGCATTCAGCGTTTCCGGGGTATTGAAATTGAACACCTCAGAGAAATCCTCCGGATCAAAATATTCATCCGGTTCCAGCCCGCAGCGGCACATCAGCATATACGCCGTGCTGTTTTCCAGCAGACGGCGATAGAGAACTGACAAATTCAGCTCGTCCAGTTCTTCCAGCAGGCTGTTGTCCCGGCAATTCTGCAGATCATCAAGATAGTCCGTCATATTGTCCGCCGCAGCGTTTTCCATGGCGGATACTATGGCTTTCTCCAATGTGCCTTTATCGTCCAGCGCACCGAATCGGTTTTCCAACGCTTCGATCACATCCGGCTCCTGCTCGGCAGACACCTGCCAAAGCGGCACGGGGCGGGACAAACGGCTTTCGTGGGTGTCAGATATATCAAAATAATACTTGAGGCGCGTGCGTCCCGGATAGTCCCGATCAAATACGGCAATGCCGGTAGCACCCTTATTGACCCATCGGCCGAATTGACGGTTCCAGCGCTCTATCTCCAACACAGCCGTTGCGTCCGGGCGCTGTGCGTGTACCAGCACCTGCTCCTCAAAGGGCAGCTTATAATTCCGGCAGGCAGAGCGCAGAAATGCCGTCCACCGGTCTGCGCGGGCCAGCGCGGCGATCTCCTGCCGGTAAACCTCCGTGATCTCCTGAAATCTGCGTGCCATGGGCAGCACCTCCTATCTTTCCTTTGGTTTTTCCCTATCCTTTTTCAGCAGGTATTTATCCATATATTCCCTGGCCGAACACAGATCGCCGGTGTAGTTCCAGTCGTTTTCCGGGTCGATATGGCGGTAGGCGTTGTTATTGTACCGGTTCGGCTCCAGCTTGATGGGTGTCGCAGACAGCAGCGTTCCCCAGTGGTTGACCATGATCCAGCGGCCGATCTCCACGGGGATCCCACACTGATCGTCGTCATTGCGTACCTCATAGAGATACAGCCCCTTGGGCACCGTGTTTCGGTCCACCCGCAGGCAGGTAAAGAGCATGGGACGGTCAAACACCTCCACCAGCTCAAAGCGTTCTTTTCTTGCATCAACAGACATATTGTTTTCCTCCTATCTTTCTCGCGCCGCTTCCCGGACGGGCGGAAACCGCCAGCCGTAGACCCACCCGATCTCGTCGCCCAGGCGCTTTGTCACACGGGTCACGTCGCTGCGGGTGGCGGTGCCGCTGTACAGCTTTTCTTTCAGCCGGTCGATCTGTGCTTCGCTCACATTCTCCTTGTAGGCACGGTAGAGATAATGGTTCGTGCCGTCGTGATGTACGGCATCGCAGCGCAGATCACCCAGCCGGTCTACATACCATGTGGAATAGTCCATCTCGGAATACAGGCAATCGCGGATATTGCCGCTTTTGATCTCGGCATAACCGGGATACCGCCCATCCCATCGGCCGATGTCTGCGATCAGCAGAATGGGGCGGGAGAGCTGAATGTTCAAATTGCACCGCTCGTCATCGAGATAGTCGTTGTTCTGCTCGACCATCAATTCCATCCGTTCCTGCTCGGAAAGCTCGGGGTACTGCTCCTCCAGATCGTCCCTCCAATCCTCGTAGTCCGGATCGCTGCTCCAGATAATATGTTTCTGCTCGGTCATCGTGCGTCACCTCGGTCTTTCTCCCGGCGCTTTAACGGCTGTCCCTGTGCATCGTAGTTGGCAGGATCGGCAATGGGCTTGTCAAAGCCGAACATGGAGCCGCCCTTCATGGCCTCCTCCTGGGCGCGGGTCACGCCCAGCTTGCGGTTATATTCCTCCACAAGCGCACGGGCTTCTTCCTTTGAGGTGTGGGGAATGTCCGTCTTGTAATAGCCGGTTTCGCCCCGTTTCAAAATCACCACATTTCCGGTGTCCAGCAGGAGAGAGTAGCACTGCTTCGGCAGGGAGGAACGCAGCGGCACATAAGTGTTGCCGTTTCGTGCCATCCATTCGGCAAACTGCGCCATGTGATACAGGTTATCGACCCCGTAGCCGATCTCGGCGCGGTTCTCGTCAATGTAGCGGCAGGTGTGGTCACTATGGCTGCCATCCGGGCGGGTCACACGGATACTGTCCCCATCGGGAATGCGGAACCGTTCCTTGCCGCTTGTATCAAAAAAGCAAATGCCGCGGGCCGCCTTTTCCATGTGCTGCTCCAGCATCTCCCGGCGATAGCAGTAGATATACAGGTTATAATCGCCCTGCATGGGATTCAGCCGCAGCAGATAGGCATACTCCGGCGTATCCACCCGGAATCCGTACTGCGGAATAAAATCCTCGGCAAACACACTTTCTTTGTGTTCATAGCAGTATCGGGAAAGGCTGCTGCGATTTTTGAAAATGCCGTCATAGCGCTCGTCAAAACGCAGGGCATTGATAAAATCATCAAACTCATCCTTGAACGCCTGTGTTTTCAGCTCCCCACAATGATCCTCCCATGAGGTGAAAAAGCCGTTGCCGCTTCTGTCCATGTCCCCGCGCAAATGACCGATGCAGCCGGTCTGCTTGTTGAGCTGCTGGCTGCCGGTATAACAGTAGCTGCGCTCTGCCGGGGTCATGATCTTGATCTCAAAGTCCATTACCGTTCACGCTCCTTATCCTTGTTTTTCTGTTTGCGGCTTTGCTGTTGCCGTCGAAACTCCGTTCCCGCACGCTCCAACAGGTCGGCCTCGGCACTTTCACGGGTCATCAGGTAATGTCCCCAGAAGTAATTGCTGCCGTCCTTGCACTCCCATGTGACATACGGGGCGGGAGCCTTGGGGTTTTCCCCAATCACAAATTCTGCTTTGCCGATGTGCAGGGCTTCGACGATAACATATCCCACATTTTCTCGCTGCTCCATCCTTATCGCTCCTCTCTGAATGCCTCTTTTTTCTCGCGCTGACTCTGACGGTACTGCACAAACCCCAGCCTTGCCCACTCCGGCAGTTCTTTTTCCTCCAGCGTGCCGAGAATGTCCGGACGCCGAAACCGCTCCTTGTGGCCGGAATACAGGTTGTGGCAAAAGCAGGAGGTGCCGCGGCTATTGGATGCTGCGCCGAAACCACCCTCACAAATGCAGATCTGATGTGTTGCGCCTTGATACTCCGGACGAAGCGCATCGGCGCGGATCACGACGATCTTTCCGCCAAGATCCATGCTATCGTCTACCGTATGGCAATCGTTTTTCGTAAGGAACCGGTCGTTGATACCCTGTATACGCGGCGTGTTCAGGGCGATTCGCGTCCTTTCTGCCTGCTGTGCCAGCCGCTCGGCAAAGATGCGCAGGATCTCCGGATAGCTGTCGCTGACCAATGCCTCCTTATACCGGGCAAACAGTTCGTTCTGCTCACAATAAGCGGTCATAAATCGCTGCCCCTTTTCGGCCTCCGGGTCATCCCCGACAATCAGCTCTTTATCCCCGATTTGAATTGCATGAAGAACGGTATAGCTGCCCGCCTTGCGTGGTTCTTCCATTGTGATCTCCTTTCTTCCATACCGATGATTTTGCCGTGGTATGTAAAAAGGGACGGCCAATCCGGCCGCCCCCTTGGGATTCGTTCTTTGAAAATGCAGGAGTGCAAACACAAGACCGATACTGCGACGATTTGTTCCACTCCATGAAACTGCCCCCACACTGAATGTCCAGCATGGGGGGCAGCGTTTCCAGCACTACCTTTTGTTTCAACTTTTCCTCTATTGTTTCGGCGCAAAATGAAACTTGTCATGTGGTAGTGAAACATTCAAATAAGCAGCATCCCGACAGCATGTTAATGAATACCCGTCTGCTGTTGTCGGTTCGCATTAAAAAGTGCTTTTCAGTCCAAGGGGGCGGCCAATCCGGCCGCCCCCTTGGCGCTTATTTTTTGCGCTTACGCATCAGCAGCACGCTCACAGCGCCGATGCCGGAAAGGCCCAACAGGGCCAGCCACAGCGCCTCATGGCTGCTATCTCCGGTCTGCGGCACCTCCAGTGCGGGCTTCTTTTCATTGTGCATCTCCACCTCCGTTACGGCTCCCTCAAAAACGGAGGCCGTCTTGTCAGCGGGGAGGAGATACCCGTCCGAAGTGCCGTCCCGCACCTCAGACACGGTGTAGTCCCCGATGCGCAGGCCCTCGATAAGAATGGCACCCTCCGCATCGGTCTGGAACACCCGGTCATAGCCGTTGGCCCCGGTAACACGGAAGGAAAAGCCCTCCAGCTTCCCATCCGAGGAGGTCTTGACGATCCGGAGCGAACCCACCTGCGCCGCATTGACAAAGCCCTTTCCGGCTTCGTTTTCCACGGTCACAGTTTCGCCGTCCGTGGTGATGGAAAAATAGTAGGCGTTCTCATCCAGATAAAAGCCCTCCGGGGCCTTGGTTTCCTTTGCAAAATAGCCGCCGTAGCAGAGGCCGGTCAGGGCGTACTCGCCGCCGCCCAGTTCCTCCATCGTGCCCAGCAGTTCGTCCTCGGCATCCAGCTCCTGATTGCGGTTACTGTCACGGTAGACCTCGAACACGGCTCCCTCCAGTTTGTTTTCCGGGTAGTCCCTGTCCACCTTCGTGAGGGCCACGCCGCCCCGGATGACCTGTTCGGTTACATCCAGCGCAATGGGATTATATTCTGCCGTATAGTGCTGCGGCTCTGCGCCGACGGGGTACACGGTATCATCCAGCAGATAACCCTCGCTGGGGGAGAGCTCCCGAATGGTCCAATCGTCTCCGCAGACATAATCCGTGGTGGTGAACTGGCCGCTTTCGTTGGTGGTGTAGGTGTCTACCAGTTCCTCGCCTTTGAAAACGCCGTAGACGGCACCGGCAAGGGTGGCATCTCCCTGCGGCAGACCCGTTTCAGCGTCCCGCTTGGTGACGGTGGCGCTCCACTTTTTCAGAACATTGCAGACCTCCGCCTGCGTGACCGTGTTCCACTCCACCGCTGTTGTCTGGTCCTCCGGAACGACATAACAGATGCCCGTATCCACCTCGGAGAGGATGTAGTCCGTGCCAATGAGCACGTCGGAGAACACTGCTTTTCCGTTGCTGCCGGTCACGGCGTATTCGTCCACCGGAATCCCTGCAAGGGAAACGCCGGTCAGATGAAACTTTACGCCCTCGTTCAGGCCATCCTCGGAGGTTTTGACCACCTCCAGACTGCCCCGCTTCAGCGTGTTGTGGAATGTCACGGCAGCGACCTGACCGGAGAGCACGGTCACTTGGCGCACCTCTTGGGGCTCATACCGGTTGCTGCTCTGCTCCGTCACGGTGTAAACGCCGGGGCGCAGATCGTCGAGCTGCATTTCACCGTCTGAGTTGGTCGTCACGGTCTGCTCCGTGCCGTTGCCGGAAACGGTGAAGGAGATGCCGGATACCTCGCCGTCCTCACTGGTTTTGATGATCTTGACGCTGCCATAGCCGACCTTCAGGTGCAGGTAGGCGTACATGGGGTCGCTGACGGTATCCCGGAAGGTGACGACATCCTGCATGGTGCCGTCTGGGCCATAGTGGCCGTCGCTCCAGACCAGCACGCCCTGCCGGGTGTTGTTTCTGACGGCAGTAATGGTCACACCATCTGCGGAAGCCGTCTCGGCAGAGATAGTCAGGTCGTTCCCATCGACTGCAAAGGTCATATCCGACTGGGCCGAAGAGAAGGCATATTCGCCCAGAACGCCGTTGGTGTCCGTCAGGGTAGCTGTGTAGCGGCCGCCGTCCCAACTCAGTTCAACCGTCTGTGCAGCTTCCTCACTGCGGTCCATGAAGCTGGGGACGACGGTGTGCTTTTTCACGCTGGCCTCGATGCTGTCGTAGTAGGCAGAGAACCGACTATAGAGCGGATGG
>OLNF01000157.1_pt1 | contig 53473 bp, 43 predicted proteins | sample 1673061 | NCBI WGS metagenome assembly OLNF01 (sample SAMEA3136751, study PRJEB25190) | human gut metagenome
CAGAAGATGGCCTGTTGCAACCTCGCGGAAAGCTTTGAGAACTCGGCCAGCGTGACAGTCGGCTATTCGGACGCTGTCACGGGAGCGCGTCAGATAAGGCTTCTGGGCCTTTCCGGGACATATACGCAGATGCTGGACGAGAACCGTCCGGTGATGAGGGGGATAACCGCTCCATATGGACTGTCTTATGTTCCAGGGCCATGGCTGGAGAGCATCCAGATCGCGAAAGGCTCCCCGTCCGTGATCAACGGCTTGGAATCAATGACCGGACAGATCAATCTTGAGCACAAGAAGCCTACCGAGGAGAAACCGCTTTTCATCCAGGCTTCGATGATGAGCGACACCAAGGCGGATTTCAACGCGACATCGGCCTGGCAACTCAGCCCGACGGTCTATACGATTCTGTTAGGACACGTCAGCGGGAACTTCAAGACCTACGATATGAACGATGATGGCTTCCGTGATGATCCTAAGATGTTGCAGTTTAATGTGGCCAACAGGTGGCTTTACTATACTCCCGAACTTCAGGTACGCTGGGGCGTGAAAGCTGTCCGGGACCATCGGCAGGGCGGAATGGACGGCTATGACAAAAGCGGGATGGAACCTCGTTGGGCTTCAGATGAGTTTATCCTGGAACCAACAGAAGGGAACTCTTTCGCAAAATATCTCTCGGAATCCCCTTGGGGCACCGACATCACGAACAGTCTCCTGAACGCCTACCTGAAAGTCGGCAAGCCTCTTCGCGAGGACGGCTCCTCCAGCATAGCCGCCATAGCGGACTGGTCGTGGCAGAAAAGCGACTCCTGGTTCGGCGCGTCATCCTACCTTGCGAGCCAACAGTCGGGCTTCATCAACCTCCTCTACAGGAATATGTTGAATGAGTCGCACGACTTCACTGTCGGCCTTTCCGGCACGTTCGACCACATTGACGAGGCTGTCGCAAAATTGGACTACGGCCTGTGGAGTGGTGAGAATTGGAATGGGCAGCGTCCATATTCCGGAATCGCGGATCATTTCTTCGGCGGTGCTTACGGGGAATATACCTTCCACGCCGGGGACATATTCACATCAATTGTCGGAGTCAGCGCTGATTGGTACAAGGGGAGCGGGTTCAAGTTGGCTCCGAGGGTGACTTTGAAATATTCACCGGCGGAATGGTTCGTGGCCAGAGCGAACGGCGGCAGGGGACTGAGGTACGCGGATCCGGTCGCAGACAATATCGGTGTGATGTCCACCCACAGCAGGCTCCAAGGGAATTGTATGGAGCGGCTGCTTGAGGATTCGTGGACATTCGGAGGAAACCTTACTTTTTATATGCCGCTCGGGGTCGATCCTTCCAAGACTTACATCAGCTTTGATTATTTCAGGACCCAGTTCGCGCGTCAGTCGATGGTGGATTATGAGGTGCCGGGCGCTGATGCGAACGGCGGCCGTGACATCTGGATCTTTGATTCCGATGGAAGGCGCTCATATTCAGATAACTGGCAGGTGGATTTCAATGTCGAGCCATTTGACCGCTTCACCGTGGCTTTGACCGGGCGCTACACCAACGCCCGGCAGGAGAATTATGGTGGCGAATTGGTGGAGAAGCCGATGCTCAGCTGCTTCAAGGGGGTGCTGAACCTTCAGTATAAGACAAATCTGAGCCGATGGATATTCGATTTCACCGCTTCCGTGAACGGTTCGGCGAGGGTGTATGACTTTATGAAAGATCTGAAGGATGATGGTGGGGAACTGCTTTATCCTGATGGCCGCACTCCGGTCTATCCATTGCTCTATGCGCAGATAACCAGGCGTTTCCGTGGGTTCGACATCTATGCTGGGGTTGAGAACATCACGAATTTCACCCAGATGCACGTGCTGGTGGGGGATAGGAACGCCGCCGGGGAATGGACTCCTTGGACTCCAGGCTTCGATGCCAGCTGTGTCTGGGGGCCTATTATGGGACGGCGGATCAATCTTGGCGTGAGATTGACGCTTTGGAGGGCGACAAAGAACGATTAAATCACTATCTTTGCAGGATGAACCTTGGCGCGGATAACCACGCTGCTGCCATAAGGTTGTAGATTATGAAAAGAATATTATTGATAGCGGTCGCGGCCGTGATGTTGGCTGCGCCTTTTGCCGCGGCTCAGGCTGCTCCTTTCGAGGGTTTTGCGACGGAGGCACCCGCCGACAAGAATGTCGGCGAGGTTGTGTTCGCGACGAATATGCATTGTGACAAATGCGTGAACAAACTCAATGAGAATCTGGCGTTCCTCAAGGGAGTCAAGGACTTGAAGGTCTCTCTCAAGGATCAGACAATCAAGATCAAGTACGACCGCCGTAAGACCGATGAGAAGACCCTTGCGGACGCTATCAAAAAACTTGGCTACAAGGCCGATAAAGTGGAAAAATAACGATTATGAGTCAGAAACCGTCAATCCCTAAGGGGACACGTGATTTCGGTCAGCAGAATATGGCCGAAAGGAATTATATCTTCGACACCATCAAGAAGGTCTTCAGGACTTTCGGCTATGCCCAGATCGAGACTCCGGCTATGGAGAATCTGTCAACCTTGCTCGGAAAATATGGCGAGGAAGGGGACAAGCTCCTGTTCAGAGTCCTGAACTCCGGTGACTGTTTCTCAAAGGTCAACTTTGAGGATTACCGCAATGAGGAAGGGGGAGTGAACAGTGTCGCTCTTTCCAAAGAGATTTGTGAGAAAGGTCTTCGCTACGACCTGACCGTGCCTTTTGCCCGTTTCGTGGTCCAGCACCAGAACGAGATCTCCTTCCCGTTCAAGCGTTTCCAGATCCAGCCGGTCTGGAGGGCAGACAGGCCGCAGAAGGGACGTTACCGTGAGTTCTACCAGTGCGACGTGGACGTGATCGGCAGCAAATCTCAGGTCAATGAGCTTGAACTCGTGCAGATTGTGGACAAGGTGTTCAGCCTTCTGGACGTGAATGTGCTCGTGAAGATCAACAACAGGAAGGTCCTGACGGGTTTCGCCGAGATCTGCGGATTCCCGGACAAGGTGGTTGACATCACTGTGGCCATTGACAAACTTGACAAGATCGGCCTTGAGAGCGTTGAGGAGGAGATGCGTGAGAAAGGTCTGACCGACGGTGCGATCGCCGTGATCGAGCAGATTCTGAAACTGTCTGGTTCCACTTCCGGGAAACTGGCTTCGATGCGCTCGCTGATGAACGGCGGCTCCGCTTCCGGACTCGTTTCCGAGACAGGCCTCAAAGGTCTTGACGAGCTTGAGGAACTTTTCGGCCTGATCGATGCTGCCGGTGTAAAATGCCCGGTAGAGATCGATCTTTCCCTTGCCCGTGGCCTGAATTACTACACAGGTGCCATCTTTGAGGTGAAAGCCCTTGATTTCCAGATCGGAAGCATCTGCGGAGGCGGTCGTTACGACAATCTTACCGGAATATTCGGTCTTCCGGATATGTCAGGAGTGGGCATCAGCTTCGGCGCCGACAGGATCTATGATGTCTTGAAAGGCTTGGATAAGTTCCCTAAGTCATTGGCTTCCAGCACCACGCTTCTGTTCGCTTGTATGGGTGTCGAAGAGCTTCGCTACGTCCTTCCTGTCGCCGCCGCGTTGCGCTCAGAAGGTGTCTCCGTTGAGGTTTATCCGGAGCCGTCAAAACTCAAGAAGCAGTTTGACTACGCCGAGAAGAAGTCCATTCCGTTCCTTTCCATCAACGGTGGCAACGAGGTCGAGGCCGGCGTCATCCAGCTCAAGAACCTCACAACCGGCGAGCAGAAATCCTTCGCCAAGACCGACATCGCCGGAATGAAGGTGTTTATGAATATATAAGGATAAGAAATCTGTAGAACATATATCTGTAGGAAGTCTCCTTCTGAAATTTTGGTAACGTGCAAAATTTCAGAAGGAGACTTCCTACAGAGTGATTCAGATCCGAACATTTTTTTGAAATATGTTTTGCATTTCAGAAAAATATTCCTACCTTTGTAGTCCAATATCGCGGGGTAGAGCAGTTGGTAGCTCGTCGGGCTCATAACCCGGAGGCCGGAGGTTCGAGTCCTTCCCCCGCTACTAACACGGACATTGAGTAATCAGTGCCCGTTTTTTTTGAATATATTTGTACTGTAATATTCATACAGGCTATGAGAAGTGTCATAATGAAAGATTTGGCTGTCTGCGCGTTGTGCGTTGTGACGGCGTTTTCGGCTTCGGCGCAGAGTGCCGGGGATGATCCGGTGGCTGATTCAAAGGCGGTTGTCGTTTCGGGCAACGCAAGGTTCACGGTGCTGGAGAGCCGGCTGGTGCGAATGGAGTGGGCCGCGGACGGAAAGTTCGAGGACAGGGCCACCCTCGGTGTGGTCAACAGAAAACTGCCTGTTCCGGCCTATACTGTCAAAAAATCAGGCAAGAAGCTGACAATCAGGACATCGGATCTGACCCTGACATATTCGGGAAATGACAAATTCGATGAGAATAATTTGAATGTGACATTCCGAATGGTGGATCCTGCTGCCAGAAAAGGCTTTAGGACAGTGACTTGGCATCCGGGGATGGATGACAGCGGCAATTTGCTCGGAACGACGAGGACGCTGGACGGTTGCGACGGTGTCAAGACCAAGGAACCTTACGACAAGGGAGTCATCTCGCGGGACGGCTGGGCCGTCATGGATGAGTCTGACAGACAGGTGTTTGTGCCGGTTGACTCGGATTGGAGACATTGGGTCGCGGATCGAGACTCCACTGACAGGCAAGACCTTTACCTGTTCGCCTACGGTCACGACTACAAGGCCGCCGTCTCCGACTTCACCAAGATCGGGGGACGCATCCCTATGCCGCCGAAATATGCCCTTGGCTACTGGTGGTGCCGTTTTTGGCAATATTCGGACTTCGAGTTCGTGGGGCTTGGAAAGGAGATCCGCTCGCTGGACATCCCGATCGACGTGATGGTTCTCGACATGGACTGGCACGAGACCTGGTCGCTGAGGAGGTACAAGGCACCTAAGGACGAGTTTGGCCAGAGGATCGGCTGGACTGGCTACACCTGGCAGAAGAAACTTTTCCCTAACCCGGAAAACTGCCTGCAGGATCTTCATAATCTTGGGCTTAAAACCACTCTGAACCTCCATCCTGCCTCGGGAATCCAACCTTACGAGGAACCTTACGACCGCTTCGTGAAGGACTATCTTTCAAGGACTGATGAATATGACGGCCCGAAGGGGTACATCAATCCGGACGGAAGCAAGGCCCCCGTGCCGTTCCGGATGGACGACATTAACTGGGCGAACGCTTATTTCAATTCCGTGATACGCCCGTTCGAGCGTCAGGGAGTCGATTTCTGGTGGCTCGACTGGCAGCAATGGAAGTTCAGCAAGTATGTTCCCGGACTCAACAACACATTCTGGCTCAACTATACCTTCTTCAACGATATGGTCCGCCAGTCTGCTGATCAAGGAATATATGCCCGCCGTCCGATGATATACCATCGCTGGGGAGGCATCGGCAGCCACCGCTACCAGATCGGCTTCTCCGGAGACTGTCTGGCTTCGTGGCAGGTGCTCGGTTATCTGCCATATTTCACCTCTACCGCATCCAATGTGGGCTACGGCTATTGGGGACACGACATCGGAGGGCATCTCCAGCCTAAGGGAGTCAAGGCGACCGATCCGGAGCTGTACACCAGATGGCTACAGTCAGGAGTGTTCACCCCTATATTCAAGACTCATTCGACGAAGGATCTGACGATGGAGAAGCGGTTCTGGGTGTTCCCGGATCATTTTGACGCGATGCGCGCCGCTGTCAGACTCCGCTACGACCTCTCGCCGTACATCTACGGTACAGCCCGCGAGGCCTACGACACTGGCATCTCGATGTGCCGCCCGCTTTATTATGAATATCCTGAAGACTCCCAGGCCTACGATTTTACTCAGGAATATCTCTTTGGTAATGACATACTTGCGACAGTTGTCTGCGAGCCTGCGGATTCCGTGACGGGACTCGCCGAACGTGTGATGTGGTTCCCGGAGGGAAGTGACTGGTACGATGTGGCCACAGGAACGCTGTTCAAAGGAGGTCAGGTGGATACTTTGAGATATACCATCAACGAGAACCCTTACTACATCAAGGCCGGTGCCGTCATTCCGATGGCCTCGGACAAGATCAAATCACTTCAGGAGAAGGACAACACGTTGAAACTTTTTGTGGCTCCGGGCGATGGCGAAAACACTGCCTCTGTCTATGAGGACGATGGCGCCACACAGGCCTATAGCACTGAATATGCCACCACTAAGGTCACCAAGGTTTCGGATGCATCTTCGTTGAGGCTCACCATTGCTCCTCGTCAGGGAAATTATCGTGGAATCGCCCCTGAACGTCACGTGCAGGTTGTCCTCGCAGGTGTTTTCGCACCGGAGAAGGTGACTGTGAACGGAGTGGAGGTTCCATATTCCCGCTTCGCCGCCCACGATGCTGAAGTCTCCGGAAAAGATGCCGTGTGGGGCTATGAGGGAGCCGATCTCTCGGCGGTCATATTCCTTCCTGAGACACTTGCCTCCGAGGAACTTGTCATCGAATGCTCGTTTAATGAATATGCCGCCTCGCACCGAGATCTTCTGAACGGCAAGAAGGGCTTGATGCACAGGATGATGGACATCACGCCGGAGACCAAACTCATCTTCGGGAAATATGTCGATGCCTATATGATGCTTCCTGATCCGTTCCTCGCCCTTGCGCAGTGCGCCAGTTTCATCAACGAGGATCCTCAGAACGTAGGTGAATATTTTGAAAAGATTGACACTGCGGCGCTTATCGCTGATTTTGCCAATTATGAGAATATCCCGGCTGATTTTGTCGCCAAGGTCAAGGCGCAGGTTGGTGTGGAATAGTGATTATATTCAAGAATATGGAAGACAACAATAGAAAACTATACCCGTTAAGGTTTGTGGATGAAGGTGCGGATGTGCCTTGGGGACACGTCAGCTATCAGATCGCCGACCTCGGGTTCAAGGATTCGATGATCGATAACGGCTGGTTCGGTGGCAACACTCTGAGCGAGCTGATGGGAACCTATCTGGAAAGGGTAGTCGGGGATGATGTGTTCGAGTTCTATGGACTGCAGTTCCCTGTGATGGTGAAGGTTATGGATGTGACCGCTTGGCAGCCCCTTCAGATGAACGCCGCTGATGACATTGCGGCTGAACGTTATGACTCGTTCGGCAAGACTGCCCTTTGGTACGTTCAGGAGGCCGCTCCGGGAGCTGAATTGCTTTTGGGTTTCAATCGGGACATTGATCCGGCCGAGTTTTACGCAAGATGTCAGGACGGGACGGTAAAGGATGTCCTGAACATCGTCAAGCCGCGCAAGGGTGAGGCTTTCTTGATCAAGCCGGGAACCGTCTTCGCCGCCGGACCGGGACTCAAGATTGTCGAGATCGCCGAGAGTTCCGAACTCGTGTTCAATCTCCATAATTGGGGTGTAGAACTACCAGACTCAGAGGAATTGCTGCTTGAGGAGGCCTTCGATCTCATTGATTTCAAGAAATATATCCCTGAATCTGTCACTGGAGACAAGCTGGCCGTATGTCCGGAATTCGTTGTGACGAAACTCGACTTGAAGGACGGACTGCACATATTCTCGGAGCAGCCAGGCGGTTTCGCAGTCTATTATTGCGCTTCCGGGGAGGCTTCGGTGCAGATTCAAGTCGAGAATGACCGAGGCTCCAAGAGTGTGGAGTCATATTCATTGAAGTCAGGACATTCGATTCTTGTCCCGTCTGAGGTTAACGACTTCTTCCTCATCCCGGCAGCCCGTGGGACGGTCCTGCTGGAAGCTCTTGTGGAAAAGCGTCTTGTTAAGGATTCGTACACGGATCAGGAAGTCGAACCAAGCTCATTTGTCGAGGCCGAGGCCCCGGATCCGCATATTCGTGAATGGAATAGTTAGGTTATGGCAGACACAGAAAGAATAGACAAGGTCCTTTGGGCCATAAGAGTGTTCAAGACCCGCACCGAGGCCACGGATGCCTGCAAAGGAGGCAAGGTCAAAATCGGTGGAGTGAATGCCAAGCCTTCCAGAATGTTGAAGGTCGGAGAGATTGTTGAAATCCGCAAGGGAGCCGTGCAGTATTCGTACAGAATCAAGCAGCTGACCGACCATCGCCTAGGCGCGAAACTGGTCCCGGACTATGCGGAGAACCTTACCCCGCAATCCGAAATCGACAAACTCAAGGCTCCCGTCGAGACCTTCTTCCTCCGCCGTGATCCGGGTGCCGGCCGCCCGACCAAGAAAGACCGCCGCGCTATGGAGGAAGCCTGGGACGAGATCGACTACTCCAACGACCTCGGTGACATTCCCGATGACATAGCCGAACGCTTCGGCCTCACCGACGAGGATTTGTAACCAGTGCTGCGTAAATAGTTGATTTAGAATAAAATAAAGAATCGTCTTTAGCTGTTTCCAACTGAAGACGATTCTTTAATATGCTTGTTGTCAGTGGATTACCCTCCACCGGTTTCGGGAGCTACTTGCCGAAGTAGCGGGTGAGGAGGCCGTAGAAACCGGCTCCGTGGCGGGCCTCGTCCTTGGCCATCTCGTGAACGGTGTCGTGGATGGCGTCGTAGCCGAGCTGCTTGGCTCTTGTGGCGATGGCGAGCTTGCCTTCGCAGGCACCGGCCTCGGCCTGGTAACGCTTCTCAAGGTTGGTCTTGGTGTCCCAGACTACGTCACCGAGAAGCTCTGCGAACTTGGATGCGTGCTCCGCTTCCTCGAAAGCGTACCTTTTGAACGCCTCAGCGATCTCCGGATAGCCCTCACGCTCGGCCTGACGGCTCATAGCGAGATACATTCCGACCTCCGTGCACTCACCGTTGAAATGATCCTTGAGACCCTGGACAACTTCCTTGTCCTCTACACGGCCGTCACCGATGTGGTGCTCGCAGGCCCACTGAGGCTTGCCGCCCTCATCCTTGATCTCTACGAACTTGCTCGCCGGAGCGTGGCACTGCGGGCACTCTGCAGGAGGGTTCTCGCCTTCGTAAACATAACCGCAAACCAAACATCTGAATTTCTTTTTCATAACAAAATCTTTTAAAGTCAAACAAAATGAAATAAAACGATAAAGCATCGTTTGATGTCACAAAGTTAATGCCAATATTTGAATTTACAAAATAGAATTATTCAAAATTAGAAAATATTTGGGAAAACTTTGAAAAATTCCCGCTTGTGAAGAGTTTTGGCACAAACGAGGTTTATCTTTGCAGTGAAAAATATATTTGTTATATTCGTTAGAAAGAAAACCGCGTTGGCTTTTGACGGATTAATTAGCCATCAGGAGCATGGAGCGTATTGACGACGATTGAATTGTTTACAGAAGAATATAAACTATAACCGATATGATACCATTCCTTAGACAAGTGGCGGATCACTATATGGCGCCGGGCGGGATCTCAAAGACCTGCTTCATATTCCCGAACAGGCGCAGCCAGGTATTCTTCACTAAGTACCTCGGCGAGGCCGCGAAGGAGGTCGGAACCCCGATTGTGGCTCCGAAGATGCTGACGATCAATGATTTCTTTTTTAGAATATCGGGGGACAAGCCGGCGGACAGGGTGAACCTGCTGTTGGATCTGTACGAATGCTACAAGGATCTTAACCCTAAGCATGAGACTCTGGACGAGTTCATCTTCTGGGGAGACGTGATCTTGGGGGATTTCGATGATGTTGACAAATATCTGGTCGATCCGGCGAAGCTGTTCGCCAACATAGCTGAGTTCAAGGAGATTCAGGATTCATATTCATACCTCACTGAGAACCAGCGAAAGGCGATCGAGAGCTTCATCAGCCATTTCAGCAGCGATGGGCGGCTGACGGTGAACCTGAACTCGGACAATCCGAATGTGAAGGAGCGCTTCCTGCAGATCTGGAATATTCTTCTGCCGCTTTACAATGATTTCCGGAAGAGACTTTCCGGCAAAGGGCTGGCGTACGAGGGAATGGTTTACCGAAGCCTGGCGGCGCGGCTTGACTCGGAGTCGGCGGTGGATGTGCTGAAAGCCGCGTTCGGAGATGTGGATGAATATGTCTTCGTGGGTCTCAACGCCTTGAACGAGTGCGAGAAAAAGGTCATGAGGCGGATGCGGGACGCCGGAATCGCGGAGTTCTGCTGGGACTATTCAGGAGAGATGGTGAGAAATCCGCTTAACAAGTCCTCCTTCTTCATGTCCAGGAATGTCCAGGATTTCCCGCAGGCTTTCGAGATGGATTTGGAAGGACTGGAAATCCCTGAGATTGAGGTGATAAGCGTCCCGTCCTCGGTAGGCCAGACAAAACTGATTCCGTCTGTTGTCAAGGATGAGAGATGCGCGGTCGTGCTTCCGGACGAGGCCTTGCTGATTCCTGTGTTGAACTCCATCCCGGAGGAGATCAAGGACATAAACGTCACTATGGGCTATCCGATGAGGAACAGCGCGTTCTTTGATTTCATGACTTTGGTCTCGGCCATGCAGATGCATCTGAGGAAGAAAGACGGGAAATGGTTCTATTACCACAATCAGGTCTGGTCATTGTTCTCTTCAAGCATATTCAGAAAGGTGACTCAAGGGGACGCGGCTGTGAGGAACAGAATCAAGGCGATCAAGGATGGCATGAAGTACTACATCCCCCAGGAGGATCTTTCCGGGGTTCCGGTCTTTGATCTGTTGTTCAGGCCGGCGGTGACTGATCCGAAAGCTGCATCCAAGGAACAGATTTCGGCTTTCGCTGACTACCAGAAGACCTTGATCAAAGGACTTGCTCCAAAGCTGGCCGCGGATTCTTCCATGGCAATCGAGCTCGAGTTCGCGAAGGCCACATACAATGCTATCAGCCAATTGCAGACGGCCGGTCTTGAGGTCCTTCCGATGACTTATGTGCGGCTTCTCGACCAGCTTCTCGGCCCGGTGTCCATTCCGTTCAACGGGGAGCCTCTGAAAGGTCTCCAGATCATGGGGCCGTTGGAGACCAGAGCATTGGACTTCAAGCAAGTTATGATCCTGTCCTGCAACGAGGGCATGTTTCCGAGGCGGAGCGTCAGCTCGTCATTCATCCCGCCGGAGCTCCGCAAGGGCTTCGGTCTGCCGACTTACGAGTTTCAGGACGCTGTCTGGGCGTACTATTTCTACCGTCTCATCCAAAGGGCGGAGAAGGTGACGTTGGTTTATGATTCCAGGACCGAAGGCATGAAGAACGGGGAGGAAAGCCGTTACATCAAACAGCTTGAGTATCATTTCGGAGTGCCGATAAAACGCGGTTTTGTCAAGGCGAACGCCGCCGGAGATTTCTCTCCTAAGGAGATAGTTAAGACTGAGGCCGATGTAGAGGCCGTAAGGCATGCCAGACTTTCGGCCTCGGCGCTGAAGAATTACCTTGACTGTCCGGCGAAATTCTATTATGCCACGGTCAAGAGACTCCGCAGGCAGAACGAGGTCTCCGAGGATCTGGACGCCGGAATGCTGGGCGATGTCTATCACGGCACGATGCAGAGGCTCTATTCACCGGAAATGGCCGGAGGAAAAAAAGTGACTGACGAATATCTTGCCGGACTTCTGCGCAAACGTTCCGCGATAAAGGAGATAGTGAGGGGGTTGATTCTTGAACAGCTTCATTCCCTGGAAGTTACGGGGCGCGATCTGGTTGTGCAGGATGTGATTGTGGAATATGTCATAAAAACACTTGACAGGGATCGGGAACTTCTTAAAACATCCGGATATGACGGGTTTGAGATTCTGGGACTGGAAAAGGAATTCCTTCATGACATAGACGGTTTCCATTTCGTGGGCTATGTTGACAGGATGGACAGCCTGCGCCCGGGAGAGATCAGGATTATTGACTACAAGACCGGAAAGGTTGAGGACAAGGATGTCAACATCACCGATGACAACGCCGAAGGGATTGTGGAGGCTCTGTTCGGACCAGGTAACGCGGGACGTCCTAAGATCGCTTTCCAGCTTTACCTCTATGATGTTTTCTGCAGGGAGTCCAAGAATTATAACGGGCAGAGGATGGTCAATGTCATCTACCCCCCGGCTAACCTGTTCACGGAGCCGGTCAAGGAAGTCCCTGTCAGTGAGACGTTCATGAGGCTCACCGAGGAAAAGCTCCACGGCCTCCTTTCAGAGATCGCTTCGGTTGATGTGCCGTTCAGGCGAACGGATGATGAGGACACATGCGCGATTTGTGATTTCAGAATGATTTGCGGGAGGTAATCATTGTAATGATGAAGATGAGAATAAGGAGGATAAGAAGATGATACGGATAATGAAAGCTTCGGCCGGTTCGGGTAAGACCTTCAATCTGGCCAAGACATACATAAGACTGTTGCTGATGGACGAGGAAAGATATTCCTACAGACATATTCTAGCGGTGACATTCACCAACAAGGCGACCGACGAGATGAAAAGCAGGATTCTGAAAGAATTGCATCTGCTTGCGGTGTCTCCTAAGGATTCGCCTTATTATGAGGAACTTGTCCTGGCGTTTGAGTCGGAGGACGGACTCCGTCAAAGGGCTCAGACTGTATTGTGTGATATCCTGCACGACTACGGCGCGTTTGCCGTCAGCACGATCGACCGCTTTTTCCAGCAGACCCTCAAGGCTTTTTCCAGAGAGATCGGACAGTTCGCCACCTATCAGGTGGAACTGGATCGTGAATCGCTTGTCTCCGAGAGCGTTGACAGGGTCTTGGACACCCTTTCGGATGACAAGAAAGAACTTCTCGAATGGCTGACACAGAGCGTGATGGATGATCTGGAGAAAGGCAAGCGCTACAATCTGGAGAACAACCTGAAGACAGTCGCGATGACCCTGAAATCGGATGAGCACAGGGCTGCTGTCGAGGAATATGGCATTGACGAGGAGAAGGAATATTCAAAGGAGAATCTGGCGAGGATGAAGAAGGCGCTTGCAGGTGTGATGGCTTCGTTCGTCAAGGAGGTGAAGGAAGCCGCCAAGGCGTTTGTCAGCGCGGCCGGAGAAGAGGGCCTGGCAAACGAGGATTTTTCAAGGAAGTGCTTCAATTCTGTCTATGTCTGCGCTGCGTCGGACCCTAAGGAAGTGCCGGCTTACCCGTCTGCGACCATATTCAAGAACAGCGAGGATTTCAGCAAGTGGTTCAGAAAGGCGGATTTTAAGAGGTATGAGCCGTTGGAGGGACGGTTGATGCCGCTGCTTCAGAGGTACTGCGGGATATTTACGGAAAAGTATAAGGTATATTCAACGGCCTCCAAAATCTCTTTGATTCTGAATGAATTGGGTATCGCCGGAGACCTTGATCGGGAGTTCCGTGCTCTGATGAAGGAGAAGAACGTGCTGAGTCTGGACGATTCCAATGTGATTCTGAGGAATATAATCGACGGCACGGACGCTCCGTTCATCTACGAGAAGCTGGGAGTGCGTTTCGAGCATTTCCTCTTGGATGAGTTCCAGGACACCTCCCGGATTCAGTGGGACAATTTCAGACCGCTCATCGAGAATAGTGTCGCGCAGGGGAAGGAGAATCTGCTTGTCGGCGATGTGAAGCAGAGCATCTACCGCTGGCGCGGTTCCGACTGGCGGATGATGGCGCGCGAGGTTCAGGGAGAATTTACTCAGTGCGGTGTGGAAACACTTGACAGCAACTACCGAAGCCTCAGGAATATAGTCGAATTCAACAATGGATTCTTTGAATATGCTTCCTCGGTTCTCGATGGGATGTCGGGTGAGGAATCGGACTTCAAGGTTCATGACATATATTCGGACGCGGGGCAGCTTGTGAAGTCGAAGGATGTCGCTGGCGGAAGTGTCGAGGTCGTTTTCTGCGACAAGGAGGATGAGATGCAGGAGATTCTCGATGTTGTGAACAAAGTGCATGAGGCCGGGGCGAGATACGGCGAGATCACTGTTCTGGTCAGGAGCAACAGGCATGGCTCTGAAGTGGCCATGTTCCTGATGGACAACGGGATCAGTGTGATTTCCGATGATTCGCTGCATTTGAAATCCTCCGCTGTGGCCCGTCAGGTCGTGTCGCTTCTGTCTTCGGTAGGGAATGAGGACGACACCATCGGTTCTTTCCTTGCGGGGGAACTGGACATCAATGTCGCCGAGTTGTCGTGCCTGTCTTTGGCCGACCTCTGCGAGCAGCTTCTGCGCATTCTCAAGGCCAGGGATCCAGAACTGTTTGAGTCTGAGACCCAGTATGTTCAGGCTTTGATGGACTTCGTGCAGGATTATGTGTCAGTAAACGGGAACGCCATAGATGGATTCCTGAAAGCCTGGCAGGAGGCAGATCCTAAGATCAGTTCGCCTTCGGATCCGGAATCTGTCAGGGTCATGACGATCCACAAGTCGAAAGGGCTTGAGTTCCAGCATGTGATATTTCCGTTCGCCGAGGAGATCGGGCTTTTCCGCAGCGAGAAGCATTGGACACGGCCTTCGGTGGAGGGAACCGAGCTTGAGGGAATCACCGACGGGGTCTATAACGTGTCGTTGAGGAAGCCGTCGAACGAGGATTCGCTGTTCCGGGAAGGGAGTCAGAAAGAGATGCAGTTCCAGCTTGTGGACAACATCAACACGTTCTATGTGGCTTTGACGAGGCCGGTCAAGGGATTGACTGTCATCGCATCCAATCCGCCGGAGAAGATCACTGGAGCCATCGTGCCGGTCGCTTCGACAGGCTCAGCGACCGAAGTGGTCCCGCCATGCGACTTCACGGATTTCTCACAGATTCTATATGCCTATCTGTACGGTTACGGGGAGCCATTGGGCTATGTCAAAGAAGAGTCCGAAAGCAAGATCGTCTTCTCGAAAGGCGACATTTACGACTACTCCACCCTGGAACGGAAGGCGGACACCATCTCCGAACTGATGCCCGGTTACCCGTCATACCCTCTTAACCCGTCTGCCGAAGACGATGACACTGACGTCCGCGAGCGCGGAAGGCTAAAGTACAGCGCCGACTCCATCGATTTTTTCTGCGATGAAGCCAGAAACGAGGCCAGACTCAATGGCACTGTGCTACACGGTATCCTTTCAGAGGTTGTCACATTGTCTGATTTGCCCGATGCCGTCCGGCATGCCTTCGATGCCGGTGAGATTGATGCCGGACAGGAAGAAGAGTATCTGGATATTCTTACACAAAGAACCTCTGCGCATCCGGAGTGGTTCCCATCGGAGGACACGGAAGTCCTGAACGAGACACAGCTGATTGACACTGACGGTCAGGTCTACCGCCCGGACAGGGTGCTGATCAAGGACGGGAAGGTGACGGTCATCGACTATAAGTTCGGCGAGAAAAACCGTCGGTACCACCGGCAGGTCGCCCGTTACGCTGACATCTACCGCCGGATGGGATATTCGGAGATTACTCCTATAATCTGGTATGTACTTACCGATGAGGTGGAATAATTTTCGTATATTTGCCTTTTGACACAAAATGAAAATTATTATGGAAGCGAACGACAACTCTATAAAACTCTACTACAACACGGAGAGGGAGAAACTTCAGATGCCTGAATATGGCCGCATCGTCTTGAATATGGTCGAGCAGGTCAAGGCAATTCCGGACAGGGCGAAACGAAGCGAGCAGGCCCGTGTGGTAGTCAGGGTGATGGAGACCCTGAACCCTCAGGTCCACACGCAGGAGAACTACGAACAGAAGCTCTGGGATCACCTTTATATGATCGCGGGATATGATCTGGACATCGATTCCCCGTATCCGGCTCCACATCCTGAGGCGATGGACGTGCCTCCGATGAATATCCCGATTGACAAGACTCCTGTGCGGGCCAGCCATTATGGGCGTAATATCGAGAGCATCATTGACTTGATCGCCGGAGAGCCGGAAGGAGAGGTCAAACGCTCCATGCTGCGCTCGCTGGCCATCTACATGAGGCAGCAGTACTTGATCTGGAACAAAGACAGCGTGGCCGATGAGACCATATTCGCTGACATTGAGAAACTTTCCGGCTATAGGATTCAGGTTCCCGCCGATCTGGAACTTACAAAGATTTCATTTGATTCCAATTTCTCGCGTCCGGGGCTGAATCTGGGCATGGGACAGAACCGCAGGAACAACAAGAAAGGCAATCGTAAGAACAGAAAATAATGCTCGGGTTCTGGAGGAATATGGATGACGGGGACAAGGTACGGCTGACGAAGATGACCGGAATCCTTGTCGCGTTGCTGGCAGTGTTTACATTGCTGGCGACCGTTTCCTATTTCTTCACCTGGAAAGCGGATCAGAGTTCATTGTCTTCCGCAGTCGGTGACATTTCGGTCGAGGTGAGCAACATGGCCGGAAAGATGGGATACCGCTGGGCCGACCTGCTTGTCCGTAGATGGTTCGGACTTGGCAGCCTGGCTTTTGTGGTGATCCTTTTCGCCGTTTCCGTCCGTTTGCTGCTGCATAGGTGGCGTTATTCGATGGTCAAGACAACACTTCTGACTGTAACGGGGGCGATGCTATCGTCTTTCATTCTGGCATTTGTCTCAGATTTGTCGGGACTTGGCAACGCTTTCGGCGGAGGACTCGGAGGAGAGTGCGGAGAGTCTGTCGTGAAGTGGGCCTCGGTGGTTTTCGGGAATATTCTTACAGGTTTCATGCTGGCTTTTCTGGTGATTGTCTGGCTTGTTCTGGCTTCCAGAAAGTTCTCGGATTGGCTGATGTCTCTGGGAAAGAAACCGGTGGCTGAGCCTGTGGTTCGACAGGGCTCACCAACCATCGAAGCCACCGAGCCGGCGGTTAGGACGGGTTCATCGGTAACAGGCACAACTGGCGTGGCGGAGGCCTCGGCTTTGCGTGTTCAGGATTCGGTCCTTCGACAGGCTCAGGGACCGGAAAGGGAAACACCACAACCGGTGGCTGAGCCTGCTGAAAAATCCATGGAAGTGGTCAAAGGCAGCAAATTGTCCACTGAAATCAAGAAGGAACTCCCGAGAATCAATGTCCGTGACGAACTGCCTGATTACCAGTTTCCTTCGCTGGAATTGCTGGACTCATATTCATCAAATAGGAATGAAGTCTCCGACGAGGAACTTGTCAGAAACAACAACAGGATCCGCAACGCACTTGAGAATTACAAGATTCAGATCAACGATGTGAAAGCCATTGTCGGCCCGACCGTCACGCTCTATAAAGTCTATCCTGCGCCGGGTGTCAAGATCGCTGAATTCAAGAGGATTCAGGAGGACCTTGGCATGCATCTCCATGCGAGGGGAGTCCGTGTCGTGACTCTGACGGACTCTGTCGGCATTGAGGTCGCCAACGACCACCCTTCGATCGTCCCGATGCGCGCCGTGCTCAACGACGAGACCTTCCGTTCCAGCAAGGCCGAGCTTCCGGTCGCCATCGGTTACACCATCCAGCAGAAAGTCAAGGTCTTTGATCTGGCGGATGCCCCGCACCTTTTGGTGGCTGGAGCGACCAAACAGGGTAAGTCTGTGGGACTCAACGTCATAGTGACATCGTTGCTGTACGCGAAGCATCCGTCCGAACTGAAACTGGTGTTCATCGACCCTAAGATGGTCGAGTTCTCGGCCTACGCCCATCTTCTGAAGCATTATCTGGCTGTCCTTCCTTGCAATGACGAGCGGGAGGAGAGGGACAACGCCATAGTGAAGAAGGCCGACAAGGCTGACAAGATACTCCGCTCGCTGTGCATCGAGATGGATCAGAGGTATGAGCTTTTGAGCAAGGCCTCTGTGCCTAACATAAAGACTTACAACGAGAAGTACCGCAACCGGAAGCTCCGTCCGGACGAGGGACACCGTTTTCTGCCGTACATCGTCACAATCATCGATGAATATGCCGACCTTACGATGTCGGTGGGTGGCAGCGGTGACGCCAAGGCTGTGTCCCGCAGCATCACCACGTCCATCATCAGGCTTGCCCAGAAGGGGCGTGCCGCCGGTCTGCACGTCGTGCTTGCCACACAGAGGCCGTCCGTGGATGTAATCACGGGACTCATCAAGACGAACTTCCCGACCAGAATCGCTTTCAGGGTTGTGTCCAGAACAGACTCTTCTACCATCCTTGACTCTCCGGGAGCCGAGAAACTGATTGGAAAGGGAGATATGCTCTATTATGCCGGAGTCGAGATGGAACGCGTCCAGTGCGCCTACATTGACAGCGAGGAGATCAACAGGCTCAATGAATACATCGGTTCGCAGGAAGGCCACAATAAGAGCTTCAACACTCCGTTTTACCTGCCTCCTGTCGATGACGACACGGAAGAAGGATCTGGTGGCATGGTTGACATGACAAAACTTGACGAACGTTTTGAGGAGGCCGCCAAGTTGGTTGTTATGAGCCAGAGAGGCTCCACTTCCGACCTTCAGAGACGTCTCGGGATGGGATACGCCAAGGCCGGCCGTGTCATGGATCAGTTGGAGGCCGCCGGGATTGTAGGCCCTCAGGAAGGCTCCAAGCCACGTCAGGTTCTTGTCTCGAGTCTTGATGAGCTGGATCAGATCATAGCCGCCTACAAGAATCAGTAATCCACCGAAAGGCATGACTTGTGCATACGCAGGAAAAATCATGAAGACAATCACAAGAATACTCATCACACTCATGGCCGCGCTTCTTGTGCTGCCGGAAGTTTCGTTCGCCAAGAGCAAGACGTTGGACACTTTTGTCAGCAAGGTCTCCTCCTCGCTGGTTTCGTTTGACTATTCGTTCACGATGCCGACCAAGAAAGCCAAGATGACCGGGAACGGAAGTGTGAAGGTTCAGGGAACCTCATTCATAGTGGACGGAAACGGGCTTGAGATCTGGTGTGACGGGAAGACCCGTTGGACGATAGACAGAATCTCTGAAGAAGCTTTGGTTGAGTCTGTTGACGATTCGTATGATAGCTATGCCACAAATCCGGCCTTGATGATAGCCTCGATAGACAACGCTTTCAGGGAGGAATCTTTCGGAAGTTCAAAGTTCGGAGGAAAGGTCGTGGACGCGTCTGTCCTCACTCCGGCCAATAAAGGGAAAGGTTCAATGGACATCGCCGGACTGAAACTCTTTTTCAAGATCGGTACAACAATTCTCATTGGAGCCGAAGTCACTCTTAATGATGGCTCGGTGTCAGAATTCACGATAACGAATCTCAAGTTCGAAGGGGCGGGAAAATCAAAAGAGTCTTTCCGTTTCAACGAAAAGACTCTTGACTCTTCCTATGTCGTCACGGATCTGCGCTGAGCGATCCGATTCATCACTAATCCTTTACGCATCTGACGGAGGCGCGGAATGATTCCTTGTCGCCGGAGCCGAACTGGACGTCATTCTGTTTTACGAATATGTACCTGTAGTGTCCAAAGTCGGAATCCGGATCGGACACCCAGAATGCGGCGTAGTTGTCAATTCCTGTGAATTTGGCGGAACTCCCCGAGTCAACGGCATAGCCGACAGGCAAGGCCGAGAATCCTGCCTTGTTGGTGATTTTTACCTGTGGCCAATATTCCCACATCCTCGTACCAAGGAATTTCGCGTCAACCATCATTCCACCGGCCACTCCGCTGAAAGTCTCTTTCACTGAGAATTTTGTCCCCTTTGTGGCAAGCGCCTCAGCCATTTCCACAAACTCTGCGTCAGAAGGCAGATGCCATCCTTCCGGACATGCAGCTACCGCTTCGTTCCAAGAATAGAAGCGACCGAATATCGCATCCATGGCCTTACTGTTTTCGTAAGGAACGCCTGAACCGGAATAATAGAGGTTGTTCTTCATCCACGTCTTACCGTTGAAAGTGGTTGTGTAGTAGGTACCCTCGTCCCTTGGGTCAACGAATATCGGATCCTTGCTGGAATATGCCCCGGCCACAGTCGAGTCAAGCGCAGCATCAACCACGCTGAACGAGGTCGTGTTCGTCTTTGTATAGTAACCGTCCGCGAACGCCACGCAGTAAACCGTGAATGTACCGACCTTGGACGGAACGGTGAACTTGAAAGTTCCGTCGCCAGTCTTGTCGGTTTCTGTCTTGGTCGTGTCCTTCGCTGAATTCCACGATACAGTCCAATAGTAACCTACATCCTCGGCCAATCCTGTGCCTGGATGAGTGATTCCGCTTGGGGTCAGGCTGAAGGCATCGCCCTTACGGACATAGGTCGGCACGGATGATGAGAAGGTCAGCGTTCCGCTGACGTAGTCTTTCGTGGATGTGCTGTCTTTATCCTTTTTGCAGGAAGGCAGGGCGAGCATCGCCGCGGACAATCCTATTAAAATAATGTTCCTGATCTTCATCTTTCTCGATTGAAAATACAAATATCGCATAAAAAACGCAAAAACGGTATGCATTGAGCAAAAACTAGTCCAATGATGTCCCAAAATTGAATCGAAATGCCTATAATTGCAGAAATGAAAGTGATTATAGGAATATTCAGAAGCTTAGCTCTGTGCTTCGTTGTGCTTATGGCCGTGGTTTCCTGTGGCCGTAAGGCGGATTATCAGGAATTGACGGGCTATGCCCAAGGAGGGACATATTCAGTGAAATTCAACCACAGCGGCGTCAAGACCGGCATAAGCGAGATAAGAAAGTCGGTGGATTCCATTCTGACGCTGGTTGACACCACCTTGTCCGGTTACAACAAAGGATCGCAGCTGAGCCGCTTCAACGCCGGCGTGCCGGTGGTTCCCAATGAGATGTTCAGGGAGATATTCACCATCTCGAAAAGGCTCTATGATGAGACCGGCGGAGCGCTGGATATGGCTTCCGGGCCGCTCTATGATGCCTGGGGATTCGGCTTCACGAACGATTCGCTGCCGTCTGCCGCAGTCGTGGACAGTCTCAAGGCTGTCTGCGGGATGGATAAATTTGACGGGAATATGTCCCCGTTGATTCCAGGAATATGCCCGAAATTGAATTTCAACGCCATCGCGCAAGGCTACACCTGTGACAAGATCGCAGAATATCTTCACTCGCTAGGGGTCAGGGATATGCTTGTGAACATCGGAGAGATCTACAGCGAGGGCCTGAACCCTTCCGGCAAGCCTTGGACAATCGGAGTTGACAGACCTGAGGACGGAAATATGGAGCTTGGCGGCAAAGGTCTTGTGGGAATATGGCGGGGAGACGGAAGCGGCCGCGGTGTGGTCACCTCCGGTAATTACCGCAAGTTCTATGTGAAGGATGGACGGAAATATTCACACACCATAGATCCGAGAACAGGGTATCCCGTGAACCATACTCTGCTTAGCGCCACGATTGTGGCCCCGGACGCGACCCTGGCCGATGCCTATGCCACATATTGTATGGTGATCGGTTTGGACGAGGCTAAGATATTCATTGAGTCTTCAGATGGATTGGAGGGCTATCTGGTCTATGCCGACGGAGATTCAATGTCGGAATGGGCGTCTTCTGGCTTCAATCTTGTAAGGGATAGCTGATAGATTTTTGTGGAATGACTAGACTGTTCAAAGATTCATCGTTTGTCATGGCCGCCGCGATCACGGTGGTCACTGGCTGTAGTACCATCAGCAGGACCGAGAAGCAATTGTCCAAGGTTGATTCGTTTGATTCTCCGGACATCCCGGCGATAGGGGAGCGTCCTCCTCTGCGGCCTCGTCAGACCGGTCTGGCATATTCCCCGAACACTCTGATCATTTATTATGACGAGGGTGTCGGAAAGGGACCGCTCAAAAAGGCGGCAGTTAAGTACGGTGCCGATGTCGTCTATGACTACGGCATCATCAACGCGCTGACAATCCGCATTCCTGAAGGGAAGACCCTTGAGGAGGCCACAAAGTATTTCAGGAAGGTGAAAGGTGTGGTAGAGGTCTCAAAGAACGCTAATTACCTCATTGACTGATAGGCAGTTCCCGACTGTGAACCCGCCTGATTTTGTCCGCTCCAATGAGTTGAGGTGCGCTCCTGAACCGAGCGCCTCTCCGAGGTCTCTGGCCAGTGCCCTGATGTAGGTTCCCTTGCTGCATTTGATCCGGATCATCGCCAACGGAAGGTGCAGGGCGGATGTGTCCACAACGTTTATCCGTGGATTTGGTCTCAGCCCTTCATCCGATAATTCCGGCCCGCTTTCTTTCCCGTTTGGGAAGAAGGAGATTAATTCCATTCCGGAGATGTTGATGATCTGTTTGTTAAGAGTCTCTGCCACAGTGTGGTCGAAATCCGTCATCACGTCAGTCTTCTCCTTGTGAGCCTCGCGGTACTGCTTCCTTGCCAGCTCGTAGGCTCTGACCCCGTCAACGGACTTGGCTGAGAAGAGGGGAGCGATCTGCTCCTGTTCGCCAAGAAACCGAGGCAGAACTTCTCTGACAGATTCTTCCGTGACACCTTCAACGGGATATTCCTGATCAATGGCCTTCTCCAGGTCGTAGGAAGGTGTGGTGGCACCGAACGAGACTCCGGCGAGATATTCCTTGCCCTCCTTTTGAAGGGTCTCGGCCAGTTTGGTGGCCTTGCCGATGCAGACGAGAAGCACTCCGGTCGCAAGCGGGTCGAGGGTGCCGGCGTGGCCGACCTTCAGGTTCTTCTTGTGGAAGTGTCTGCACGCCGCCCATTTGACCTTGCGGATGACATCGGCGGAAGTCCATCTGTAGGGCTTGTCGATGGGAATGATGATTCCTTCCGGGTAATCCTCAATGCTCTCAGAGAGTCCGGAGTTGCCCGAAAGGAACTGTTTGTCCGCTATCAACGCTTTTATTTCCAATGGTTTGTCCTGCGGCATTCCTTATTGGCAAATAGGAATCTTCTCGATGCGGCGCTCGTGTCTGCCTCCCTCGAACTCGGTCTCCAACCACTTGTTGACGATTGACGTGACCATCTGGTAAGAGATGAACCGGGCTGGCATCACAATCACGTTAGCCTTGTTGTGAGCCTTTGCAAGTCGCGCGATCTCAGTGCCCCAGCAAAGGGCGGCGCGCACTTTCTGATGCTTGTTCAGAGTGATCGCCATGCCATTGCCTGAACCGCAGAAAGCCACTCCGAGATCTACCTCGCCATTGTCTATGGCGGTGCCGAGCGGATGAGCGAAGTCGGAGTAGTCGCAGCTCTCCGCTGAATGTGTTCCATAATCGATGACCTCGTAGCCCTTCTTCCTGAGCAGAGCCGAGATCTTTCCCTTGTACTCGAATCCAGCGTGGTCGCTGGCAACACCAATTTTCATAATATATTCCTGAATTAAATTATTTTCTTCTTGCTCACCGTCGTGATGAACTCCTTGAGGTAGAACGGCTCGAAATAGGCCACATCCTCGAACCTCTTGGCCTCCAATGCATCAATGGCCGGATGCATCATCGAGGCGGCTTTCGGGCAGCATTGGATGAAGCGGGCGTTCGGGCTGGTCAGGGTGTCCTTGCATTTGTCGGCACCATCACCGATGAACAGCACCGGGCCTTCGGCGAGCTGATCCTTGAATGAATCCGCGTCGATTATCTGAGCCACGGTCGGAGAGATTTGTTTCCCGTCAGGCGTGAATATTCCCGTGTAAACCTCCATCCTGCGGGCGTCGATCATCGGGATGATGTAGCGGCAGCCCTCCGGGAGCATATTCCCGTCCAAAGCCTGCCAGACGAGTGTGTCGAGAGTGCCGACGGAGATCATCGGGATGCCGGCCCCGAAGCAGAGGCCTTTGGCTGTTGAGACCCCGACGCGCAGCCCGGTGTAGGAACCCGGTCCCTTGCTGACGGCCACAGCGTCACAGTCGGACACTTTCAGACCTTTTTCGGAAAGCATCTCGCTGACGAACAGCGCTGTCTTTGAGGCGTGCGCCCTTGGCTCGTCGCTGATCCTTTCACAGACGACCTTCCCGTCCTCCACAAGGGCGGTGGAGCAAAGGGAAGTGGAAGTCTCTATTAGAATGATTCTGCTCATTATTTATTGAATATCAATTCTTTCATATAAGGAAAAAAGACATCGGCGAAATCCTTGATCGGTGTGTAGAAAAGCGACTCGCTGATCGTCTTCGAACAGTCGATCTCCAGCGCCGTGGTGACGGAGTCGAAAAGGAGGATGAAAAGCCCTATGGCAAGAACCACTTTCAGCAGGGCGAAAACCACTCCGAGAAGTTTGTTCAGCCACCCGAGCATCACGATCTTCACTATGCCCTCCAGCATTTTTCCGGCTAAGGTGAGGGCGAAAAAAACGCCCAGCAGGATGATCGTGAAGGCTATCGCCTGAAGCACGGCAGGGGAGACATCCATCACCGGCTTGAGCCATTCGACCACCACATTGGAAAAGTGGAATGACATCCATGCCCCCAGCACCAGAGCCACCAGGGCGGCCATCTGGGCGATGAACCCCTTGGACAGGCCACGGAATATGGCTGGAACACAGCACAGAAGAATTATGATGTCTATTATATTCATTAATCACCTATTTGATAAAAAACGCGGAAATCACTATCTTTGCAGACTTAATTGCATAGGAAGCGAACCGATGGTTTTTCCGATGCAAAAATAGAAAGAAAATTATGACATTCAAAGAGTACAAAGGCCTTGATCTGGTTTCTGTCGGGAATGAGGTTCTCGACAGATGGAAAAAGAATCACGCGTTCGAGAAATCCCTTGAGGTCAGGGAAGGGGCACCTGAGTTCATATTCTTCGAGGGTCCGCCTTCCGCCAACGGCAAGCCGGGAATCCACCACGTAATGGCGCGCTCCATCAAGGATGCCATCTGCCGCTTCAAGACCCAGTCCGGGTACAAGGTGAACCGCCGCGCCGGATGGGACACCCACGGACTCCCTGTGGAGATCGGCGTGGAGAAGAAGCTTGGAATACACAAGGATGACATCGGAACGAAGATTTCCGTTGAGGAATACAACAAGACCTGCCGCAGCGAGGTGATGAAGTACACGGCGGAATGGGTGAATATGACCGAGCGTGTCGGCTACTGGGTCGATATGAACGATCCGTACATCACCTATGACAACCGCTACATCGAGACCTTGTGGTACCTTTTGAAGAAGATTTACGACAAGGGGCTGCTCTACAAAGGGTACTCCATCCAGCCATATTCGCCTTCCGACGGCACAGGCCTCAGCTCACACGAGCTGAACCAGCCGGGCTGCTACAAGGACGTGACCGACACGACGGCCACGGTGCAGTTCGAGGTCATCAAGGACGGAAAGTCGCAGCCGCTCTTCGGGACGGAGGCCTTCCCGGTATATTTCCTCGCATGGACGACAACCCCGTGGACCCTTCCTTCAAACACGGCGCTCTGCGTGGGACCGAAGTATGAATATGTCCGTGTCCTTTCTTTCAACCCATACACGGGAAAGGAGGCCATTTACGTGCTGGCCAAGGATTTGGTGGGCGCCTGGTTCAATCCTAAGGCCGCCGACATTCCGCTTGAGAACTACAAGCCAGGTGACAAACTCGTTCCTTACAAGGTGCTTGACGGTTCGTTCAAGGGCATTGACCTTGTCGGAATCCGCTACAAGCAGCTGATTCCTTGGTTCCAGCCGATCGAGGAAGGGGAGCCGTTCAGGGTGATCTCCGGAGACTATGTCACGACCGAGGACGGTACCGGAGTCGTTCACATCGCTCCTACCTTCGGTGCGGATGACAAGAAAGTCGCCGCCAACTACGGTGTGCCGGGAATGATGGTTCTTGACAAGGACGGCAAACGGCAGGCCCAGGTGGACCACGACGGACGCTTCTACCCGATCGAAGACCTTGATCCTGAATATGTCCGCACACACGTGGACCCTTCTTATAAGGAATATTCCGGCCGCTATGTGAAGAATGCTTTTGATGACTCTCTTCCGGCTGACGCTCCGACCCTCGACATCGACCTTTGCATGATGATGAAGATGGACGGCAGGGCGTTCAGGATCCAGAAGCAGACCCACAGCTATCCTCACAGTTGGAGGACCGACAAGCCTGTCCTCTATTATCCTCTCGACGCCTGGTTCATCAAGACCACGGCTGTCAAGGACGAGATGGTGGCTCTGAACAAGACGATCACCTGGAAGCCGGAGTCCACCGGTACGGGACGTTTCGGCCAGTGGCTTGAGAATATCCAGGACTGGAACCTCAGCCGCAGCCGTTTCTGGGGCACACCGCTTCCGATCTGGCGCACCGAGGACGGAAAGGAGGAGATCTGCATCGGCACGATCGCACAGCTCTACACCGAGATCGACAAGGCTGTGGAAGCCGGATTCATGACGAGCAATCCGTTTAAGGACAATGGTTTTGATCCTGAGGACATGAGCAAGGAGAACTACGACAGGATTGATCTCCACAGGCCTTATGTCGATAACATATTCCTTGTCAGTCCTTCCGGAAAGAAGATGACCCGTGAGACGGACCTTATCGATGTTTGGTTCGACTCCGGCGCTATGCCTTACGCTCAGGAAGGTCTCCGTGGACTGGATTCTCCGAAGTTTGGCTGCACGGCAGACTTCATCGCCGAGGGCGTTGACCAGACCAGAGGCTGGTTTTACACGCTTCATGCCATCCACACCATGATCAGCGGGACTCCTGCCTACAAGACCGTGATCTCCAACGGTTTGGTTCTGGACAAGAACGGCAACAAGATGAGCAAGCGCCTCGGCAACGCCGTGGATCCGTTCGAGGAACTGGACAAGTACGGTGCAGATGCCCTCAGGTGGTATATGCTGACCAACGCCCAGCCTTGGGACAACCTGAAGTTTGACGAGGCCGGTGTGGACGAGGTCCGCAGGAAATTCTTTGGAACGCTTTACAACACATATTCATTCTTCGCCCTCTATGCCAATGTGGATGGCTTCGACCCTAAGGCCGCGAAGGTGGAATATTCAAAGAGGCCGGAGATCGACCGTTGGATCATCTCGCTGCTCAATACCTTGAAGAAGAAGGTTGTGGCGGCTTATGAGGATTATGACATCACAACCGCAGGGCGTCTGATCCAGGACTTCGTGTGCGATGACCTGAGCAACTGGTATGTGCGTCTGAACAGGAAACGTTTCTGGGGTGGAAAGATGGACGAGGACAAGCTCGCCGCCTACCAGACCCTTTACGAGGTGCTGGTGGATGTCGCTGTGCTCGGCGCTCCGATCGCTCCGTTCTATATGGACCGTCTCTATCTGGACCTCGTTCCGGACGGCTCTGAGTCGGTTCATTATGTGAATATGCCGGCTTGCGACGAGGCAGTCATCGACACAGATCTGGAGGAGAGGATGAATCTGGCTCAGAAGGCCACATCGATGGTGCTCGCGCTTCGCCGCAAGGTCTCCATCAAGGTCCGTCAGCCGCTCCAGAAGCTCATCATCCCTGTGATCTCCGCAAAGGTCAGGGAGCAGCTTGAACAGGTCAAGTCCATCATCCTCAATGAGGTGAATGTGAAGGAGGCCGAGTTTATTTCCGACACCACCGGCATCATCACCAAGAAGATCAAGCCTAACTTCAAGACCCTCGGAAAGGTTTACGGCAAGCAGATGAAAGAGATCGCCGGAGCTTTCGGCGGATTCGATCAGGCGACAATCTCGGCCATTCAGAATGCTGAGGCTGCCGGGTTGGCATATTCAGTGGAACTTCCTTCGGGAGTCGTTGAGCTTAGGCCTGGCGACTATGAGATCTCGTCCGAGGACATGCCAGGCTGGCTCGTCGCCACTGAAGGTCAGCTGACCATCGCCCTTGATATTCAGATCTCGGAAGAGTTGAAGAGGGAAGGCGTGGCCCGCGAGCTTATCAACAGGATCCAGAACCTCAGGAAGGACAGCGGATTCGAGGTGACCGACAAGATCGGTGTGGCTATATTCGCCGATGGTGCCGCCTATGACGACATCGCCGCCGCTCTTGAAGGCTACAAGGATTATATCGCCGCCCAGACACTCGCACTTTCTGTCACACTTGGCAAGGATGCTCCGGAAGGAGCGGCTGATGTCGAGTGGGACGAGGGTTCGGTCAAGATGGTGCTGTCGCGATAGTTTTAGACCTAAATACAATTTACACTATGTCAGAGTTAATCAAAGACAACGCGGTTTCCGCCGAGACGACGAAGGTGCGTTACAGTGATGAGGAACTTGAAGAGTTCCGCACTATCATCAATGATATGCTTGACAAGGCCCGGAAAGAGTATAACACCCTGCGAAGGGTGATTATGCACAACGGCAGCAACGACATCGAGGACACCACACCGTCGTTCAAGACGGTCGAGGACGATGGCGCCTACCAGCTTTCCAAGGAGGAGGCCAGCCAGCTCGCGCAGAGGCAGTACAAGTTCATCCAGAACCTCGAGGCCGCACTTGTGCGCATCGAGAACAAGACTTATGGAATATGCCGTGAGACAGGAAAGCTTATTCCGAAGGAGAGGCTGCGTTTGGTGCCTCATGCCACGCTTACTGTAGAGGCCAAGGAGATGCTTGCTAAAAAAGGACAGAACTAGTGAAGGTTTCCAAGGGTAAGAAACTCCTGATTCTGGGAGTCATACTTGTCGTCATTGACCAGGTCATCAAGATCCTGGTCAAGACGAACATGCAGATAGGTGAGCATTTCAGCGTCATCGGAAACTGGTTCCAGATTTTCTTCATCGAGAACGAGGGAATGGCTTTCGGAATGAAGTTCGGCGGCGCCGTCGGCAAGTTCCTGCTGTCATTCTTCAGGATCGCTCTTTCTGGCGCTCTCTGCTGGTGGATAGCTTCGCTTGTGCGTAAATCGGTGGATTCTGAAGGGAAGTCGGCACTTCTGCCGGATGGCAAGCCCGTGGTTCCGACCGGAGTCCTTGTCGGCCTGACGTTGATCACCGCCGGCGCTTTCGGCAACATCATCGACAGCCTTTTCTACGGAGTGATCTTTGACTATGCCCCGCTGATGTTCGGCCGCGTGGTGGATATGTTCTACTTCCCGCTCATTGACACAATCTGGCCGTCTTGGGTACCATTTGTGGGAGGAGACCGCCTTTTGTTCTTCGCTCCTGTCTTCAACTTCGCCGACAGCTGCGTTACGGTTGGCGCTTTCTATCTGATTTTTTTCCAGAACCGTTTCTTCACCCGTGCGGAGGAGAAACCGGATGAGAAAAAATGATTCTGCCGGTCGCTGACTCCCGCGGCACATTGAGTCTGTCAAGTGCCGCGCGGTATGTCTCCGATGACTGAATATGCCCGGAACAATATCATAATTGAGTTTTTTGCAAAATTGTTCCAGCATATTTTGCAGAACAAAAAAAATATATATACCTTTGCACTCCCTCAATCGAGGGAATAAGTCTGGAGAGGTGGTAGAGTGGTCGATTACGGCAGTCTTGAAAACTGTTGAGCTGCGAGGCTCCGGGGGTTCGAATCCCTCCCTCTCCGCTGAGAAATCATCGCAAGTTTCTGAGGAAGAATAGCTTGCGATGATTTTCTTTATGGTAATCTGCCAAAATATCTACCAAATATTATCCGTCTAATCTACCTTTTGCCCTTACTTTCCCAAGTATCTCAGGATTTTCGCTGATGAACTTGTCGAGTTTTGCTCGGTTGAACTTCCATACATTTCCAGTCTTGTATTGAATGTCTTTGGGCAAGATACGGCTCTTGATTATGTCGAATGCTTTATTGTGAGAACATCCAAGATAGTCTTTAAGACCATCTGTTCCGGATATTACTTTGGGTAAGTTTGGCTCTTTTCCAATAGTTGAGGTCTCATCTTTGGGTTGAGGCTCTTTAATCTCAGTTTTCCCCTTTTCTGACGTTATGCCTTTAATTGTAGCTATAGCCTTCCCTATGTTTTTTAGTTGCTCGGTATGCAGAAGATGACACGATAGCATACTTTCGCTAACAATGCCATTTTGTATCAGTGCCAGTATGTTGTTGGTTGGTATTGACGCATATCCAAACTTGTTGATTTTCTCCTGTCTATCTTCTAATTCTTTAAGATATACTTCTTGCATTGATGGGCTAACGTGTAAGATGGCTTCGATGAACTCTATTCGCATCTTGTCTAAAGATGCTGAATATCTGTTCAGTTCCATTGGGGTGATTGTGTTTGTACTTTCATCCCAATTCACTGATGCTGAGTTGAACTCATTTAGGTATGTGCTTATAGTCTCGGTGGTGTCCATATTCTTTGTTTTTATTTACTGTAATCCTCCTAATCTTTGTCTCCTATGCGGTAAGTTGCATAGGGCTATATCAATGTCTTCTGATAATTTTCTGTGAGTTATTTATACTCTGTAAAGCCTTCTAAACATACTGTCCGTACTTCGTATGGCTGCCTATGATATAATCATAAAATGGCTGAAATTATTTTATTTGCTAAGATTTCCGTATATCGTTGATGTTCTTCGGATTATGCCATTGAGGTTGTCGAATACCTCTTGTTGGTCAATGTCGTACCATCGCTTATTATTTGTTGCTTTCGTTCTTTCTTCATCTATTTATTATCATAAGAATGATTGAACTACCTATCCTTTTCTGTCTTCTATGCTATTTATATTAAAATGATTGGTATGGAACGAAGAAAACATTTCAAGCGGACATCAAGGTCGTTAAGCCAAGAGACAAGGCGTAAAATCTCACAATCTCTCAAAGGCAAGCCAAAGTCGTGGTCGCATTGCTTACATATCTCTAAAGGGATGGAGGCATATTGGGGCAATGATGATAACTTTCCGGATGACTTGAACTCCTCAACTGAGAATGGTGCCACATCAATGAGCGACTTGGTGTAATCCGCACAATCAGACCATTGGAACTACCGGTGGTCTATTTTTGTAATTTGTCGGCTAATTCAAATATGTCTTCTTTGCGTTTGATTGTATGGGCTTCGTCTCCTATCATAATACATCCGATAATTGTTGGAGATTTTCTCTCGATTAGGTCATTGACCTCAACATCTAATACGTCAGCGACCTTTTGCAGCCAAGCGATAGTTGGGTTCCCATTTATCGAAGCGGACAGACTGACTGGATTAATCCCCAATTTATCTGCTAAGTCGGATAATTTCAACCCCTTGGCTTTGCAAACTTCTTTGATTTTTAGTGCCATATTAAAACTTGTTTGTGTAAAGATATGAAATTAATATGATAGTATTAAGTAATTTTGTAATATTATAGATAAAATCTTAAATAATGTTTGGATAATTCAAATTATAATATTAACTTTGTACCATTGAATTAAGGTTATAATATTAATTGCTTTGCTTTATGGATACAATGATACTTACGAACAACTCACTTACAGCCACTCGTATCAGAGTGATTGCTGACAGGACTAATTCAGAACTGATGGCTGGCGCTAAGGCTATGATGATAGAGAATGCCAAGAAGGCTATGAGAATGGGATGCGTGCATATACTTTATCAAAAGGTAAATGGAGAACTGAGAGAGGCGTGGGCAACTCTTAACCCATCGCTCGTTGCCAAGCATATTAATGGTAATGGTGAAAGCCGTGAATGCTATGCGACTACCGCATACTTCGATATTGAGAAAGGTGGATGGCGTTCTTTTCGTTGGGAGAGCCTGATTGCGGTTCTCTAAGTCAATTGTCCATTGTAAATATTATCACACTATGAGCCATATTCATTCAATAACAACTGCCGATTATCTACCGTGGGATACTATGTTAAATCTGATACGTAGATTATTCAGAGATGGTGATTATAAGATGTCATTGCTGATTGGATGCGGCTCGTTTTTCGGTCTCCGTATCTCTGACCTGCGAAATCTTACTTGGTCTCAATTGCTCGATGATGATACTTTTACCATCAATGAGGCTAAGACGGGGAAACGTAGAACTATTCGGGTCAATAAGGGCTTTCGTCAGCATATTGAAGACTGTTATGCTGCCTTGAATATAAAGAACCGCTCGGAAAAGGTATTTTTAAGCCAAAAGGGGACACCCTATTCGGTGCAGAGGGTAAATGTGCTATTCAAGGAGATAAAGACACGCTATGGGCTTAAAATTGACCATTTCAGCACTCATAGCCTCCGCAAGACTTTCGGGCGTAGGGTTGTTGAGCAGGCGGGAAATAACTCCGAAATGGCACTTATCAGGCTCTCTGAAATCTTCTCTCATTCATCCCCGATGATAACAAGAAGATACCTTGGTCTTCGCCAACAAGAGTTAAACGAGGTTTATGATAGCCTTGACTTTTAATGTGAATTGAGATGATGCTAAATGATTGTTCATTAATGCAATATGATGATATTTACCAATATTATGATAGGCAAAGTTTGCTTATAATGATTATTATCTATAATCTTATGAATTAATGTTATAATCTACTGATAGATAAGTTGAGGGTTATATTATAGTCTAAACAATAGATAAACAATATATCAACAGTGTTTTTATAGTGAAGATGTAAATCTCTGTTTATATAACGACTTAAAATGTCTATATTTGTGGATATTTTCGTATATGAACGAGATTAGGGTCATAGAATTATTTGCAGGAGTCGGTGGTTTCCATGTCGGCTTGGATAGAGTTAATCAGCAAGCACATAGCGACTTCTACAAGATTATATGGGCTAACCAATGGGAACCGGCTACTAAAACCCAACACGCATGGAGGACATATGAACGCCAGTATGGTGTTGGCTCTTGTGTAAATACGGACATAGCACTAGTTCAATCAGCGGATATCCCTAAGCATGACCTGCTTGTCGGAGGATTTCCTTGTCAAGATTATTCTGTGGCAAGAACCCTTAGCCAATCTGCCGGATTGGAAGGGAAAAAAGGTGTTCTATGGTGGCAAATACATAGAATAGTAAAGGAAAAGGGCAATGATGCGCCTCAGATACTTTTCTTGGAGAACGTTGACCGCCTTGTTCAATCTCCTGCATCACAGAGGGGAAGAGATTTTGCGATAATTCTTCAATCACTTTCCGATTTGGGCTATATTGTTGAGTGGAGGATTATCAATGCAGCTGAATATGGGATGCCTCAAAGGCGTAGAAGAACTTATATACTAGCATACAGGAAAGGGTCGAAGATAGCAAACTCTATTTCAAGTAAAGAGGATTGGTTATTTAAGGATGGTGTCTTTGCCAAGGCATTTCCTATTAAGTCAAAAGAATGTAGCGCAAAAATCATTGAGCATTCTATCAAGAGAAGAAAGAGTGATGATTTGGCAAGCGTAAGTGAAGAGTTTAACAAAGGTGGTTCGGGGAGAATGTTTGAGAACTCGGGGCTTATGATTAATGGCAAATACATAACATATAAGACGGAACCGAATTATCATGGCAAGTATATGACCCTTGCTGATGTCGTTTTAACTGAAAAGGATGGCGATTTAAGGGATACTATCACAGATAATTACTATATCCCTGAAAGCGATTTGGGTAAATGGGAATATCAGAAAGGTGGCAAGAAACTACCTCGTGTAAATAAGAAAACGGGGATAACCTATATGTATAGTGAAGGTGGGATGGCGTTTCCCGACCCTCTTGATAAACCATCCCGTACAATCATCACAAGTGAAGGTAATAAATCGGCTAATCGTTTCTCTCACGTTATCGCAGACCCTGTGAATGGAAGACTTCGTAGGCTAGTCCCTATTGAGTTGGAACGATTAGATATGTTTCCGGATAGGCATACAGAAGGAGAAACGGACGAAAAGCGTGCCTTCTTTATGGGAAACGCTTTAGTCTGTGGCATTATTACGAACGTTGGCAAAGAATTGATGAAGAGACTTAAATAAGTTTCTTTTCACTCAATATCTCCTTGACGTAATTCTTATTAAACCAATAGCAATACTTTTTGTGTAGTTGTCCATCTGGTGCCAACACCTTATCTTGTGCGTCTTTGCCTTTAGGACGAACATGGAACTTCAAACCATCGCTTTCTCTGTAAAAGTATTTAGGTTCTATATGGCTTTCAATCACATTCCCTTTGATGTTAGACCAAAATCGGGCTGCATCGTCCAAGTCTTTCTGTGGCATTGTCCAAAAGAATGCTTTGGCTAATGTATAGACATCATCGTCATTATCGTCTTGTTTATAGACTACCATTAGAAATTGACTTGTAAACAGTTCATATAGCCTTGAGGAGAACCACTCTTCATCCACAATTTCATTGTAATTGATATTCTCAAAAGACATTGCTTCCGCTATTTTCCCGCTCCTAGAAACCCTTATGGTCTTCATAATAATACCGGATTTGATGAACTCTTCTGATTTCTCACTGTTCGTTCCTCTCGTTTTATCTTCGGTAATAATGTCGTTAGACAATATTGCATATTTGTTCTTAGCCGTAGGATGCTCCTTTGCTCCAAGGGCTTTGCAAATCTGCCTATAATTCATTCCGTAGTAAGGAGTGAACCTATCAAGAAGGATTGTCTCGAAATCACGTTCTCTTAACTCATCAACGGATACTAACTCGCTAGTTTTCTTCTCATTTCTCTTGTTTACAAACTGCGAAACGTTGGAAACGGCTCCGTGCGTGTTGTGTTCCTCTGCATATTTAAGGATAGTCCTCATATATTGAGTTTTCAATGAGAACGCTCTTTTCGGTGCAGGTGGAGGTATTGACCCATTTTTGAGTTTATAATTTACATCGGGGTCTCCTTTCTGCCCTTTTCGGCAAGCACCCAAATATGTGGTGTCTCCTTCTGATAGTTCATGAGCGTGTCCGGTACTAATCTTTTCTACAATCTTCTTGTAGTCTTGTTCAATGATAAGTAAATCCTTTTCAGGCAATGACCATAGTACAGAATATATGAACTTTAAGTCAATGACATCGACTCCGGATATATGTAGATAGAATAGTAGGAGCATCAATCGGCATTTTTTGTATATGTCCGATTGTGTGAAAGGCTTATTAACATCTTGCTCTTCATCGTAGTTTATCATTGAGCAAACAAGCCTCTCCTTAATATGGTAATGACCATCGTTTAACTGTTTCAGAGGAGTGCATTTCAATTCCAATCCGGCTTTGGCGAAATCCGCCTCAGAACGACTGTTGGGAGCATATCCGAAAAAATATTTCTCAACCAATTGTCCCAGTTTACCTTTCCCCTTCATCTCCTCAATCTCGGTAGGGATTATTTCGGAAAGGGACTTGCCAATAAGTTTCTTGCTATACTCATAGATAGAGTAGAAGTCTGAGTTATCGAATAGTGCCATAATCCTAAATGATTTGGCACAAAGGTAATAAAATATTCACATTTCTCAGAAGTGAATATTCTATTATTTGAATAACATATAGATTATTAATGGATTATGACTGATATCCAACTTCGATGAGTAATTTGACATTCACTTTTGTCGTTGAGGAATACTATTGAACATTATGCAAGCGTGGGGCATAGACCGAACTCTTTATAAACATCTTCCATTATAGCACGAACTAGGTCTTTTGTAGGGTGGTTTTTATTGTTGTCTTTGGGGATTACGATGCAGTCGTGGATATGGATTGCATTCCATCTTTTTGCATATAGTCTGTTGAGGATGGTTGTGAATATTTGCGCTTCCAAGTTCATCATCGCAACGGATAATGATGCCGTTGCCTTTTCGACTTTGAGACCACGGCTTTTCATATATTCTTTGATTTCATCGGATTGTTTGATTGTCTTCCACGTTCCAATCATAGCATAAACGTTCGGGAACTGTTCCTTGAACTCGACTGCATATTCTTTCCAATGATAGGCATAAGGCGTGTTTGAGTAGAATACTTCTTGGAACATCTGTACTTTGACCTCCTTCCTGTCCATATCCGGATGCCGTGATGTTATGTCGTCCCATAGTTGACCAGTGCACGTCAGATAAATATATTCAATCTCATCGTCTTTGAGTTTTGCAACCTCTGTATTTTCTATATTGTTGATAATTAATAATTTTCTTAATTCTTTACCAACATTATGGACTAAGCACTTAGATGCTTCGTTAGAATATGACTTTATGTGTGAGATAATATTATATGATGAAGAAATAGAAATATTATAATGCTTAAATATAAAGTAATTAAACAATAATGGATGGCTATTCTTGCAATCTAAAGAAAAGTCTATGTTAAGATAAGTTTTAAGTTCTCTTTCAAGGTTGGTCAGACAATGATACATTCTACCTGCATTGTCTATTCTGTTTATGGTTTTATTCTTGTCTTTCAGAGCCTCAACCACAAATCGATAGTAATAGTATTTGTTATCATCCTCAGAGACTTGTTTGTTGATGTAAGAGAATAATCCATGCTCATCCTCAATCGTAATCTTCTTTAATGATGTAATGTAATGTTCTCTGAATGTCTTTCCGTACTTGGCATCAACTTCTTTCAATGCCAAGTCTCTCATCTTTTCATATTCTTCTTTGGTCTTTAGCTTATATTTGATGATGCTGGCATTGTTGCAGGGAACTTTAATTACCTTATCGCAAACCAATGTGAACATCGTGGAGTGTTCGCCAATACTGAACATTTGTTCCTTTTTGACGGCATCGGTCTTGAAATCGGAGCCACGTTTTAGATAGCCCATTTCTGTGAATGTCTCCAACATCTGTTTATAATCGTGTCCGACGACTGCTTTGAGTATTGATGCAGATAGACTGAATGACATTGTGTCTTTTTTAGAATATGCACGCCGGATGAGAGCGTCTTGAAGATACTTGCATTTAGCCTCTATCTTATCCGTACTCTTTAGAACTCCTCGTTTCTTATCGTAGTGCTTTAGTTCGGGGCGCAACATTAGTTCCTCTTGTGCCTTCAACTTTAGGTACTCTTCTTTGTCAATCTCATTGCATCTGTATCTGAACTCTGACATTGGTATAAATGGCTTGTATTCCTTGACATCTTTCTCACTCGTATTCTCTCGGTACAAGTCGATATATCGTTGCATATCAAAACCGTTTATCTGATATAGGTCAATGCTTGTATTTTTCATATTCTACTATTCTTTCTTCATTAACTATAAATACTATCCGATTATCTTTTATTCGCCTGACACCTTGTTTATTGCGTCTATGACAATATTCGTTCCTCTTTTGTTTGCTTTGATGTACGGCTTCATTGACGCTATGACTGAATGTGATGTTATGGCTGAAATTAATTCGGCAGAAACGCCCTCATTTAGCGCACTGACCACAAAAGTTCTTCTTGCGGTGTGCGAAGTAAGGTCTTTCTTGGGTATCCTTATGACTATCTTTTCATTAAGCCGATACTCATAATCTACCCATTCTCCTTTGAGGTCGGCAACTTCACCCAACTCCTTTAGGTGTTCGTTATATTTCTGATTGCTGATGATAGGGAATGCACGGTCTTCTTCATAAACATATTCTTGATATTTTTTATAGATGGCTACTGCCCGTTGAGGTAGTCTGAAAGAAATCCGGTCATCATCTTTTTCCGTCAGTATGTCTATTTCATAATTCCCATCTTCGCCAACTTTGATATTCTCTCTTTTCAATTGTGCCACATCTGAGTATCTCAGTGCGGTATAGCATTGAAAAACAAAGATGTCTCTAACCTTGTCCAATGCCTCATTATGGCTTAGGTCTAACGTGTATATTGTATTAAGTTCTTCCAATGTGAGATAGCGCACGGCTTTCTTCGCTTTAGGAAGTTTTGGTTTATATGAGAAGTACTCCGGATTGATACGGTAGTTCTTATCCCTTGCCCAATTGACAAACTGTTTGAAATATGATAGATGTTTTTCTATGGCATCATTATACATAGTCTTAGCCAATTCGACCTTGAACCCATCCATCGTTGAGACTGATAGTAGGTCAAAGGTCATTTGTGGTCTATATGTCTGCCATTTTAGTTTCAATCGGTTGAATACGTCTATCATATCTTGTCCCCATCCTTTAGACTCTTTACGCTCTTCAATGAACTTGTCAAATAGATAATAGAACTCATTGGATTTGTCTTTCTTGCCCAGTTTGTATTTGTAATTAAATTGGAGTTTTAGTTCTTCCGCGGATGGAACTTCTCCTCTTGCAAGAGTGGCATTGACATATTCGATGCAAAAGTCTTCCATATTGTCCAAAGAAGAGTTGATTATATTGTAAAGAATACCATCCACCTTTGCTCCCTGCTTTACTCTTTGCCGTGAGACATTCCATAGACTTGGTTTGATGTTATAGCCGGAGTATAAATCAACACGACCGTTGTATGTTGCTCGTATGATGATTGACGCCCGTCCGTCTTTTCGTATTTTAGACAATGTGGTATTTGTTCGTAGTTTTGGCATAGTGCATAATATTCGTGTATTGGATACAAATATAATTAATCTACCAAAAAATCTACCAAAAATGTCTAAAATAATGCAAAATGCTATGGCATATTCAGTTTTGTAAGTGATTGAAATTGGATTGATTGTTAAAAAGATACGCTATATTAAGGTATATAGGTTTCCATCCCTCCCTCTCCGCCAGAAATAACATGAAAGAGGCTGACTCAAAAGGTCAGCTTTTTTCATTTATCTTCCTGCCCGGTCGCTCTTCGTGACAGCCTTTGAGGGCAAGGAAAGAGATGCCATTGATGTGGCAGTATCTCCTTCTGAATGTTCATTTGTCCACCTCGTGGAATCACAATGTGTTGAAAAACAGTTGTTTGGTTAAATGCTTTGTCTATGGATGCGTTGCGGGAATCCGAGATATTCCATCTAATTTTGCATAAACAAAATATTAAGAAATATGAAGGATTTGATTGCATGCTGCGGATTGGACTGTGAGAATTGCGATGCACGCAAGGCCACGGTGAACAATGATGACGCGCTTAGGAAAAAGACTGCCAAGCAATGGGCCGAGGCGAATGACGCCCCTATCAAGCCCGAGCATATCAACTGTATGGGATGCCGGACGGAGGGCGTGAAGTATCTCTATTGCGGCGATCTTTGTCCGGTCCGCAAGTGCGTGAGTGAAAAAGGTTACGACACATGCGCAGACTGTGCGGAGATCGACGCTTGCGAGGTGGTCGCACAAGTCTTCAAGAATGCGCCTGAGGCCCGTGGCAATCTTAAGACAGAACGCCTGGCGACAGAATAGTATAAGGCTTTGGGCGTGCTTGGCATACCATGGCTATCAATGCTGTACTTCTAATCGTATGGTTTTTGCAGGAGCGTGAACGGACATATTCATTGGATAATTATGAGAGGAACAGTAGTGATTTTGACTGTATTCGCGTTTTCCTGCGCTGTAATGACCGCACAGGACAAGACGGTGGTCAAGGGAGAGTTAGGACCGGAAGGTGCGCCTAAGGAAGTGGACTTCTTTTACCGGAGCGGCGAGAGTGTGAGTGTTCCGGTTGAGAACGGACGTTTCCGTGTGGAACTACCGACTGACGTTACCAAGTCATACGATGTAGGCATGGGGCGCCATGTCAAGGTGACCATCGTGCCTGAAGGCGGCACCTTGATCATCAGCAGGCGGCCTGACGGACGTTGTACGGTCAGCAGCGACAAGGTTAATTCATTGACCGTGGCGCTGGACTCTCTGATGTCGTTCCGCCGGAGAAACTATAAGGACAGCACATTGATGATCAATGAATATAAAAGGGTTATCCATGCCAATCGTGACAACGCTGTGGGTTACATGGCATTGTTCTTCTTGACGAATTTCGGTAACACGGATCCTAAGACGCGGTTTGAGCTTGCGGGGACATTGGCCCCGAATATGCTGGCGGAGCCAAGGACAGCCAAACTGAAAAGGGACATAGAGGCGGTCTATAATACTTCTGTAGGAATGAGGTTCCAAGACTTTGAGGGAATTGACATGGCTGGAAACACGGTTCGGCTTTCAGATTATGCCGGCAAAGGAAAATATATTCTGTTGGATTTCTGGTCGACCAGTTGCGGTCCTTGCCGCCGTGCGTTCCCGCATATCATGGAATTGTACGAGGAGTTTGGAGGAAATAGGTTTGATGTCATTGGTGTCCCCCTCTGGGAGGAGGCAGGTCAGTCGAAGGAGACGGTCAGGGAAAAAAGCTTGACTTGGAAGAATATCCTTGGTACGGAGGAATCGGCCGCGGAACTCTATGGCGTGACCTTTGTGCCTACGTACCTGCTGCTCGCTCCTGACGGAACAATACTCGCTCGCGCTGACTTGTCAGAGATAGAGCGGATGATCAGAGAATCAGTCAGATGATGCGTGACATTATCTGATGAATTTTTGTATATGGCTAAAAAACATTACATTTGTGAATATAAGTGCGGCGGCATCTGCCTGTTCGCGGAAATTGAAAAGTAGTGTATTTGAAGACTATATTAAGAATCATTCTTGTCTCCGCTGGAGTCGCGCTGTGTGGTTGCGGTGACTTTGAATCCACTGAATCAGAGGTGATTCCATCCTCGGTGAATGTCGTTTTCGCTGTCGGGAACACCCCGAGGACGAGAACGGAATACGATGTGGAGACCAAGCGCTTTGTGTGGAATGATGGCGACAAGATTGCTGTCTGGGCAAAATCCCCGGACGGATCATACGCTTTGGATAATCAGGCGTTCCGTTTGATGGCGGTTGCCTCTGACAAGTCCGAGGCCTATTTCACAGCCACCCTTCAGTCCCCGATGGCTGAAGGAACATATTCATACTACATGACTTACCCTCTTCCGGAATCGATGGGTGGCATGACCGCCACATTCACTGTTCCGTCTGTTCAGGATGGCACGGCTTCGGATGGAGTGGACATAATAGTGGCGGAACCGATCTCCGGACCGGCCTTGGAGCCGGTTAAGGAGGCGGCACCTATCGTGTCCGATGATGTGCTGAATGTCAGAATGAGACATCTGCTGCATTTCCTGAGGTTCTATATTCCTGAAGGGAATAACTTGCTGGGGGAGCCGGTGAAGAGAATCGAGTTCACGATGCCGCGGGCGGTGGCCGGCAATGTTTCGGTGGACGTCACGGATGCTTCCACCGCCAGTCTTGGCGATGGCGTGAACGGGATGACATTGGAATTAACGAAACCTATCGACGCGTCTGCTGACGGGATGGAATCGGCTGTCGCCGGTATATTCCCTTCCCAGACCGCTTATTCGGCGGGAGATTTGATGACGGTGTCGATATATTCGGAGAACAAATGGGCCTCGTTGAGTCCTATATCTTTGGAAGGCAGGACTTTCGCCGCTGGGCATCTGACCCCGGTGCCGCTGAGACCGGCCGAGGTCAAGCGGCTTTATAAGCTGAGGTTCACACTGGCGTCCAACAATCTTGGCGAGGATCCGTATAACATAAGGATCGCTCTGCCGGCCGGGGTGAACTGGCCTGGGAGCGCGTCCAACGTGCTGGGGCTTGACGGAACTCATAACGGACTGATAAAGACTGGTGACACATTTATCGTCGAGACTAAGGATGAGGCGGAGTTCAGGGCGTTGTCCTCCCAGCCGTTGACTGTAAGTTACGAGTCGGAAAGCGCGTTGGTGACGGAAAGTCTTGCTCTCGGGGACTTGACTTCGGTCTCAAGCGCGGCTTGCTCTCTGAATTGTCCTTATTTGTTCTTCGAGGATTTCAGCGGGGTCGGGGACATTAGTTCATACGATAAATACGGAACATCCAATCCGGGGTCGAGAAAACCGGAGACATTCCTGAATGGATGGAGTGCCGCCAGAGTGGGGGCCATGGCTGGAAAATCAATCAGGATAGCATGTCGCCGGGAAACTTCGGCGAACTATCCGGCGAGGGCGGACTCTCCGTTCCTGTCATGCCTCAAAAAGAATCATACTGTCAGCCTTGAAGTCGCGTTTGACTATTCTATGGATAGGCAAAATGGAGGTATAGGACCTGTTGATGTCTCTCAGACTATGCATATCGGTTACATCACTACGGAAGAGAGTCTGAAGAGCGGTGACGACACCGGTGTCTATCCGGCAAGTTACACGTCTGACGAGACAGGCGGGTCATACCTGAATGTCAACAAGCAATATAGTGTCACGCTGGACAACGTAAGCGCGCCGCTGCGGTTGAGCTGGAGAACCACACCGGAGAATAAGGCGGGGCTTAACAACAACACCTGCTGGCTCTACATAGACAACATAAAAGTTAAGATCGCAAAATAATTAATGATATGAAAATTGACAGAATCGCTCTTGGAATATTGACACTGGCCCTTATGTCGGAGTCCTGCTCCGAGCAACAGACAAGTCAGGGCGGGCATGTCTCGTTTTCCTTGAACCCTGACGGTCAGGTGGCCGTGGTGTCGAGGAGCAACGTGTCCGACTACACAACACTTCCGGATGCCGGGAAGTTCACGATCGCCCTTACAAACAGCAACGGTGACGAGATCTATGCCGGAACACTTGAAGGCTATGACGCTTCCACGGCCCTGAAGACAGGAAACTATTCGGTGAAGGCGAATTATGGCTCAGTCGCTGACGAGGGCTTTGGAAAGCCTTGCTTCTCAGGAGAGACATCGTTCTCGATTGTCGGCGGCGGCACCGCTTCGGTGACTATCCCGGTCTCTCTGACGAATGCTATCGTGAAGGTCGAGTGCACAGAGACCTTCGATGCGTATTATACGGATTATTCCTTCTCGGTGAAGACAGGTGGCGGAACCGTGATAGATTTTCCTAAGGGTGAGAAGAGAGCCGCGTTTGTCGATGCCTACATGATCTCTGTGTCAGGTACGTTGACAAGTCAGAGTGGCAAGACACAGGAATTTTCCAAGGAGTACAGATCCCTTTCTCCGAAAACCTGCTACACTATCAAGTTCGATGTGTCCAATGTGGGAGGAAACTCTATTTCCATCTCCTTTGATGATACGATTGAAGATGTTGAACTGACGGAAGTTGAACTTAACGACTGACAAGATGAAAAAGATTTTTTACATATTTCTGGCCGCCGTCATGGTTTTGGCGGTGTCCTGCAAGAAGGACAATTTCAATTACGGCAAGGGTGACAGGACCGGCACGCTTTCGTTTGACGGCCTTTCCATAGAGGTCTCTGACGAGGTTCACAAGGTCACGACCAAGGCTGAGGCCGCCGGTGATGACTACACGCTGTTCCTTTATGACAATGCCGGCAAACTTGTCTGGCAGAAGACCTATCAGGAGGTGCGCGGCGGTGGCGATGTCTCTCTTCCGGTAGGTGACTATAGCCTGGAAGCCCGCTCGACCAGCGCTGATGTTCCAAACGCCAAGTTCAACGCTCCGGTCTATGGCGCCACAAAGGACTTCGCGATCAAGGCTGGAGTGACCACGACGCTCGGTTCAATCACCTGCAAGCTTCTTCAGGCTGTTGTCAGCGTTGGATACAACGAGGATTTCCTGAAGTCGGTCACTGGTGACGGGGCCGCTACCGTGGAGTTGGCGGCAGGTTATCCTTTGGAGTATAAACTGGAATATTCAAACGGCAATCCGACATACGACCGCCGCATGGGTTATTTCGCGGTGAATGGCAATGATGCAACTATCGCTTTGGTATTCAAAGGCTCCATTGACGGCAAGACCCAAAGGATGCGCGCGACCATCACCAATGTGAAAGCTCAGGACTGGCACGTGGTCACCATCATAAAGAAAGTCGATGCCTCCGGCAACGCTTCTTTCACTGTTGAGATCGATGGCTTGGTCGAGGATGCCGAATTGAATGGTGACGTGACCGCTGAAGAGCCTGGTGACGGCAACGATCCTAACGCTCCGATCGGGGACGGAGGAATCGAACTTATCAGTACAAGCATTTACGACATAACAAAGACTGTCACTGTGCCGGAGACCGGGGCATTCCCGCTCACGATGACAGCCAAGATTCCTAACGGTGTGCGTAAGTTCACAGTTGACATCGCTTCCACCAACGCTGACTTCATCAATTCCGTGAACTCGGTCGGTGGAACCACACTTGATCTGATCAATCCTTCTGAGGCGGCGATGGGTGTTTTCGACATCGTTCCGTTCCCTCACGGCGCGGAATTGTCGGGCAAGACGGAGATTGAATTTGACCTTTCCGACGCGCAGGCTCCGCTTCTGGCGTTCAAGGGCACGCACACATTCACGATGAATGTTATTGACAACAAGGGCTGCCGCAAGAGCATCCCGATCAGTCTTGAGGTACTTTAGGAGGAATGAATATGAGAAATAAACTCACAATCATAACATTGTCTCTTTCGGCGCTCGCGTTTGGAGCCTGTGCCAACTATGGTGAGACTCCGGCCGCCAAAGGAGTGTTCAGTCTTGATGTAAGGATGGGTGAGCCTGTGTCCAGGGCCGTCATGAGCCAGGAGGAACTTCTTTCCTCCGCGAAGGTAAGCATCTATAAGGGTGACTTCTCCGGCAAGGTCCGTGAATATGAATATTCACAGATGCCACAGGCCATCTATCTGCCGGCTGATGATTATCGCGTTGACGTTATCGCCGGAGAGGCTGTCAAGGAGAATCCTGCAGCGGCGTCTTGGGAGCAGAAAAGTTACAAGGGATCTTCCGATGTGACTGTCAAGGCCGGAACATCCAGCAGCGTGACCGTTACAGCGAAGGTTTCCAATGTCATCTCCAAGGTTGCTTTCGACCAGACTGTCGCGGATGCTTTTCAAAGTGGCTACACTTGTGAGGTCAGCCTTGCCGATACTGACGGACGGTTGGTCTATGACGCTTCCAACAGCGGCTCGGACGGTTTTTTCATTCCTTCCGGTTTCGAGCCTTCGCTTTACTGGAATTTCTCCGGGACGTTGAAGAAGGATGGGAGCACATTCACAAAGTCGGGTGAGATCAAGTCTGTCGAGGAAGGCAAGAGGTATAGGCTGAACCTTAAATATACGGAGAAAGACGGTCTTCTGGCCTTCGACCTTCTGGTGGATGATTCTACGAACAACATTTACGATGACATCATCTTCGAGGGAACCTCGACGGGAATCGCCCAGTCATCCAGATATGAGATCTGGGCCGGACACTTCACGGCCCATGCCGATGTCGATGAGGCTCAGTACGACAAGGATAAGGTTCGCTTTGAGGTACGTGAGAAAGGTACTCAGGACTGGACTCCGGTGACAGCCGTAAGGGATTCTGAAGGCACATTCAGCGCGGAGATCAAAGGTTTGGCTCCTTCCACGGTTTACGAGTATCGTCTCGTGCTCACATCCCTTGAGTCAGGTGAGGAGGAGATTCTTGCCGCACCGTCGGATGTGACAACCGAAAAGGCGGTGCCTGTGCCTAACGGAGGGTTCGAGACTACATCCAATGATGAAAGCGGCAAGTACAAGTCTTTCTACGATCCTTCCTCATCGGATCCTACTCTGCAAAAACAATGGTGGGGTAATGGTAACAAGGGCGCGACCCTTGTCGGTTCTGGTTCCGTGATCTGTTATCCTGACGCTTCTGACTACAAGGAAGGGACGCAGTCCGTGTGTCTCCAGTCACGTTGGGTTGTCGTTAAGTTCGCCGCTGGAAACCTTTTCAGCGGGCATTTTGGAGACCTTATCGGAACCACTGGAGGAACAGTTTACTTCGGAAGGCCGTTCACCGCAAGGCCTACAGCGTTGAGGTTATGGGTGAAATATTCCGGAGGTGTCATCAACCGTGAGTCCGGCAATGTCCCTTCTGACGGAAAGAAGGGTAACTATGACAAGGCATCCATAAGAATCGCTTTGGGCACATGGGATTACAAGCGTTATGGCGGAGACGCGGACAGTCCGGTAATGATAAACACCACTGACGTGAGCACATTCGTGGATTTCTCCACGGACAAATCCACAATCGCTTTCGGTGAGAGGCTCATCACCTCAGACGATTCCAATCCGGCCAAGGACTGGATCCAGATGACGATTCCTCTCGAGTACAGCAGCCTGACGACATACCCGACGCACATCATCATCAGCTGCGCGGCCAGCATGTACGGAGACTACTTCACCGGGTATGACAACAGCAAACTCTGGCTTGACGGAATGGAACTCCTCTACGAATAATGACAAGATATTCATTCATAATACTTTCAGTCCTCCTCATGGCCCTTGGCTCGTTCAATGCCGAGGGACAGAGGATGGATCGGGGTATTGACCTGTCATCGCAGCCTTGCTTCATTAAAAAAGGTACATGGATGGTGGGCGGTGGAGCCAGTTATATGCTTCACAACAACGATAACTCCCGTCTGTTGGTGGTCAACGGCATAAAATCCACAGGCTACACCCTTTCTGTCAGCCCGGCGTTCTGCTACATGTTCAAGGACAATATGGGAGTCGGAGTCAGGGTCGGGTACAGAAGGAATATGTTCCAGCTGGATTCCGCGAAGTTGAATTTCAAGGACATCGACATGGAGATGGCTGATTTCCACAAGATCAGCCATGCGTTTGAGATTCAGGGAATAGGACGATATTATATTCCTGTGGGATCGTTGAAGCGGCTCGGATTGTTCAACGAGTTGCAGCTGTCATATTCATACGGCCAGGGAAAGGTGCTGGACGGACACGGCGACAAGGTGAACGCAACGTATGAGACGTCCAACGCTTTGGGAATCAATGTGTGTCCCGGATTCATGGCATTTGTCACCGATAAGCTCGCCATAGACGTGAGTGTGAACATGATGGGACTCCATTTTGATTGGACGGACCAAAGCCACAACCGAGTGGCGGAGGGGGACAGAAGTTTTACATTCATTAATTTCAAGGTGAATCTGCTTGCTGTGGGATTCAGCCTCTATTATTACCTGTAGGCGGTGAAAAAGTTAGCGATAATACTCTTCATTTTTCTTTCCGTGTCTGGAATTCGGGCAGCGGAGAGAGACAGTCTTTCCGTCGTGGAAAAGCGCGGACCGGACAGGCTGTTCATGCCAAAGGGAGACTTTTCCGCTGGTGTACAGTTCTTCTATGCGGACTTGTCCAGCACTGACAGTGAATATCTTATGCTGCTTCAGCATTTGGATGCCAACGGCACTATGATGACGTTGTCGCCTTCCCTCGACTACACTTATAAGGACAATAGGTCAGTCGGGGTGAGGGCGAAATATTCATCTGCGAAAGGAGGTGTCTCCAACGCTGATCTCTCGATGCTCAGCGATGATCTGGCGGTCTCTTTGAATGACATAAAGGCGGATTCTCGTACGGTCCAGGCCGAGGTCTTTCATAGAGCCTACGCCTCTTTGGACAAGCGTGGCAGGATAGGAGTGTTCACCGATGTGTCTCTGGGATATTCCTACACCCGCACCTCATTCTCCTACAACGAGGAGAGCCTCGACAGTTACGCCGCGGCGAACAGGGTAAAGATCGCTGTCCATCCGGGTCTGATGATCTTCGTGACCAACAGCATAAGCACGCACGTGGCGATCGGCATCGGCGGAGCTACCTACAACCACATCGACTACTACAAGAACGGAGAGATTGTGGGCACGAGGGATTTCTCCAAGGTTCGTTTCATGCTTGACGTGCTTGATATTTCTTTCGGACTAAGTTTCCATATTTAGGCTATGAACAGATTTTTCTTGATAATATTGACGATAGTCTCTTTGCCGGTTGTCTCGTGCATCCGGAACGACATCCCTTACCCGGAGATAGACGCCGCCATCACAAGTCTGGACGCGGACGGCGCCAAGTCGGTGAGTATCAGCACCGATATCCATGAGGTGGTGCTTACGCTTGAGGAGACCGTGGACATCAGCAAGGTCAATATCCGCGAGGTGTCGTTCAATGATGAGGCGGTCGCCGCTTCCGATCCGATTGTCGGCACGAAAGATCTGTCCAAACCGCTTACGGTGACACTTTCCGCCTACGAGAACGAGCGCTCTTGGGCGATCAAGGCTGAACAGCCGATAGAACGTTACTTTTCCCTTTCCGGCCAGATCGGTGGCGCGGTGATTGATGCCACGAACAGGCGTGTCGTGGCTCAGGTGCCATCCGGAATCGATCTTACCGGCATGAGTGTGTCTTCCATAAAACTGGGGCCAGAGGGACAGACAACATATTCTCCGGCAATCTCCTCGTTGAGAAACTTTGAGGATCCTGTCGAGCTTAACGTCTCCTATAGGGATGTCAATGAGGTTTGGACACTGTTCGTGGAGGAGGTAGAGGCTGCTGTCTCGATCTCTAAACCGGATGTTTGGACAGGTGTCGCATGGCTCCGTGCCAGCGGAATCGAAGGTCGTGACAACGGCTTCCGCATCAGAAAGGCCGGTGATTCCGAATGGAATGAGGTCGGTGGAGTCTCCTCTGACGGCGGATCTTTTTCGGCTGCCGCCGAGGGCCTTGCACCTTTGACTGAATATGAGTGTGTCGCCTACAGTGGCGATGAGACTTCCGAGATCGTGAGGTTCACAACCGAGGCTGCTGTCCAGTTGCCTAATTCTGGTTTCGAGACGTTCTCTAACGCAGAGTCTGACAAATATTATTCGTTCTATGATCCCGCGTCTCCGGTCCCTGTGCTCCAGACCGAATGGTGGGGGAGCGGCAACAAGGGATCGACAACCGTCGGATCAAAATTCGCCATCACCAAACCGGATGACACCGAAAAGGTTGAAGGAAAATATTCATTGAAGATGGAGTCGCAGTATGTGGTCATCAAGTTCGCCGCCGGCAACATCTTTTCCGGTGAATATGGCGGGAATGTCGGCACTGCGGGCGGAAAGGTCCGCATGGGACGTCCGTTCACCCTGCGCCCTCGGAAACTGACCGTCTGGCTGAAGTACAAGAGCGGCAAGATCCAGCAGAGGACTCTTGGCGGTTACCCTGACGATGATGTCGTCAAGGTCGGGGACAATGACCGCGGAATAGTGTGGGTCGCTTTGGGCACATGGGATTTCCGTAAATATGGCGGAACCGAGAGCTGTCCTGTTGAAGTCAACACGACGGACAAGTCCTCGTTCTTCGATCCTGCCGGCCAGGATGTCATCGCCTATGGAAGATTCGTCACCGATCATGACATGGAATGGACCAAGGTGGAGATTCCTCTTGAATATGTGTCCACATCACGCCGCCCGACACACATAATCGTCTCCTGCGCGGCCAGCATGCTGGGTGACTATTTCACGGGCAGTCCGGATTCCATCTTGTGGATAGATGACATGCGTCTGGAGTATTAGAATAAAAGAGAAAGAAGGTGGCCTCAAAGTCACCTTCTTTCTCTTTACTCTATTTCGTCTTTGACGTTGTATTTGTTCCTTTCAGGAGCATTGCGGGAGACCATCTCGCAGATGAAACCGGCGAGGAAGAGCATCACACCGATGATCACGGCAAGGATGGCGAGGTAGAACAGAGGCTGGTCGGTGACGGCCCTGAAATGGACGCCCTGGGCCTGGTGGACAAGTTTCGCGACGATCACCCAGATCGTCATCACGAAGCCTATCAGGAACATCAGCAGGCCGGAGAAGCCGAAGAAATGCATCGGCTTCTTGCCGAATGTGCTAAGGAACCACAATGAGAGAAGGTCGAGGAATCCGTTGACGAACCTCTCAAGGCCGAACTTGCTCTTGCCGTACTTCCTTTTCTGATGGTGGACCGGCTTCTCGGTGATTTTGCCGAAGCCGGCGTTCTTCGCGAGGTAAGGAATATACCTGTGCATCTCGCCGTACACCTCTATGTTCTTGACCACCTCGTTCTTGTAGGCCTTCAGGCCGCAGTTCATATCGTGGAGCTTGATGCCGGTGATCCAGCGGGCAGTGGCGTTGTAAAGCTTGGAAGGCAGGTTCTTGGTCAGTTTGTTGTCCTGGCGGTGCTGTTTCCAGCCGGAGACCACATCATAACCCTCCTCGGTGACCATCCGGTACATCTCCGGGATCTCTTCCGGGGAGTCCTGCAGGTCCGCGTCCATCGTGACGACCACACGTCCCTCGGCCTTGGCGAAACCTTCGTAAAGGGCGGCGGACTTGCCGTAGTTGCGGCGGAAGGATATTCCTTTGATCCGCTCGTCGCCTTTTGCGAGTTCCTGGATCTTCGCCCACGAGCCGTCGGTGCTGCCGTCGTCGATGAAGAGGACTTCATATTCATAGCCATTGGCGTTCATCACGCTTCTGATCCACGCCAGAAGCTCCGGAAGTGATTCCTCCTCGTTCAGGAGAGGAACTATTATCGAAAGGTCTTTTGAATATTCCATAATGCTATTGAAGGTTGTTGCTCTCGTCGTCTGAATCGCGCTCGCCGAACGGGTTGACCGGGAAAAGCCTTCTGGCGAAGGTTGTCGAAAGGATCCAGCCCCAGAGGTAGCAGTAGATCAGCGAGGAGAAGAAAGTTATCACCGGAAGTTTGGAGATCATCTTCTCCATCGCTGCCATCGTGTTGGAATCCATCATGTTCTGGTAGGTGTTCTGCACCGCATGGATTGTCTGGGTCATCATTTCCGGGTTGATGACGAGAATCTGCAGGATGGAGAATCCGGCGACCACTATGGAGGAGAACAACGCGACTTTAAGGCCGTAACGCTGAAGTCTGGCGTAGTCGGTCTGGACGGTGTTGAAGAACCTCAGCATCAGTACTCTGAACAAATAGATGCAGGTTACGATCTTGACTATCTTGAGCGCGCCGCCAAGCAAGTCGGCAAACATCCCCTCACCACCGAGCAGTGCCGGCAGCATCGGCAGGTAGTCGAGAATTATAGTGGCCGTTCCCATAACAAGGCCGGCCAAAGCGGCGCTGTTCCAGGAAACACTGGACGAAAACTCTTTCTTCATCGTTCTATCTCTTTAATATTTATGCAAAAATAGCAAAATATTTCGTATCTTTGCCCCTTGGCTAATAATATGGCTGGCCAAGTTCAAGTACTTGGTCTGTAAATACTGGTCAGACCAATTTATTTTAGTTTTTTGTATGATTAACATTACATTTCCTGACGGTAGTGTCAGGGCCTTCGAGAAAGGCGTTACAGGTTATGAGATAGCCAAGAGCATCAGCCCGAGGCTTGCGGAGGAAGTTTTGGCGGTGGCCGTGAAGCCTGCGACCGACACGACTGTCGGCAAGGGAGTCACCTACGACCTCAACCGTCCTATCGAAGAGGACAGCTCGATCGTCCTTTTGAAGTGGGACGACGACGAAGGAAAGAGAGTTTTCTGGCACTCCTCATCACACTTGATGGCGGAGGCCCTTGAGGACATATTCCCTGGCGTTAAGTTCGGAATCGGACCTGCCATCGAGAACGGATTCTACTATGATGTGGATCTGGGCGGCCGTCAGATCACCGACGCTGATTTCGCCAAGGTCGAGAAGAGAATGCTTGAGCTGGCCCGCGAGAAGCAGGACTTCGTCCGTCAGGACGTGTCCAAGGCCGACGCTCTCAAGCACTTCGAGGAGACTGGTGACAAGTACAAGTGCGAGCTCATCAGCGAACTCGCCGACGGCACCATCACCTACTACACCAACGGCCATTTCACCGACCTCTGCCGCGGACCTCACCTGCGCAACACCGAGGTGATCAAGGCCGTCAAGCTGACCGCCATCGCAGGTGCCTACTGGCGCGGCGATGAGAAGCGCGAGCAACTCACCAGAATCTACGGCATCACCTTCCCTAAGAAGTCGATGCTTGATGAATATCTCGTCCTCCTCGAAGAGGCGAAGAAGCGCGACCACCGCAAGATCGGCAAGGAGATGGAACTTTTCACCTTCTCTTCACGTGTGGGTCTCGGACTGCCGCTCTGGCTGCCGAGAGGCTCCGTAATGAGATTCGAGCTTGAGAAATTCCTCCGCAAGAAGCAGAATGAATATGGCTACCTGCCGGTTGTCACCCCTCACATCGGAAGCAAGGACCTTTACGTGACCTCAGGCCACTACGCCAAGTACGGCAAGGACTCCTTCCAGCCGATCCACACTCCTCAGGAGGGTGAGGAATATATGCTCAAACCGATGAACTGCCCTCATCACTGCGAGATATTCCGCTCTTCTCCAAGGTCTTACAAGGATCTTCCTTTGAGACTGGCGGAGTTCGGAACCGTTTACCGTTACGAGCAGAGCGGAGAGCTCCACGGACTTACCAGGGTACGTTCCTTCACCCAGGATGACGCCCACATGTTCGTGACCCCTGACCAGCTCAAGGGTGAGTTCGAGAAGGTCATCGACCTGATCCTCTATGTGTTCAGGATCTTCAAGTTCGACAAGTACACGGCCCAGGTTTCCCTCAGGGATCCAAACAACAAGGCCAAGTACATCGGAAGCGACGAGAACTGGGAGAAGGCTGAGAACGCCATCATCGAAGCCGCTAAGGAAAAGGGCCTGAAGACCGTTGTTGAATATGGCGAGGCCGCCTTCTACGGCCCTAAGCTCGACTTTATGGTCAAGGACGCCATCGGAAGAAAGTGGCAGCTCGGCACCATCCAGGTGGACTACAACCTGCCTGAGAGGTTCCAGCTTGAATATACCGACGCTGACGGCAGCAAGAAGCGTCCGATCATGATCCACCGCGCTCCGTTCGGATCCATCGAGAGATTCACCGCCGTGCTGCTTGAGCACACCAGCGGACATCTCCCTCTCTGGCTCAGCCCGGATCAGATCAAAGTGCTTCCTGTCAGCGAGAAATACGCTGAATATGCAAAAAAAGTTTGCGGTTTGCTGAATAATTCCGATATTCGCACTTCTTTGGATGACAGGAACGAGACTCTCGGAAAGAGAATCCGTGAGATTTCCCTGCTCAGAGTCCCTGTACTCGTCATCGTGGGAGAAAAGGAAGTGGCGGACGGCACAGTCTCTGTAAGAAGAGAGGGCGCCGATGCCGGCACGATGAAGTTGGACGATTTCGTCAAATGGTTCAAGGCCGAGGTGGCCAAGGAACTTGAGTAATGGAGTGTCCGCGATTAATGTATAATTTAAAAGGAGAGTTTTAAACAGAGCAGAATGCCTTACAAGCCGAAACCACACTACGGTGGCCCTAAACCAGCCTCCGCATCCAGACCAAGCACAGGCCCGAGACCCGCAGGGGGACGCGGCCCGCGTCCGTTCGTCCGTCAGAAGGCGGATGACGAGCTGAACATCAACGAGGAGATCACCGCCTCACAGGTCCGTCTGGTCGGTGACAACATCGCGGAGCCGGGAATCTACCCGACCTCCAAAGCCTTGAAGATGGCGGACGAGCTTGAGCTCGATCTTGTTGAGATCAGCGCCAAGGCTGACCCGCCTGTCTGCAAGATCCTTGACTACCAGAAGTACCTCTACCAGCAGAGGAAGAAGGCCAAGGAGATGAAGCAGAACGCCTCCAAGATTGTCATCAAAGAGATCCGCTTCGGGCCTAACACCGACGAGCACGACTTCCAGTTCAAGCTAAAGCACGCGCAGGAGTTTCTGGAGGAAGGCTCAAAGGTCAAGGCGACAATATTCTTCCGCGGACGTTCCATCATGTTCGCCGAGCAGGGAGAGAAGCAGCTTCTGCGCTTCGCCGTGGAGCTGGAGGAATATGGCCGCGCGGAGAACATGCCGACCCTTGAGGGAAAGAGGATGACGATGATGATCGCCCCTGTAAAGAAAAAGTAATCCGCTGGGTGCGGAGAACAATATTAACGTTTAATTTATTAAAACAATGGCAAAGCTTAAGACCAACTCCGGTGCCAAAAAGCGCTTCACGCTTACCGGATCGGGAAAAATCAAGAGGAAGCACGCTTACCACAGCCACATCCTCACCAAGAAGACCAAGAAGCGTAAGAGAAATCTTGATCACTTCGCTATCCTCCACAAGGATGACGTGAAGAGAGTAAAAGAGCTTCTGGTCCTGTAAGTTTTTATGTTTAACTTGGAACGCAGTAGAAAAGCATCGCCGAAGGGCGGTCACTGCCTCCGGAAAAAGATCAATTTATGCCAAGATCAGTAAATTCAGTAGCCTCAAGGGCTCGCCGCAAGAAGAT
>OLNF01000162.1_pt1 | contig 53003 bp, 35 predicted proteins | sample 1673061 | NCBI WGS metagenome assembly OLNF01 (sample SAMEA3136751, study PRJEB25190) | human gut metagenome
AACCGGCCTTCTTGAGGATGGGACGGTAGTCGGGGTTGACGAGCAGCAGAGCGCGAGCAACGCCGTGGCGCAGGGCGCCGTCACCACGCTGACGGCCGTGGGCTCCATCGGCGTGGCGCTGGTGCTTATCACGTCGCGCGGCATCAAAGGCCCCGAGGTGGTCTATCGCCTGATCACCACGTTTCTGCTGATAGGCGCGCTGCTTTTGCCCGTGCCGCTGCTGTTTCCCGAAGTGCCCGCGTTCGTGCCGCTGTCCATCGACGTTGCGGCGTTTCAGTGCCTGGGCATGGGCATGTGGATCCTGGTTGCCGGCTTGTGCCGCCGCTACCAAACGTCGTGCCTGTTCGCGTTCGGCATCATCCGCGCAGCCTGGGCCGCCGGCCCGCTTTTGGGCATGCTGGTGGGACGCTGGCTGTGGTACGGCGTGGGGCTTGACGTGCAGGGAGCGTTCACCGCGGCGGCCACGTGCGTGCTGCTTATCGTGCTGGTGAACAACTTCGTGTTCACCGAGCGCTCGCTGGCGCTGGCGTTAAGCATCATACCCACCGACCGCAAGCAGCGCTTCCAAGACCGCTGCCGCGCCGTCATCGAGCGCTACGGCCTGACCGAGCGCGAAGGCGAGGTCATGATCATGTTCGCGAAAGGCCGCAACCTGCCCTACGTGCAGGAGGAGCTGTGCCTGTCGAAGAGCACCGTCAGCACGCATCGCCAACACATCTACCAAAAACTCGGCGTCCACTCTGCCCAAGAAATGATCGACCTCATCCAAGAAGAAAAGGGCTAACAAGCGGAGTCAGCCACCCGGCAGGGGCAAGCCCCTTGCCAGATTTCCAATTACGTCCTGATTTTCGCCATTTTTGGCGATTTTACGTCCTTGTTTTCGCCATTTTTGGTTAAAATCAGGACGTAATTCCAATACTATCGAAAGGCCGCATCATGAAGAGACACCTCATGACAGCGCTCGATGCATGGAAGAACTCCAAGCGCCGCAAGCCCCTTATCCTCAACGGAGCCCGCCAGGTCGGCAAAACATGGCTACTCAAAGAATTCGGCACAACGCGCTACGACAACGTCGCCTACGCCAACTTTGATGGATCAGTAGCACTTGCCGCGTCTTTTGCCGCCGACTTCGATATGCGGCGAATCCTCACCAACCTGCAAGCGGCCACGGGGGAGAAAATCGTCGAAGGCTCCACGCTGCTTATCCTCGACGAAATTCAAGAGTGCCCGCGCGCGCTAACCTCGCTTAAATACTTCCAGGAACAAGCGCCCAACATCCACGTTGCCGCCGCCGGATCGCTGCTCGGCCTTACCGTTCACGAAGGCACGGGGTTTCCCGTCGGCAAAGTCAATATGCTTGATTTGCACCCGCTCGACTTCCGTGAGTTTCTCGACGCAACGGGAAACACCATGCTGCGCGAGCTCGTTGACGAAGGCGACCCGACAAGCATCAACGCATTTGGGCCGAAGCTTACCGAGCTGCTCAAACAATATTATTTCGCTGGAGGCATGCCGGAAGCCGTTGCGGCGTTCATCGACGACGGCGCTCTCGAAAGCGCGCGTAACGTGCAGGAGGAAATCCTTCGCTCGTATCGACTCGATGCGTCAAAGCACCTAAGCGCACGCGAAACCGAGCACGTCCTTGCAGTCTGGGATTCACTACCTGCTCATCTGTCGCGCGAGAACAAAAAGTTCGTGTTCGGCCAAATCCACGATGGCGCCAGAGCGCGCGATTACCGCTCGGCGATAACCTGGCTTGTCCAGGCTGGGCTCGCAACAAGGGTCGACCGAGTCTCGAAACCAGGCGTCCCCCTTTCCTCATATGCAAGCGACAACGCATTCAAACTATTTTGCCTGGATATAGGCTTGCTTGGGGCACTTTCGGGGCTCAACCAGCAAGCTATCGCAGAAGGCAACGCGGCATTCACGGAATTCAAAGGCGCGCTGACCGAGCAGTACGTCTGCCAGCAGCTTGTCGCAAGCTGCGGACTTGAACCGTTTTACTGGTCCGCCGACAATTCCCGCGGAGAAATTGACTTTCTTGCACAAAAGGCCGGGAAAACTTACGCCATCGAAGTAAAGGCCGAAGAGAACCTTCGAGCAAAAAGTTTACGCGCTTTCAAAGAACGCTATCCCGATGTTCAAGCGCTGCGGTTTTCCCTTTCCGGCTACCAACAACAAGACTGGATGGCGAACGTGCCGCTCTATGCCATGTTCAGCGAGAAGCTGTGGGGATGAAAGCGCCCCCTTGAACGTTCCGTGTTCGCCGGCGGACAATGCTGGAGTTCGCTCGTAGCTGTTTGTTAGAATCGTACGAGATTAAACCCCGAGGAGAAAGGGCGCTTTTGCCAGCTTCGTGCAACCCGACATCGGCCGCAAACCGCGCAGTCGCGCTGCTTTTGTGCGCGCTGCTGGCGTTCGCATGCGTTCCCGCCGCCCCCGGCGCGGCGCAGGCCGCAGACATGGACGCAAGCGAGCGATTCGCCGCCCCCAGCGAAGCCTCCACCCCCGTCGGCGAATCGCTCCACAACAGCGAAGCCGCTTCCACGGAAAGCAACGCCTCGAACGCCGGCGACCAAAATACCGCCACGTCCGACGGCGAAACCAACGGCGCGCAAACCGTGCGCGTCGGCTGGCTGCTGAACAACCAGGACTTTCAAAGCGGCATGCCCGGCGAATACCAATCGGGCTGGGGTTACGAATACCTGCAAACCCTTTCGTACTACGCGCCCGCGTGGAATTACGAATACGTTCCCGGCACGTTCACCGAGCTTATGGACAAGCTTGAGGCCGGCGAAATCGACCTTATGCCCAACATCTCCTACACGCCCGAGCGCGCCGAAAAGCTGCTGTATTCCACGAACGCGCAAGGCACCGAACACTACTACATCTACGCCAAGCCCAGCAACGATGCGCTCACGCAAGGCGACCCTGCGGCGCTCAATGGCATGACCATCGGCTGCAACAGCGGCGTCATGCAAACCGAAGCGGGCATGCAATGGCTCTTCGACGAAGGCGTGACCTGCAACTATAAGTTCTACAGCACCGGCAACGAGCTGTTCGACGCCCTTTCGAACGACGAAGTGGACGCCATCATCATGAACGACACGATGTCGTCCGAGGATGCGCAGCCCGTGTTCAGCGTTGGCGAAAGCAACTACTTCCTGGTCACGCCTAAATCTCGCCCCGACCTTATGAGCCAGATCAACGCCGCCATGACGTCCATCAGCGCGGCGAACCCGCGCTACAACGATGAGGTGAGAACCCGCTACTCCGTAGGCAACGGCGGCGCGTCGGCGCTCACGAACGCCGAGCACTCGTGGCTTGCCGCGCGCGGCAACACCATCAAGTTCGGCTATCTTGACAACGTGCCGCCCTACAGCACCGAAAGCGGCAGCGAGCTTGCAGGCGCGCTGACCGAGCTGATCAACACGCTGGAAAACCAGTTTGGGGCAAAAATAGAAGCAACAGCTTTCCAGTCGAACGCGGAGCTGCAAGACGCGCTTGCAAACGGCGCCGTTGACGTTATTGCGCCCGTTTACAAGGACTACTGGATTGCCGAGCAGGCCGGATGCATCCAATCGGCATCGTTTGCCAGCACGGCACTTGTTGCCCTGTACAGCAGCAACGACCTTGACGCCGCATTGGGTTCCATCGCCCAGGCGCCTGCGCAACTGGTGAACAAAGCCGTGCTGGACACGCGCTACCCCCAGGCAAACATCACCGAATACGCTGATGCAGTCGAGTGCATCGAAGCCGTGAAGACCGGGCGCGCTGGCTGCACGATTGTGTCAGTTCCCGCATTGAACCCCCTTCGCGAAAAGGTCGATATGAGCGACCTGAAAACAACGGAACTTGCCGAAGGCGCCGAGCTGACCTGCTGGATGCGCAAGGGCGATTACACCCTGCTCAGCATCGTGAGCAAAGGCGTCATCAACTCGAAAGACGCCCTCACGGCGGCAACGTACTCGCAAGATACCCGCACCGAAGACGAATCCGCTTTCGTGGAATTCGTCAGCAAGCATCAAATTATCATCGTCGTCAGCGTGCTTATGGTGCTGATAGTGTTTATCCTTGTCCTCGTGCGGCTGCTGCGGCGCGCACGCCTCGCGCAACAGGAAGCGCAAGCCGCCAACGCCGCGAAAACGGCGTTCTTGTCGCGCATGAGCCACGACATCCGCACGCCCTTAAACGGCATCATCGGCCTGCTGGAAATCGGCGACCTGCATCCCGACGACGCGAAGCTTGCCACGCAAAACCGCAAGAAGGCGAAAGTGGCGGCCGACCATCTGCTCACGCTCATCAACGACATCCTTGAGATGAGCAAAATCGAAGACCGCGCCGTTGAGCTGGAGAATGAGCCGTTCGATTTTGAGGACCTCATCCGCGACATCTACATGCTGGGGCAGCTGCGCGCCAACGAGCGCGGCGTCGACCTCACCATTAAAGGCGCACGCACCCTCGACTTCCCCAACGTGTACGGCAGCCCCGTGCACGTGCGACGCGTGCTGCTGAACCTTATCGACAACTGCGTCAAGTACAACAAACCCGGCGGCAGCGTCACCTGCACGGCCGCGAACCTGGGCGTAGAGGGCGACGTGGTGACGTACCGCTTCACCATCACCGACACGGGCATCGGCATGACGTCGGAATTCCTCGAGCGCATCTTCGAGCCGTTCACGCAGGCCAACGACGACGCGCGCAGCAACTACCAGGGCACCGGCATGGGCATGCCCATCGTAAAGGCGCTTGTCGAGGAGATGGGCGGCGTCATCACGGCAACCAGCACGCTGGGCGAAGGCAGCACGTTCACAGTGACGCTGCCGTTCACCATCGACCGCAACCCGCAGACGCATCAAGGCGACGACGAAAACGCCAGCGACATCTCCCTTGCCGGCATGAGCATCATGCTGGTTGAAGACAACGAGCTGAACACCGAGATCGCCCGCACGCTGCTGGAGAACGAAGGCGCGCAGGTTACGTGCGCCGCCGATGGTCAGGAAGCCGTTGACCTGTTCTGCAGCAAGGCGCCGGGCACGTTCGACGTCATCCTCATGGACGTGATGATGCCGAAGATGAACGGCTACGAGGCCACGCGCGCCATCCGCTTGAGCGACCGCCTTGACGCCACCACCGTGCCCATCGTGGCCATGACGGCCAACGCGTTCGCCGAGGACGTGCAAACCGCCAAAGAAGCTGGCATGAACGACCACGTTTCCAAGCCCATTCAGCTCGACATCCTCAAAGAGGCCCTAGCGAAGTACCGCCACGGGTAGCAGCCGCGCAGGCAATCACCGGCATTTGCCGAAACATTATTCCTCGTCGAACACGCTGCGCTCGGTCGGTAGATAAAACGCCACAAGCCACAGGAGGAATACCGCGACACATCCAAGGATGCCCCACACGATGGGTTTGGCAACCAGAATAGCGCTCACCGCCATAATCGAGTACGAGATGCCCAGTATGGTCAGCTTCTTCTTCACCGTAACGCCTCGGCCGCTCTTGAAGGGTTCAACGTAAGCTTTATAAGCCTTCGTCTCAACAAGCCAAGCATTCAAGCGCTCCGAACTGCGCGAGAAGAAAAACGCCGCCGCAAGCAACAATGGCGTAGTGGGCAGAACAGGCAAGAACACACCAGCAATGCCCAGCGCCGTGCACAACGAGCCAAGGATAACGAACAAGCATTTCTTAAGAGCGCTCAAACCAATTCCTACCTACTAGGTTTAATAATCCACTCGCTCATAATAACAAAGCCCCCATCATCCCCGCGATAGGGATAAACCCTTCAATAGATTCCCAGACTGCGATTATCCCGAATCGCAACTTTCCCAAATTGTTCGCTTACTCCCGAACGCAAGACTCCCTTCAGAGCTCTCGCCGCAGCAGGCCGCGCCAAGAGGCGGCAGGCAATGATATGCCAGAAGCAAGTCAGTACGCGTAGCAAGGAAAGGGGAGCTGTCGGACGGTTTGAGACCCGCCCAAACTGGCTTATCCTTCCACGACCGCTTTCGAGCCGGTGCGCGATTTCGTGACGGTGATGCGTTTGGGGATGTTCGCCTTCAGGTCCTCCACATGACTGATGATGCCCACAAGCTTGTTGCCACCCGACAAATCCGACAGCAAGCTGATGGCGTTGCCAAGAGCACCCTGGTCAAGCGACCCGAAGCCTTCGTCTACGAACATGGTGTCGAATTCCACGCCGCCAGCGTGCGCCTGCACGATGTCGGACAGCCCCAGCGCCAAGCACAGCGATGCCTGGAACGACTCGCCGCCGGAAAGCGATGACGCGTCGCGCGCCCTGCCGGTAAAGCTGTCGATGACGTAAAGCCCCAGGCCAGCCTTCGAATTTCCCGACGACTCGGCCCAGCGCACCAGCTCGAACTGTCCCGCCGTCAATACGCGCAAGCGCTCGTTCGCCGCCGCGATGACGCGATCGAAGTACATGCCCTGCACGTACGCCTCGAAGCGAATCTTTGCCTGCCCGGTCAGGTTGCCATTCGCCGCATCGGCCATCAGCTTGATGCGGCCGTAGCGCTGCTCGATATCGCCCGTACGCTGCAGCACATCCTTCAGCTGGCGCAGCACCCGCTCGTTCGCCTGGATGCGCGCGCTCACCGCGCTTTCACGCGCCGCTGACTCCTGCCCCAGCTTGAGAAGCTCATCTTGCTGCGCCTGCGCTTTTTCAACATCGATTTGCGGCAGCTCCGCAAGCTGCTTGGCCTTATCTTCCAGCAGCTTGCGATTCGTCTCGATGTGCTGCTTATTGACCGTAAGTGCCCGCTCCGCCGCATCGCGACGCGCCTTAAGTTCGTCAGCTTGCGCTCGAAGCGCATTCGCCTTACCACGAGCAGCATCAAGCGACGGAAACTCCAGGTCAACCTTTAAATGTGCAACGTGCTGCCGGACAAGTTCACAATTCTGGGAAAGCTGCCGCCATGATTCCTCCGCTTGCTGCGATTGGGCAAGCGCCTGCTGAGCCGCCGATTCCGCTTTGCCGCAACGCCGCTTCGCCGCCGCCAGCTGCCCAACCGCCTGTTTCGCGTTATTCAGATGCGTGCAAGCTACCGCCGCATCATCTTGGGCCGCTTTGTGCACGCGCAACGCCTCGTTGGCATCGGCAACCGTCAAACGCTGACGCAACGCGTCCGCCGCAGCCATCTGCGCGTCCGCCTCTCGCTGCGCTTCATGTTGAGCATCTTTCGCCTTTGCAACGTCATTGCGCGCCTTGTCCATCGCATCGTGCGCACGCTGTACAATTGCGTGCGCAGACGTCGCCTTTTCCTGGCGCTGCTGAGCCTCCGCAAAAGCCTGCTGTGCGCGCTCGAGCTTGTTTGCGGCCTGGCCAAGTGCTTCAGATGCCGCCGCTTCGCCGCCGCACTCGGCGTCAAACGAGCGTAATGCGCTTTGCGCCGACTCGAGCACGGTCCGACAACGCTCCGCCTCGCGGGACGCCTGTTCCGCAACGCCCCGGGATGCAGCTTCCCGCTCCGCCGCAGCATCAACTTCGTCGTCGCTTGGAATCGATTCCGTTGCAACAGCCGGAGCCGGATGGTGCACGGATCCGCACACAGGACAGGGCTCGCCTTCTTGCAGGTCGGCCGCCAGCATGCCCGCGCGCCCCGCACGTTGCAGCTTTTGCAGCCGCTGCAACGCCGACGCATCAGCATCGTGGTGCGCTTCCGCCTCTTTCAGGCTGCACAACGCCTGCTGGTGAGGCCCTTCCGCAAGCGCTGCCGCACGCGCCAGCTCAGCGCGACGGTCGACCACCTGCTGCGCATCGCGCTGCGCCGTTTGGGCACGCTCGACTGCCGCATGCGCCTCGCTGCAAGCCGTATCGGCGCCGGCAAACGAGTCGAACGCGGCTTGCGCCCGCTTGGCCAAATCCTCCGCAGCAGACTCCTGCACAACGCACGTCTTCAGATCCTCATCGAGTTTTTGCGCGCGCAGCGCAGCAGCTTGCGCCGCAGCGGCCTTGTTCGCATATTCGCGAGCATCTGCCAACACGCGCGCTGCCTCGTCCACCTTTGCCTGCGCGGCTTCGAAGCGTCCCTGCGCCTCAGCCTGGCGCACTTCCGCATCAGACAGCTTTTCGACCGCTAATGCGGCATCAGCCCGCTGACGCTCCGCAGCTTCCGCCGCCTCTTTCGCGCTCACGCTGGCCTTTTGCGCCGATTCCGCTGCCGCAGCTTCTTCCCGCAGCTTCTGCTCGACTTCCTGAAGCGCTTCGTATTTACCCAGCGTACCCTCTATCACCGCTGCCTGCTCAACAGCCTGTGCGCACTGGTTATCGGTAGCTTTCGCAGCCTCGAAATCAGCCTGAAGCTGGGCCGACTTCGCCTCATGTTCCGCAAGAACGCTTTGCAACCTCTTTTGGTCCAGCAACGTTTGCTCACGCGTTTGAGCGCGCATCGTCAAGCCATTGGCCTCTCGCCACTTGTTGCGCAACGCCTCGGTTTCCCCGTGCAAGCGCTGCAGCTCCGGACGGTCAGCGCCCAGCAAGTCCTCAAGCAGCTCGGCAAGCCAATCACCCAGCGGCGCAGCTCCGCGGACACGTTCCGCCAGTTCTTGCTCACGCGGGTCTTCGGGCGGGAACGCAACCGCTCGGGCATTCGCAACAACCTCGCGCTTCAACGACTCGTTTTCGCGCTCGAGCTTGCGGCTTTCCTCGCCCAACCGCTCCTGCAATCGCTCGTGCTTTTGCGTGGCGAACAGCTTGCGGAAGATGCCCTCGCGCGTGGCCGTGTCGGCGGTCAAAAGCTTACGGAACTCCCCTTGCGCCAGCATAACGATCTGCTTGAACTGGCTTGCATCGATGCCAAGCAGCTCTTCGACTTCGGTTGTTACCTTGCGAACGCCGCTGATGCAGCGCCCGCCGGGAAATTCGATTTCGGCATTCGCCGCTTCCTTCGTGGCGCCTTCTCCGCGCAGCTTTGCGCGTTCGTAATCGGGGTTGCGCTTCACGCGATACGTTTGCCCGCGATACAAAAACTCCAGCTCAACGAACGTTTTGCTTGCTGGGTCAGCATAATCGCTGCGCAAGCTCGATGCGCTGCGCGCCCCGTTTTTGCTGTCGCCGCTTGCTTCGCCGAACAACGCGAAGCAAATGGCGTCGAAAATCATGGTTTTGCCCGCACCCGTGTCGCCGCACACCAGGTACACGCCCGAGCGCCCAAGCGCCCGAAAGTCGATTTCCGTCTCGCCGGAATACGGCCCGAAGGCGGACATGGTCAGCTTCAACGGCTTCATTGCGCACCCTCTTCCTGCCCATCGGGACCTTTTGCCATGTCGTGCTCAACGCCGGCAATAACCTTGCGCGCGAACGTTTTCTGAACCTCGTCAAGTTCATTGCCAACCTGGCCCTCGTAAAACATCGAGAACAGCTCCAGCATGTCCAGCTTATCCGGGTCCGAAGTCGAGACAGTCTGCGTGCGATTCACCAGCACGTTGAGGTTGTCATAATCAAGCGACATAACGTTCGGATACACCTCGCGAAGCTTCGCGAGCGCATCAAGCTGCGGATGCTCGTCGGTTAGCGTGATATGCACGTAGTCCTGCAGCGGATTGCGCAATTCGACCGCTTCGCCATTCGGCGCCACTGCCGCCCCATCGGAATCTGTCGCGTTCGCGCCACAAACGACATCCGCACCACAAGCCACCGGCTCATCAGCACCAACGCTGCCGGCTTGCCCCTGCTCCAATCGCCCATCGGCATCATCGGCGCCTTCGCAACCCGCATCGGCCGACACGGCCAGCAGCGTTCCCAATGCGCCGCGCACTTCGCGAACATCATGCAACGGCTCCAGCGGGATAAGCTCCGTTGAAACGCATGCGCTAACCTCATCACCGGGCGTCTTTTCCCCCAGGTCAACAAGCACAACACCTTTGTTGTAGCGCGCCTCGCTAAACGAATACTTCAGCGGCGAGCCCGAATAGCGCACCGCGTCGCGGCCCACGCGCTGCGGACGATGCACGTGCCCCAGCGCCACGTAATCAAACGCGTCGTACGCCGACACATCCACGTTATCGATGCCGCCAAGCTTTATTTCGTCATCCGCGCGATCAGGCGAAACACCATATGCCGTCACCAGCTGATGCGACAGCACGACATTGCGCGCATTCGCATCAACCTCACACGCGCCCAACACCGCACGCAGCGCAGCCGAGTAATCGTCCCCTATTTCCCCATCGGGAAAATACCGGCGCACATCGCCCGGCTTCAAAAACGGCAGCAGCCAAAACGCCACATCGCCCCATTCGTCTTCCAGAACAACGCGCTCGACCTCACCCGCATACACCGGCGGGAAACACACGCCCTGGCTTTCCAGCAAACCCTGCGCATATGCGATACGCTCCGCCGAATCATGGTTGCCGGGAATAGCAAGCACGCGAAGGCCCGCCGCCACCGCATCGGTCAAAAACGCATCGAATACCGTGACGGCTTCCGCACTTGGCGACGCCTTGTCGTAAATATCACCAGCAATAAGCAAGGCTTTGACCTGGCGCTCTTCTGCAATTCGCAGAATTTGCCGCAAAATATGCCGCTGATCATCCAGTAACGAAACGCCATTCAACCGCTTGCCAATATGCAAGTCGGACACATGCAGCAACCTCACACCAACCAGCCCCTTCGCTATTTCACGAACTTGAACTCTTCTTATAGGAACAATTCCAAGCGTACTTTTTGCATACCTGAGTTATTGTCCCGCAGACCGCTTTTCGACGAGTCCCACAGATGTCGCTTTTAAAAAAAGTTAGATACACTGCTTTTCGTCATCCCTGCAAGAGAAACAACGGGCAGGCGCCCCAAATCGGCACTCAAAACCACTGCACAAAGTGATACTGGCGCTCGAAAGCGAAGCGCTATAGATAATCCCGCACCGCCGTGACAACATCGCCATTTACCTGGCGAATGCGCTGGTCAGCGAACATCTCGTCAACAGACAGCCACCGGCACTCTTTACCGCCACTTGTTTTAAACGATAGAGATTTCCACTGTTCGGGCATGCGTTTCACAACCGCCTGGTAGAGCCGATAATGGTAATAACGCAGTTGGTTGCCATGCTCGACGCACTCTTTCTCCGATTCAGCGTCGACCACAAACGAAATGTCAAAATCATCGTAAGGAATATCGTATTGCTCCGAAAGGTAGTACGCCAGCCTACGAGCCTCGTCAGGTGCAGGATCAGTAGTTTTCTTGTTAGGAAGGAAATCGCAGTCCCAGCCGTGATCGCGATACAGCAAAAACCGGTTGCCGAAGCCATCGCCGCACCCTTTGACGGCGATAAGCGAACTTCTAACCTCGGTTCTATCCATGCGCCTGATGTCCTCAAACAGTTGCCGGTCGGTATAACGATTTCTGCTTGCACGACGCCATTGCCAAACCCCGTAGCAGGCAAACAATATGCCTATAATAGCTAAACCATTCTGAAGAATCACGGGAAAGCCAGCAGAAAGCGCAGTTGCAAGATAGAACACACCTGCTACCGCGTCCGCAACACCGTGGCCAACCGACAACGAGCCAATCGCATCTTTATGCGCAAGCAAAACCGCATTCAAATCAGATTCTTCAATCCGCAGAACCATCTGCACGCCCCTTTTATCAATCCCTCTTGCAATGTGGTTCTGTAGTTTATCAAACATCAGTTCGTTTTTCTAGCATGAAACGAACTGATGTTCCCGTCATTTACTTATCTTTGACCGTTGTGCTTCTTATTCCCCGCATACGCCCCAACAGCAAAACCGCCCGCAATTTCGCGAGCGGCTTCTTGCAAAGTAAGCCTTCTATTAAATGCAACGGCGCCAAGCCCCAAAAGCTACTCCGCCTTCGCGGGCGCATCGAACTGGCCGGCGCAGTGCGGGCAGCGCGTGGCGCCTTCCTTAACCTCTTCCAGGCAAAACGGGCACGTGGGCACGGCCGCGGGCGCCTCTTCTTCCTTGCCCGTCAGCTTCTCGCCGATGTTCTGTGCCTTGTTCACGGCCTTCACCAGCACAAACACCACGAATGCCACAATGAGGAAGTTAATGCACGCGCTGATGAACGCGCCGAAGTCGATGTCGGTGCCGGGCACCACCAAACCGGAAATGGTATCGGCGCCGCCACCTGCGATGACGGAAATCAGTGGGTTGATGATGTTCGTGGTCAGCGCCGTCACGATAGACGTGAACGCACCGCCGATGATAACGCCAACGGCCAGGTCCATAACGTTGCCGCGATTAATGAACTCCTTGAACTCGGCGAGAAACTTCTTCACCCTCAACCCCCTTCTTCCCAGATAGCACGCCGCAAAACAGCGCCGCCTTCAACACAAACGGCGCCATTGTAGCAGGGGCTTAGCGCAAAGGCCAATAGTGCGCGAGGGCCTGTTGGAAAAAATCGCTCATGTATGTGATTTAACTTGGATGTTTTTGATAGCGAGGCCAACAAGTTTACGTTTTCCCAGTTCACAGACGGGTCGATTTTCGGGCTTCACCGTGCAGGGCGATTAAATCACATACATGAGCGATTTTTGTTTGGAGCCCCGTTGCAAAACATGGCCGACGCTGCGATTTGCAACGTCGGCCGCATCAGCAAGCTTTTCATCCGCGCTTCGTCAAGCATCAAGCGACCTTCACAGCAGTACGTTTCGCCCGCCCGCAGTCGTGGCAAGTTGCCGCTCACGGCTTTGACTCAGCAGCAATGCCAATGCGCATCAGCACGCAACGTTACGTGGCCAACGTCCGCGCCGCCGCAACCAACTTGCTAGCCCAGCGTGATGCCGCCGGTGGTGAAATGCAGAATCCCGAAGGGCGTTTGGGCATCGGGCAGCACGGGGAACAGCGACGGTTCGGGCACGCCAAGGGCAAGCGCCACGCCCGCGGCAATGGCCGCAACCACCAGCAGCACGCCTCCGACCAGCAGAAACGCCTTCCATGCCTGCGCGTTGCGCCGCAGCCATGCCATAGCGCCAAGCGCCGGCGGCTCGGGCTGCTGCCCGCCGCGCGCCACACGCAGGAAGAAGTGCGCGACCCAGCGAACGAACAGCACCGACGCCTTGAACAGCAGCACCGACGCGATAATTCCCAGCGGAACAAGCATCACGCCCAACGCGCCCAGCGCCAGCAGCGCGCCGCCCGAGAACAACCCCTCAGCCAGCGCTCCGCACGACGCGGAGTAACACGCCAGCGGCACAGCGCCAAGGCCGCACGCCAGAAGCGATCCGACGCCGGTCCATACCACCAGCACCGCCGCCCAAATGGTGACGTACACGCCTGCCACCGCACCAAGCAGCCCAAACGCAAGCGGCACCCAAAACACAGCGCTCACCAGCAGCAACACGCCAATCAGCGCCTTGCGCTCGCGCGTTGCCGTCGCCGCTGCCACAGCGCGCTTCGCCACGGGCACGGTTTCGGCAACGGCGTCGCACGCCTGCGCGGGGCTGCCAATCTCCTCAAGCGCTTGCCGCTCGGAAAGCCCCAGCTCAACGCGATCGTCGATGGCCTCGGCATAATACTCCAGCGCGTCGGCAACCTCAGACGCCGGCACGCCGCGACGCTCCAGCAGCCCGCGAAGCTCTGCAATCCACTCGTCCCTAGTCATGGTTCACGCCCCCTTCGATATAGCGAAGCACGTCTTCGATTTCCGACTTCTGCTGAATGAACGCCGCCAGCCAGCCACGCCCCTGCGACGTAATGGAGTAGTACTTGCGCGTGCGCCCGTTGTGCTCCTGCGCATACTCCGTCACCTGCCCCGACGCCTTCAAACGGCGAAGAATCGGGTACAACGTAGACTCGGAAAGCCCCAGCGCAGCCGGCGCACTCTTGACAATTTGATAGCCGTACGAGTCGCCCCGCGCGATGGTTGCCAATACGCAAGCGTCCAAAAACCCACGTTTGACCTGCGAATCCATTTCGCCTCCTTTCCCTGATGCGCATCCGCAAACGACGCAATCGCATCGCGTACAACGAATACTGTGTGTAACGTAGTATTCATACTACGCGTTGCACAGTATGAATGTCAAGCAAAAACATCAGGGCATTCGCAACCGACCCCGTAACGCAGAAATGCCCCGTTTCCAAACCGATCAGATTCGGAAACGGGGCTTCGAGCGCAACGTTCGACGTCGAGACGCAACTCGCAAGCGGCGGCAAACCCGCCTTGCATCATGCAATATTTAGAACTCGTAAGGCGGGTTGCCGGAGAAGTCGGCGATGGCGCCGTGCGCGTCCTTCAGGTAGAACACCTCGAAAATGGGGTTGTCGGCGGTTTCGTACTGCCCCTTCACGATAGGATTTTCCAGGCACATCTCCTTCACGGACATATCGTTCACGAACACGGCCGTGCCGTGCAAGCGAATCCACACATACTCGGGGCTGGACATCGAAATCTCAATCTCGGGATTTTCCTGCATGTCCTTGTACACGTCCTTCGTGTTGTTCGTGCAGAACCACAGCTTGCCGTCCTTCTCGCCCGAGAACATGAACGGACGGCACTTCGCCTTGCCGTCACGACCGACGGTGGCCAGATACTGCACGGGGTTGGCCTGCAAAAACTCGACGACTTTTTCCATGATGAATACCTCCTGTACGACTTTCGCTCGGAAAGGCTTCGCGTTCCTTTCGCTGTGGATATATAATCACCGTAGCGCTTGATTTGAAAGTAAGCACCTTTTTATGCTGTAGGTACCTGATAGTAACTATTGCGTTTTACCTGCGGATACAGAAAGTTCAAAATGTGAAGAAAGGTCAACTATGACTCAGCAAATAACGAAAGCTGCACTGCCGGCCTGCCCTGTGGAAACCACGCTGTCACTAATCGGGAACAAATGGAAAGTGCTCATCCTGCGCGACCTCGCGCCGGGCAAAAAGCGTTTTGGGCAGCTGCAAAAGTCCATCGGCAACGTATCGCAAAAAGTTTTGACCGCGCAGCTGCGTTCCATGGAAGCCGACGGCCTCGTGCATCGCGAAGTATTCGCCGAAGTGCCGCCGCGCGTGGAATACTCCCTCACCGACCTGGGCGAAAGCCTCAAACCCATCCTCAACTCCATGTGGGCCTGGGGCGAAAACTACAAGCAGCGCTTCGGGCAATAGGCGCCAAGCAAATAGCATGCCGCAATCGAATAAAGCGAGCAGATCGAACCGCCCATATCGCCATCGGCGTCGCCAAGTAAGCATGCCTCGCAAGCGTCAGAAAAGCCATCACGCGCCGAGTACTACCACCTTCAACCACGACTCGCTTGCCCAGAGCGCAAGGCTCGACCACCTTGTCAGGCAATGCTAACGGAAGGAAATCGCAATACCCTTCCGTTATGCCGCTCCTTACGGAAGGATAGGGCGATTTCCTTCCGTTACCGACTATCTCCCGAAGCGAAAAGGGCGCGTATGGTGCCTGCATACCTCGCCGCCAAAACAATCCGCGATCTACCGTGTCCCATCCCCTAGCAGCTGGCAAACAGGGCCGTGAGTTTTTCGCGGTCGATGGTGCCGTCGGGGCGTTCGGCTTGCGCGAGGGCCCACATGGTTTTCGCCAGCAGCGCTTCGGTGGTTGCCGCGCCGCCCATGAGCACGCCGGGGCGGTTGCAGAACGCGCGACCCACCTCGTACACGCTCAAGTCGGCGCCCTCGAAGGGGCACTGCGTGGTCATCACCAGCGTTTTGTCGGCATCGGCCCAGTTCAGCAGCGCGTCCGTCATGCCCACGTACTCCGGGATGCCGCCCAGCCCGAACGCCTCCACCACCAGCGCGTCGCACAACGGGCGCAGCGCATCGACCACGCGCCCGTCCATACCCGGCGTCACCTTGAGCACCATCACGCGCGGGTTCAGCGTGTCGAAGAACCGCGGAGCGGAAGGCCCCGCCACCGCAAAACCACGTTCGGCAGCACCCGAAGGCACAGAAACGCTTCCGTGCTCTTCGCACGCAGAGCCGCCGTCAGCCGAAAAGCCCTCTCTGCCGGCCCTCGCTTCGCCCGCCGGCACACAACCGTCCGCCGCGCCCGGCGCCATCAGCTCGCGCGCAGCCGCCGCCCACTGCACGCTGTTTTCGCCAACCGCACCCAAATCGGGCACGTTCAAACTGTCGAACGCCTCGAAATCACGCGTGCGCACCTTGCGCGCCGCCGTGCCCGCGATCACCTTGCCGCCGAACGCCACCAACACGCCCGCAGCCGCATCGTCGCAGGCCACGCACACGGCATCGAGCAGGTTGCGCTTGCCATCGGTGCCGGGATCGCCCATGGGCAGCTGCGAGCCGGTCAGCACCACGGGCTTCGGGCTGCGCTGCACCAGATACGACAGCCCCGCCGCCGTGTACGCCAACGTATCGGTGCCGTGAAGGACCACAAACCCGTCGAAATCGTCGTAGCGCCGACGCACCTCGCCCGCGATGGCCAGCCATCCCTCCGGGCGCATGTTCGTGCTGTCCACGTTCATGACCTGCGACACCTCGGCATGGCACATCTGCGCGACCTCGGGAACGAACGCAACCAGCTGCTCGCCCGTCAACGCCGGCGCAAGCCCGCTGCCCTCTTCAGCCGACGCGATGGTCCCGCCCGTCGCAATCACCAAAACCCGTTTCATATGCGCCCCTTCCCCCAAATGATCCGCGGCTCCGTTAAGCAAATACCGATCGCTACTGTACCCCGAGATACGCGCGACCAGCCCCTCGAACCCGCAAATCCCCGAAATGGCTGGCAAGGACGCCCGCACCAAAACCAAACCCGCAACCGCCGAACCCGTAGCCGCAGCCGTCCAGGCGCGCCATCCGCAAGCGCAAGCCGCCCAAGCGCAGGCCTTCGCAACCGCACTCGCCGAACCTGCAGCCGACCAGGGCGGCGGCTTTCCGAGCTCAGATTCATGGTCTCGCCCCCGTGCTTCCTCCGGGCTTCTCTCGGAGCGCCCGAAATCGGCCTCGAGGGGGCGCTGGAAGAAGCGCAGCGCACGTTCGGTTCACTGCGGCGGCTGTTGAGATGGTGCATGCGTGAACCTCGGTCTCTCTTCGGGATGAATCGGCTTGGAAGTCGGAATCGCCCCTAGGAGTACTTGCCGCGCAGCGGATCGAGGCTGCGCTCGAGGATGCCGTTCATGTGCGCTATGGCGATCCCGTAGTTCACGATGGGCGCGTCGCACGCGTCCCGCCCCGCCGCAAGGAGGTCGACCTTGTTGAAGGCGACCACGCAGGGGCATGGCCTTCTCGGCGAACGCCGACAGCAGCTCGCAGTCCCGGTCGGACACGCCGCGGGTGGCGTCTACCACCAGCACGGCCACGTCGCAGCGGCGCAGCTCGTCGCGGGCCCTGCCTGCTGTTAGCGCTACTGTAAAAACAACCCTTTATACGCTTTTCATTCGGTAAATTACACGTTTTCCGTTCGGTATTTTGCGCGCCTGCCGCTCGGGAAAGCACAGCTCACCCCCTTACGCCCCGCTTTCGCGCAGGCGTGCGCGGCCGAGGGCTACGGCCACGAGCGCTATGATGGCGGCCCATGCGAACGTCACGCCCACTTCGCCGAACGCTTGCAGCGCCAAGCTCGCCGTGATGTCGGCGGCTTCCGACACTTGCGTCATGGCGTCGGTGGCCCAGTAAAACGGCGTGAACGCCGCGGCCAGGCGCGTGCTTTCGCCCATCACCGAAAGCGGAATCCAGGCGCCGCTGAAGAAGCTGCACACCAGGCCGAAGATATTGCCCGCGCCGTTGGCCATGGTGTCGCTGGCGCCAAGCTGCCACATAAGGAAGCCCGCCGCGCCTCCCACCAGGGCAAACCCCAGCTGCGCGGCAAGCACCACACACACGGCGGCAAGCGGCGCGCCCTGCCCCAGCGGGTTGAACGCCACCAGGCCTGCCGCGGCAATCACCGCCCAGATGGCCACCGAGAACAGCGCGCACGCCAACCCCACCTGCAAGCCGTAGCGCCCGCTTGGCACCGGGCCGAGCACCAAGCGTCGCCGCAACGCGCCACGCCGCAGCGACGACAGCCCCACGGCAATGAAGATCGACGACGCCGCGAACAGGGCATATGCCGAAAACGCCGCGTAATTCACGTACTTCGCCGAAAGGCCCTGCGAATCCACCGCAAGAAATCCCACCGGCGTCTCGTTCGCGCACGCCTTATCCGCGCTGCGCGCAACGTCGGCCGCCGACGCCGTCGCATCGCTTGCCGCAAAGCCGTACAGCGACTGCGCGAACCCCCTCACGCGCTGGTCGACCAGCGACCCGCGAGCGCTCTGGTAGCTGATCACCGTTTGCAGCTCGGGAGCGTCCCCGCCCGTGCGCGCGGCGGCAAGCAAGTCGCCCTGAAACCCCTCGGGGATGATCAACACGTAGCTGGCCAGGTCTTTCGCCGACGCGTCCTGCAGCCCGAACGTGCTGTCGTCCACGTGCACCTCTTCGGCATCCTTCAAGGCGAACGCGGAAAGCGCCGCCGACACATCGGTCCCGTCGCGGTCGATCACCGCCACCTTCGGGGAGTCGGCCTTGAACTCGCCTTGCGGCGCAACCTCGATGGCGCCCGAGCCCAAAAGCGACATGGCCCCCAGCGCAACCATATATATGAGCAAGTAATTCCAATGGCGCGCGGCCACTTTCAACGCAAGCTTAAAGACGTTCATAGTTGTGCCCCCTCATCAGCAGCGCCGCCACCACGAAGAACGCGGCAGCCATGGCAACCAGCACGCCCACCGTGCTGAAGAACGGCGTAAGCGAGTCGTAGTACGTCAGGTCGTAGAACGCGTTGGCCGCCTGCGCCGCCGGGTTGATCAGCGCCGCCCACGGCGCGGTTTGCGAAATCTGGTCCGCCAGCTGCATGGCCGGCTCGCCGTACAGGCCCGCAAACAGGGCGCACAGGCAGGTGATGCCCGTGGCCAGGCCCACCTTGCCCGCAACCGGCATGCCCGGCAGCGCGCCAAGCACCGCGCCGAAGCCCACCGACATAAGCGCGCAAGCCGCGATGGCCACCACCGCCAGCCCATCGCGACCGCCGAATTCCACGCCCAGCACCAGCCGCATGTACGCGAAAGCCAGAAGCAAGCATGCGAACACCACCGCGAAGCTGGCAGCCATGGAAACGACCAGCTGGCACGTGGTTGAAGCACCCGACACCTGCCGGCGCGCGCCCACCGCCGACGTGTTCGCGCGCACCGCCGAGACCGAGTGGATGGCCACCGTGATGGACATGAGCGCCGCAAAACCCATGAGCGCATAGTAGTAGCGCACGGTGCCGCTTGACGCCACGCGCAGCACGTCGACCTGCTGCGTGCCCACCGCGTCGGCCATGAATGCCTGAACCGTCTGGTCAGCGTCGGGCGTTTGCGCAAACGCCTCCAGCTGCGCATCGGTCGGCGGGGCCTGCAGGTCGGCCGCGCCCGCCTGCGCCAGGAACACTTGCTTCATTTCCGCATACAGCTGCCGATAGCGGTCGAGCACCGCGCGCACGATGCTCTGGTCAAGCGTGTCGGAGGCAAGCGGCGAGACGTCCATGGACGGCAGTCCTTCGCCGTCCACCGTGATTGCCGCGGCCGCATCGCCGGAAAGCACCAGGTCGCGGGCTGCATCGGCATTCGCCACCTCACGCACGTCCAGCAGTTGGTCGTCGCCTTCGGCCGACACCTGCGCCAGCATCTCGCGGAAAAACGTGGCACGCGTGGCGTGATAGTTCTCGTCGACCACCACCGCGCAGCTTACGGGATCGGCGCGGTAGTATTCGTCGAAGTTCGCGAACATCACGTGGAACAGCGTCGCCAGCACCAGCGGAAACGCGATAACCCACACCAGCACGTCGCGTTGGCGCACCAGCATGCGAACGGTATGGAAGAACAGCGCTTTCATGACGCCCCCTTAGTCGCGCAGCTCGCGGCCGGTGATTTCCAGGAACACGTCGTTAAGCGTGGGCGGCTCGGAGTAGACGCGGCCCACGGCCACGCGCGCGGCCTTCAGTGCGCCCAGCACGTCCAGCAGGTTCCGCTCGCTGGCCTCGCACGTGGCGCTGAGCTGGCCATTCGCGAATTCGCAGCCGATGACGTGTGGCAGCGCGCGAACCGCGCTGGCAGCCGCCTGGCCGCGTGCATCCGGTGCGCCGGGCAGCTCCACCACAATCTTCTCGCCCACGGCAATGCCGCGCTTCAGCTCGTCGTTGGTGCCCTGCGCCAGAATGCGCCCGCCGTCCATGATCATGATGCGCGTGCAGATTTGCTCGACTTCCTCCATGTAATGGCTGGTATACACTACCGTGGCGCCCTCGTCGCGCAGGCGGCAGATGCCCTCCAGGATGGCGTTGCGGCTCTGCGGGTCGACCGCCACCGTGGGTTCGTCAAAGAAGATGAGCTCGGGCTTGTGCGCGATGCCGCAGGCGATGTTGAGGCGACGCGCCAGGCCGCCCGAGAGCTTGCCAGGGCGGAACTTAGCAAAGTCGCCCAGCCCGACAAAGTCGATCGCCTCGTCTACCAGCGCACGGCGGAGCTTGCGGTCGCTGACGTAAAGGCTGCAGAAATAGTCGATGTTCTCGCGCACGGTGAGTTCGTCGAACACCGCAACTTGCTGCGGGACCACGCCGATGCGGCGCTTGAGGTCGTAGCGGGCGGGCGTCATGGGTTCGCCGAACAGCTCAATGGTGCCTTTGTCGTAGGCAAGCAGCTGCAAGATACAGTTGATGGACGTGGTTTTGCCCGAGCCGTTGGGGCCCAGCAGGCCAAAGATCTCGCCGGGGGCGATGCTCAGGTTAAAGTGGTCGAGCGCAATAAGGTCATCGTAGCGCTTGACGAGGTTTTCGACGTGGACGATGTCTGTCATGAGGCGGCCCTTCTGTTGCTTGCGGCCCGGTACGATTGCATCATCGCAGGAGCCGCCGGCGCGCACCAGTGAGCTTTGTCACGAGTGCAGGGCCTTGGTCGTGCGGCCCGCCGACGCCCCCGCTTTGCCGCGCGGGAGGAATGTCACGGTTGCGCAGGCGGCCCCCTCCACCACGCGCAGCTTCGCGTACAATACCCGTATGAACAGGCTTTTCGACAAATCGATCGTGCTGGCGTGCTGTATTGCGGCCGCCATGGGTCTTGCTGTGGACGCTCGCCTGGTCGCGGCGTTTTGCCTTGGCGTTATTGCCACCTCGCTGGCCGAGGTCGCACAGGGAAACCGCGCCCGCCGTGCGAGCGAGACCGCGAGCTACGTTTACATCATCGCGGCAGTTTTCGTACCGCCGTTTGTGCCGCTTGCGCCTCTCGCCTTCTATGACATCGCGCGGCGCGTGCGCCGTGAGCACGCCTGGGTCGCGCTGGGCATTGACTCCGTCTTTGCCTTTGCGCTCATCGCGGACCTTCGCACCGACGCGCTTACCGCCCGAACGCTCCTGCTGACCGCCATCCTTTCGGTTGCCGCCACCTTGCTATCGCTACGCACCGCCCAGTTGGAACGCGAGCAGCAGCGCATGCGCCGTACCCGCGACGAACTGCGGGAACGAGCCCTCGCGCTCGAAGCGCGCAACCGCGATCTTGCTGACCGCCAGGACTACGAAATCGAGCTCGCGACGCTCGCCGAACGCGCCCGTATCGCGCGCGAGATCCACGATAACGTCGGGCATCAGCTCACGCGCGCCTCGCTGCAGGCCGAAGCCCTGCGCGTGGTCCACGCCGACGAGCCCGGCGTCGCCGCCGATTTCGCCGACGTCAAACGCACGGTTGACGAGGCGCTCCAGCTCGTACGCGCCAGCGTCCATGCGCTCAACGACAACGCCGTCGACCTCTCCGTACAGCTCGATTGCATCGTTGAAGGCGCACGCTCGGACGGCGGCCCGCAGGTTGAGCTTGAAGTTTTGGCCGAGCATGCGCCCGCAAATGTCGCCAACTGCTTTGCGGCGGTCCTGCGCGAGGCGCTTTCCAACGCCATGCGCCACGCCCATGCCAAAACCATTACCGTGCGGTGCATGGAGCATCCGTCGTTTTACCAGCTCATCGTTACCGATGATGGCGCGGGCGGGGTCCAAGCAAGCGGCTGCGGCGCCGCAGAGGGCATGGGGTTGAGCTCCATGCGCGAGCGCGTCGAGGCGCTTGGCGGCACCTTCACCGCCGGCCCGCGCGCCGGCGTCGGCGGCTGGCGTGTGTTTGCCACCGTTCCCAAACAGCAAGGAGATGAGGGCCGATGAGGCTCATCGTTGTCGACGACGACCGCCTAGTGGTCGATTCGCTCAAGATTATCCTGGGTGCCCAGCCGCAGATCGAAGTGGTGGGCACCGGCGCCAACGGCGACGACGCGGTCGTGCTCTACGCCGAGCACACACCCGATATCGCGCTGCTCGACATTCAGATGCCGGGACGCGACGGCCTATCGGCGGCGCGCGAAATCCTTGAGCGCGATCCTGCAGCACGCGTGGTGTTTCTGACAACATTCTCGGATGACGAGTACATTGTGTCGGCGCTTAAACTGGGCGCCCGCGGCTACCTGATTAAAACCGATGTCGCCGCCATTCCGCCGGCGTTGGCACAAGTCATGGACGGCAAACGCGTGCTCGAGGGCAAGGCGATCGAGGATATCAACTTTGATGGGGCGGGCGTCGAGGCCGGCGCGACCCGCCGGCCCGCGGCCTTTGTCGGCCTGACCGACCGCGAGTTCGAAGTCGCAGAGCTCATTGCCCGCGGCCTCGACAACAAGGAGATCGCCGCCACGGCATACATGGGCGAAGGCACCGTACGCAACCACATCAGCTCGATCCTTGCCAAAATGGGCCTACGCAACCGCACGCAAATCGCTATCGCCTACCTGCGAGGGTAATTACCCAACGGCCGACCGCTCCGGCATAGCAAAATGGCTGTTAGCGATTTAATACCATTTCAAAACTATGCCGGTTTACGGGGCCAGACTCAGGACCCCCATCCATACCCGCGTTTTCTGCAAAATGACGGCTCGTCTACCTGCGGTTTTATTTTCACGCTTTTCGGTATGGTTGAGGATTCGGAATCCGGCCCCGTAAACCGGCATAGTTTTGTTCGAGCAACCCTGCACGAGTGCCTCCGCAAGCCTTGCGGGACCAAAATGATCCGTTTTCCTCCGTCCCCGGGGGATCATTCGGCGGCGCCAACCACGAAACCGGCCCATCTACTACGTTTGACTCGATACCCCTGACCATACCTTCGTTTTGAACAAAACCGCAGGCGTTCTACCTGCGGTTTTGTTTTTGCGCTTTTCGGCATGGTTGGGGGTAAGGGGCTAAACGTAGTAGATGGGCCGATTTCGTGGCAAGCCCTTCTCGCCTACGCACAAAAGTGCCGCCACGGAGGAGGGAGATACCTCCGTGGCGGCTGGGGGTGGGGGTGGGGGCTATGTTCTGGCTCCCCGCCGGCCGCCCGGGGCCTTTTGGCCCCGGGCACTACCAGCGTGCCTAGCGCTTACGGATACCCCAGACCAGGGCTCCGACGCCGGCCATGGCAATGACGAATGCCATGAGCAGTGCGGCGGCCTGCTGGTCACCCGTGGTGGGCAGGAAACCCTTGACCGTCTTGACGATGTTCGTCACGGTCTTGGGCGTGCCGGGATCGGGCGTCGGCACGGGCGTCTCGGGCTTCTTGTACGTGTTGTTGAACACGATACCCTCGACGCTCTTGTCGCCCTTGGTAAAGGCAACGTTCGCCTTGAGGTTGCCTTCGCCGTCGTCGACCACGTTGACGGTCGCGGTAAAGACGGACTTGTCGTAGGTCATACCGGCCTCGTCGCCCTTGACCTCGCTGATGGTGTAAACGTACGTACCAGGCTCGTCGTACTCGAACTTGTCGAAGTTGATCTTGCCGTCGGCATCGTTGGTGACGGTGGACTCGACGTCCTCGCCAACGAGCTTAAAGCTAAACTCGTCCTTCTTGAGCTCGCGTCCCTCGAGCACCTTGACGGCACCGATGGAAACCTGCGTGGGCATGGCGTGATACTTGTTGGTAAAGCCAGCCGACTCGGTGGTTCCCTCGAGCTTGTGCGTCGCGGTCAGCGTGCCGTCACCATTGTCGGAGACGGTGGTCACGACGGTGTAGGTCGTGCCGTCATAGGTGACGCCCTTGTACAGGCCGAGCGCGTTGGGGCAAGCCTCGCGCAGCGTGTACGTGTGCGTGCCGGGTGCCTCGTAGCGGATCGGGCTCAGCGCAACGGTGCCGTTGGCGTCGTTGGTGCCACTAGCGACAACCACGCCGTCCTCGAGCAGATCAAACGTGAACTCGCCAGCTGCAAGGTCGCGGCCGGTCAGACGCTTGACGGTCTTGACCTGATCGGTCACGGAAGAATCGGTGGGCGTCACGCTGTAGGTGTTGGTGAATGTGAAGGCCGCACCGTCGTCGCCGTTGCGCACGACCCTCAGGTGTCCGGCGCCGTCGTCAGTCACGGTGTAGGAAACCTTGCGCGTGGCGCTGGCGTCGTTGGTCACGCCAGGGGCGCTACCGGACTCGGTCACCATATAGGTAAAGGTGTGCGAGCGCGGAGCAGCGGGGGCCTCGGGCTTGGACTCGTCCTTGGTCTCGTCACCGCTGGCGTCAGCGTCAACCTCGGCCTCGTCGGCGTTGGCTTCAGCGTCGCTCGATGCATCGCCAGAAGCATCAGTCGTCACGCCCAGGGCGCGGTTGAGGTCGTCGAGCGTAAAGTGGATCTTGCCAAAGTCCACGTTGCCGGCCGCGTCGTTGGTCACGGTTGTGTGCTCGGGCATCGGGGCACCGGCCTCGTCGGCAGTCACGGTGAAGGTGAACTTGCCCGTGATATCGCCCGGGGTCAGGCCCTCGTCAGCCTGGAGCTTCTTGGTGCCAGCGAGCGCGGCATCAGCGGCATCGGTGCCGTAGGCATTCTCGAACACGGGCTCGACGCCACCGTAGTCAGGCTTTGCCGTCAGGGTACCGTCGCCGTTGTCGACGACGACGACCTTAAAGCTAAAGCTCGACTTCGCGGCAGTAATACCCTTTGCTGCGAGCGGGGACGTGTACTCAAACGCCGTGTAATTGATAGTCCACGCAAGATTCGCATCCGTGTCGGTACGGATGGCGCGCTTGGCGTTTACCAGATCGGCGAGCATCTCGGTCGTGTAATGCAGAGCGCCAAAGCTCACCTGGCCGTTAACGTTGGTAACGCACGTACCCTCGATGGCTTCCTTCTCGCCCGCATAGGCGATGCCAAAGTAGAACTCGCCGTCGGCCAGCGGACGACCGGTCAGGGTCTTGGTGGCAACGACCTGAGCAACGGCACCACCATGTGCATCGGTCGTGGCGCTATAGCTGTTGACGAACGGAACCACGGCGCTCTCGACCGTAGCGGCACCAGTCTTGTACTCGGTTACCGGCGTTCCCTTGTCGGGGTTGCCAATAACGGTCGTCGTGGCGGTGAGCGTACCAGCGCCATCGTCGGCGATAGCGATCGTCACGGTGCGCTCGGCGTCGTCGTAGGTGTAACCGGGCTGGCCGTCGTTCTTCTCGGCAACGGTGTATGTAAAGGTCTTGCCCGCGTCAGCCTGCGTAAACTTGACCTCATGGCCAGCCAGGATGTCGATCAGACCAACCGTTGCCTCTGCCGTTGCAGGGGACTTGTACACGTTGGCGCCCTCGTGCAGGCCGAGCGCGATGGCCGAAGCCTCGTCGGCAGGCGTCACGGTAAAGGTGAACTGACCCTCGGTCATGGGACGTCCGGAGAGGGTCTTGCTGAGCTTGAGGCCGCCGGCCGCGGCGTAATCGAGCTCAGAGCGGTACGTGTTGGTGAAGCGGCCGCTTTCCTTCTTGGTGACGTTGGCGATCAGGACGCCCTTGCCGTTATCAGTCACGGTTACTTCGGCGGTTGCGACATGCGCGTCATACGTCATGCCGGCCGCGCTGCCCGCGTTCTCGCGGATCTCGTACTTGTAGGTTCCGGCAGCCGTGTAGTGGATCTTGCCGAACTTGATGGCGGCGATGCCATCCTCCGCGTCCTTCTTGCTCACGGTTACGGTTGCGGGATCGGGCAGCGGGGTGCCCTCGGGGGCGGTGACGGTAAAGCTGAACTTGTCCGCATCCGTCCAGTCGCGGCCGTCAATGGCCTTGCTCAGGTCAAAGTCGAGCTCTGCGTCGATCGGGGTCACACTGTAGGAGTTCTCGAAAGTTGCAGCCTTGACGTCGTCCTTCAGGACATGCTCGGCCTTGAGGGTGCCGTCGCCGTTGTCCGTGATGGTGGTCTCGATGGTGAACTTGGCATCGCTGTAGGTGATACCGCCGGCGTTGCCCTTGACCTCGCGCAGCGTATAGGTGTGCGTTCCGGCCTTGGTGTACTCGATGGGGCTCATCGTGATCTTGCCATCGGCGGCGTTCTTGCCGGTGGCAACGACCTTGGCGTCCTTGCCCTCGCCCTCGACGAGCTCGAAGGAGAACTCGCCGGCAGCAAGCTCGCGTCCGGTCAGGACCTTATTCGCGGCGGTCTGGTCGGTGACGCTCGTCTTGACAGGCGTCACGCTGTAGGTATTGGTGAACGTAAATGCCACATCGCCATCCGACTTGCGGGACACCCTCAGATTACCCTCGCCGTCATCGGTCACGGTGAAAGAAACCGTACGCGAAGGCTTGGCGTCGTTGGTCACGCCAGCGACCTCGCCGGATTCGGTCACGGTGTAGGTAAAGGTATGCTCGCGCTTCTCGGGCTTCTCGCCCAGAGCCTTGTTAAGGTCGTCGAGCGTAAAGGTAATCTTGCCAAAGTCGACCTTGCCCTTGGCATCATTGGTCACGCTCGCGTTCGCGGGCAAGGGTGCGCCCTCTTCACCGGTCACGGTAAAGGTGAACTTGCCGGCAATGTCAGCCGGGGTCAGGCCAGCAGGAACCAGCAGATTCTTCTTGCCCACAAGCGATGTCTCGGCAGACTCGGCAGTGTAGGCGTTCACAAACTCGTTGCCGGTATCGCCGTAGACAGCCGTCGTCGTCAGGGTACCATCGCCGTTGTCGACAACGGTTACATATGCGTCAATTGCCGACACGGTGGCGCTCACGCCCGCAGGCAGCTTGTCGGTCTGCTCGGCAGCAATGTAGCGAATGGTCCACGTGGGCTTGTCTGAGCTAGCGTCAACCGACGCCTTGTCTTCCTTGACCAGCTTGGCAAGCGACTCGGTCGTATACGTCAGCGGACCGAACTCAACCTTGCCGCCCTTGTTGGTTGCATCCAGCAGAACCTCGTCGTGCCCCGCATAGCTCAGCGCAAACTTAAATTCGTCATCGGCCATCGGGCGCCCCGTGAGCTTCTTGGTTGCCTCAAGAGTCAGCGGGGTTTCCGTCTTGGCGCTATAGGTGTTCGTGAACTTAGTCTCACCCGAGGTCTTTTCAACGTCGGCCTTAAGCTCGCCCTTGGCGTTAACCGTCACAGTCACCTTGAACGTGGCAACGTTCTTGCTGTAGGTAATGCCACCGGCGTCGCCCTTGACCTCGCGGACCTCATAGGTGTACTCGCCCGGCTTGTTGTAGGTGATCTCGCCGAAGTCAATAGCTGCCTTGCCATTGTCGTCCAGGTCGGCATTGGTCACGGTCGCGGTCGCGGGTGCGGGCATCGGGGCGTCATTCTCGGACGTCGTTGAGAGTTCAAACTTAAACTCATCCGCATCCGTCCAATCGCGGCCCTCGAGCACCTTGGTCAGGCCAAAACCGGCCTTGGTATCCACCGTTGTTGGCGTCACGTTAAAGCTGATCTTGCCGTTGTTGCCCAGGTGAACGTCAACCTCCGTGGCGTTCGACTTGGCAGATGTGTTGTTCCACTTGGGATTGAGCACGTCGGACGCAGTGCCGGTGGGGTTACCGCCCACGCGCTCCTTGGTGGTGTGGAGCTCGTCAATAAAGGCCAGGCGCGCGGTTCCCTTGCTAAACGACAGGTTTCCGCTCGCGTCGGGCACGATGGCGCCCTCAAAGCTCGCGGCGTCTCCGCCGGTAAACTCAATAACGGCAATACGGGATTCGGCCTTACTGTCTGCGCCCAGCGCCTCGAACTCATCCTTGTAGTAATAGATGCCCTCGGCAGCCAGCGAGCCCGTCGCAGGCGTTGTGCAGTTCTTATCCGTGTAAATGGGAGTCTGCTTCTGGAAATAGTAATAGCGGTTGGTGTCGGCAGGCTCAAAGTTCGCGATCGTATCGCCCAGCGCGCTAGCGTTCCACTTGTTCGCGTAGAAGTTAACGGTCTTGGAACCGTTCTCCGCGGTGGTCGTATTGCTCTTGATGTAGTCCTCGAGCCCCTTTACGTTCTTGGGCGTAAACAGGTTATCGAGCGCTTCTTTCTTAACGCTTGAGGTGTAGTTCACCTGAATGGGCTCAGTATTGTCGACCGTAAGCACGCCGTCGGTGATCTTAAAGTGGCGCAGCGGAATCAGCGACGCAGGAATCTTAACCGTTACGATATCGCCGGTCTGAGACTTGCCCTCTTCGGCATGCTGAACGGTGATGACCAGGTTCGCAGCGGCATCAGAAAATGTGTAGGTGTCGACGTTACCCTCGGACTTCTTTGACGGTTTTTCAAACGTCTCGCCGCCATACACGACGGACGTAAAGTCGTCGACCTGCATAAAGTCGCCCAGCTCATCGGTAAACGTAATGTAGCCAGACTTATGCTCGCCATATCCACTGTGAGTTTTGGTTGGGTAGCCAGCCTGGATAATGCTTCCGGAGATATCTTTGAAGATTTCCTCGAGCTCGGCGGCGCTGGTTGCCGACTTGTAGTAATTGGCGTTTTCTGCGCGCGCACCAAAGTTGATGGTCCATTCGCCCCAGATAGAAATGCTGGATGAGGCGGCAGGATAGTTGCTCGACACGGCATGCATGAACTTATTCTCTTTGCTTGTGCCATCAGCCGTGAGGTCGGCACTGGGATTTGCACCGTCAAAGATGCCGATCGTATAAATGTCGGCACCTTTATTCTTGAGACTCTTGGCACTATTAATGGCGCTATTGGCAACACTTGCTTGGAATCCACTAGAACTCGTAGGTGAACCATCAGTGAAGAAGACGACGATCTTCTTGGCGTCGGCGCGACCAAACGAAAATTGCTCATCAGCCAGCTCCAAGCCATAGTCGGCGCGCGTGGAACCGTCAGGACTGATAGAGTTGACCGTGCTCTTTAGGCTCTCCGCACCTTTGTCCTTGCAGGGCGTCAGATTCTTCATGGTCTGCGAGTAGTTGTAGGTGTCCCCCCAACTATCGCGATATTTTTTGTTGCCAACCTCAGTAGTCTTATCGCCTGCAAACTTAACGATGGCAACCTGATGCTGTTTGGATTCATCTGTGATGCTTTGGTTTTGCGTGGCGATGGTGTCAATAAAGCGATTGGCGGCCGTCTTCAGCGCATCGATGCGCTTTGTACGGTCGCCCTTAACCATGGGATCACTCATCGAGCCAGAAGCGTCCAGCACCAGCACGATGTCGAGCGGCTTGCCGGAAACCGTCGTATCGGATGTCGAAGAGATGGCTGACAGCGTGGTCAGGAAATCCGACCCTTCGTTTGCCGCGGTTTCCTTGACCGTCTTGTCGGTCCAGATTCGGCCGACGTTTTGAGTTGTTACTTCCTTGCCGTCATAGCCGCCGGCCCAGAACTTCCAGCGGTTACTGGTGTCGTGGTCGACTATCTTCGTCGGTCCGTCCATTCCGGTGCTGGACCTGGCGTTGGCCTCGGGCAGCATGGCAAATGCTGCAGCCGGCAACACAAGCACTACGGCAAGTATCACCGCCAAGAGACCCCTCGTGTACCTACTCATCGCGTCTCCCTTCTCGCGGTCTCAGACCTTGCATCAGCCTAAAGTTACGGAATGAGACACAATTAGGGCAGGTGACACATGTTCCAGATTCGGTTTTGGGCGTGAGACAAATGTCTCACCAAAGTTGAGACACGGCGTTTTCGCAGGAAAACGGGTGCGACTCGGAGCCATCAGGCAAAAATGATCCGTTTCCCTCTGTCCACGGGAGATCAATGGCTGTTACTGATATGGTGTCATTTCAAAACTATGCCGGATTACGGGGCTAAAGTCGAGGCCCTCATCCATACCTTCATTTTTTGAAAAACGGTAAGCAATCTACCTGCGGGTTTGTTTTTGCGATTTTCTGTATGGTCGGAGGTTCGCTATCCAGCCCCGTAATCCGGCATAGTTTTTTTCGTGGCGGTCCAACCGCGCGTTCAAGCGCGGGGCCGATGGGCATTTTTGCCCCATCGGCCCCTATTCCAGCTCTATTCCGGCTTGGTTTCTACCGTGGGAGTCTTGTCCGCTGCGACTGGAGTACGGGCGGTGTCCATAGTCAGGCAGTGCTTGGGGCAGCTCTCGATGCACTCACCGCACACCACGCAGGCGTACGGGTCGATCGACCACGTTCCGCCCTTGCGATCGACCGCGAGCGCGCCCGCCGGGCAGCGACGCGCGCACATGCCACAGCAAATGCACACGTTCATGTCGTTGACGATGTGCCCGCGCAGGCGCTCGGGCGCCGTCAGCTTCTCCTGCGGATAGCACACCGTTACCGGCTGTTTGACCATGGAACCCAAGGCCGTCTTGGCAAATGTCAGCAAACTCATGCCGTGCCTACCTTTCCGTGCAGCTAATGCAGGGGTCGATGGTCAGGATAATCATGGGCACGTTGGCAAGGAGCACGCCCTGCAGCGCATGTGTCAGACCCGCCAGGTTCTGCGACGTCGGCGTGCGCACGCGGAAACGGTCCAAGTTCTTGGTGCCGTTGCCGCGCACATAGTAATACGCCTCACCGCGCGGCTGCTCAATCACAACCTCGCCGCGCGCGCCGTCGGCTGGCGTAAGCTTGGTGCGCGCGCCGATACCGTCGTGCGGAATCTTATCCACAAGCTCCTTGATGATATCCATGGCCTGCGTGACCTCGGCACAACGCACCTGGCAGCGGGCATAACAATCGCCGTCGGTGGCAACGATGGGCTCAAACGCGGCCAAATCCGCATAGGCGCCGTCACCGAACATGCGCACGTCGTAGTCCACGCCCGAGGCGCGGCCGAACGGGCCGACCATCGACAGATCCAACGCGTCCTTCTTGCTGATCACACCCACGCCATGCAGGCGCTCGCCGCAGCTGTCGTCGTCCAAAAACGTATGCGCCAGGGCCTCGTAGTCAGGACGCATGGCATCGAGCGTCTGGACAATGCCCGCCAGCTCGGAATCCTCGATATCGTGCTTAAGGCCGCCGATCTCATTAATCGACAGGATCACGCGACCGCCGCACGTGCTCTCGAAGATCTTGAGAATCTGTTCGCGCAGGGTCCACGACCGATAGAACAGCGCCTCAAAACCAAAGGCATCGGCGAGCAGGCCCAGCCACAGCAGGTGCGAGTGAATGCGCGAAAGCTCGTGCAAAATGGTGCGGATATACTGCACGCGGCCGGGCACCTCAATGTCGAGCATGCGCTCGCAGGCGCCGGCATAGCCATAGCTATGGCCCACGGCGCAAATGCCGCAGATGCGCTCGGCGATGTAGCCAAACTGGTGCATGTCACGCTTTTCGGTGAGCTTCTCGAGTCCGCGGTGCACAAAGCCGATCTGCGGAATTGCCTCGATGACGCGGTCGTCCTCGATCACCAGGTCCAGATGAAGCGGCTCGGGCAGCACTGGGTGCTGCGGGCCAAACGGAATAACGGAGCGATGTGCCATGGACCTTACGCCTCCTTTTTCTGCTTGTCGCGGGCGGCCTTGGCGGCAAGCGCCGCGCGGACCTTGGCCGCTTTCTCGGGATCCATGGCGGCGAGCTTTGCTTCCAGCTCGGCGGCTTTGAGCGCGGCCTTGGCAGCGGCATCGTCATGCTGAGCATCGGAGCCGGCAGCCGCAGCGGGCTGAGCGACGGCAGCGCCCGCAGCATCGCCGGCACCCGCAGCACCCTCCCCCGCAGCGGCCGCAGCCGCGGCGGCCTTTTTGGCCTTCTCGCGCGCGGCCTTCACCTCGGGCGTAATAACGCTCATGGGTTCAGCGGTCGAGACCTGGTAGAAAAAGCCCTTAAAGTCGATCTGCATGTCGGTGATGGCAAGCCCGAACAGGTCGTGTGCCTCATTTTCAAACGGGAACACCGCGGGGTAATACGAGCTGATGGACGGGATCTCCTGGTACTGGTCGATGCCCTCGACCACCAGATTCTCAATCGCGTAGCTACCGTCCTGGGCAATCTGCTCTTGCGCGGCGCGGACGTTGATAAACGTATAGACCAGGCGATACGTGCCGTCGTCGACGTTGCGCTCGGCGTGCATTTGCACAAAGCGCGCGCCAACACCCTTGAGAGCCTGGACATGCGACAGGAGCTCATCGATCCCGACGGTGGTATAGATAGCCTTTTGCATTACTCGGCCTCCTTTGCAGCGACGGGCGCGTCGCCGGCCGCGGACGTCCCAGCAGGCGCATCGTCAGCCCCGGCCCCCGCAGCAGCCACAAACCCATCCTCGCCCAGCTCAACGCCACCGTCCCAGGTAGCGGCACCGCCCACGGTGAGTGGATCGCCGCCGGCGCGCATCACGGCCTCCTTCTGGTCCAGAATGCCGCACGCCTCCACGATGGCATCGATCACCGTCTCGGGGCGAATGGCGCATCCGGGCGCGTACACGTCCACGGGAATCGCGCGGTCCACGCCGCCGATCACGTTGTAGGCATCGCGGAATACACCGCCCGAACACGCGCAGATGCCGCAGGCCACCACGCACTTGGGCTCGAGCATCTGGTTGTAGATCTGGCGCACGACGGGCAGGTTCTGGGCATTGACCGACCCCGTCACCAAAAAGATGTCCGCATGCTTGGGGTTGCCGGTGTTGACCACGCCAAAGCGCTCCGCATCGAACAGCGGCGTGAGCGAGGCCAGCACCTCGATATCGCATCCGTTGCAGCTCGAGCCGTCGTAATGAATAACCCACGGCGAGCGCGACATTTTATGATCCATGGATGCCGCCTCCTAAATAAACACGTCGACGAGGATGGGCATAAGGTTGAGCAGGCCAAACACCAGCGCCACGCCCCATCCGAGCTTAAAGCAGCTGCGCCAGGTGCTGCGTGCGAAGGTGTTATCGATCAGTACCTCGACAAAATACGTCGCGACCATCACGACCAGGGCGACCACCCAGCTCACCGGGTTGTCCCAGACGAAGAACATGCCCACCCACATCAAAAACAACACGGTCTCGCACCAGTGCATAAGGGTCATCTTGGCCAGCGTGCCGCCACTCATTTCGGTGGCGACGCCCTGGACGATCTCCTGATGCGCGTGATGCGAGTACGAAAGATCGAACGGCGACTTACGCAGCTTGATGGTAAGCACCGCGAGCAGCGCAAGGAAAATGGGCGCGCTGTACACGATGATGGGGGCTGACTGCCCTGTCACGGCAATGGAATCGAAGCTATCGGTGGCAAGATACAGGCCCACGCTCATCAGCAGAACGGCGGGCTCGTAACTCATGACCTGCAGCAACTCACGATCGGCGCCAACCTGGGCAAACGGGCTTTGCGTCGAGGCGGACGCCAGCACCACAAAGATCGCGGCGAGCGTCACCATAAAGGCACACAGCAGCGTGTTGGAGCCCGACACAAAGATGCCGCCGCCCACGACGGTGAAGATGAGCGCGCACGCCATGTAGGTATCATCCATGGTGTTTACGCTGGCAGGGGCCTTGCGCAGCAGCTTGGCAACGTCGTAGAAGGGCTGCAGCAGGCGCGGGCCCACGCGGCCCTGCATACGGGCCGAAAGTTTGCGGTCAACGCCGTCGATCAGGCCACCCACAAGCGGCGCAATCAAGGCAAACGCCACGGTGCCTATAAAGATGCCCACGACGCCCGAGCCTTCGAAATACTTGCCGCGCAGCACCGAGGGCGCGCTCATGGCAAGCCGCTCGGGCCCAATCCACGCGCAGCACAGCAGCGCAAACAAGATAATGCTGCAGCACACGACGCTACCCGCGGGGCCAATACGCTTCTCGCCAAGGGCGTCCTCCGAGTACCAATTGCGCTTTTCGGCCTTCACCTCGTGTCCCATCGAGCCACGGAAATGGCGGTAATTGTCGGTTCCCACACCCGAAAGATATACGTTTACATGCGGTTTGTTGCTCACGCGGAATGACGTCAGCAGCACCACGGCGATAAACGCCACGATAACCACCATCAGATACATGGCGTCCTTGCCAATAACGTACGGCACGCGGCCAAACACCATGGCCAAGTAAGGCGACACCAGGCCGCTCGAGATAACCGGGAACGCCACGCAGCACAGAATCAGCAGCGCGGCGATGGTGTTGAGCGCCATCCATTCGGTCTTATGGACATTGACCTCAACGTTTTGAGCCGTGGGGTCGACGCCCGAAAGCTTGGCAAGCCACTTGCCCCAGAAGTAAAACGTCGCGGCCGAGCCAAAGGCAAGTACCATGATCATGAGCACGTTGCCGGTCTGCGCGAACGCCACCAGGGCGCCCCACTTGGACACGAGCATGCCAAACGGCGCCACAAACATGCCCATAATGCCCAGCATCATCAGACGCGTCAGGTGCGGCATGCGGCTGAACAGACCGTCCATGTCCTCGATATTGCGGCTGCCGATATGATGCTCGGCCGTGCCCACGCACAGGAACAGCAGCGACTTTGCCACCGTATGGAACAGGATCAGAAAGATGGCGGCCCACACGGCCTCGGGCGCGCCGACACCCAGGCAGGCACTGATGAGGCCCAGGTTGGAGATGGTGGAGTACGCGAGCACGCGCTTGGCGTTACTCTGCGAGATGGCCATGAGGGCAGCGAGCAAAAACGTGATGGCACCCACACTCGTGACCATAAAGCCGGTCACGGGATAGATGGCATAGAGCGGGCTCAGCTTAACCATCAGGAACACGCCGGCCTTGACCATGGTGGACGAGTGCAGCAGGGCGCTCGTGGGCGTGGGGGCAACCATGGCACCCAACAGCCAAGTGTGGAACGGCATCTGTGCGGCCTTGGTGAGTGCGGCGAGCGACAGCAGAACGACCGGCATCACCAGCAGCGCGGATTGCGCGGTTCCGGCGCCGGAAAGCTCGATCATGCCCGAGATGGTCAACGGCATGCCGTTGACGTGCAGGAACATAAGGCCCGCCAAAAACGCGATGCCGCCCAGCATGTTCAGGATGATCTGGGTGAAGGCGTTTTTAATGGCCTCGGGCGTGCGCGTGTAGCCAATCATAAGGAACGAGCACACGGTGGTGATTTCCCAGCCGCAGAACAGCCACTCAAGGTTGTCGCTCGTCACGATGACGAACATGGCCGAGAGGAACAGGAACATGAGCGCCAGGAACTGCGGGCGACGGTCGGGCGCGGTCTGCCCGCGCAGCGTGGCCTCGTGCTCGTCATGGGCCTGGAAGTCCTTCATGTAGCCCAGGGCATACACGCAGATTAGGCTGCCGACGATGCCGACGGCGAGGACCATGATCACGCTCATGTAGTCTAGGTAGAGCGGCGTTGCGGTGACGGCTTCGGCCGCAGGCAGCGTCATGGCTGCAAAGGCGAGCGAGCCCACCAGCTGAACTATGCCGAGCACTGTGGTGAGCGCGTTCCTATATTTGTACGCGTTGTACAGGATGACGGCGCACAGGATGACATCGATGGCGGAGCTGATGATCGAGAGCACATGCGAGGTGCCGGGAGCAACCTCAAAGCTCTGCGGGCCCATGCCAAAAAACATGACGGCGACTACAACTGTCACCGCCATAATAATGCCGGAGCCTATGAGCCCCACCGCATCGCGGGCTCGGTCACCGCGCGCGAGCAGCATGCCCAGCGCCGGTACCAGCGGAAACAGGGTAAGGAAATACAGTAGCGTCATACCATCACTCCCCCATGCAAAAACGCTGCAATTGTTTAACGTTATAGCTCAATTGAGGAGTAGCGGCGGCAGGTTTTCGGTCAACTGGGGAGTTTTAGGCGTACGGGGTAAGGGCACGTCCGCTTTGGAGCAGTGGCGCGGCAAGAAAAATGCGCCCCCGCGGGCGCACCATCCCGTTCGCTATTCCGCCTTTTTAACGCGCGGCTTGCGACCGCGCGGCTTATCGACCAGTGCGGACTCACCGCTCTCGCGATACTGGCGGCACCAGGCCTTAACCGAAGACTCGCTTGGAATCTTATACTTGATCATGGCTTCGCGAACCGTCAGACCGTTTTCCAGACGGTCCTTAACCACGGCGAGCTTTACGTCGTACGAATAGGTGTGATGGCGAGCGCCCGCATTGAGCACGGCGTCGGCACCGCCCACGGCATATGCGCGGGCCCACTGACGAGCCGTGGCCTGGGGAATGCCAAGCTTTGCGGCGAGGGCGCGGTGACCGACCCCCTCTTGGAGGATCTCGACGGCGCGCTGCCTAACCTCGGGCGCATGCGTGCGAGTCCTAGTTGCTTCCGACATACCTGCCACTTCTTAGCCTTAACCGTTAATCTGCTTTCTTACGTGCAAGTTAGATAGTAGCATTTTACTGTTTGCTCAAAACAGTTAATTAAAATAGACGCGGCGTTATCTGGGCATTTGGCACCAATTTACGACGTTTCTTTATCGATTATTTACGCTGGTAGCTGACTCGCAGCTAATCGTCATTCGCTTGTCACCAAAATTGGCATCTCTTTATGTCTTTTGGTATAGAGGATATAATTATTAACCCCTCCCCCAATAATTTTGAGTGGCCTGCAAGGTAGTAGATGTCCTCACTCCTCATGATTACCGCGCACTGCCCTCCACCGGAGCAAAACAAAAAGGGCGGGACCTGCTGCGCTTGCAGACCCCGCCCCGGTTGACACCCCATGGGACGCAGTCGGGCGAGGCAGATCCGTGCTACCGCCCCGCCTGGCCGCGAAGTTAACTACAGCTCGTTGGCCGCGTGATATGCCGTGCGAATGGCGCTCGCGATGTCGGCGGTGCGCTCGCCCGAGCAGTCGCCCACACAGGTCACGGGCACCGTCACGCCGTCCAGGTCAAACGCGTTGGCCTTGGAGCCCACGGCCATCACCACGTAATCGCAGGCAATCTTCACCGGCTCCTCGGTGCCGTCTTCGGCAGTACGAATAGCCTCCACGCCCTCGTCGGTAACGGCGGTTAGACGGGTCTTCACGTGCTGCTCCACGTTGTGCTCTGCAAAATCGCTCATAATCAGCGGCAGAATGGTCTCGGACTCGCCCGCGGCAATCTTGTCGAGCATCTCCACGATCGCCACCTCGCAGCCGCGCTGCAGCAGGTACTCGGCAGTCTCGGTGCCCACCAGGCCACCGCCAATGACGGCGACGCGCCCACTGAGCTCCACCTTGCCGGCCAGCACGTCCCAGCTCGAGATGACCTTGTCCGAGTCGGCACCCGGAACGGGGATGACAACGTCGTGCGCGCCCACGGCCACAATCGCGGCGTCAGCGGCGTTGGGGTCCTCAGCGGTAGCGGCGTGGTTGAGCTCAACCTTCACACCCAGGCCAGGCAGAATCTTCTCGTAATACTCGACCGAGCGCATGATCTCGTCCTTGCGCGGAGGCGCGGCCGCCAGCACAATCTGGCCGCCCAGATGATCGCTCGCCTCGTAGACGGTCACATCGTAGCCGCGCTTGGCCGCCACGCGCGCGGCCTCCAGGCCGGCAATACCGCCGCCCACCACGGCGATCTTCTTGTCGCCCTCGCCCGGCTTGATGGCGATGGTCGCCTCGTCGCCGTTCTCGGCGTTGAGCACGCACGAGATGTACTTGCGGTTTTGAATCGCGTCGACGCAGCCCTTGTTGCAGTTGAGGCACTCGCGAATGGGCTCGCCCGTGGCGGCCTTCAGCGCAATGTCGGGGTCGCACATGAGCGAGCGGCCATAGGCGATGATGTCGGCCGCGCCATCCTCCAGGATCTTCTCGCCGGCCTCGACCGAGACAACACGGCCCACGGTTGCCACCGGCACGGAGACCAGGGCCTTGACGCGCTCGGCCACGGGCAGCGTCCAGTTGTAGGGCATGGCACCCATGGGCGGAATGGTGTCGCCCATGTTGCCAGTGTGGTTTGCCTGCGCGACCTGGATCATGTCGATGCCGGCGCCCTCGAGCAGCTTGGCAAACTCGCAGGCCTCGTCGGGCTGCAGGCCGCCCTTGCCGCGCGGCGTGCCGTCGGGGTTCTCCATGATCACGGGGAGCTTGTACTCCACCATCAGCTGCGGCGCGGCTTCCTTGATGGCAGCGACGACCTCGAGCGCATAGCGAACGCGGTTCTCGAACGAGCCACCATACTCGTCGGTGCGCTTGTTGAGGATAGCCGAGCACAGCGAACCCACCAGACGGTCGCCGTGGACCTCGATGGCGTCGATGCCGGCCTGCTGCGCGCGGGCGGCCGAGGCGGCGATGGATTCCTTGATCTGGGTGAGCTGCTCCACGCTCGCCTCGTTCACAAAGTGCTGCATGTCGTGATGCAGCTTGGCGTAAGCCTGCTTGCGAATCTCGTTGGACTCGGCCATCTTGGCGGCAAAGGTCTCCTCGTCGCCGGCGGCCTTGGCCTCCTGCGCGGCCTTGGCGGCAGCCATGGATCCCATAACCATGCGGCCGACACCGGGCACGTCGTACTCGGGGTGGAACAGCTGCAGCGCAACCTTGGCGCCGTACTTGTGGACGGCGTCGGCCAGCGCCTTAAACGTGGGGATTTGGGCATCGGTCGCAAGCTTGGGCGTGGGGCTTGCGGTCATAACGGGAGCAACATCGCCGATGACGATGTAGCTCACGCCGCCACGGGCCAAGCGCTCGTAAAAGGCCAGGCTGCGCTCGCCGATGGAACCGTCGCGCTCCTCGTAGCCGGTGGTCAGCGGCGGGAACATAATGCGGTTCTTGAGCTCAAGGGGGCCAACCGTAATGGGCTGGAGCAGCCTGGATGCAGGTGCGGTCATGGACATTCCTCTCTTGTAGGCGCGGCGGCGATGATGCCGCGTAGTTGTCTAGAGGATATGGCATGGGAGCACAACAGCACAACGAAAATCGGCGAATATCAAGTGGCGGCAGGTGGATGGGGCGGGGCAGGGCGTCGGTTTGTCTCAATCTGTAACAACAACTCGGCAAAACCGGGTCTTACTGTTACAGATCGAGACATTCCTCTCGACCCATCCTCAACAATCTAGATCTGTAACAGCTAGGCCCACTTTTGACCCCTCCCTGTTACAGATCGAGACAAACCAAACCGCCTGCTAGAGAATCTCAATCTGTAACAATAACTCGGCAAAATCCGTCCCTCGTGTTACAGATTTAGACAAACGGGCCCAACCCACCGGTATATCTCGATCTGTAACACCTAGCCGCCCAAATCAGGTCTAGATGTTACGGATTGAGATTTTGTTTGAGAGGCCGAGAATTGGACCGAAAGCACGGTCCCGAAATAACAAAAAAACTCGCCGGCTAGGCCGACGAGCTGCAAGTTCTTGGTCGCGGGGGCAGGATTTGAACCTACGACCTCCGGGTTATGAGCCCGGCGAGCTACCAGACTGCTCCACCCCGCAATGTCTGGACGCCTCATGTGCGCAAGAAAGAATATTACGTGGGAGTTCGGTAAACGGCAAGGAAAATCTCGTAGAGCATAATTCCTTCATATTTAAAACCCTCAGCCCATATCGCCGTGAACGAATCACAGCCTAGCGCTGCCGACGGCGCGTATACAATGGTGCGCGTCCTTTTATGCCAACACCGGGAGTAGACATGCTGCTCGCTATCGATATGGGAAACACGCAGACGGCCATGGGCCTGTTTGACGGAAACGAGCTGGTGCAGTCGTGGCGCATGCCCACCGACCGCTCCTATACCGCCGACGAGATCCACGTGCGTCTGATGGGCTTCTTTAAGATGTACGGCCTTTCGCTCGACGCGGTCGACGCGATCGCCTTTGCCGGCGTGGTGCCGCAGCTCTCGCGCGAGTGGCACGCCGTGGCCGACCGCATCGCGGCAGACGCCATCGTCATCGGCCCGCAGACCGCCGCCGTGACCAAGCTGCGTGCGGCACGCCCTCAGGCTGTGGGTGCCGACCGCATCGCCAACGCCGTTGCGGCCGAGACTTTCTACGGCGCCCCGGCGATCGTGGTGGACTTTGGCACCGCAACCAATATCGATGTCATCGATGAGGACGGCTATTACATTGGCGGAGCGATCGCGCCGGGCATCCGCATCTCCATGGACGCACTTGCCGCCCGTGCCGCCAAGCTCGCCAGCGTTCCGCTCGAGGCGCCCGAGCACGCCATCGGCCGCGATACCGAGGAGTGCATCAAGGTGGGCGCCGTGATGGGCGCCGCCGCCATGGCCGAGGGCTTGGTCACGCGCATGAAGCGCGAGCTGGGCCGCGAGGACGCCACTGTTATCGCCACGGGCGGTCTCGCCGGCATCGTCGCCGATTCGACCGATGCCTTCGACGTGGTCGACGGTCAGCTCACCATTAAGGGCATCTGCGAAATCTACCGCCGCATGCAGGAGCAGGGGTAGGACAGGGACCTAAGTCGGCACACCCGATGCCACAGTCCCCGCAAATGGTCGCCAAGCCTATTCCTCAAAATCGAAAATTTTTTCAGTTTTGAGGAATAGGACCGCGAGGCCACCCTGCAGTCACACAAAAGCCATCCTCGGTGCAGGCCGAGGATGGCTTCGTTGTCATCGCCATCTTTGAGCGCTGGCGCCTCGCGTCACAGCCCGCGAATGCGCACGGCCTCGGGTGGAAACTCCTGCTCGCCGGCATCGGTCTTGATGGTCGCGCGACCCCAGATGTCCAGGCCCGCGAACACGCCCACCGCGAGCGGCAGGCCGTTGGGCGACACCGCCGCAACCTGGCGTCCCAGCAGCGGCACCATGTCGAAGTACTCGCCCAGCACGGGAGCCAGCGGCCCTGCGGCACCCTGCGGCGTGTTGGCAACAACCGCCCAGGCGTCCACGCGAGCCAGCACGGCGGCGGCCAGCGCCTCGACCAGCGCTTCATCGGTCACATCCACGCCAAGCTCACCCAGCGCCGCGCGCTCAATATCCACCGTCACGGCACCGAACATGCCTGCGGCACCGGCGCCACCGTTGACGGCGACGCGTGCAAACGACGTTTCAAACGTGGGCGCGCCGCACACAATATCGCTCGGCCACTGAATGCCCACCTTGCCGGCAAGGCCCAGCCCCGGTGCCGCAGCCGTTCCCACGAGCGCGTCCATCATGCCCATCGCGGCCACAAACGGCAGGCCGTGGAAGGCATGCATGTTCACGTCGGGGCGAACGACCAGCGAAAATACCAACGATGCGTCGCCGGCGCTCCAGGCGCACCAACCCGCGGACTTGCCCTCGCGACCCGCATCGCGCGCCGCGTCGAGCTCGGTACCGGCGGCAACAGCGTTCATCTCAATCATCTACATACGCCCCAATTCGCCCACGATATGGCCCACGCGATCCTCAGGCTCCTTGACCTCGACGCCGTTGTAGCGGAAGAACCGCGCCGGATCGTGCATCAGATCCTCGAGCGGCACCAGCACAAAGTCACGCTCGCCAATGAGCGGATGCGGCAGGCGCAGCTTCTTGCCGCCGTGGGTCTCGCCATCCATCCACAGCAGGTCCAGGTCGATGGTGCGCGGGCCGTTGACCTTGGCCTTCTTGGAGCGGTCGCGGCCCAGCTCGGCCTCGATCTTCATAAGCTCGTCGAGCAGCACCAACGGCGCCAGCTCGGTCTTAATCTCGATGACGGCATTGGCAAAGGCGTCCTGGCGCATCTCGTAGGCCGGTTCGCTCTCGTAGATGCGTGAGCAGTTGGACACGCAGGTGAGCGGGATTTCGGCGATCATGTCGCGTGCGGCGCGGATGTTGTCGCAACGATGCCCCAGGTTGGAGCCCACGGCCACAAACGCGCGACGCGGCTGCGGCTTAGCAACAGCCCAGTAACCGTTCAGGAACTGCGCAAAGCCCGCGACGTCGTGCACGCGCACAATGTTGGCACCGGCCTGGATAGCGCCCAGGCACACGCCGAACGTGGCGGCATCGCGCTCGGCGGCCTCGGTCACGCCCGAGACAGCGCCCACAAAGCGCTTGCGCGACACGGCGCACATGAGCGGATATCCCAGCGACGCCATCTTGGCGGTCTCGCGCTGGATGACGATATCCTCGTTGGCCGTCTTGCCAAAGCCCGGGCCCGGATCGATGCAGATGCGGTCGCGCGACACGCCGGCGTGGATGAGTGCGCGGGCCTGATCGGACAGAAAGCCCATGACGCGGCGCATGATGGGCGCCGAATCAGGCAGGGTAAAGCGGCGAAGCTGCGAGGTGGGAACATAAGCCTCCTCGCGGCGGGCGCTGCGGCGCATCATGGCGGCCAGGTGATCGCTGGGCTCCGGCGAGGACTCAGGGTTCGCGGCGGCCTCGGCGACAGGGTCGGCCTCTTCGGCAGCCGGTGCCTCCTGCTTCTGCTCGTCCGTAGGCTCGGACGCGGGCTCCGGATCTCCAAACGGCAGCGAGGGCTGCACCACGCCACCCGGCAGCTTGGCCTCCGTCTTGGGCTCGCCCAGCAATTTGCCACGGCGACGGCGGGCAGGCTTCTCCGCCTCGCGCGCGGCCTCAGCAGCTGCCTCGCGCGCCTTCTCGGCAACAAACGCCGCGGCAGAGGTATCAAGCTGCACCGTCGCGTGCGTACGAGCGGAAGCGGCGACCTCGCCGGCGTGCATCACGATAACGCCGCAGGTGCTCGTCTTAACAAACTCAACCATCTTGGGGTCGGTGAAGCCCGTCACGTCGTTGACGATAGAGGCGCCGCAGCGCACGGCCGCCTTAGCAACCGCCACGTGGCGCGTGTCAATCGAGACGATAGCGCCCTCTTTGGCCAGCGCGCGCACCACGGGCAGCACGCGGCGAGCCTCCTCGTCGGGGTTGACCGGGGTAAAACCAGGGCGCGTGGACTCGCCGCCCACGTCGATGATGTCGGCGCCGGCGTCGAGCATCGCCAGGCCGTACTCGATGGCGGCATCCGGGTCGAAGTGTTCCCCGCCATCGCTAAACGAATCGGGCGTCACGTTGAGGACGCCCATGATGCGCGGACGGTCAAAGCTGAGCTCGTACTTTCCGCACCGCCATGTCTTGCTATCGTTCGCCATGAACATCCTCCTCAAATGCCCGCGCCGCCGCGCTCGGGCGCAGACGGCGGGGTCGCTTTGCAATCAGTCTTTCTATTGTATCCGCGCACACGGGCTAGAACGCAAACGCGGCCGCGATGTCGCAAGAAATTAGCAGGTCGGCATTTGCATCCTGATCGGTGGGAGCAAGATTGCAAATGGCCAGCGTATCGCCGGTAAAGTAACGCGTAAGGCCCGCCGCCGGATACACCACGAGCGAGGTCCCGCCCACAATGAGGGCATCGGCCGCGGCGATGGCGGCAACGGCGCCGGTCAGCACATGCTCGTCGAGCGGCTCCTCATAGAGCACCACATCGGGCTTGATGCGCCCACCGCACGCAGGACACACGGGTACGCCCGCGGCGTCCTCGTGCTCGCGCGAGCAAATCCACTCGGCGCTATAGACCGCGCCGCACGACTGGCAAATGTTGCGATGGACCGATCCGTGCAGCTCGAACACGCGCTGCGAGCCGGCCATCTGATGCAGGCCGTCGATATTTTGCGTCACCACGGCATTTAGCTTACCGGCGCGCTCCAGCTCGGCCAGCTTGGTGTGGCAGCGGTTGGGCTTGGCGCCAAGCGCAATCATCTTGGTGCGGTAGAAGTCGAAGAACTCGGCCGGATGTGCCTCATAAAAGCTATGCGAAAGCATAGTCTCGGGCGGGTAGGCAAACTGCTGGTGATACAGGCCGTCCACGCTGCGGAAATCGGGGATGCCACTCGCCGTGGAAACACCAGCGCCGCCAAAGAAGACCACGCGCTTGTGGGTACCGAACAGCTCCGCCAGCGCAGCGGAGGCCTGCTTGGGGTCCGTTATCGCCTGCGTCATATGAGTCCTCCGTCCTTGTTGGTCGGGCAGCATCGGGCGACATCCCGGCATGCGGCCTTTGAGTCAGCACGCGCGGAGCCCACCCCGCCCCTGTTGCGCTAATCTTAAGCCTGCAAACCCCGTCGAAAGGACACCATGCCTCAGACTTACACTTTCGCCTCGTGGAACGTCAACGGCCTGCGCGCCGTGCTCAAAAAGGACCCAAGCTTCATTCAAATCGCGCAGGAGCTCAATGTCGATATCCTGGCGCTGCAGGAGACCAAGCTGCAAGAGGGCCAGGTCGATATCGACCTGCCCGGCTATCACCAAACCTGGAGCTACGCCGAGCGCAAAGGCTATTCGGGCACTGCGGTCTTTAGCCGCCAGGAACCGCTGCGCACGCTGCACGCCGATGCGCTGCTACCCTACGCTAACGAAGGCGAGGCGACCGAGCTCGTCGCCCAAGCCGCAACCGAGGGCCGCGTCTGCGCGCTCGAGTTCGACAAGTTCTGGTTTGTCGACGTCTATACGCCCAACGCCCAAAATGAGCTCGCGCGCATCGATGTACGCATGGCCTGGGACGATGCCTATCGTGGCTTTTTGAGCGCACTAGAGTGCGAGACCGGCAAGCCCGTGGTGACCTGCGGCGACTTTAACGTGGCGCACGAAGAGATCGACCTTAAGAACCCCAAGTCCAACCGCGGTAACGCAGGCTTTTCAGACGAGGAGCGCGGTAAGTTTACCGAGCTGCTCGACGCCGGTTTTACCGATACCTGGCGCGCGGCAAATCCCGACGTCGAGGGCGTCTACAGCTGGTGGAGCTATCGCTTTAATGCCCGCAAGAACAACGCCGGTTGGCGCATCGATTACTTCCTGGTGAGCGACGCAATCGCCGGCAACGTGCGCGACGCCGGCATCCGCGACGACATCTTTGGCAGCGACCACTGCCCCGTCACCCTCACCCTAGAGCTCTAGCCCCAACTAATCCCCTGGGGACGGAGGAAAAGGGGTCATTTTTCACCTCGCGAGGGCATCCACGCGGCCCGCTTGCCACGAAACTGGCCCATCTACTACGTTTAAGCCACTGCCCTCAACCACAGCGAACAACGCAAAAAGAAAACCGCAGGTAGAAAGCCTGCGGTTTTTCATAAAACGCGGTTGTGCTTGGGGGTTTCGAGCCAAACGTAGTAGATAGGCCGATTTCGTGGCGGGCGGGTTCAGCTGATTCCCCGTGGACGTCTGGGGACGGAAAGAAAACGGATCAATTTGGCTCTCTGAGGGCCACGTTACCCGTCATATCAGCCGGCCATTTCAAAACCATGCCGGTTTACGGGGCTGAATCGCGAACCCCTAACCATACGGAATTCCGAAATAATAAAACCGCAGGTAAACGGCTTGCTCTATTTCGAAAAAAGCCGGTATGGTCGGCCTGCGCCAATCTAGCCCCGTAAACCGGCATGGTTTTAAAATGGCACTTTGGCAGCATTGATTCCCGCGCCGGCGCAACCAGCCCTACAGCCCGTATTTCACGACGACTCGGTTGATGCGGCGACACCAGGGCTTGTACAGGGCGGCCAAAAACACGCAGGTCGCGAGTCCGTGCGTGATATCGAACGGTACGGCGGCGGCAAGACGCGCCATGGCACCCGCCCACGTGAGCGGTTGAACAAAACCGATAATGTCGTAGGCGTTGATCACAACGCCGTACAGCAAACCCGAAGCAAAGCCGTAGGTCAGCAGCGCCGGCATACGCACGGCGCCATCGGCGCGATCAAAAGCGCCGGCATGCGCCAGCGCACCGCCAACGTATCCCACGAGCCCCCAGGCATACATCTGCCACGGCGTCCACATGCCCTGCCCAAAAAAGAAATTGCTGGTCAGCGCCGCCAACGCACCGACCATAAAGCCGTTACGACGACCGAGTGTCGCCCCGGCGATAATGGCGATGGCACTCACGGGTTTAAAGTCGGGAATGGGTCCAAACAGGATGCGCCCCGCCGCCGCCAGCGCCGCCAGCACCAGCGTGGGCATAATCTGACGCAGGCCTGGACGCGATGCCTCATAGCCCGCAAAGAACAGCGCAAGCACCAACGCCACCACAACCAGCATGGCCAACGCTGTCTGCTCAACACCCGCCAGCAACGCGGCAGCCATCACCGCCGGCACCGCCAACAACAGCGGGATCTCCAGTTTTGCAAGCAAACGCGAGAAACGACAGTCCGTCATCCCATCACGCCCTATAGAACACGTTGTCGGCAAAGAAGTCGGCCGGGGACTCCATGCAGGCAATCTCGCCGTCAAACATCATGGCGACGTCGTCGGCTACCTGCTCGGCAAAGTCCAAATCGTGCGTAGCCATGATGACGGTGCCGCCAGCCTTCGCATGGTCACGCAGGGCGCGGGCGATGGTGCGGCGGCTGAACAGGTCTAGACCCTTGGTGGGCTCATCGAGCAATAGCAGTTCGGGGCCGATTAGCAGCAGTTTTGCCAATGCAAGCAGTTGACGCTGCCCGCCCGAAAGATCGTACGGATGGCGTCCATCCAGACCCGACAACCCCAAGCTCGCCGCACGCTCCCGCGCCAAGTTCTCGTCATATCCGCAGGTCGAAGCCCATTCCATCAGCTCGTCGCGCACCGTTTCGGCGACCAGCAATGCCTTGGGGTTCTGTGGCAGCAGCGCCGCCGAAGCCGTCCCACGCACCATGCGGCCACGCTGCAGCTTAGCCGTCTTGGCCAGCACCGAGAGCATCGTCGACTTGCCGCAGCCGTTTCCGCCCACGACCGCATGCACCGCGCCGGCCGAAAACGTCACATCGAGCCCGCGCAGCACCCAACCGCCCACGCGATCGTAGCGAAACCAGCCTTCCGACAGGGTGGTAGCCGACCCGCCGTGCATTTTTTGGAGTATTCTGCTTCCATCCGTGCGCGGGAAGGCTTCCGAGCCGTTCTCGTACGACGTTTGCGCCACAAATTCGGACGATTTGTCCAATTCCGAATTTTTTTTCGCGCTCGATACGTCCCCGGGCGGCTCCAGAGAGCCCAAATTGTCCTCACGCCTGCTGAATACTCCGTTTTTTGCACATCGGATGGCACCCCACCCCAACATGTCATCGGAAAACAGCGATTCTCGGCGTCCCAAAGAAGCCATATCCGCCACTTCGCGCACGCGACCGCCCTCAATCCGGTACGCACGCGTCGCATACTCGAGCATCGGCCGCGGTTGATGCGTAGCCACAACAACCGTGCAGCCCAGCTCACGGTTCACGCGAAACAGCGCGTGCAGAAAATTCTTCTCGGCAACGGGATCGAGCTGAGACGTGGGCTCGTCGAGTAACAGCACACGCGGACGCAGCGCCAGGACGGCGGCAAGCGACAGCAGCTGCTTGCGGCCACCCGAAAGCGTATCGGTATCGCGATGAAGCCAGTCCTCCAGACCAAAGAAATAGCTGGTCTCGGCAACACGGCGGCGCATCTCGTCGCGCGACGCACCCAGATTCTCTAGCCCAAACGCCATCTCGTGCCACACGGTCTCGCACACAATCTGGTTCTCGGGATCCTGGAACACGTAGCCCACGCGCTCCGCAGACGCGCGCACGTCCATGTCGGCAACGTTCTCGCCCAGCACGAGCAGTTCGCCAGCGCGCTCGCCCGCCGGAGCAATCTCGGGCTTGAGCAGCGACAGCAGCGTCGACTTACCCGATCCGGTACCGCCAACAAGCAGCGCAAATGCACCTTGGGGAACAGACCAGTCGAGCCCCTCGAGCACCGCAGCATCAGCCCCGGGGTAGGCAAAGCTCAGGCTCCGCACCTCAATCGCCGGCATATCCGAGCCGCACGCCGCGCGTGAGGCCGGGCCCCTATCCAACCGAGTCATCAGCCGAACCTCTTCTCATCGATCGCATGCAACACACAGGGCAGCACCATCCAAACAGCATACACGGCATAGCCCAGCCACGGCGCAGGCACCGAAAGCTGCGGGTAAAACGAATACTGCGTCGTCGCGGCCCACGCCACTGCCGCCGTGGCCACGCCAAACAGCGCAAGCCCAACCAGCGCGGCAGCGTCGCTGCGCCCCAGCCGATACCGCGTGTACGTCGTGCGACGCGTCGCGGCACCCCACCCGCGCGAGCGCATGGCATCCGCGCGCTCAAGCGAATCTTCCATGCCCCAGCCCATCAGCACGCTCGACGCCCGCAGGTGCGATCGCACGGGATCGGTGGGCGCACGCCCCGGCACATCGATCGCGTCCTGCACCGCCAGCACCGTGCGGCCGCGGCGCAAAAACTGTGGGATAAGCCGCATGCACATCGAGATCATGAGCGCGATCACCGGCGCGGCGTTGCCCAACAGTGCGAGTACCTTGTCGTATTCGAGCATCGACGCCGCGGCCTCAAACCACAGCACGCTCGCCACAAACAGCCCACCCATGCACAAGCCATATACCATGCTTTCCAGATACACCGCGCGCACGCCGATGCGAAACAGCTCGGTCGAGCCCGATGCACTAAACAGAGGGTTGACCAGCGCGATAATCAAAATAACCGGCAGCTGCCAGCGAAGCGCCCCTAACGTGCGCGCAGCACCGCGCGTCGCAAGCCCGTACGCCAGCCCGCCCGCAAGCGACAGCGCAATCAGCACCGGTTGCATCGAGAACATGGTGAGCCCCAGCGTCAACGCTATGTAGACCGCCGGCACCGCCGGATGCGACATTGAAAATGCCCCCACGGGCTCGGCGCCCGAACCCTCTCGCATGTTGTCCATAGGCATCCCCGCCCTCCCGCCAAATCACCGACGCCGAAGCACTGCCGGCACCGCCCGCAAGCAGCGCAAACACCACGCCGGCGGCGCAAGCCTCAACCGCCGCAAACCAATCGCTACGCGCTCATCATATGCCTGCGGTATCATATTGCGCCGTGTATCGTTTCCAAACACACGTCTCTATAACGTAACAGGAGATCACATGGACGCAACCGCAATTATCCTCGCCGCCGGCGAGGGCACCCGCATGAAGTCGAACCACTGCAAGGTTTCGCACAAGATCCTGGGCAAGCCCATGGTCCAGTGGATCGTCGACGCCACCATCAAGGCCGGCTGCAGCCGCGTCGTGGTCGTCATCGGCAGCCACGCCGATGAGATGCGCGCCCTCATCGATGGCGCCTACGCCAACAGCGCCACCAAGGTCGAGTGCGTCGAGCAGACCGAGCGCCTGGGCACCGGCCACGCCGTAAAGGTCGCGCTCGAGGCCTGCGGCATCACGCAAGGCCCCGTCGTCGTGCTCAACGGCGACCTGCCGCTCATTACCGCCGACACCGTCGCCAAGTTTGCGCAGACCGTCGCCACCGGCGAGCTCGCCTGCACCGTCATGACCATGACCCCGCCCGATCCTTTTGGCTACGGTCGCATCAAGCTGGGCGCCGATGGTCAGATCGAGCGCATCATCGAGCAGAAGGACTGCACGCCCGAGCAGGCCGCCACGCTGCTGGAGTGCAACGCCGGCTGCTACGCCTTCGACGGCGCGCAGCTCGCCGCCCACATTAACGAGATCGGCAACGACAACGCGCAGTCCGAGTACTATCTGCCCGACATGCTCGAAATCCTCAAGGGTCACGGCCAGGCGGTCTCCATCTTCCACTGCGACGACTACCGCGACGGCCTGGGCGTCAACAGCCGCATCCAGCTCGCGCAGCTCACCGCCATCGCGCGCGACCGCATCAACGAGCACTGGATGGCCGAGGGCGTCACCCTCATCGACCCCACGCAGGCCTGGATCGGCCCCGACGCCACCATCGGCCGCGACACCGTCGTGTGGCCGCAGACGCATCTGATCGGTCACGTCACCGTGGGCGAAGAGTGCCAGCTCGGCCCCAACAGCCGCCTCACCGACACCACTGTCGGCAGCGGCTGCATCATCGATGAGACCATCGCCATCGAGGCCGTCATCGAGAACGGCGTCGACTGCGGCCCGCGCGCCTACCTGCGCCCGGGCACCCACATGCTCGACGGATCCAAGGCCGGTACGCACGTGGAGATTAAGAAGTCCACGATCGGCGAGGGCTCCAAGGTGCCCCACCTGTCCTACATCGGCGATACCACCATGGGCTCCGGCGTCAACGTGGGCGCGGGTTCCATCACCTGCAACTACGACGGCGTTCACAAGCACAAGACCGTCATCGGCAAGGATGCCTTCATCGGTTCCGACACCATGATGGTCGCGCCCGCCCAGATTGGCGACGGTGCGCTCGTGGCCGCCGGCTCCGTCATCACCGAGCCGGTCCCGGCCGACGCACTCGGTCTGGGCCGCGCCCGTCAGGTAAATATCGAGGGCTGGGCCGCCGATTATCGCCGCCGTCTGCACGAGAACGACGAGGTATAACGTTTCGCCAAACACAAAAGGAGCTGTTCCATGGGGACGGCCCCTTTTTCTATCGTGACCTGCGCGACCGGATGAGTGGTCGGTTCGTGTCCGTTGACGGTAAAGACGTTATCAAGACTCGATAAACCCCGCCGCACGGTTACAATGCAAAAAGGCATCTATATGGCATTCGATGTATAAAGGAGAAGGGTAATGCCGATTAATGATCCCGAGAAGTCGGAGAATATGCGCAAGTCCATCCGCGTGTATTCCGGTTCCTCCAACCGTCCCCTCGCTCAGAAGATTGCTGAGTACCTTGGGGTCGAGCTTTCGGGCCTTACGCTAAAGCAGTTCGCCAATGGTGAGATTTACGCCCGCTACGACGAGACCGTCCGCGGCGCCGACGTCTTCCTGATTCAGTCCGTGGCCGGCGGCAACGTCAACGACATGCTCATGGAGCTGCTCATCGCCACCGACGCTGCCAAGCGCGCATCCGCCCGCTCCATCACCGCCGTTATCACCCACTACGGCTATGCCCGCCAGGACCGCAAGGCCGGCCCGCGCGAGCCCATCACCGCCCGCCTCGTCGCCAACCTGCTCGAGCGCGCCGGCGTCAACCGCATCATCACCCTCGACCTGCACCAGGGCCAGATCCAGGGCTTCTTTGATATCCCGGTTAACCACCTGTCCGCGCTGCCGCTGTTTGGCCAGTACTACAACAACATGCACTTCGACACCGACAACCTGGTTGTCGTCTCCCCCGACGTGGGTCGTGCCAAGGCCGCCAAGAAGCTGTCCGACATGCTCGGCTGCGACCTGGCCATCGCCCACAAGGGCCGTCCGCGCCACAACGCCGCCGAGGTCATGGGCATCATCGGTGACATCAAGGGCAAGACCTGCATCATCAACGACGACATGATCGACACCGCTGGCACCCTGTGCGCCAACGTCAAGGAGCTCAAGGCTATGGGCGCTGGCGACATCTACGTCTGCGCCACCCACGGCATCTTCTCCGGTCCGGCCATCGAGCGTCTGAACGACGCCCCGATCGTCGAGTGCCTCGTCACCGACGCCATTCCCGTCGAGGTCGGCGGTAAGATCAAGACCATCTCGGTCGCCGAGGAGTTCGCTCAGGCCATCTCCGCCGTTTACCACGAGGAGCCCGTCTCCACGCTCGTCGGCGGCGACTTCGCGCTGTAGTCCAACGCGCATCGCATCATCTTTGATGCTTTTAAAGGGTCGGAAGCTCGCTTCCGGCCCTTTTTCTATCCCTCGCCAACCTTCCCTGGACAATTGGTTCAGATACGTATTTTTTAAAGCCCCAAAGGGCCGTTCGGAGCCTTCTGAGCTCCCCGGCGGATGCCATGCCGCCCAAAGCTCATCGTTTTCGAGTACAACCGCCGCATATTTACCCTCAAATCACCCTCGAAGGCCCTTAGAAACGCCTCGAATGCCCGTCGCCTTATACGTATCTGAACTAACTGTCCAGTAGCTATCGTCAACCTTCGCGGCAGAGCTCAATTTCCTGCAATCCCCTCAACCGATTCCATCGATTTCATAACACCCAGCCGTTCATGGCGCACAGCGCCCCGCTGAGCGAAAAGAACGGTATGGCGGTCGCATTCTGCCGCCAACTTAGTACGTTATAGCTATGACGACCGTGATTTCACATTTCTCCGCCCTCCGCGCAATTCGTCGCGCACGACGGGCGCGATTCCCATCTGGTCGAACATCTCCATAACGGCCGACAGCTGTGGCTTGCCGCCATCGAGGATGATGAGGTCGGGCTTGCTGCCGAAGCGCTCGTCTGCCATACGCTCGGCGCAGTAGCGGCGGCTCATCACCTCCTGCATCGAGACGAAGTCGTTCGCCTCATCGAGCGGCGTCTTGATCTTGAAGCGGCGGTACTGGTTCTTGTCGGGCTTGCCGCCCGTGAACACGACCATTGACGCGACCGTGTATGACCCGTGGATCGTCGAAATGTCGAAGCACTCGATGCGCATGGGCGGCGCGTCGAGCGCGAGCGCACTCTCGAGCTGCAGCAGCGCATCGTTCACGCGTTTGTCCTCGTAGTTCGTGCGCACCTTGTAGCGCATGAGCGTGTGCTTCGCGTTCGTCTCCGCCATGTCGACAAGCGCCGCCTTCTCTCCCTTCTGCGGAGCCGTGAAGCGCACTTTCGCCCCGTGCGCGCTCGCAAGCTTCTCGGTGAGCCACGCCTCCATCGACTCTTCGTCCTCGGGCAACTCCCGTACGATGACCTCGTGGGGAATGGAAGTGGTCGTGTCGTAGTAGCGCAACAGGAAGTTGTGGAGAAGATCCTGATCGGGAACGTCGCGCCCGCGGTTCAAGACGAACTCGTTGGAGTTGATGATGCGCCCCTCGCGGATGACGAGCACGTGCGCGCCCGCAACCGTCTCCTCGCGGAAAAGGCCCACGACGTCGGCGTTCAGGTTATGGGCGGACACCGCATGCTGCTTGTCGGTGAGCGAGTTGATGGTGTCGATGCGCGCCTTGATTCGGGCGGCGCGCTCGAAGTCGAGATCGGCCGCTGCGTCGGCCATCTCGGCCGAGAGCTCGTCGAGGAACTCCCGGTGCTGCCCCGCGAGGAAGCGCTCGATGCGGCGCACGTTCACGGCGTACTCCTCGGGGGTGATGCGCCCGCAGCATGCGCCGGGGCCTAAGCCCACATGGCAATCGAAGCAGGGGCGCACGTCTGATTTCATCATCGCGAGCGGATCGTTCTCAAGGCGGCGCGAGAGATTCCGCCAATCGGCGCACGACGTCGCGCACAGGGGCACGACACGCCGCGCGATGTCGACCATGCGGCGGGCCGCACGCGAATCAGTG